>Ga0207683_10000110_pt1 | contig 66649 bp, 69 predicted proteins | sample KBSM73metaG_FD_184333 | JGI IMG/M metagenome (GOLD analysis project Ga0207683, IMG submission 184333) | Miscanthus rhizosphere microbial communities from Kellogg Biological Station, Michigan, USA - KBS M7-3 metaG (SPAdes) (version 2) | ecosystem: Host-associated > Plants > Roots > Rhizosphere >...
GAACAGCGACTGGTCGAACGTCTGCATGCCGAGCTCGCGCGACTTCTTCATGATCTCCTTGATGCCGGAGACGTCGCCCTTGAAGATCAGGTCGGAGATCAGCGGGGAGTTGAGCATCACTTCCACCGCCGGCACGCGGCCGCGGCCGTCGCGGCGCGGGATCAGGCGCTGGGCGACGAACGCCCGCACGTTGAGCGACAGGTCCATCAGCAGCTGGTCGCGCCGCTCCTCGGGGAAGAAGTTGATGATGCGGTCGAGCGCCTGATTCGTGCTGTTGGCGTGGAGCGTGGCGAGGCACAGGTGGCCCGTCTCCGCGAACGAGATCGCGTAGTCCATCGTCTCGCGCTCGCGCACTTCGCCGATCAGGATGACGTCGGGCGCCTGCCGCAGCGAATTCTTGAGCGCCGTGTGCCAGTCGTCGGTGTCGACGCCCACTTCGCGCTGCGTGACGATGCAGTTCCTGTGGTCGTGGACGAACTCGATCGGGTCCTCGATCGTGATGATGTGGCCGTAGCTGTTCTCGTTGCGGTAACCGAGCAGCGACGCCATGGACGTGGACTTGCCGGCGCCCGTCGCGCCGATGAACATCATGATGCCGCGCTTGGACATGATCACGTCCTTCAGCACGGGCGGCAGGCCGAGGTCCTCGAACTTCGGGATGTCGGTGCTGATCGTGCGCATCACGATGCCGACGCGGCTCTGCTGGATGAACGCGTTGCAGCGGAAGCGGCCGATGCCGGGCGGCGCGATCGCGAAGTTGCACTCCTTCGTGCCTTCGAACTCGGCGGCCTGCTTGTCGTTCATCACGCTGCGCACGAGCTCGATCGTGTGCTGCGGCGTGAGCATCGTCTTCGACACCGGCGCGATCTTGCCGTCGACCTTGATCGCCGGCGGGAAGCCCGCGGTGATGAAGAGGTCGGAGCCCTTCTGCTTCACCAGCAGCTCGAGGAGCTCGTGGACGAATTTGGTGGCGCGTTCTCGTTCCATCGTGGTTCTCCGCGGTGGCCGCCGGCTAGTTGCCGCCGAACAGGTCCTTGTTCACGGCGCGATGGCGCGCTTCGGACGCCGGAACGAGATTGCGACGCACGAGCTCGACCAGGCACTGGTCGAGCGTCTGCATGCCGACGCTCTGGCTCGTCTGGATCGACGAATACATCTGCGCGACCTTGTTCTCGCGGATCAGGTTACGGATGGCAGGCGTGCCGATCATGATCTCGTGCGCGGCCATCCGGCCCTGCCCGTCCTTCGTCTTCAGCAGCGTCTGCGAGATGACGGCGACGAGCGACTCCGACAGCATCGACCGCACCATGTCCTTTTCCGCGGCCGGGAAAACGTCGATCACGCGGTCGATGGTCTTGGCGGCCGAGCTCGTGTGCAGCGTCGCGAACACGAGGTGGCCCGTTTCCGCGGCGGTGAGCGCCAGGCGGATCGTCTCGAGGTCGCGCATTTCGCCGACGAGGATGTAGTCCGGGTCCTCGCGCAGCGCGGCGCGCAGCGCGTTCGGGAACGACAGCGTGTGCGGGCCGAGCTCGCGCTGGTTGATCAGGCACTTCTTCGATTCGTGCAGGAACTCGATCGGATCCTCGATCGTGAGGATGTGACCGTACTCGTTCTCGTTGACGTGGTTGACCATCGCCGCCAGCGTGGTCGACTTGCCGGAGCCCGTCGGGCCCGTGACGAGGATCAGGCCGCGCGGGCGGTTGGTGACCTCGGCGAAGATCTTGGGCGCCGCGAGCTCCTCGAGCGACAGCACCTTCGACGGAATCGTCCGGAACGCGGCGGCGGCGCCGCGCTGCTGGTTGAACGCGTTGACGCGAAAGCGCGCGAGGTTCGGCACCGCGAAGCTGAAGTCGCACTCGAGGTTCTCCTCGAAGTGCTTGCGCTGGTGGTCGCTCATGATGTCGTACACCATGGCGTGGACGTCCTCGTGCTCCATCGGCGGCAGGTTGATGCGCCGCATGTCGCCGTGGACGCGGATCAGCGGCGGCAGGCCCGCCGACAGGTGCAGGTCGGAGGCCTTGTTCTTGACCGCGAAGGCGAGGAGCTCTGTGATGTCCATCTATAATTCCCGCAGTTCGGTGCCGGCAATCGCACCGTAGCAGGTCGTGGGACGCAATTCGCGTGCCAGAATCGAGCGCCGGAGTCGCCGACCGATTATGAGCCCGTACGAGAAGGCGTGGCAAGCGACGCAGGCCCGGATCGCTGCCGCCGCGCGCGCCGCCGGGCGCCCATCCAACACTATCTCGCTGCTCGCCGTGTCCAAGACCGTCGCGCCCGACGCCGTGCGCGCGCTGCACGCGCTCGGCCAGCGCGCGTTCGGCGAGAACTACGTGCAGGAGGCGACGCGCAAGCGCGAGGCGCTCGCGGACCTCGCCGCGCTGGAATGGCGGCTGATCGGCCCCCTCCAGAGCAACAAGGCGAAGCTCGCCGCCGAGACGTTCGACTGGGTGGAGAGCGTCGACCGGCTGCCCGTCGCCCTGCGGCTCTCGGGTGCGCGGACGGGGGGCCGCGGTCCCCTCAACGTGCTGGTCCAGGTCAACGTCAGCGGCGAGGCGTCGAAGCACGGCGTGGCGCCGGCCGACGCGCTGGCGCTGGCACGGGACGTGAGCCGGCTGCCGGGGCTGACGCTGCGCGGCATCATGGGCATCCCGGAGCCCACGCCGGACCCGGCCGTCCAGCGCGCCCGGTTCGCCGAGCTCCGCCGCTGCTTCGAGGCCTGCCGCGGCGCCGGCCTCGCCGTCGACACGCTGTCGATGGGCATGTCCGCCGACCTCGAAACGGCGATCGCCGAGGGCGCCACCGAGGTGCGCATCGGCACGGCGCTCTTCGGCGCCCGCGCGCCGGCGGGCGCGTGAACCGCGGGCGCGTGCAATACTCCGGCGGCCGGCGCGCTCGCGCCGCGCTTCAACCTCCATTCCGACGTCTCCACCTCGCATGCCCGTGACCTTCATCGGCGGCGGCAACATGGCCACCGCGCTGATCGGCGGCCGCGTCGCCGCCGGCGCGTCGCCGTCGGAGTTCCGCGTCGTCGAGCCGTTCGCCGCGCAGCGCGACAAGCTCGCCGCCCGCTTCCCCGGCATCGCGCTGCAGCCTTCGGTGACCGGCGACGCCGTCGCGGGCGCGGACGTCGTCGTGTTCGCGGTGAAGCCGCAGGAGATGCGCACGGCAGCGCAGGCGCTCGCGCCGCACGCCGCCGCGGTGCCCGTCGTGCTGTCGATCGCTGCGGGCATCCGCAGCGCCGATCTCGCGCGCTGGCTCGCCGGGTTCGCGCGCATCGTCCGGGCGATGCCCAACACGCCGGCGCTCGTCAGCGCGGGCATCAGCGGCGCGTGGGCCGCGGCCGCCGTCGACGCGCCCGCGCGGCGCGCGGCCGAAGCCGTGCTCGCCGCGGGCGGCGAGGTCGTATGGTTCGAGAACGAAGCGTCGCTCGACGCCGTCACCGGCGTTTCGGGCAGCGGACCGGCCTATGTTTTCTACGTGCTGGAAGCGCTGGAGCAGGCGGCGATCGACGTCGGCCTCGAGGCGGGCGCGGCGCGGCGGCTCGCCTATGCGACGGTCGGCGGCGCGATGGCGCTCGCGCGGCAAAGCGACGCCGATCCCGCCACGCTGCGGGCCCAGGTGACGTCGAAGGGCGGCACCACCGCCGCGGCCCTCGCCACCCTGGAGCAGCGTGACGTCAAGGCGGCGTTCGTCGCGGCGGTCCGCGCCGCCACCGCGCGGGCGCGCGAGCTCGGCGACGAGTTCGGCGAGGACCGCTGACGATGCTCGGCTCCGCGCTCGGCTTCCTGATCGACGTCGTCTTCGGCCTCTTCACGTATGCGCTGCTGCTGCGCTTCGTGATGCAGGTGCTGCGCGCGCCGTTCCGCAATCCCGCCGGGCAGGCGGTGATGGCGCTGACCGACTGGATCGTCAAGCCGCTGCGCAAGATCCTGCCCGGGTTCAAGGGCATCGACTGGGCGTCGCTGCTCGCGACCTACCTGTTCCAGGTGCTGTGGCTGTCCGCGTACTACGTCGTGTTCGGCAAGGGGTTTTCGCTGCTCGGCATCGGCGCCGCGTACCTGCTCGCCGTGGCTGCGCTGGCGCTCGTGAAGACGGCGCTGTGGCTCCTCATCGGCGTGGTGCTCGTCCAGGCGGTCCTGTCGTGGGTCGCGCCGGACGGTCCGCTCGCGGGGCTGCTCAACGCGCTGACGTTTCCTTTCCTGCGACCCGTGCGCAAGCTCGTGCCGCCGCTCGGCGGCACGCTGGATCTCTCGCCGCTGATCGTGATCGTGCTGGCGCAGCTCGCGCTGATGCTGCCCGTCGCGTGGCTCGAATCGACGCTGATGCGGCTGTTCGTCTGACGCGTTCAGCGCGCGCGGCGCAGGAAGCTGCCGTTGCGTCCGATCGCCCCGTGTCCCGTGCGATAGGCGGGCGCGCCGCCGACGAACACCCGCTCGATGCCTTGCGACACCGCCTTCGGCTGCGCGAAGGTCGCGACGTCCTTCACCGTCGCCGCGTCGAACACGACGATATCGGCGTACGCGCCGATCCGGATCTCGCCGCGGTCGGCGAGCCGGAAGCGCTGCGCCGACAACCCGGTCATCTTGTGGACGGCCGTCTCCAGCGAAAAGAGGCCGAGCTCGCGGCTGTAGTGGCCGAGCACGCGCGGGAACGTCCCCCACAGCCGCGGATGCGGGTGCTGGTCGTGCGGCAGGCCGTCCGAGCCGATCATCGTCGCCGGATAGGCGAGCACGCGCTGCACGTCGTCCTCGCGCATCTGGAAGTAGCAGGCGCCGCCGGGCTGCAGGCGGTCACACGCCTCCTGCTGCGTGCAGTTCCATTCGCGCGCGATGTCGGCGAGCGTGCGCGCGGCCATCTCCGGGTGCGGCGTCGACCACGTCAGCAGGATGTCGATGACGCCGTCGACCATCTCCTTGCGGAGCACCGTCGATCCGGCGATGTACGGATACATGTCGAGGCCGATCGGCTGGCGGGCGCGCGCTGCGTCGATGTGCGCGAGCGTCTCCACCGAGCGGCCCCAGTTGCGCGGCCCCGCGCACTTGTGATGCGAGATGACGACCGGAATGCCGCCGCGCCGCCCGGTGGCGAACGCCTCGTCGAGCGAGTCCAGCACCTTGTCGGACTCGTCGCGGATGTGCGTCGTGTAGACGCCGCCGGCGTCGCCGGCGACGCGCGCGAGCAGCGCGAGCTCGTCGACGTCCGCGGCCGCGCCGGTCGCGTAGAACACCCCTGAGCTCAGCCCGGCGGCCCCCGCGTCCAGGCCCTCGCGCAAGAGCTCGACCATCCGCGCCCGCTCGACCGGCGTGGCCGGGCGATAGGGATCCGCCATCGTCGCCACGCGCAGCGTCGAATGCCCGACGAGCGCCGCGACGTTGACGGCGGGCCGCACGCGGTCGACGGCGCTCGCGTAGGCGGCCATCGTCGGGTGGACGTACTTGTCGGGTCCGCCGAGCAGATTGAGCGGCGGCGGCGCGTCGCGGTGCACGAGCGGCGCCAGGCTGATGCCGCAATTGCCGACGACGACGGTCGTCACGCCCTGGCTGATCTTCGGCAGCATGTCCGGCGCGCTCAGGACCACCTGGTCGTCGTGCGTGTGGACGTCGATGAAGCCCGGCGCGACGATCCGGCCGGTGACGTCGATGACCTCGGCGCCGCGGCCGTCGAGGGCGGCGCCGACCGCCGCGACCCGGTCACCTTCGACCAGGACGTCGGCTACGAACCGCGCGCCGCCGGTGCCGTCGACCACCGTCCCGCCGCGCAGCAGGATCGGAGCGCTCATCGCGCCGTGCTCCGTGCGCTCTTCGGCAACGCCCGCTGCAGCACGCCGTTGCTTTCGCTTTCGGCGCCGCGCTCCTGCAGCACCTTGCGCACGCGGCGAAGGTGGTTCAGCGCCGGTGCGCCTCTGCGGAGCCCCACGCCCACCATCAGGATCTCGAGATAGACCATCTGCGCGAGGTTGGCCTCGGTGCCGACGCGCATCAAGGGGTCGGCGGGAACGACGATCGGCAGGACGAAGTCTGCACTCCGGGCGAGCGGCGTGTGCGGCTGGGTGATCGCGACGATGGTCGCCGACTGCTCGCGCGCGACGTCGATGGCCTCGAGCAGGTACGGCATGCGGCCGACGTGCGAGATCGCGAGCACGACGTCGTTGCGCTGCAGCGTGGCGGCCGAGGCGAGCTGGAAGTACGCGTCGAAGTAGAAGTTTGACGTGAGGCCGAGGCGGGAGAAGCGCGCCTGCGCATCGCTCGCCATGTACATCGACGTGTTGCCGATGCCGTAGCAGTCCACGCGCCGCGCCCGCGCAATGCGCTCCACCGCGCCCTCGATCGCCGCGGGATCGACGTGCTGCTCGAGGCTCGTGAGCGCGTTGGCTGCGCCCTGCAGGATCTTGTGCGTGACCGTCGGCACGTCGTCGCCCGCCACCACCGCACGGTGCAGCGCGGACGTGCCGACCGCCAGGTTCTGCGCCAGCCGGAGCCGGAAGTCGCGCAGGCCGGCGAACCCGAGCGCGCGGCAGAAGCGGACGATCGTCGGCGGGCTCACGCCCGCGCGGCGCGCGAGATCGTCGACGCTCGCGCGCACCGTGAATTCGGGGTCGGCGAGCATCGCGGCGGCGACCTGCTGCTGCGCCTGCGGCAGCGTCGTCGAGCGCGCGCGAATCGTGGTGACGAGATCGCCGATCGGCGAGCGGGCGGAGGGGCGGCGTGCGGTCACGGCGGCGGTCAGAAGAACGTGCGGATCGCGCCGGTCACGCGATAATCGTCGTCGACGGTGAACAGCGAGCGCCACTTGTCGAACGTCGTGCACGGGTGGGAGATGCCGCAGCCGACGAGATCTCCCACTTGCGGCGGGTCGGCGGCGTCGGCGGGAAAGCGCAGATAGGCGTGCTGGTCGTTCATGCTGGCGATGGTCCAGCCGGACGGCGCGGGTCGCGGCGCCGCGTCGCGGCCGCGCCGGTAGTGCCGGGCCGCGACGGGCATCTCGATGTCGTACGACGCGTCGCGCTTGCCCATCGTGAGGATCGCGAGTCCCGCCTCCGGGCACGATTGCACCTGCGACCAGACTTCGAGCGCCGCCTTGAGGCCCGGCCGCGCCTGCCATTGCGCGCCGCTTCTCGCCAGGACGCCGGCCAGCAGGCGATCGTAGAAGCCGGAATCGTGCGTGACGTAGCAGCCGCTGCGCAGTATCGTCAGCACCGGCTTCGAGAGCTGCAGCGGCAAGGTGCGCGCGACGACGTCGAACGCCGCCGAGCCGCCGGCGGTCAGGATGATGCCGGCGCCGGCGAAAAGGCCTTCGCCATCGCACGCCACCGCGACGCGTTGAACGCGGTGCATCAGGTCCTCGACGGCGGCGGCGTCGCGCGCCGAGTCGCCGGTCACCTGCAGGCCTTCGTAACATTCGACCCCGCTCAACGCCACGTGGCTGCTGGCGGCGATCGCACGCCCTACGGCGAGCGCGTCTTCGTGCGTGCGGCACCCGGTGCGGCCGCCGGCGACGCCCAGCTCCAGCAGCGCAGTCAGCTTGCGCAGCGGGCGCGCGCCAGCGGCCACCGCTTCGATCGCCGCCAGCTGGGCCCGCGAATCGACGAGGAAATGGAACTCGAGATCGGGATGAGCCTCGTGCAGTTGAAGGACCGTCTTCACCTCCGCTGCGCCGAGGAGCTGATTGGCCATCAGGATGCGCCGGACGCCGAAGCGCACGCAGAGCGCGAGCTGCTGGATGGTCGCGACGGTGATGCCCCACGCGCCGGCGGCGAGCTGCTGCGCGAAGATCTGCGGCGCCATCGTCGTCTTGCCGTGGGGCGCCAGCAGCACGCCGGTGGCCGCCGCGAAGTCGCGCATCCACGCCTGGTTGTGGGCGAGCGCCGAGTCGAGGATCACGGCCTGGGGAAAGGGGAGGTCGCCGTCGAGCAGCGACCAGCCCTGTCCGCGCACCGCCGACAGCGGCAGCGCCGGCGCGGTGGGCGGATAGCCTTTGGTGGCGGCGTCGAGCGTTTCGAACAGGATCGAGCCGAGGTTCATGGCGTCACATTGCCTTGCGGAGTCGCGGGTCGAGGAGATCGCGAAATCCGTCGCCCACCATCTGCAGCGACAGCGCGGCCAGGATGATCGCGACGCCCGGGAACACGACGAGCCAGATCGCCTGGTGCGCGAACTGCTGTCCGCTCGCGATCATCGTGCCCCACGTCGGCAATGCCGGCGGGACCCCGACGCCGAGGAACGACAGCCCGGCCTCGGCCAGTACCGCGTACGCGAAGATGAACGTCGCCTGCACGAGGATCGGCGAGGAGATGTTCTGAAGGATGTGGATGAACATGATCCGCCACGTCGGCACCCCGAGCGCGCGCGCCGCGTCGATGAACAGCAGCTCGCGCACCACGAGCGTCGACGCGCGGACGACGCGCGCGACGCGCGGCGTGTACACGATGGCAAGCGCCAGGATCACGTTGGCCATCGACGCACCGAGCGCGGCCACCAGCGCGATCGCGAGCAGGATGTCCGGAAACGACATCATTGCGTCGACGATGCGCATGATCGGCCCGTCGAGCCGGCGGAAGAAGCCGGCGAAAAGGCCCAGCAGCACGCCGCCGGTGACCGAGATCAGCACGACGAGCGCCCCGATCAGCAGCGAGTAGCGCGCGCCGTAGATCACCCGCGAGAACACGTCGCGTCCGAGCTCGTCGGTGCCGAACCAGTGCGCCGCGCGCGGACCCTGCATGCGGTCGAGGATCTTCATCGCCGTCGGGTCGTACGGCGCGATCCACGGCGCGAAGATCGCCAGCAGCGCGACGATCGCGAGGATCACGGCGCCCGCGAGCACCACCTTGCGCCGGAAGAGCTTCCGAAGCAGCAGCGCTGAAGGACTGCGCGAGCGAAGGCCGGCGCCGATCATGACCGCGGCTGCCATGCGGTCAGTACCTCACCCGCGGGTCGATCACGAGATAGAGCAGGTCGATGGCGAGGTTGATGAGCACGTAGAGTCCCGCGATGACGAGCAGCGCGCCCTGGATCACCGGATAGTCCCGCCGCAGCACGGCGGAGACGACGAGATTGCCGACGCCCGGCAGGCCGAACACGGTCTCGGTGACGATCGCGCCGCCGATCAGCAGAGCGAACGTCAGTCCGAGGACGGTGAGGACCGGGATCAGCGCGTTGGCCAGCGCATGCTGGAGGATCACCCGCGCTTCGGACAGGCCTTTCGCCCGCGCCGTGCGGATGTGATCGTCGCCGAGGACGTCGAGCATGCTGCCGCGCGTGAAGCGCAGGATCAGCGCCGAGTTCACCACGCCCAGCACGATCGACGGCAGCACGAGGTGATGCAGGCGCTGCGCGAGTGGCGCTCCCGGGTCGCCGTAGCCCGCGACCGGAAACCAGCCCATGCCGACCGCGAAGATCTGCATCAGGATGAGGCCGAACCAGAAGCTCGGGACGCTGGCGCCCAGCATCGCGAAGCCCGAGAAGAACTGGTCGGCGGGCCCGCCCCGCCAGACGGCGGCGATGATGCCGCAGGGCACGCCGATCGCGGTGGCGATGAGGATCGAGAACAGCGTGAGGAACAACGTGGGCTCGGCGCGCTCCAGCAGCGCCTGCGTCACCGGCCGTTGCAGAAAGATCGACTGGCCGAGGTTGCCTTGCGCCAGCTCGCGGAGCCAGTAGGCGAACTGCAGCGGCAGCGGCTTGTCGAGGCCGTAGGAGGCGCGCAGCCTGGCGATGTCGGCGGCAGTCGCCTGGTCGCCGAGCATGATCGCCGCCGGATCGCCCGGCGCCAGGCGCGTGATGAAGAAGACGATCGTCGCCACGATCGCCATGACGATCACCATCCCGGCGAAGCGCGAGGCGAGATAACGCGTCATGCCTGGCACCTGCCGCCGGGTGCCCGTCTACTTGGTCAAGCCGGTGTTCCAGAAGAACGGGTACGGCATCACGACGTAGCCGTCGAGCTTGGTCGACCGCGCGGTCACGCTGTTGAAGCTGCCGACGCGGATGTACGGCACCTCGGTGTAGACGACTTCCTGCACCTTGCCCCACAGCGGTCCGCGCTTCACGGGGTCGGTCTCGGCGTCGAACGCGTCGAGCGCCGCCTTCTTCGCCGGCGAGCTCCACCAGCCGGGCGCGCCGTCGCCGAGCTGCGGCGGCGTGAGCGTGGGCTCCGGCAGCACCGCCGAGTGCGTGATGTAGATGTCCCACAGCGGCGGCTCGTTGCGGCGCTGGATCAGCGTGGCCCAGTCGACGACCTGCATGTCGACCTTGAAGCCCGCCGCCTTAAGGTTCTCGGCCATCACCAAGGCGATGCGATAGTGGAACTCGTAGGCCTGGCTGGTCAGGATCTTGATCGGCGTGCCGTCGTACTTGGCCGCGGCCACCATCGCAGCCGCCTTCCTGGCGTCGCCCTTGCCGTAGTTCTCCGCGCCGGCCATCGAGTAGAACGGCGTGTCCTTGGCGTAGTGGTTCGGCTCGACCGAGTAGAACTTGGGATCGCCGAAGCCCGCGGCCATCATGTCGGCGTCGTTCAGCGCCGCCTGCACCGCCTGCCGCAGAGCGACGTTGGCGAGCGGGCCCTGCTTGGTGTTGAGTACGAGATACGGAAAGCCGAACGGCGTGGTCAGCATCGCCTTGACGTTGGGCTTGCCGTCGATGCGCGCGAAGGACTCGACGGGCAGCAGGTCGGCGAACTGGTACTGGCCGGACAGCGAGCCCTCGACCCGCGTGTTGGCGTTCGGGACCGGCACGAAGCGCAGCTCGTCCAGCAGCGCCTCGCGCTTGCCCGCGTATCCGCTCGGCGCCTCGCTGCGCGCGCTGTAGCCGTCGAAGCGCACGAGCTGAACGTACTGGTCGGGCTTGCGCTCCTTCATCATGTACGGGCCCGTGCCGACGAACTGGGTGAGCGGCGTCGCGATCGAGTCCTTCGCCATGATCACCGCGAAGCCGGAGGGCAGCGCGAAATGCGCGAGCAGCGGCGCGTACGGCCGGTTGAGCGTGATCACCACCGTGTTCGCGCCCTTGGCCTCGAGGCTCTTGACCTCCTTGGCGACCGCCTTGCCCCGTGGCGCCATGTCCATCCAGCGCTTCAGCGACGCGACGACGTCGTCGGCCGTCATCTCCTTGCCGTTGTGGAACTTGACGCCTTTGCGCAGCGGTATCGTGTAGACGAGGCCGTCCCTGGAAATCGTCGGCATGCTCTCGGCCAGCATCGGCGCGACGTTCCAGTTGCCGTCGAACGTGTAGAGCGGCTCGTAGACGTGCTGCATGATGATGCTGACGAGATCGGCGGTGGACGCCATCGGATCGAGCGTCTGCGGCTCGCTGATCATCGCGAGATTGGCGGCGCCGCCCTTCGGCGGCGCGGCGAGCGCGGCCCCGGCGCCGCCGAGCGCCGCGACGGCGATGGCGAATGCCGCGAGCGCCGCGCCGGGCGTCAGGCGGCTGCGGTGGGACCTGTGGTCGGGAATGGCTGCGCGGATCATGGCTCCTCCTCGGGATGGGGCGCACGCTCGCGGCGGCGCGGCGTGCAGTGTAATTTAATTACAGCCACGGCGAGTCTACGCCGACTTGCGGGGCCGTCAAGCGCGCCGGGGCGCCGGCGCCGGCCGGCATCTTAAGCGATCTGCCATAGGCGGCGGCATGCGCTGGCGCCGCCGGCGCCGGCTTTCCGGTAGACTGTAATTTAGTTTCACGAGCGGGCCGCGCGCCTTGCGCGGAGCGCGCAATCGTCGATCGGAGGCTGTGATGACTGTCGAATTCCTGGGAGGCGTCCGCACCGGCGCAGGCGGCCAGCCACTGCCGTTCTCGCCCGCCGTCCGCGCGGGTCCGTTCGTCTTCGTCTCGGGCCAGGTCGCGATGGGCGACAACGGCGAGATCGTGCCGGGCGGCATCGAGGCGCAGACGCGCCGGACGATGCACAACGTCGAGCAGGCGCTGGCGCTCGCCGGCTGCACGCTGCAGGACGTCGTCAAGGCGACCGTCTGGCTCGACGACGCGCGCGACTTCTGGTCGTTCAATCGCGTCTACGGCGAATTCTTCACCACCGCGAAGCCCGCGCGCTCCACGACGCAGGCGAAGCTGATGGTCGACGCGAAGGTCGAGATCGAGGTGATCGCCTACAAGGCCTGACCGCCGGCGTGCGCCATCGCCGCGCGCGCCAGGCGCACGTAGTCGGCCACCGACAGCGTTTCGCCGCGCGCGGCGGGATCGACGTCCGCGCGCCTGAGCACCGCCTCGTCGCAGAGCGCGGCGAGCGCGTTGCGCAGCGTCTTGCGGCGCTGGCCGAAGGCCGCTGCGACGATGCGGGCGAAGAGCTCGCGATCGGCGACGTGCGGCGCCTCGGCCCGCAGCGGCACGAGTCGCACGAACGCCGAGTCGACCTTCGGTGCCGGCCGGAACGCCCCCGGCGGAATCACGAACAGCCGCGTCACGCGGAAGTGCACCTGCAGCATTACCGTCAGGCGCCCGTAATCGGCCGTGCCGGGCGCGGCCGCCATCCGCGCGACGACTTCCTTCTGCAGCATCACGTGCACGTCGGCGATGCGCGCCGCGAACGGCATCAGGTGGAACAGCAGCGGCGTGCTGATGTTGTACGGCAGGTTGCCGACGACGCGCAAATCGTCGCCGAGCGCGCCGAAGTCGAACGCCAGCGCGTCGCCTTCGTGCAGCGTCAGCGCATCCGGGGGAAAGCGCGTGCGAAGCTGCGCGGCGAGGTCGCGGTCGAGCTCGATCGCGTCGATGTGGCCCGCGCGCTCGATCAGGCCGGCGGTCAGCGCGGCCAGGCCGGGTCCGATCTCGACGATGCGCTGCCCGCGCTGCGGCGCCACGGCGTCCACGATCCGCCGGACGTAGTGCGAATCGACGAGGAAGTTCTGCCCGAAGCGCTTGCGGGGGCGATGGCCTGGCGTCGCCATGCGAGTGTGAAGCCCGGTCAAGCCGGACGCATTGGTTGCTGCCGCACCAGCGCGATCGCGAGCTCGACGGCCGCGACGAGACTTCCGGCGTCGGCGGTGACGGCGCGGGCGGCATCGCCGGCGAGGTCGAGCGCCGTGCCGTGATCGACCGACGTGCGCACGAACGGCAGGCCGAGCGTGACGTTGACGCCGCCGCCGAAGCTCGCGGCCTTCAGCACCGGCAGGCCCTGGTCGTGGTACATCGCGACGATGGCGTCGTAGCGGCGCGCGATGTCCGGCACGAATACCGTGTCCGCCGGCACCGGGCCTTCGGCGGCGATGCCCTGGGCCCGCGCGGCCGCGATCGCGGGTGCGATGGCGTCGACCTCCTCGCGCCCGAGGTGGCCGCCCTCGCCCGCGTGCGGGTTGAGGCCGCACACGCCCAGGCGCGGCGCGGCGATGCCGAAATCGTCGCGCAGCGCCCGCGCGACCATCGTGAGCGTCTCGTGCACCGCCCCCACGCCGATCGCCGCGGGAACATCTTTGAGCGGCAGGTGCGTCGTGACGAGCGCGACGCGCAGCGGCGCCGCCGCGGCACCGCCCACCAGCATCATCACCACGCGCGGCGTGCCGGTACGCTCGGCGAAGTACTCGGTATGCCCCATGAAGGGCAGCCCTGCGTCCTGCATCACGCTCTTCTGCACCGGCGCGGTGACGAGCGCGGCGAAGGCGCCGGTGGCGCACGCGTCGCACGCGTCGCCAAGCTGCGCCAGCACGGTCGCGGCGTTCGCAGGCTCGGGTACGCCCGGCACTGTGGGCACCGGGAACGGCCGGTTCCAGACTTCCTGCACGCCCGGGTGCGGCGCGGCGAGGGGATCGAAGTCGACGTACCGCACCGGTAGGCCGATGCGCGCGGCGCGCGCGGCGAGCAGCGCGCGATCGCCGACGAACACGAGCCGTGCGGGCGACGGCGCGGCCGCCTGCCGCACGGCGAGCATCGCGAGGAGCTCGGGACCGATGCCCGCGGGCTCGCCGCAGGTCACCGCCACGATCGGCAGCCCGGGCATCGGCGCGCTACGCCGGCTCGACGTCGACAGGCGCGTCGCCGAACACGTCGACGGCGACGCCCGTCGCAGCGCGCACGATATGGCGGCCTTCCGCCGCCGCCTCGATCGCGACCTGCGCCATTCCGGTCAGCCCGTGCTCGGGCTTGCCGAATACCCACAGCGCCTCGAGCGGCGCGGCGGCGTCGATCTCGCCGGTGTGCTGGACCGCGCGGCCGAGCGGCAGCGCGTAGCCCTCGCGGCCGAACACGGGGAACTGCTCGAGCTTCGCGTGATAGCGCAGCACCTGGCGGCCGGCGAAGCGCCGGCGCGTGTTGAGGTCGTACCAGGCGCCCGGCGGCAGCGCGATCTCCACCTCGCCGCCCGCCTGCACGATGGGCGCGACCAGCAGCGCGTCGCCGCACATGAATTGCGTGTCGAACCGCTGCACGAGCGGGTTCGACGGAAACGCGAGCGGCATCGCGCGCATCACCGGCAGTCCGCTGGCCGAAGCCTCCGCGATCACGCGCTCGAGATACGGAATCAGCCGGTAGCGGAAGGCAAGCCACTTGCGCGCGATCGCCTCGGCCTCCGCGCCGAACGCCCAGGGCTCCCGCTCGCCGATGCCGTGCAGCCGGATGTGCGACGAGAACACCGTCGCCTGCAGCCAGCGGACGAAGAGCTCGGCCGACGGCTGCGCGGCGCCGTAGAAGCCGCCGATGTCGGAGCTGTGATACGGCGTGCCGCTCATGCCCCACGACAGGCCGCCGCGAATCGATCCGGCGAGGCCTTCCCAGTCGCTTTGCGGATCGCCGCCCCAGCCGACCGGGTAGCGCTGGCTGCCCGCCCAGCCGGCGCGGCTCCACACGATCGGCGGTCCCGCACCCGCGGCCTGGTAGCGACCGGTGGCCTCGAACACGCACTGGTTGTAGAGCAGCGGATAGACGTTGTGCAGGCGCCGGCCGGTGTCGCCGTTGGCGGCGTGCGCGTCGTCCGGCACCTGCTCGCCGAAATCGCTCTTGATCACGTCGACGCCGGCGTCGAAGAGCGGCTTGTGCGCGTCGCGCCACCACGCGAAGGCCGCCGGGTTGGTGAAGTCGACGAGACCGCTGTCCGGCAGCGGCGTCAGCACGTTGCCGAAAGGGCTGGTGGCGGGATTCGCGTCCCAGCCGAACACGTACGGCGCGCCGGCGCGATCGGTGAGCAGGAAGCGGCGCTCGGCGAGAGCGCCGAACAGCGGCGAATGCACCGAGACGTACGGATACTCCCAGACGCACACGCGGAAATCGTGCGCCTTGATCGCCGCGAGCGCCGCGGCGGGATCGGGAAAGCGCGCCGGATCCCACTGGAAATCGAAGCGCGTCTCGACGTTCCAGGCGGCCCGGCCGTCGAGCGTGAGGACGTCGGCGGGCAGGCGGCGCGCGCGCAGCTTGGCCGCGACCTCGGCGGCGTCCTCCGGCGTCTTGTAATACGCGCGCGAGACCCACAGGCCGAGGCTCCAGCGCGGCACGGCCGGCGCGCGGCCGGTCAGCTCGGTGTAGCGGTCGAGGATGGCGGCCGGCGTGTCGCCGGCGAAGAGGAAGAGGTCGAGCGCCTCGTCCTCGACGAGCACCGCGTAGCTGCGATGCGACCAGTCCGGATGGCCGACGCCGTGCGTCACCATGCCCGGCGTGTGGATGAACGTGCCCCACGCGCCCTTGCCGCTGCCGGGACTCCACGCGAACGGGGTGTTCTTGTACGCCAGGCCGGTGTTGACGCCGAGCGCATCCTCGACCTGCGAATGGATGAGCTGGCCGCGCTTGTCGAGCGGGCCGAACTTCTCGCCGAGCCCGTACACGGCTTCGCCGCTGCGCAGCGCCAGCGCGGCCGTCCACAGGCCGCCCTGCCGCAGGCGGCCGAAGGCGGGCAGCCGCGACCAGCCGCGGAAGTGCTCGTCGGTGATCGACTCCTGCACGACGGCGCCCTTCCAGAGCAGGCGGAAGCGCAGCGCGCCGCCGGAGATCTCGAGCGTCGCGTCGCCCGCTGCGAAGCGCCACGCGTCCGTGCCTTCGCGCGTCACGGAACACGCCTTGGCGCGGCCGACGACGATGCCGTAGTCGGGCCGCGTGCGCGGGCCGAAGCGCAGCCGGAACACGCCGGGACCGTACGACGTGACCTCCAGGATGTCGCCCGTCGACGTGGCGAACGACGCGCCGCCCGCCGACGTGCCGAGGCTCTGCGGCGTCTCCAGCCGTAGGTAGGTCGTGGGATCGAGGTGCATCGCGGCCTACAGCGGCGAGCGCGGCTCGGGCAGGCCGGGGACGTCGACGCGCATCGCGAACACGCCGCCGGACTGCGGCAGCCGCGCGAGCTCGTCGTCGTCGCGCATCTGGCGCGCGGTCGTGACGTAGAGCGTGCGAAGGTCCGGGCCGCCGAACGCGCACATCGTCGGGCACATCGCCGGCACGGGAAATTCGGCGAGCACCTCGCCGCGCGGCGACAACTGGACGAGCTTGCCGCCGCGATAGAACGCTGACCAGTAGTTGCCGGCGCTGTCGACGGCGCCGCCATCCGGGCGGTCGGTCTCGCCGCGCCATTGCGCGAACACGCGCGGCCGCGACGGCGTGCCGGTGGCCGCGTCGTAGTCGTACGCGCGGATCACGTGCGCCGGCGTGTCGCTGTGGTACATCGTGCGGCCGTCGGGGCTCCACGCGAGGCCGTTGCTGATCGTCACTCCGCCGATCACCTTGCGCAGCGCGCCGCCGTCGTCGAGGCGGTAGAGCGCGCCGCTCTCGGCATCGCGGCGCTCGTTCATCGAGCCTGCGAAAAAACGGCCGCGCGGATCGGCGCGGCCGTCGTTGAAGCGATGGTGATCGGGGTCGTACGGCGCATCCGCGATCTTGCGCTCCAGCGTGCCGTCGCCGCGGGCGAGCCATACGCCGTCGCGCAGCGCCACGACGAAGCCGCCGCGCGCGCGGAGCGCGAAGCAGCCGATCGACGACGGCATCGGCATCGCGACGTCATGGCCCGTCGCCGCGTCGAAGCGGTGGAGCGCAGGCGCGTTGATGTCGATCCAGTAGAGCGCCTGCTCGTCTCCCGCCCACACCGGACACTCGCCCAGGCTCGCGCGCGCGTCGAGCACGCAGGAGAACGACGAGGATTGCGTGGCGGTCATGGCGCGCGGGAGGGGAAGGCGACCCCGATGCGCATCGTACAAGAAAATCCCGCGCCGGGCGGCAGCATGCGCATGCCCGTGCCGGCCGCTCCCGCATGCGCACGATTGAACGCATCGGTCTCGTGCGTGACGGGCTCGAGCGCGATGAAATCGCGACCCGCCGGCGCGTAGAAGACGAGGCGATCGCAGGCGGCGTCCCCTTCCACGGTGACCGCGGGCGACGACGTGGCGCCATCGATCACCGCCGTGCCGTCCCAGCCGTTGAAGACGTTGTCGATCGTCGTATCGCCGGGGTCGCGCGGCGCGGCGAACGACCACGCGCCGGCGGCGTCGACCCGATCGACGGGCAGCGCGGTGGCGTCGTTGCGCCAGACACTGCGCGCGCCGAAGCACACCGTCGTCGCCGCCGAGCGCGGAAAGAACGGATGCCAGCCGAGGCCGAAGGGAAACGCCGCGGGCCCGGTGTTGACGATGGCGAGCGAAAGCGTGAGCGCGGCCCGCGAGCCGGACGCGGCGAGATCGAACGCCTGCGTGGCGCGAAACGGCCACGGCCACGCGATCGCGTTCGCGCCGGCCCCGTCGTGCTCGAGGCGCATGAGCGCGCGCGAGGCCTCGGCATGGTCGACCGTCCACGCGCGCTGCCAGCCGACGCCATGGATCGCGTGCGGGTGATCGCCGAAGTTGCGGCCGAGCGCGTAGTCGCGGTCCCCGAAGCGCAGCCGCGCGTCGCGGATCCGGTTCGAATACGGCACGAGCGGGTAGCAGGCCGTCCGGCGGACGTCGTTCGCGGCGAGCGCGTCCGCGGGCGTAGGCCGCAGCACCGGCACGCCGTGCCACGCGAACGCCGCGATGGCGCCGCCGACGGCGGGCGCGAGGTCGACCGCGGCGCCGCCGACGGCGAGGCGGACGACGCCCGGAATCACCGGTGCGACGTCAGCCCTTCGCCGCGCCGGGCGCGCCGGCCTTCACCTTGCCGAGCCACTCGGTCGCGCGCCCGACCATCATGCCGATGTCGGAGTTGATCGCGATCCACGTGAAGCCGTATTCGAGGTAGCGCACGACCATCTCCGGATTGGGGCCGACGGTGCCGACCGGCTTGCCCGCCTTGCGGCACAGCTCGACGCCATGCTTGATCTTCGCCTGCACGTCCGGATGATTGAAGTCGCCGAGGTGCCCCATCGACGCGGCGAGGTCGGCCGGGCCGATGAACAGCGAGTCGACGCCGGGCACTGCGGCGATCGCGGGAAGCTCTTCCATCGCGGCGGCCGTCTCGATCTGCACGATCACGCAGAGGTCGCTGGCGGCAGTCTTGGCGTAATTGGCGACGTTGCCCCAGCGGCTCGCGCGCTGCACCGCCGCGACGCCGCGCACGCCTTCCGGCGGGTAGCGCGTGTACGCTACGGCGCGCTTCGCCTCCTCGGCGTTCTGCACGAACGGGATCAGCAGCGTCTGCGCGCCGGCGTCCAGCAGGCGCTTGATCAGCACCATGTCGTTCCAGGCGGGCCGCACGACGGCCTGCGCCGGCGTGCCGGCCATGGTGCGCAGGATCTCGGCCACCTGCGGCGGCTCGATCGGCGTGTGCTCGGTGTCGACGACGAGGAAATCGAAGCCGGCGCTGCCGAGGGCTTCCGCGGTGGCGGGGGCGCTGCTCACGAGCCACACGCCGTAAGGCGTCGTCTTGCCGGCGAGGATCGCGCGCTTGAAGAGATTCGGGGGCATGTCCATGGCGGGCTCCTGGTGGCGTCGACGCGCGATGGCGGTCGCGTGGGGCCGAAATTCTACCGCGGCTGGACATCGAAGTCATCTATGTGATATAGATGATATGGAAGACTTCGGCCGGGCAGGAGGAGCACGCGGTGGCGGAGCGAGTGACGGATCCACGGGGAGGGGAGGCGCGCTATCCGGATCTCGCGGGGCGCAGCGTGTTCGTGTCGGGCGGCGCGTCGGGCATCGGCGCGGCGTTCGTCGCCGCGTTCGCCGCGCAGGGCTGTCGCGTCGCGTTCGTCGACATCGCGGAGGACGCCGGCGCGGCGCTCGCCGCCCGGCTGCCGCCGGACACCGCGCGCTTCACGCCCTGCGACGTCCGCGACGTCGCCGCGCTGCGGGCCGCGATCGCCGGCGCCGCCGCTGCGCTCGGACCGATTCGCGTGCTGATCAACAACGCCGCGCGCGACGACCGTCACGATTTCGCGGCAGTGACGCCCGAATACTGGGACGACAATCAGGCAACCAATCTGCGCCACCACTTCTTCGCCGCGCAGGCCGTCGCGCCTGGAATGGCGGCGGCGGGCGGCGGCGCGATCGTCAACCTGGGCTCGGTGTCGTGGATGCGCGGCCGCCCGCGGCTCGCGTCCTACACGACCGCGAAGGCGGCGATCAACGGCCTCACCCGCACGCTGGCGCGCGAACTCGGCGGCATGGGCATTCGCGTCAACTCGATCGTGCCGGGCGCCATCGTCACCGACCGGCAGAAGGCGCTGTGGCTGTCACCGGCGGACGAGCAGGCGGTCCTCGACCAGCAGTGCCTCAAGTTCCGGCTGTCGGAGCACGACGTGGCGCGCACGGCGCTGTTCCTCGCCTCCGACGAGGCGCGGGGCATCACCGGGCAGAACCTCATCGTGGATGCGGGGCTCGCGCAGACGAGCGTCGTCCTGTAGCCGCAACGGCGCGCGCCGCTTAGCTTACGCACCAGCATCGGAGGAGGCGGCACCGCGCGTGCCGGAACCCATGTCCGCGGTCTCGCTGTCGAACGTCACCAAGGCGTACGGAGCCACCCAGGTGATCCACGGGATCGACCTCGAGGTGGCGTCGGGCGAGTTCGTCGTGTTCGTCGGACCGTCCGGTTGCGGGAAGTCGACGCTGCTGCGGATGATCGCGGGCCTCGAGGACATCACGTCCGGCGAGATCAGCATCGGCGGCAACGTCGTCAACGACCTGCCGCCGCGCTCGCGCGACATCGCGATGGTGTTCCAGGACTACGCGCTCTATCCGCACAAGTCCGTGTTCGAGAACATGGCGTTCGGGTTGCGGCTGCGCAAGCGGCCGGAGGCCGAGATCCGCACGCGCGTCGGCGACGCGGCAAACATCCTGCAGATCACCCATCTGCTGGAGCGCAAGCCGCGCGAGCTGTCCGGCGGCCAGCGCCAGCGCGTCGCCATGGGCCGCGCGATCGTCCGCCAGCCGCAGGCGTTCCTGTTCGACGAGCCGCTGTCGAACCTCGACGCGCTGCTGCGCGCCGAAATGCGCGTCGAGATCAAGCGGCTCCACCACCGGCTCGGCAACACGATCGTCTACGTGACGCACGACCAGGTCGAGGCGATGACGCTCGCCGACCGGATCGTGGTGCTGCAGGCCGGCAAGCTCGTGCAGTACGACACGCCGGACGGAATCTACAACCGGCCGGCCGCGAAGTTCGTCGCCGGCTTCACCGGCTCGCCGCCGATGAACTTCGCGCCATGCCGCGTGGGCGAGGGCGGACGCACGCTGCACCTGCCTGGCGGGCTCGATCTGCCGGTGCCGCCCGCGCGCGTCGCGGCGTGCGCGCCGCACGCCGGGCGAACGCTGACGTTCGGACTGCGCCCCGAGCACCTCGGCGCGCTTTCCGCCGACGCGCCGGATCTCGCGCGCGTCGACGGCGCCGTGATGCTCGTCGAGCCGCTCGGCGCCGAGACGCTCGGCCTCATCCGTCTCGGCACGGGCGCCGGCGCCACGGAAATGACGGGACGCTTCGCCCCGGACGCGAAGCTCGAGGTGGGCATGCGCCTGCCGGTGGCGCTTCATCTCGATCGCTTTCACCTGTTCGACGCCGACACCGGACAGGCCATCAGGAGCGCGGGCGCGTGACGCGTCCGCGAACAAAACGGCAGCACCGCACCGAGGAGGAACGCATGCAACTCATCAAGGCACTGGCCGTCGCGACGCTGGCGATGGCGATCGCGGGCAGCGCGTGGGCGCAGCAGACGACGCTTCGCATCTTCACCGGCGGGCAGCAGCGGCCGGACGTGATGCGCAAGATCGCCGACGAATATACGAAGCGCAATCCGAACGTCAAAGTGGACGTCGAGGTGGGCGGCGCGACGTCGGAGGCGCAGCAGCAGTATCTGTCGACCGTGCTGTCGTCCAAGGACTCGGTGCTCGACGTGGTGCTGATCGACGTGATCCGGCCCGCGCAGTGGGCGGCGCAGGGCTGGGCGGAGCCGCTCGACGGCTACCTCGGCGCCGACAAGGCGAAGCTCCTGCCCACGTACCTGAAGGCGTACGCCGACGCGAACCAGGTGGGCGGCAAGCTGATCGCGCTGCCGTACTTCGCCGACTCCCAGTTCCTCTACTACCGCAAGGACCTCCTCGAGAAGTACAAGCGGCCGGTCCCGAAGACGTGGGACGAGATGATGGAGACGGCGAAGATCGTGATGGACGGCGAGAAGAATCCGCAGCTCCAGGGCTTTTCCACCGCCGGCTCGCCGATCGAAGGCACCGTCTGCACGTACCTCGTGCCGCTGTGGGGCGCGGGCAGCGACCTCACCAAGGATGGCAAGCTCAACCTCGACACGCCGCAGGCGCGCGAGCCGTTCCAGCTCTACGGCCGGATGAAGCAGACCGGCGTGCTGCCGAAGAACATCGCCGAGATCCCGACCGACCGCATCCGGATCGACATGCAGGCGGGCAACCTGCTGTTCGGCATGACGTGGGGCTACGTCTGGAACCGGCTGGAGAACGACGCCGACTCCAAGGTCAAGGGCAAGATCGGCGTCGCGCAGCTGCCGCACGACCAGGGCGGCAAGAGCGCGACGTGCATCGGCGGCTGGCAGCTCGCCGTGTCGGCGTACTCCAAGAACAAGGCGGAAGCCGTGAAGTTCGTCCGCTACCTGTCGTCGCCCGAGGTGTCGAAGATGCAGGCGATCATGGCGTCGCACATGCCGGTGTTCCCGAGCGTCTACAAGGACCCCGAGGTGCTGAAGGCCAATCCGTGGTTCGCCGACGCGCTGCCGGTCGTCGAAGGCGCAAAGTCGCGGCCGGTGTCCGCGCAGTATCCGCAGGTGTCCGACGCCGTGCGCAGCAACATGAACGCGTATCTCGCCGGCACCAAGACGACGGACGCCGCGCTCGCCGACATGAAGAGCCGGCTGGCGCCGATCCTGCGCTGACCCAGTGCGCCGCAAGGACCTGTCCGAGCCCGCGCTGGGGGCGCTGCTGCTGCTGCCGGCGGCGCTGCTGCTGCTGGCGATCGTCGTCTATCCGATCGCCACGCTGTTCTGGACGAGCCTGCATGCCGTGGACAACGCGAATCCGGCGGCGGGCGAGCACTGGGCCGGTGTCGAGAACTACACGCGCGCGTTCGACGACGGGCGCTTCTGGCACTCGACGCTGCAGACGGCCATCTACATCGCCGTCACCGTGCCGGGCGCGCTCGTGGTCGGGCTCGGTCTCGCGCTGCTCGCCAACCGCCCGTTTCGCGTGAAGTGGCCCGTGCGGCTGTCGTTGCTGCTGCCGTGGGCGCTGCCGCTCGTTTTCGCCGGGCTCATCTTCCGCTGGTTCTTCGAGTACAACACGGGGGTGGTCAACGACGTGCTGGGCCGCCTCGGCGCGGAGCCGCTGCAGTGGCTGTCGAGCCCCACGCTGGCGACCGCCGCCGTGTGCATCGCCATCGTCTGGAAGGCGTCGTCGTTCATGGCGCTGATGCTCCTCGCCGGCCTGCAGACGATCCCGAAGTCGCTGTACGAGGCGGCGGAAGTGGACGGCGCGTCGAAGTGGCAGCAGTTCAGGGAGATCACGCTGCCGATGCTGCGGCCGGCGATCTTCGTCGCGCTGATCTTTCGCACGATCACGGCGATCCAGACGTTCGACATTCCGTACGCGATGACCGGCGGCGGGCCGGGGGACGCCACCGAGACGCTCGCGATGTACATCCACAAGACGACGCTCGACTTCCTCGACTTCGGCTACGGGTCGGCGCTGGCCGCGCTGATGTTCGTCTTCTCGATGGTGGCAACGTCCGGCTACCTCCGCTACACGCGGCGCAGCGTCGGCCGCGGCGCCGACGCATGAGCCCGAAGGCGGCGCCGGTGACCTTCAACCGCCGGACGATGGTGTGGTTCGCCGCGATCGTCGTGATGGTGAACGGCTTCTTCCCGGCCGTGTGGATACTGCTGACGTCCCTCAAGACCGAGACGGAGCTGATCCGGAGCCCGATCACGTATCTGCCGGAAGCGCCGACGCTCGCCAACTACGACACCGCGTTCACCGCGCAACCCATCCTGCGGTTCATGGCGAACAGCCTCGTCGTGGCGGGACTCTCCACGGCGCTGTGCGTGCTGGTGAGCGCGCTCGCCGCCTACGCGCTGACGCGGCTGCGGATGCCGCACCGGAACCTGATCATGTCGGTGCTGCTGGCGGTCAGCATGTTCCCGCTGATCTCGCTGATGGTGCCGCTCTTCAAGCTGATGCGCGAGCTCGGCCTCCTCAACACCTACCTGGCGCTGATCCTGCCCTACGCGGTCCTGTCGCTGCCGGTGTGCACGCTCGTGATGGCGAGCTTCTTCCAGGACATTCCGCCGGATCTCGAGGCGGCGGCGATGGTCGACGGCTGCTCGCGCGTCGGCGCGCTGTTCCGCATCGTCGTGCCGCTGTCGGCGCCGGGCGTGTTCACCGCCGCGATCCTCGCGTTCGTCAACGCGTGGGACGAGTTCCTGCTCGCGCTGACGATGATGAACCGCGTGTCGATGCGCACGCTGTCGGTGGGCATCACGCTCTACCAGGGTGAGTTCGCGTTCCCGTGGCCGCTGATCTCCGCGGCGCTCATCATCGCGCTGGTGCCGATCTGCCTTCTGATCGCGATCTTCCAGGAGCGTGTCGTCGGCGGCCTCACCGCCGGCGGGGTCAAGGGCTGAAGGCGGCGCGAAAAGAAGCCCGCGGTCTCTGCAGGCCGCGGGCCGGAGCCGTGCGAGGCGGGGGCGCTAGAAGCGGTAGTCGATGCCGCCGACGTAGCTGTCCACCTTGATGTTGTCGTTCTTCATCCATTCCGCGAACACCGCCCAGTTGCGGGCGAACGTCCAGCGCAGGCCGGCGCCGTACGTCGCTTCATTCTGCCGGTCGTTCTGGTTCACGGTGGACAGGACGGCATTCGCGTTGAGCTTGAGCTCCGAATGCGCGAAGCCCACGCGGCCGTAGACGTCGACGGTGTTGATCGGGATGATGCCGACGAGCGAGATGCCCACCGACTGGGCCTTGGCCGAGCCTTCGACCGGGACCACGTTGCCGATCAGCGTGCCGGTGAAGTTGTAGCGGCCGAAGTCGTAGTAGCCGACCTCGATCGCCCCGAACGGACTGAAGCGCCAGCCGGCGCGAACGGTGTAGGTGGTGTCCTTGTCGTCCAGCGTGGCGTTGTTGAGCCCCGTCAGGTCGCTCGGCGAGCGGTTGAGGTGACCACCGCCGACGCCTACGCCGAAATACCAGGGAAGCTGCGGCGTCGTGTTGATGTCCATCGATTGCGCGAAGGTGGCCGACGAGGCACCGAGCAGTGCCGTCGCCACAGCGATGCGGCCGATCTTGTTCATGTGAGCTTCTCCTGAGGGTCGTTCCGTTTGTCGCGAGACCTCGGACCCGTCCGCGACGCGACGTGGAAATCCGGACGGCACGGGACCGCGCGCCGTCCGCGTTAGAATCGGGTCGGCAGGAAAGGGTTCCCCGGGTCCTGCCCTTTTTTGTGCGAAAAATCTACCGATCCAAGGATTTCCGCGAGGGCTTCGCGGACATGCTCCCCGCCTGCGTCGGCCTCGTCCCGTTCGGCCTGGTATGCGGCGTGGGCGCGGTCGCGGCGGGCGCGTCGATCTGGGGGGCGCTCGGCATGAGCGCGATCATCTTCTCCGGCGCCGCGCAGATCATCGCCGCGCAGCTGCTGGCCGCGGGCGCGCCGATCGCGGTCATCATCCTGACATGCGTCGTGGCGGGCCTGCGCTTCCTGATGTACAGCGCCGCCATCGCGCCGTACCTCCGTCCGCTTCCGCCGCGCTGGCAGCGCGCGCTCGCCTTCCTGCTCACCGATCAGGCGTTCGCCGCCGCGATCCGGCGCTTCGACGCCGGCGCCAATCCCCGCGCCGGCGGCCTGCACTTCCTCGGGGCCGGCTTCGCGCTGTGGCTGTGCTGGCAGATCACCAACGTGGTCGGGTATTTCGCCGGCAACCTCGTGCCGGCGAGCTGGTCGATGGAGTTCGCCGTGCCGCTGTGCTTCATCGCGCTGATCGCGCCCCACTTCAAGAGCGCGCCGCAGGTCGGCGCCGGCGTGCTCGCCGGCGTCGCGGTGGTGGCGCTCGACGGGCTGCCGATGCGGCTCAACCTGATCGCGGCGGGCGTGGTCGGCATCCTCGCCGGCACGGCGATCGATCTCGCGCAGGCCCGATGGACCCGGCGCTGAAGCTGTGGCTCGTGATCCTCGTGGTCGGCGCGCTGAATTTCTTTTCGCGGCTGTCGTTCATCGCCTTCTTCGCCCGCCGCAGCATGCCGCCGATGCTGGCGCTGGCGCTTCGCTATGTCCCCGTGGCGATGCTCACGGCGCTGATCGTGCCGATGGTGCTCCCGGGTCCGCCGATGGTGGTCCCCGACGTCCCCAGTCCCAAGATCCTGGCGACGCTCGTGGCGGGCGCGGTCGCGTGGCTCACGCACAGCACGCTGAAGACGCTGGTGGCGGGCATGATCGCGCTCTGGAGCCTGCAGGCGCTCTACGCGGCGATCGGCTAACATCGGGTCAACGCGTTTTCCGGAAATCCGCCATGCGCTTCGAAGGCTCCGACACCTACGTCGCCACCGACGATCTGAAGCTCGCCGTCAACGCGGCGCTCGCGCTCGAGCGTCCGCTGCTCATCAAGGGCGAGCCCGGCACGGGCAAGACGCTGCTGGCCGAGACGGTCGCGCAGGCGCTCGGCCGTCCGCTGCACCAGTGGCACGTGAAGTCGACCACCAAGGCGCAGCAGGGCTTGTACGAGTACGACGCCGTGTCGCGGCTGCGCGACTCGCAGCTCGGCGACGGCCGCGTGGCCGACATCGCCAACTACATCAAGCGCGGCGTCCTGTGGGAAGCGTTCGACGCCGACGCGGCGTCGGTCGTGCTGATCGACGAGATCGACAAGGCCGACATCGAGTTCCCGAACGACCTGCTGCGCGAGCTCGACCGGATGGAGTTCTACGTCTACGAGACGCACCAGACGGTGCGCGCCCGGCATCGGCCGCTCGTCGTCATCACGTCGAACAACGAGAAGGAGCTGCCGGATGCCTTCCTGCGGCGCTGCTTCTTCCACTACATCCGCTTTCCGGACAAGGAGACGATGACGGCGATCGTCGACGTCCACTTTCCGGGCCTCAAGAAAGCGCTGCTGCAGGAAGCGCTCGAGGTGTTCTTCAATCTGCGCGACGTGCCGGGCCTCAAGAAGAAGCCGTCGACGTCGGAGCTCCTCGACTGGCTGAAGCTGCTGCTGGCCGAGGACATTCCGCCCGAGGCGCTGCGCAGCACGGACCGCAAGGCGTTCATCCCGCCGCTGCACGGCGCGCTGCTGAAGAACGAGCAGGACGTGCACCTCTTCGAGCGCGTGGTCTTCATGGCGCGCGCAGGGCGCTGATGGCCGGACGCTTCATCGAGCCGGTGACGCTCGCGGGAAAGCACGCGACGCTCGAGCCGCTCGCGCCCGCGCATGCGGCCGGGATCGCGACGGCCGCCGCCGACGGCGAATTGTGGAACCTCTGGTACACCTCGGTGCCGGCGCCGGACAAGGTGGCCGGCTGGCTCGACACGGCGCTCGACATGCGCGAGGCGCAGGGCGCGATGCCGTTCGTCGTCCGCGACACCGTTACCGGCGCGATCGTCGGCAGCACGCGCTACTTCAACGTCGACGCCGCCAACCGGCGGCTCGAGATCGGCCACACCTGGTACGCGCGGCGCGCGCAGCGCACGGCGATCAACACCGAGTGCAAGCTGCTGCTGCTGACGCACGCGTTCGAAACGTTGCGCGCGATCGCCGTCGAGTTCCGCACCCACTGGTTCAACCAGCGGTCGCGCGCGGCGATCCTGCGCCTCGGCGCGCACCAGGACGGCGTCCTGCGCAATCACCAGCTGCTGCCGGACGGCTCGCGCCGCGATACCGTCGTGTTCAGCATCATCGATGGCGAATGGCTGGCGGTGAAGCGCCACCTGCAGCACCAGCTCGCACGCCCAAGGGAGGCACGGGAATGAAGGTCTCGGCGCATATCGCGTTGTGGATGGCGCTCGTGTTCGCGCTCGTCTGCCTGTACGTCGCGTGGACGGGCTTCGCGTCGCTCGACGGCCTCGCCGATCCGCAGGCGCAATCCGACGCGCGCGGCTTCGCGTGGTTCTGGCTGTTGCTGGCCGCCGTGGCGGCGGCGGCGGGCGCGGCATCGTGGTGGATCGTCCGCACCGAGCCGCAGGATCGCTAGCGCGGCGTCCGGCGGACGCGAGCCGATGCTCGTCGAGTTCTTCCTCCATCTCAAGGCGCACAAGCTGCCCGTCAGCACGCGCGAGTTCCTGACGCTGCTCGACGCGCTCGATCACCGCGTGGTCTCGGGCTCCCTCGACGACTTCCACGCGCTGGCGCGGCTGTGCCTCGTCAAGGACGAGCAGCACTTCGACCGCTTCGACGTCGCTTTCGGCGCGTACTTCAAGGGCGTCGAAGGGCTGTTCGACATCCGCGCCGAGATTCCCGGGGAATGGGTGAAGCGGGAATTCCTGCGCAATCTCTCGGACGAGGACAAGAAGCTCGTCGAGGCCCTGGGCGGACTCGACCGTCTGCTGGCGCTTTTCAAGCAGCGGCTGGAAGAGCAGCGCGCGCGGCACGCGGGCGGCCGCAAGTGGATCGGCACCGGCGGCACCAGCCCGTTCGGCGCGTACGGCCACAACCCGGAAGGCATCCGCGTGGGACAGGAGAGCGCCGGCGGCCGCTCGGCCGTGAAGGTGTGGGACGCGCGCAGCTTTCGCAACCTCGACGGCGACGTCGAGCTCAACACGCGCAACCTCAAGGTGGCGCTGCGGAAGCTCCGCCGGTTCGCGCGCGAAGGCGTCGAGGAGGAGCTCGACCTGGACGGCACGATCGACGGCACGGCGCGCAACGCCGGCTGGCTCGATCTCAAGCTGCAGCCGGAACGGCGCAACCGCGTCAAGGTGCTGCTGTTCCTCGACGTGGGCGGCTCGATGGATCCGCACGTGGAGGTGTGCGAGCAGCTTTTCTCGGCGGCGCGCGCGGAGTTTCGCCACCTCGAGCATTTCTATTTCCACAACTGCGTCTACGACCACGTGTGGCGCGACAACGCCCGGCGCCGCGGCGAGCGCATGGGCACGCTGGAGCTGATCCGCACCTACGGGCCGGACTGGCGCGTCGTCTTCGTCGGCGACGCCGCGATGAGCCCGTACGAGCTCACGCAGGAAGGCGGCAGCGTCGAGTACATGAACGACGAGCCGGGGCTTGCGTGGCTCGGCCGAATCTTCGGCCACTTCCGCAAGGTGATCTGGTGGAATCCCGAGCCGCCGCGCGGCTGGGAATACACGCGCTCCACCCAGCTCATCCTGCAGGCGCTCGGGCCGCGGATGTTCCCGCTCACGCTCGCCGGCGTCGCGCAGGGCATCGACGCGCTGCGCAAGTAACGGAGGCACCGCCATGCGCTACGAGCTCTACTATTGGGACGGCATCCAGGGGCGCGGCGAGTTCGTGCGCCTGGCGCTGGAGGAGGCGGGCGCCGAGTACGTCGACGTCGCGCGCCGCGGCAAGGGCGGGCAGAAGATGCTCGCGCTCCTCGACGGCCGCCGCGTGGCGCGTCCCTCCTTCGCGCCGCCGTTTCTCCGGGCGGGAAACGTCATGGTCGGGCAGACGCCCAACATCCTGCTGTTCCTCGGCCCGCGGTTGAAGCTCGCTCCCGCCGCGGAAGCCGGCCGCCTGTGGACGCACCAACTGCAGCTGACGATCGCCGATCTCGTCGGCGAGGTGCACGACACCCATCATCCGATCGCGGCCAGCCTGTACTACGAAAGCCAGCGCCCGGAGGCGAAGCGCCGCGCGCGCCACCTCGTCGGCGAGCGGCTGCCCAAGTATCTCGGGTACTTCGAGCGCGTGCTGGCGATGAATCCGCAGGGCGACCGCCATCTCGTAGGTGGCCGCCTGACGTACGCCGACCTGTCGCTGTTCCAGCTCGTCGCCGGGCTCCAGTATGCGTTCCCGCACGCGATGGAGCGATTGGCGCGCAGCCATCGCAAGGTCGTCGCGCTGCACGACCGGGTGGCCGCGCGCCCCAGGATCGCCGACTATCTCGCGTCGCCGCGCCGGCTCGCGTTCAACACGCAGGGCATCTTCCGCCACTATCCGGCGCTCGATCCCTGACGCGGCGCGGCGGCCGCGGACGAAACAAAACGGCCGCGGGAGATCCCGCGGCCGCGTTGCCTACACGCTGCTGTTGGCGTCTGTCAGGAGTTGGAATCCTGGAACCGACCCACGCGTAGTCCTGCCGTCACGACAACCGGACCGGCACGTAGATCTGCCGTCCGCCGCGCTCGATCAGGAGCGCGATGCTCTTGCCCGCACCGTCGACCAGCTTCTTCAGCTCGTCCACGGTGGCGATCTTCGCCGTCCCGGCGCCGACGATCACGTCGCCCGCCTGGATGCCCGCCCTGGCCGCAGGGCCGGTCGCGTTCTGCACGACGAGGCCGTCGTGGCCCACTTCCTTCTTCTCTTCCGGCGTGAGCGGCCGCACGGCGACGCCGAGCTTGCCCTTGTCGACCTTCTCGTCGTCGGCCTTCGCGATCTTGTCGTCGTCGAACGTGCCCACCGTCGCGGTCACGCCGACCGGCTTGCCGTCGCGCCAGACTTCCATCGCGATCTTCGTCCCGGGCGCCGAGTTGCCGATGCGGCTCGTGACGTCGGTGCTGTCGTTCATGGCGACGCCGTCGATCTTGCGGATCACGTCGCCGCTCTTCAGCCCCGCCTTCTCAGCCGGGCTGCCCTTCTCGACGGTGCCGATCAGCGCACCGTTGGTGTCGGGCAGGCCGAAGCTCTGCGCCAGCGACTGGTTGAGCGGCTGGATGCCCACGCCGAGACGGCCGTGGCTCACCTTGCCGGTCGTGCGAAGCTGGTCGGCGACCTTCATCGCGACATCGGCGGGAATGGCGAACGACAGCCCCATGTAGCCGCCGGAGCGGCTGTAGATCTGCGAGTTCACGCCCACGACCTGGCCGGCCGCGTTCAGCAGCGGGCCGCCCGAGTTGCCGGGATTGACGGCGACGTCGGTCTGGATGAACGGCGTCATCTGGCCGCCCGGCAGCGCGCGATGCACGCCGCTCACCACGCCGGCCGACACGCTGTTCTCGAAGCCGAACGGCGAGCCGATCGCGATCACCCACTCGCCCTGGCGCACGCCGGGCGGCGCCGAGAGGTCGAGCGCCGGCAGGTTCTTGGCGTCGATCTTGATGAGCGCGATGTCGGTGCGCTTGTCGGTGCCGATCACCTTGGCGGTGAACTCGCGGCGGTCGGTCAGCTTGACCGTCACTTCGGACGCGCCGTCGACGACGTGCGCGTTGGTGACGATGTAGCCGTCCGGGCTCACGATGAAGCCTGAGCCGAGGCCCTGCGACGGCATCGAGCGCGGCATCTGCGGCATCTGGCCGTTCGGGCCTCCGAAGCGCTTGAAGAACTCGCGGAACGGGTCCTGGTTGTCGTCGCCGTCGCCGTCGTCGTCGTCCGACGTGGCGGCGGCGGTGCGCATCTTGCCGGTGACGCTGATGTTGACGACCGACGCGCCCGACTTCTCGGCGAGCGTCGTGAAGTCGGGAAGGCGCGCGGCGGCGGTCGGCGCCACGGCGGGCGCCATGACGGCGGCCGGCGTGCTGACCGCGGCATTCGCGGCCGCGACGGCGTTGCCGTCGAGCTTCATGTAGCCGGTCGCCAGCGCCGCGCCGATGCCGGCGGCCGCGAGCGCGTAGGGAATCTTCTTCAGTTGCATCGTCCCACTCCTCGATCGAGATGCCCGAATCCCCGGGCGGGTACGTTGCAATATAGGGACGACCGCTTAACGCAGCCTTAAGCCTCTGCGCCCGGCGGCGGGAACCGGACGGTGACGACGAGGCCCGTGCCTTCGGGGGCGTCGCCGAGCGCGATCGTCGCGCCGAGCGCGTCGGCGATCCGCTTGACGATCGACAGGCCGAGGCCGCTGCCCGGCGCACGGTTGCCCTCGCCGCGATAGAAGCGGTCGAACACGCGCTCGCGCTCGTCCGCCGGGATGCCGGGTCCCGTGTCGCCGACCGTCAGCACCGCGCCGCCCGCGTCGTCGCGGCCGACGCCGACGTCGATCCGGCCGCCGGCCGGCGTGTAGCGGAGCGCGTTGTCGAGCAGGTTGGACAGGAGGATGGCGAGGCTCGCCGGGTCGCCGTGGACCTCCGCCGGCGTCTCGTGCGCGAGCCCGAGGTCGATGCGCTTGCCGGCGGCGAGCGCGCCGCGCGCGACGACCGCGTCCTTCGCGAGCGCGACGAGGTCGCAGTCGACGCCGCGCGCCGCCAGCGCCTCCGGCTCGACCCGCGCCAGCGTCAGCAGCTGATCGACGAGGTGGGAGGCGCGCGCGACACCGCCCTCGAGATCGTCGTAAGCGGCGATCCGCGCCGGATCGTCGCCCACGCGCCGCGCGACGTCGAGCTGCAGCTTCAGCGCCGCCAGCGGCGTGCGCAGCTCGTGCGCGGCGTCGGCGGTGAAGCGGCGCTGCGCGCCGAGCGCGGCGTCGAGCCGCCCGAGCAGCGCGTTGAGGCTCGCCGCGAGCGGCTGCAATTCCTCCGGCAGCCCGCGCTCGGCGAGCGGCGCGAGCGCATCGGCGCGGCGCTTGCCCACGGCGCGCGACATCGCCTCGAGCGGCGTCAGGCCGCGCCCCACGGCGTACCAGATCATGGCGCCCAGCAGCGGAATCAGCACGACGAACGGCAGCAGCGTGCGCAGCGCCGTGCGCGTGGCGACGGTCTCGCGCTCGTCGACCGATTGCGCGACCTGCAGCGCGTGCGTGCCCTGGACCAGCGTGTACACGCGCCAGTCGCGGTCGTTCTGGTGGACCGTCGAATAGCCGGGCGTCGCCGGCACCGGCAGGCCGCTGCCCGGGCGCGACCAGTAGACCAGCACGCCGTCGCGGTCCCAGATCTGCGTCAGCAGCTCGGTGACGCCTTCCTCGCCGCCGGGGACGCGCCGATCGAAGCCCGGCTGCCGCCCGCGCAACAGGTCGTCGATGCGGGTCGAGTACGCGAGCTGCTTCAGCTGCAGGTCGAGGAGCTCGCCGATCTCCCGGCGGGCGGTGACGTAGGTGGCGGCGCTCGCCAGCAGCGCGATCGCGAGGACGCCCGCCATCAGCGTCACCAGCAGCGTGCGCCGGATCGACGTCATGTGACGACCCCCACGCTTGCCGCTGACGCGGCGGCGCTGCCCCCCGAGGGGGAGCAATTCGCAGCTTGGGGCGGCCCGGCGCTGCTCATGCCAGCGCGTAGCCGACGCCGCGGATCGTGCGGATCGCATCGGCGCCGAGCTTGCGGCGCAGGTGATGGACGTGCACCTCGACGGCGTTGCTCTCGACCTCGTCGCCCCATTTGTAGATGCGCTCCTCGAGCTGCGCCTTCGACAGCGCCGCGCCCGGCCGCTCGAGCAGCGCCGCCAGCAGCGCGAACTCGCGGCCGGACAGCTCGATCGCGCGGCCGCCCTGCGTGACGGTCCGCGCCACCGTGTCGACGGTGAGCTCGCGATGGCGCAGCACGTTGTCCTCGCGGACCACGTCGCGGCGCAGCAGCGCCCGCATCCGCGCCTGCAGCTCGTCGAGGCTGAAGGGCTTGGTGAGGTAATCGTCCGCGCCGGCGTCGAGACCCGCGACGCGGTCGGCGACGGCGTCGCGCGCCGTGACGATCAGGACGCGCGTCCGGTTGCCAGCCCTGCGGATTTCCTTAAGCAAATCAAGGCCGCTCTTGCGCGGCAACCCGAGGTCCAGCAGCACCAGCGCATAGCCGGCGGCGCCGGTGTCGAGCGCCAGCCGGCCCGCCTGGCCGTCGGTGACCCAATCGACGGCGTAGCCGTCCTGCGTCAGCGCCTGCGCCAGCGTCTTGCCGATCATCGCGTCGTCTTCGACCAGGAGGATGCGCATGGCGCGCCATTGTGACAAGCCTCCGCGATTCTAGGCGGTCGCGCCTTAAGGGAGGCTTAGAGGCCGGTCCGGTGCGCCCGCATCCAGTTCGGCCACCGCCGCGTAAGTAGCGCATCGGCTCACGCACGGGATCGGCGCAGTCCCCGGCGCCGTCGGTGAGCCCGTTCACAACCTCTGGAGGCCGCCATGCCCGCTCGGATACCGTTTCGCCCCATCGTCGCTTCGTCGCTGCTGTCCGCCGCCCTCGCCCTTGCGTTCGCCGGACCCGCGGCGGCCTCGAGCCACCGCGAAGCGCCGTTCATCGCGACGCAGCCGCAAGTCGACGCCACGGACTTCTACATGTTCCGGAGCTACGAGCCCGGCCGCGACGGCTACGTGACGCTCGTCGCCAACTATCTTCCGCTGCAGGACCCGTACGGCGGCCCGAACTACTTCAAGCTCGACCCGAACGCGGCCTACGAGATCCACATCGCCAACGACGGCGGCGCGGCCGAGAACATCACGTTCAGCTTCCGCGTCCAGAACACGCTCGACGACAACCAGCTCACGGTCGGCGGCAAGAAGGTGTCGATCCCGCTCGCGCAAAACGGCTCGGCCGACGTCGCCACCCCCAATTCGCCGGCGCTGAACACGCACGAGAAGTACACGCTCGACATCATCCGCGGCAACCGCCGCACGGGCGTCAGGCAGTCGGTGGCCAACGTGTCGCAGGGCGGCACGACCTTCGACAAGCCGGTCGACTACATCGGCACCAAGACCATCTCCAACTACGTCGCGTACGCCAACAAGCACATCTTCGAGATCTCGATTCCCGGCTGCGCCGCCAACGGCCGCGTGTTCGTCGGCCAGCGCAAGGACCCGTTCGTCGTGAACCTCGGCGAGACGTTCGACCTCGTCAACATCAAGTATCCGGCGGTGGAGCTCAATCCGCTGGCGGAATTCGCGACGGTCGACTCGCTCGCAGACGCCAACGTGACGTCGTTCGTCCTCGAAGTGCCGATCGCGTGCGTCACCAACGGCGCCAACCCGATCATCGGCGGCTGGACCACGGCGAGCGTGCCGGCGAACCGCACGGTGACGTCGACGCCTGCGGGCGGCCTCGACCCGACGTCGCAGCAGGGCTCTCTCGTCCAGGTCTCGCGCCTCGGCATGCCGCTCGTCAACGAGGTCGTCATCGGCCTCAAGGACAAGAACAGGTTCAACGCGAGCGAGCCCAAGGACGACGCGCAGTTCGCCGACTACGTCACCAACCCGACGCTGCCCGCCCTGCTCGAGCTGCTGTTCGGCGGCGCCGGCGTGAAGGCGCCCACCAACTTCCCGCGCACCGACCTGGTCGCCGCGTTCCTGACCGGCGTGCCCGGCCTGAACCAGCCGGCCAACGTCGTGGGCTCGGAGATGGTGCGCCTCAACACGTCGATCGCGCCGACGGTCGGCGCGGCGCAAAGCCGGCTCGGCGTGCTGGGAGGCGACAACGCCGGCTTCCCCAACGGCCGGCGCCCCGGTGACGACGTGGTCGACATCGAGCTTCGCGTCGCGATGGGCGCGCTGTGCACGCTCAGCATCGGCGGCTGCAAGCCGGCCGACGCCCCCGCCGGCGCGCTCAAGTACACCGACGGCGCCTACATCAGCTCGATGTTCTTCGCGAACGAGTTCCCGTACCTGCGGGCGCCGCTCAAGGGCTCGCCGAACGACGACAACGCCATCAAGGCGAGGAAGGCCGCCGCGGCCGCGCGCTGAGGCTTCACCTCCGGCAGTTGCGGCGCCGTCTCGCGCGTACAGCGCGGACGGCGCCGCTTTTCATTGCGGCTGTCCCCCAGGGACGCCGCCGGAGCGCCTGCGCTCGAGGAAGAACCGCAGCATCTCGCGGCTGGCGTCCGGTCCCGCCGCATCGGTGAACGAGCCGTGCGCGTCGCCGCCGCTCCATGCGTGGCCGGCGCCATGGACGACCCAGTGCTCGGCGACGACGCGCTGCTGCGCGTCGGTGTGCACGGTGCGCGTGTACGTGCGGCCGCCCTCGGTGCCGCCGGCCGACGACGCGGGCGTGGCCGCAAAGGCGGCGACGATCCGTTCGCCGTTGGCTGGACTGACCGTGGTGTCGCGGTCCCCGTGGAACGCTATCGTCGGCACAGGCGACGGCGCGTCGGCGGATCGCGCCGCGAGGGGGCCGCGATCGCCCCGCGCGTGCATCGCGGCGAGCGCCGACGGCATGTCGTGCGCCGCGCGATACGGAATGCCCGAGTGCGCGCCGACCGCGGCGAACAGGTCGGGGTACGCCTGGCCCAGCACGACGGCCATCGCGCCGCCCGCCGACATGCCCGCCACATAGATCCGCTCCCGGTCGAGGCCGTAGGTGGCGGCGAGCTCGCGCACGAGTCCTGCGACGATCGCCGGCTCGCCGCCTTCGCGGGACTGATGCGCCGGCTGGAACCAGTTCCAGCAGCGCGACGGGTTGGCGTCCTGCGATTGCGCGGGATAGAGGACGAAGCATCCTTCCGCCTCGCCGAGCGAATTCATCCGCGTGCCGCGCGCGAAGTCGTCCGGCGCCTGCGTGCAGCCGTGGAGCATCACGACGAGCGGCAGCGGCTGCCCGCGATAGCGCGAAGGGATGAAGAGCTTGTAGCGCCGCGCGCCGGCGGCGCAGGCGAACCTGCCGTCGATGAAGCGCGGCTCGACGCCTGACTCGGCGCGGGTCTCGGCCTGCGGCCGCTCGGGCGCGTCGACCGCGTCGATCACGCGGAAGTCGGCGTCGATCGGCGGCCTGCCGCCGCCGGGAACGGGCGCGGCGGGAGACGCCCCGCCGAGGCCGCGCTGGATCTCGGCCGTGGCCGCCATCAAATCGCCCGCGCGCATCAGTTGCATCGCGTCGCGGAGGGTGGTGTGCATTGCGTCGTTCAAGGGTTTCCTTTTTGCGTTATCGGCGGATGCGGCCGGCGAGCGCGGCCTTGACCGCTGCGCTCGCCTCGAAGGCACCCAGCACGGAGACGGAGGCGATCGTCGCCTGCGCCAGGGCGGCCGGGACGTCAGCGGCGATGCGCGCGAGTCCCAGCACCTGAAGGTCCACGCGCTTGCCGGAACGCTTGACCGCTTCCAGGTCCGCGCGCGTCAGCTCGACGAGCCCGAGCTGCATCGCGCGTCGTCCCACGCTCGCCTTGACCGCTTCGGCATGCGTCGCGATGTGGTTGCGGATCGCGGTGCGAATGAAATCCGAGCGGTTGGAATAGAAGCCTTCCTGCACGAGCAGGTCGATCTGGCCGAGGTCGACGAGCCCGAGGTTGATGGTCAGCTTCTCGGTGTCGGCGGAGCGGGAGGTGGCGGGAAGGGGCATCGCGGGCGGCCGGTGGAATCCAGGAAGCATTATAGCACCATCCAAGTGGATGGTAAACAGCGCGCCCGCGTCGCCGCCCGGAACCGCAAACGACTGCGGCGGCTTTCGCCGCCGCATCGTGTGCTTGCAGGATCGCTTTTCGCGTCAGGCGGGCTCGAGCTCCGCCATCAGCTCGTCCTTGCGCTGCGCCATCTGCTCGCCCAGCGCGTCGAGATCGAGGTCGGACTTCTGCACCTTCGGAAACAGCTCGCCTTCCTCTTCCTTGACGTGATGCTGGATGTACTCGGACAGCACGGTGAAGTTCGCGTCGAACATCTCGTCGTCCGCGCTCATCTCGTCGAGCTTGGCGATGAGCTCCTTGGCGGTGCCGTGCTCCACCTCGGCTTCGTTCAGGAGCGCGTCGGCCTCGGGCACTTCCCGCGCGGCCGGATAGAAGATCTCTTCCTCGACGGTCGCGTGCACCGTGAGCTTCGCGCACGCTTCGCGGACGATGTCTTCCTTCTGGTCGCGGGGGCCGTCCTCGCCGAGCTTCTCGAACTGGTCGAACAGCGCCTTGACCTCGGCGTGGTCGGCCTTGAGGAGCTGGATCGCGTTCTGGGGCTTGCCGGATTTCGACGCGCCGGCGGGCGCGCGGCCACCGGATTTCGTCTTGCTGCTGCTGCTGGATTTGGTTGCCATGGCGGTTCCTGGGTTTCGAGGGTTGGGATCCCCGTCTCCGGGGCAGTTCCCCGCGTCGCGGCGAGGAGATGCGAGGTTAGGCCCGCGCGGGGCGGCGCTGAATCGGCGCGGCGGCCAACCGTGCGTCGGACATTCCGCTACGACTTCGTCGGCGGGAATGGCAGCGCGTCCTACAAAAACGTAGGACGCCGCGCGCTAGTCGCGCCTGGCGCGGATGCGAATACTCGCGATTCGGCGGCGCCCGTGTCCGGATCGCTTCCGCCGCAGCCGCAAGGAAACGATCGTCCATGCCAACCCGCCCGGCCTTTCGTGCCGCCCTTCGCACGTGATGCGCCGTTTTCGCGCCGGCACGACGTCGTCGCGCGTCGTGACCATCGTGGTGACGGTGCTCGTCACGCTCGCCTGCGTCTTCGTCGCCCTCAACCTCAGCGGCGGCGAGAAGAAGGTCAAGCGCCAGATCGGTCATCGCTACGCGGTCGCCGACTCCCAGTTCCGCCGCACGATGGGCGTGATGCTGGGGCCGATGATCGTCCCGGGCAACCGCTTCGAGACGCTCCGCAACGGCGACGAGATCTTCCCCTCGATGCTCGCGGCGATCCGCAGCGCGCGCAAGACGATCTCGTTCGAGACGTACATCTACTGGTCGGGCGAGATCGGGCGCGAGTTCGCCGACGCGCTCGCCGAGCGGGCGCGCGCCGGCGTGAAGATCCACGTGCTGATCGACTGGGTCGGCAGCAGCAAGATGGACAAGCAGTTCCTCGAGACGATGGAGTCTGCCGGCGTCGAGGTGAGGAAATACAACGAGCCGCGCTGGTACAGCCTCAACCGGCTCAACAACCGCACGCATCGGAAGCTCCTCGTGATCGACGGCGCCGTCGGCTTCACGGGCGGCGTCGGTATCGCCACCGAGTGGACCGGGCATGCGCAGGACCCGGACCATTGGCGCGACACGCATTTCCGGATCGAAGGCCCGGCCGTCGCGCAGCTGCAGGCCGTCTTCGCCGACAACTGGATGAAGGCGTCCGGCGACGTCCTGCATGGCGAAGCCTACTTCCCGGCGGTCCCGCCTGCGGGGGACGGCGCAGCGCAGATGTTCGCGAGCTCGCCGTCCGGCGGCAGCGAGAGCATGGAGCTCATGTACCTGCTGATGATCAACGCGGCGACGCGCAGCATCGACCTGTCGAGCGCCTACTTCGTGCCGGACGAGCTCGCGCGCGACGCGCTGGTCGAGGCGATGCAGCGCGGCGTGCGCGTGCGCATCATCACGCCGGGTCCGCACACCGACGCCGAGACGGTGCGCCGCGCGTCGCGCGCGCTATGGGGCGACCTGCTGGAGGCCGGCGCGAAGATCTACGAGTACCAGCCGACGATGTATCACTGCAAGGTGATGATCGTCGACGGCCTCGTCGCCTCCGTGGGGTCGACCAACTTCGACGACCGCTCGTTCCGGCTGAACGACGAGGCCAGCCTCAACGTCTACGACGAGCCGTTCGCGCGACGGCAGACGGAGATCTTCGAGCAGGACCTGGCGCTGTCGCGGCCGATGACGCTCGAGGCCTGGCGCAACCGTCCGCTGTCGGAGAAGGCGTGGGAACATGCGGCGGCGCTGCTGGGGCCGCAGCTCTAGCGTCCGCGCGCCGGCCGGGGTTTCACCTGCGGGCGGCAATGCCCGCGCAACCGCTGCACAACCTGGAGCGACCATGATCAAGAAAGCCTGGGCAGTTTGGCAGGGCAGCATCAAGGAAGGCGGAGGCACGATCTCGACCGAGACGGGCGTCCTCAAGGAAGCGCCGTACGGCTTCAAGTCGCGCTTCGAGAACGGCAAGGGCACGAATCCGGAGGAGCTGATCGGCGCCGCGCACGCCGGCTGCTTTTCGATGGCGCTGTCCCTGATGCTGGGCGAGGCCGGACTCGTGCCCGAGCGCATCGAGACGCACGCCGCCGTCACGCTCGAAAAGGCCGGCGAGGGCTTCGCGATCACGGCCAGCCACCTGACGGTGACGGCGCGGATCCCCGGCGCCGACGACACCCGTTTCCTGGCCATCGCCGAGAAGGCCAAGGCCGGGTGCCCGGTCTCCAAGCTGCTGAACGCGCGGATCACCATGGACGCGACGCTGGACAAGTAGCCGCGGCGCATCCGTTTTTCGGCGGGCGCCGTACAGGGTGGGGTGAGCCCCACCATCGCCCTGCGGTATTGCGCGTTCGGCGCCGCCGCCGTCCTTGCGCTTTGCGCCGGCGCGGCGGCCGGCCGGCCCTATTTGCCGGCCGACGACGCGGTCGTGCTGGAGCGCCTGCCGGAAAAGGGCGATCCGGCGCTGCGCGACCTCAAGCGGATGCGTGCCGTGCTGGCGGCGACGCCGCGCAGCCTCGACGTCGCCGCCACGGTGGCGCGCCATGCGATCGACGCGTCGCGCGCCACCGGCGATCCGCGCTTCCTCGGCCAGGCGCAGGCGTCCCTTTCGCCATGGTGGTCGCTGCCCGAGGCGCCGCCGGTCGTCGTGCTGTTGCGCGCGACGATACGGCAGAGCCAGCACGATTTCGACGGCGCGCTCGCCGACCTCGACATGCTGCTGCGCGCCGACCCGCGCGCGGCGCAGCCGCGGCTCACGCGCGCGACGGTGCTGACGGTGCTGGGGCGCTACGCCGAGGCCCGCGCGGACTGCCGGCAGCTCGCCGGCGTTGCCGCGCCGCTCGTCGTCGCGGGGTGTCTCGCCGCGCCCGTGAGCCTGTCCGGCGAAGCCGACCGCGCCTACGCCGATCTCCTGCGTGCGCTCGAGCGGCCCGGGACCGACGCGGGCACGGTCGAATGGGCGTTGACGCTCGCGGCCGAGATCGCGGCGCGGCGCGGCGACCCCGCGGCGGCGGAGCGGCACTTCCGCGCCGCGCTCGCGCTCGACGCGTCCGACGCCTACCTGAAGGGTGCGTTCGCCGACTTCCTGCTCGACCGCGGCCGCGCGCGCGAAGCCTTGGCGCTGGTGTCCGACGACGGCAAGAACGACGCGCTGCTGCTGCGGCGCGTGCTGGCGGAGCGGCAGCTGCCGGACCTGCGCGAAGCGTTCGTCGCGCACCGTGCGGAGATGGCCGAGCGCTTCGACGCCGCGCGCCGCCGCGGCGACAGCCTGCATCGCCGCGAGGAGGCGCGCTTTCGCCTCGACGTCGAAGGCGATGCGCAAGGCGCGCTGGCGCTCGCCCGGGACAACTGGAAGGTGCAGCGCGAGCCCGCCGACCTGCGCATCCTGGTGGACGCGGCGAAGGCGGTCCCGTGATGCTCCGCGTGCTCGCGCTCGCAGTCCTCCTCCTCGCCGCCGGCACGGCGGGGGCGCACAAGCCGAGCGACGCCTACCTGACGGTCGAGCGCGACGGCGCGGCGCTGCGCGGGCAATGGGACATCGCGCTGCGCGACCTCGACAACGCGATCGGCCTCGACACGGACGGCGACGGCGACATCACGTGGCGCGAGCTCCGGGCGCGGCACGACCAAATCTCTGCTTACGCGCTGCAGCGGCTGCGCATCGCATCGGCCGGCGAGACCTGTCCGCTGGCGGCGACCGGGCATCTCGTCGATTCGCACACCGACGGCGCGTATGCGGTGCTGCAATTCACCGGCACCTGCCCGCAGCCGGGGCCGACGCTCGCGGTCGCGTACCGGCTGTTCGCCGATATCGATCCGCAGCATCGGGGCCTGCTCAACTACGTGGAGGACGGCGAGAGCCGCAGCGTCGTGTTCAGCGTCGACACGCCCGAGCGCGTGGTCGGCGGCGACAGCGGCGGTCCGCTCGCGCAGTTCGCCGCGTACGTGCACGAAGGGGTCTGGCACATCTGGCTCGGCTTCGACCACATCCTCTTCCTGCTGTCGCTGCTGCTGCCGGCCGTGCTGGTGCGCCGGGACGGGCGCTGGCAGCCGAAGGACTCGTTCCGCGGCGCGTTCATCGAAGTGGCGAAAGTGGTGACGGCCTTCACGCTGGCGCATTCGATCACGCTGTCGCTGGCGGCTCTTGGCGTGGTGTCGCTCCCGTCGCGCTGGGTCGAGTCGGCGATCGCGCTCTCGGTCGTGCTGGCCGCGCTCAACAACCTGTTCCCGGTCGTTTCGCATGGCCGCTGGATGGCCGCGTTCGCGTTCGGCCTGCTCCACGGCTTCGGCTTCGCCGGCGCGCTCCGCGATCTCGGCCTGCCCTCGAGCTCGCTCGCCCTGTCGCTCGCGGGCTTCAACGTGGGCGTCGAGCTCGGCCAGCTCGCGATCGTCGCAGCGTTCCTGCCCGTCGCGTTCTGGCTCCGCCGCACGTGGAGCTACCGCGGGCTCGTGCTCGCCGGCGGCTCGACGGCGATCGCCGCCATCGCCGTCGTGTGGTTCGCCGAGCGCGCGCTCGACGTGCCGCTGTTCGCCGCGCTCGCCGCGACGCCCTGACGCCTTCCTACTGCATGAACCAGCCGTGGCTCACGACGAGCGACTGGCCGGTGAGCGCGTTGCTCGGGAACGACGCGAAGAGCAGCGCCACTTCGGCCACGTCCTCGACGGTGGTGAACTCGCCGTCGACCGTGTCCTTCAGCATGACCTTCCGGATGACGTCGGCCTCGGAGATGTTGAGCGCCTTCGCCTGCTCCGGAATCTGCTTGTCGACGAGCGGCGTGCGGACGAAGCCCGGACAGATCACGTTGGCGCGCACGCCGTGCGCCGCCCCTTCCTTGGCGACGACCTTGGCAAGGCCGATGAGGCCGTGCTTCGCGGTGACGTAGGGCGCCTTCAGCACGGAGGCCTCCTTCGAGTGCACGGAGCCCATGTAGATGACGCTGCCGCTGCCGGCCTTGTACATGTGCGGCAGGCACGCCCTGGTGGTCAGGAACGCGCCGTCGACGTGGATCGCCAGCATCTTCTTCCAGTCGGCGTAGGTGAATTCTTCCAGCGGATGGACGATCTGGATGCCGGCGTTGCTGACCAGCACGTCGACGCCGCCGTACGCGGCCACCGTGGCCGCGACGCCCGCGTTGACGGCATCTTCGCTTGTCACGTCCATCGCCACGCCCATCGCGGTGCCGCCGGCGGCGGCGATCTCCGCAGCGGCGGCGTTCGCCGCCTCGAGGTTGAGGTCGGCGATGACGATCTTCGCGCCTTCGCGCGCGTACCGCTGCGCGATCGCCTTGCCGATGCCGCTGGCGGCGCCGGTGACGAGCGCCACTTTGCCTTGCAGTTTCATGAGCGTCCTCTCTAGGACAGGTAGTCGTGGATGACGGTGCCGAGGCCGAGCGTCAGGTCCGACACGATGTGCACGCCCGAGACGATTTCGAGCACCGGCAGTTGCGCTACTGGGGCCAGCGCATGATGGAAGAGCTGCAACGCCGCGGGGCCACTCCAGGCGCCCTTCACGGTGACGTCCTCGCAGTAGTAGCGCACGAGCTCGCAGATGCGCGCGGTGCCGTCCACGTGAGGCACGATCTTCAGCAGGAAATTCGCCCCGGTGAGCGTCGCATGGATCGGCGCGACGTCGAGCGCATGGTGCTTGTAGCCCATCGTCGCGAGCGCGACCTGCACGCTGCCGTACTTCAGCACGCCGACGAGCGTGTCCTTTTCCACGGCCATCGACGGCGCCGCCAGCTTCTTGGGAAAGCCCCACAGCTCGCGGCCGCCCGCGATCGGCGCCTCGTCGTCGAGATACATCGCGTGGACGTAACCGCCCGGCTGCCCTTCGAACGTCACCGGGATCACCTGGCCTGACTCGGTGTAGTCGCCGAAGCCCGTCGAATCAGGCATCCGGATGAACTCGTACTTGACGAGCGGCTCGGCGATTTGCAGCGGCTCGGGGACGACGGCGCGCAGCGCATCGGGATCGGTCCGATACGTCACGACGAAATACTCGCGGTTGACGAACCGGTACGGGCCCGGCGGAAACGCGGGGCTCGTCAGCGGCATCGCGTAGGCGCGCCGCTTCACTTCGTCGATGTTCATGGGGTCCTTCGCGGGTTCGGGCTCATTGCAGCAGGTCGTACGTTTGAAGGCCGTGCTCGGCGTTGCAGGCGTCGCGCCATTCGGGGCTCGCAATCGTGCGGCGCATGTCGGCGAGGCCCGCGGCCCACAGCGCGTCGATGGTCGCGCGCGAGAATTCGTAGTCCTTCGACTGCGACGAATGCGTCATCCTGCGGTTGATGAGATGGACGAGCGAGATGCGGCGGGGCCGCGCGCGCGTCGCCAGGTAGGCGACGTCGGGGTCGGAGCGAAGCTTCGCCGGCAGCTTGGCGATCACGTTGGTGAGCGCCTGGCGCAGCGCCTCCTCCTCCTTCGCGCGGTTGGTGTTGAAGCGCGTCTTGCTCGAATACTGGATGTCCTTCGCGCGCTCCAGCACCTGGTCGAGATTGCGGGGCATCGCGCCCCTGGCGCTGAAGAGATCGACCTGCACGATCAGCGCGTCGAGGTGGGCGCTGTCGTCGAGCACGTACCAGAGCGGCGTGTTGGAGACGAGCCCGCCGTCCCAGTGCGGCACGTTCATGACGTACACCGGCGGCAGCCCGGGCGGCAGCGCGCCGCTCGCCATCACGTGCTCGGGGCCGAAATTCACCTTGGAATCGTGATTGTCGAAGTACTTCGAGTTGCCGGTGCGCACTTCGACGGCGCCCACCGCGAGACGCGTGCGGCGCTCGTTGATGAGATCGAAGTCCACGAGCCGGTGCAGCGTGTCGCGCAGCGGCGACGTGTCGTAGAGCGACAGCGCGCCGTGCGAGCCGTCCGGGCTCAGCATCGGCGGCGGCACGCGCGGAACGAAGAAGCCCGGCACGCCGAACGCGGCGCTGGCGCTCGCGCTCCAGCGGTTGAACACCATTCGCAGCAGGTCCATCTCCGCAGGGACGGCGAGCGGGAGGCCCGACGACACGAGGTCCCAGAACTCGCGCAGGCGCGGCAGGCGATCGGGAGGGGCGTTGCCCGCGATCAGCGCGGCGTTGATCGCGCCGATCGATACGCCGGTGACCCAATCGGGGGAGAGACCGGCTTCTTCCATCCCCTCGTACACGCCGGCCTGGTAGGCGCCGAGCGCGCCCCCGCCCTGCAGCACGAGCACGGTGCTCTGGTGTGCGGGCAGGTAATGGGTGCGCGCGCGCTTGCGGGAAGTCTTGCGGGGGGCGGGCATGCGGACGTCGCGCTGGCGAAGCCCCGCATCATAAGACGCGTTGTGTTGCAGCGCAACATAGTGCGCGGCCCCTGACGGCCCGGGGTTAAGCTTTGCCGATGACGACCGCAGCGACGCCGCGGGCCCCGCCCGGATCCCGCCGCGCGATCCTCGCGGTGCTCGTCTCGTCGGTTCTCTTCGGCGCCAGCACGCCGCTGGCGCGTGCGCTCGTCGGCACCATGGACCCCCTGTGGCTCGCCGGTGCGCTGTACGCAGGTTCCGGGCTCGCCCTGTCAGCGTGGCTGCTCGTCCGGCGCCGGCGCGCCGAGGCGCCGCCGCTCATCGCTCGCAAGGACGTCCGGTGGCTCGCGGCCGCGATCGCCTGCGGCGGCATCCTCGCGCCGGTCGCCTTCGCGTTCGGGCTGCGCGCGTCGACCGGTGCGACGGCGAGCCTGCTCCTCAATCTGGAATCGGTGTTCACCGTCGCGCTCGCGTGGTTCCTCTTCGGCGAGCACCGGAACGCGCGGGTGATCTCCGGCATGGCGCTGATCGTGATCGGATGCGCGCTCCTCGGCGGCGGCGATTCGCCGGCCGCGGCGACATGGCAGGGCGCCGCGCTGATCGCCGGCGCCTGCCTGTTGTGGGCGCTCGACAACAACCTGACGCGCAAGGTGGCCGGCAACGACGCCGTCGCGATCGCGGCAGCGAAGGGCGTCGCCGGCGGCGCGGTGAATCTGGCGCTCGCGGCGCTGTTCGCCGGCACGCCGCCGGCCGCCTCGACGCTGGTCGCGACCGGCGCCGTCGGGCTCGCGGGCTACGGGATCAGCCTCGTGCTGTTCGTCGTGGGCATGCGGGGCCTCGGCGCGGCGCGTGCCAGCGCGTACTACGCGCTCGCGCCGTTCATCGGCGTCGCGGTCGCGTTTCTCGTGCTCGGCGAGGCGGCGCCGGCGGCGTTCTGGCCCGCGCTCGCGCTGATGAGCGCGGGCGTGTGGCTGCACCTCACCGAGCGCCGCGCCGGCCACGCGCACTAGCGCGACCTGCGTCAACGCTCCCGCAGCCGCGCGAGCCGTTCCCCCGCCGCCTGCAACGTCTCGTCGCGCTTCGCGAAGCAGAAGCGGATCACGCGATGGTCGGTGCCGTCGTGATGGAACGCCGACAGCGGTATCGTCGCCACGCCCACGTCGCGCACCAGCCGCTGCGCGAAACTGGCGGCGGGCTCGTCGCTGATGCGCTCGTAGCACGCGAGCTGGAAGTAGCTCCCTTCGCACGGGAGGAGCGTCAGGGGCGTCGCCGCGACCAGCTCCCGCAGCAGCGCGCGCTTCTTGGCGAAGAACGCCGGCAGCGTCTCGTAGCGCGACGGCTCGGAGAGGAACGCCGCGAGACCGTGCTGGACGGCGCTGTTCACCGTGAAGACCGTGAACTGGTGCACACGGCGGATCTCCGCCGTGATCTCGGGCGGCGCCATCGCGTAGCCCACTTTCCAGCCGGTGGCGTGGAACGTCTTGCCGAACGAGCCGATCACGACGGCGCGCGCGGCGAGCTCGGCGTGCCCGGCGAGGCTCAGGTGGACGGCGCCGTCGAACACCATGTGCTCGTAGACTTCGTCGCTCACGACGACGATCGGCGTGCCGCGCGTGAGCGCGGCCAGCGCGTCGCGATCGGCGGCCGACAGGATGCTCGTGCCGGGATTGTTCGGCGTGTTGAGCATGATCACCCGCGTGCGCGGCGTGATCGCCCGCGCCAGCGCGGCGAAATCGATCCGGTAGCCCGGGAACGTCAGCGGCAGCGGCACGGGGGTCGCGCCGGCGAGCCGGATCGACGGGATGTAGCTGTCGTAGGCCGGCTCGAACAGGATGACCTCATCGCCAGGATGCGCGAGCGCCTGTATCGCCGTGTAGATCCCCTGCGTCGCGCCGGTGGTGACCGTGATCTCCCGCTCGGGGTCGTAGGCGTGCCCGTACAGGCGCAGCACCTTGGCGGCGATGGCATCACGAAGCGCCGGGACGCCCGCGCTCAGCGGATACTGGTTGTGGCCGGCGCGCATCGCCGCGGTCACGAGGTCGATCAGCGCGGGATCGATCGCGTAGTCGGGAAAGCCCTGGCCGAGATTGACGGCGCCGTGCTCGGCGGCGAGCGCCGACATGACGCTGAAGATCGACGTGCCCGTGGCGGGCAGCTTCGAGCGGAGCGCGATGCTACATGCCCCGCGGCACGAACGTCGGCGCCAGCACGGCCTCGGCGTGGCCCGCCGGCGCGGGCTCCTTGACGGTGATCCGCCACAGCGTTCGCGCATGGCGCGGGTCCACGAGCGTGGCGCTGTGCAGCAGCGACGCGTTGTCCCAGATCACGAGGTCGCCGAGACCGTAGAGGAACGCCAGCTGGTATTTGGGCTGCGTCGCGTGCACCGCGAGCTCGTCCAGCAGCGCGACGGCTTCGTCGTCGGGCATGCCGACGATGCCGTACGAGCTGCCCGAGACGGCGTAGAGCGCCTTCTGGCCGGTGACCGGATGCGGCCGCACCACCGGATGCGTGATGAGCGGCATCCGCGCCTTCTGGTCGTCGGTCAGCGTGGACGCCGCGGTACGCGCGGCGCCTTCGGCGACCTTGCGATTGCCGTAGTGATGGACGGCGACCAGCGGGTCGATCTTGCGCTTCATCGCCGCGGGGAGGTCGTCGTACGCGGCGTACTGGTTGGCGAACAGCGTGTGGCCGCCCACCTCCGGCACCTCGATCGAGTAGAGCATCGTGGCGCGCGCCGGCACGGCCAGGTACGAGTAGTCGGTATGGAAGTAGGTGCCGGCGTCAGCCAGGCCCTGCGGCTCGCCGTCGATCTCCACGTTCGACAGGATCAGGATGTTGGGATCGTCCGGATGGTGGAACTGGTCGATCACGTGCGGCTCCGGCGGCCCGAAGCGGCGCGCGAACGCGAGGAACTGCTGGGGCGTCAGGCGCTGGTTGCGGAACGTCAGCACCTGGCCGTCGAAGAACGCGTCCTCGATCTCGGCGAACAGCGCGTCCGAGACGGGCTCGGACAGGTCGACCCCCGCGGCTTCGATGCCGAAGCCCGGGGACAGCGGCTTCAAGTGCAGCATGGCAATGCGCCCCCCGCGAAAGCGGGATGATACGCCCGCGCGGGCGGGGGTCTACTTCAGGAAATCGGGCCGGATCAGCTGCGGCAGGATGAGCGCGATCCCCGGCCAGATGATCAGCATCGCGAGCACCAGCAGCATCGGCACCAGCATGATCATCGTGTCCTTCAGCGCGTATCGCAATCGCACTTTCGCGATCGCGCAGGAGATCATCAGGCACAGTCCGTACGGCGGCGTTACCAGCCCGAATGCCAGCGCGACGATGCCGATGATCGCGAACGACACCGGGTGCATGTTCACGGAGGCCGCGAGCGGCTGCAGCGTCGTCCCCACGATGATGATCGCCGGAATGGCGTCGAGGAAGCAGCCGACGACCAGGAACACCAGCGCGATGAAGAAGCCGACGCCGACGAGGCCGAGACCCCACGACGTCACGTTCTCGAGCAGCGCCTTGGGGATCTGGAAATACGCGAGGAGCCAGCCGAACACCGACGCCGTGCCGACGCAGAAGAGGGCGATCGCCGACAGCTTGCCCGTCTCGAGGAGCGCGTGCCACAGCTCCTTGCGGCCCATCTCGCGGTAGAACACGAGCGAGAGCGTGGCCGCGTAGATCACCGCCACCGCCGCCGACTCCGTCGCCGTGAACCAGCCGAGCAGGATGCCGCCGACGATGATGAAGGGCGTCATCAGCGCCGGGATCGAGATCGCGGCCGCGGAGAAGAACTCCTTGAGCGTAGCCCTCGGATAGGTTGGGTACTTCCGGATCTTGGCGTACACGTGCACGGTGGCCATCTGCGCGAGGCCGATCAGCAGGCCCGGGATCACGCCGGCGAGGTACAGCGCGCCGATCGACACCTGCAGCACGCCGCCCCACACCACCATCAGGATCGAAGGCGGGATGATCACCGCCAGCACGGCGGACACGGCCGTGATCGCGATCGAGAACGACAGGTCGTAGCCCTCCTTGACCTGCGCCTCGATGAAGATCTTGCCCTGGCTCGCGGCGTCCGCGGTGGAGGAGCCGGAGATGCCGGCGAAGAACACCGACAGCAGCACGTTGATCTGCGCCAGCGCGCCGGGGAAATTGCCCACCATGGTGCGCGACAAACGTACGAGCCGGTCGGTGATGCCCCCGACGTTCATCAGGTTGGCCGTGAGCAGGAAGAACGGCACGGCCAGCAGGATGAACGAGTTGTAGGCCTTGAACGTGGTGTTGAACACGACCATCGGCGACAGCCGCGGCTCGATGAACAGCACGGGCAGGCTCGCGAGGCCGAGCGCGAAAGCGACGGGCACGCGCAGGATCATCAGCAGGAAAAAGCTGCCGAAGAGCCAGATCGCCGCGACGCCCGGCGTGAGCGCGGCCCCGGTCATCGCGCGGCTCCGGTTTTCCCGGCGGCGCTCATACGACGCTCCCGGTGCCGATGTCGCGCGGCGGCGGCGGGGCGTTGGCGTCGTCGCCGCGGCCGCGCAGGAACGCGATGTCGGCGCGGAGCCGCTCGAAGCCGAACAGCAGCCAGGTGGCTCCCGTCAGCGGCCACGCCACGAAGATCCAGGGCATGGGCAGATCGGCGAGCTCGGACGTCTGGTTCCAGCCGAACTGGACGAACTTGGTCCCGTACCAGACGAACACCAGCGCGAACACGAGCACGAACACCATCGACACGACCCGCAGCGCCGCGTTGGTCCGCGGCGCGAGCTCCGGCCAGACGTCGACGTCGAAATGCGTGCCGTCGCGCACGGCGATCATCGCCCCCAGCATCACCATCCAGATGAACAGGAAGCGCGCCATCTCCTCCGTCCAGATCCAGGCGGGAATCCACTGCGTGAACCGGGAAATCATCTGCAGCGTGACCGGAACGATCAGGATGCCGACCGAGAGGCCGAGCAGGACGTTGAGCAGACGGTAGTAGCCGTCGATGAACTTGCGCATGCCTCTCCCCGAGTGACGTGCCCGCCGCGGACAAAAAAAGGCCGGCGGAAGGCACGCGCCTCCGCCGGACCTCGCGCCGGTGCTACATCGAATTGATCTTGTTGTAGATCGCGTCGGCGCCGATTTCCTTCGCGTAGTCGGCCATCACCGGATCGGCCAGCTTCTTCATCTGCGCGCGATCGGTGAACGGGACCTTCTTCAGCTTGCCGGCAGCCTCGAGCGCGTCGAGCTTCTTCGAATCCTCGGCCGATTCGATCTGGCGTCCGTACTGGCCCGCTTCCTTGCCCGCCCGGAGGATGGCCGCCTGCAGGTCCGGCGGCAGCTTCTTGAACGTCTTGCCCGAGAAGCAGATCGGCCGGATCGTGATCGCGTGCTGCGTCATGTTGAGGTTCGGGCCGACTTCGTAGAACTTCATCGCCTCCACCCCGGCCGCCTCGTTCTCGCCGGCGTTGATCACGCCGTTCTGGATCGCGTTGTAGATCTCGTCGTAGGCGATCACGGTCGGCGACATGCCGATCGCCGCGAACGTCTTGCTCCAGATCGGCGCGCCCTGGACGCGGACCTTGAGGCCCTTCATCTCGCCGAGGTTGCGCACCGCCTTGTTCGCGAAGATGTTGCGCGTGCCGCCGCCGGCGAAGCCGATCAGCATCACGTCGCCCTTGGCGTTCACCTCGTCGGCGATGGGTTTCAGCGTGTCGGCGTCGAGCACCTTGTTCCAGTGGTCGAGGTCGCGGAACAGGAACGGCGCGTCGATGAACGGCGCGGCCTTCGAGAACGTCGACATGTGCGCCGGCGAGACGATGCCGTAGTCGACCGAGATGCCCTGGTTCATGAAGGCGAAGTAGTCCTTCTCGAGGCCGAGCTCGCTGTTCTTGTGCAGGACGAAGTTGATCGGCTTGCCGTAATACTTGGCGGTGAGCTCCTGGAAGCGCACGAGAGCGCGGTTGAACGCATGGTCGTCGTTGAACTGGACGGCGCCGTGCAGCGTGATCGGCGCTTGCGCGAGAGCCGCGGACGCGAGCAGCAAGGCGGACGCGGCAAAGCAGCGCGCGAGCGCGCGAAGGGTGATGCGCATGGTTTTCCTCCTACCGTTGGTCGGCCACCCGGCGCCACGGTGAGCGCTCTGGTCTGGTGGTCAGGCCAATCTACCGGCATCGCCTGCGCGCTGTCAATCGAAGTCGGCGTTGGCGGGTCGCCTGCGCGGCGCGGACGAGGGAATCGCGTACGTCCGACGGTGAGAATGCGGTGCAGCGCAGGTGCCCCGGCGCGCCCGAGCCAGCGAGTAGAATTGCGGTCCCATGCCGCCCGCCACGCCCCGTCTGCACCGAAGCGCCGCGCCTCCGCACGGGCCCGGGTTCCGCGCGCACGCCGCGTCGATTGCCGCAATGCAGCGTCGGTGGGCGACGCGGCTCCTCGCCGCCGCCGGACTGCTGGCGGCGCTGGCGGCCGCCGCCCACAGCGTGACGTCGGGCGCGCTGACGATCGGCCATCCGTTCGCCCGCGAGACGCCGCCGGGCGCGCGCACCGGCGGCGCGTATTTCACCGTCGTCAACGCGGGCAAGGAAGCCGACACGCTCACCGCCGTGGCGTCCCCCGCGGCCGCGCGCGCCAGCCTGCACACGATGACGATGGACGGCACGATGATGAAGATGCGGTCGATCGCGTCGCTGCCGGTGCCCGCGGGCGGCACGCTGACGCTCGCACCCGGCGGCTACCACGTCATGCTGGAGGACCTCGCGAAGCCGCTGGTGAAGGGCGACCGGATCCCGTTGCGGCTCACGTTCGAAAAGGCGGGCGCGGTCGACGTCGTCGTCAACGTCGAGTCCATCACCGCCGCGCACCCGCACTGATGACCGCGGTACCGCTCGCTTCCGGCGGGGCCGCGGCCGCCGTCGCCGCGCCGCGCGCGATCGCGCTGTGGCTCTTCGCCTGCTGCGCGCTGGTGTTCGCGATGGTCGTGGTCGGCGGCGTCACGCGGCTCACGCACTCCGGGCTCTCGATCACCGAATGGCAGCCGATCGTGGGCACGCTGCCGCCGCTGACCCCGGAGGCGTGGCAGGAGGCGTTCGCCAAATACCAGGCGACCCCCGAATATCGGCAGGTCAATCACGGCATGGGCCTTGGCGAGTTCAAGGGCATCTTCTGGTGGGAGTACGCGCACCGGCTGCTCGGCCGCGCGATCGGCCTCGCGTTCATCGTGCCCTATCTCGTGTTCCTCGTGCGCCGGCGCATCCCGCCCGGCTACGCGGGTGCGCTGCTCGGTCTCTTCGTGCTGGGCGGGCTGCAAGGTGCGCTCGGGTGGTACATGGTGAAGAGCGGGCTCGTCGACGATCCGCGCGTCTCGCAGTTCCGGCTGACCGCGCACCTCGCGCTGGCGTTCCTGATCTTCGCGGCGATGCTGTGGGTCGCCCTTTCGCTCGTGGCGTCGCCCCGCCTCGCGCGCCCGCTGGCGCCCGCGGTGCGCCGCGTGCGTTGGCACGCGCTCGCCGTGCTGGGCCTGGTGTTCGCGATGGTGCTGTCGGGCGGTCTCGTCGCCGGTATCCGCGCGGGCTTTGCGTACAACACGTTTCCGCTGATGAACGGCAGCGTCGTGCCGCCGGAGCTGCTGCTCCTCGAGCCGGCGTGGAAGAACTTCTTCTGGAACATGGCGACGGTGCAGTTCGACCATCGCGTCATCGCGCTGGCGCTCGCGGTCGCGGTGCCGTGGCTCGCATGGCGCGTCGGAACGACGCCCGCGCTGCCCGAGCGCGCCGTGCAGGGCGGCCGGTGGCTCCTGTTCATGCTGGTCCTGCAGATCGCCCTCGGCATCGCCACGCTGCTGCTCGTGGTGCCGCTGCCGCTCGCCGCGTTGCATCAGGCAGGCGCGCTCGCGCTGTTCGCGCTCGCGGTGAACGTCGCGCACGCGCTGCGGTGACGCCGGGTTGCGTTGCCGGCGTCAAACGACGATCATAGCCGGCTCCGCCTTTCCCCAAGGCAGCTTTCCGCAAAGATCCCCATGGCCGAACTGCGCGCGCTCGACGAACCCCTCTCCGATGCGGAGCTCGACGCGCTCGAGGGTTTTCTCGCGTCCGACGCCGTGCCGCAGGATTGCATGGATCTCGAGATGCTCGACGGCTTCCTGACGGCCATCGTCAGCGGCCCGGAGTCGATCCAGCCGTCCGAGTGGCTGCCGCAGGTGTGGAGCGACGGCGGCCGCACGGCCAATCCCGCGTTCGCCGACAGCGAGCAGGCGCAGAAGATCATGGGGCTGATGCTGCGCCACATGGTCGGGATCCAGCGCACGCTCGGCGAATCGCCCACGCGTTTCAAGCCGCTGCTGTACATGCCCGACGGCGAGACCCGCAACGACAAGACGCCTCCGGAGGCTTCCGCCTGGTGCGAGGGCTACATGGCGGGCGTGAAGCTGCGCGACGACGAATGGCAGCCGCTGTACGACGCGCAGGACGCGCGCGACTGGATCTTCCCGATCGAGGCGCTGGCGTTCGGCGACCAGGATCCCGAATTCGCCGAGTGGATCGACGATCGCGAAAAGCGCGCGAGCCTGGTCGAGGAGCTTGCGGTCGCCGCGGTGCTCATTTATCGATTCTGGCAGGACAAGCGCCGCGCCACCGAAGTGCGCGGCAGCGGCGCGCGCCGCGACGCGCCCGAGAACCTCCGCAAGTCGCGCCAGCGGCTGCACTAGCGTTGCCGCCGCCCCTGCGCCGGGAGCGCGTCTAGTAGTTCGACACTTCCACGAGGTTGCCGTCCGGGTCGCGGAAATAGAACGACTCGATCGGCCCCGTCGCTCCGGTGCGCGGCACCGGCCCCTCCTCGATCGCCACGCCGCATGCGCGCACGTGCGCCATCGCCGCCGGCAGCGGCGTGCGCGTCACGAGGCACACGTCGGCGGAGCCCCGCGTGGGCCGCGCGGCGTGCGGCGCGATCTCGCGACCGGCCGCATGCAGGTTGATCTTCTGCGCGCCGAACGCGAGCGCGCGCCGCCCGTTGCCGAACGTCACCGCCTCCATGCCGAGCACCCGCGCGTAGAACTCCGTCGTGGCGTCGACGTCGGCGACGGTCAGCACGAGATGGTCGAGGCGGTCGATCGTGATCATCGGGCACGTGCGCTCACGTGGCAGGGTAGCGGCGCTTCCAGTACGACGCCTCGACGCCGTCCGGCATGAACTCGCCGATCGGCCACTCGGGAAACGTCGCGAGGTCGTCGGCGGTCTCCAGCACGACGCGGCGAAGCTCGAGGCTCAGCAGCCAGCGCTTGGGGATGGCTTCGACGCCATGCATCGCGCCCAGCAGGTTGCCCGCGATTGCGGCGGTCGAATCGCTGTCGCCGTCGTGATTGACGGCCAGGCGGACGCCTGTCTCGAGATCGGGCGCGGCCAGCGCGCAGGCGAGGGCGATCGACAGCGCCTCCTCGGCCGTCCAGCCTTCGCCGAGCTCGACCAGCGCTTCGGCGCGCGGCACGCCGCGGCTCGCGAGCGTTTCCGCGCGAACGATCGCTTCGAGCGTCTCGCCGTTGCCCGGATAGCGCAGCAGCAACGCCTTCACGGCCGCGACGGCATCCGGCAGCGGCCGCTCCTGCGCGACGAGCGCAACCATCGCCGCGAAGGCGCCGGCCGCGAGCCGCCCGGTCGGATGCCCGTGCGTGAGCCCCGCCAGGTCGCCGCCGAGCTCGAGCGCGCGGCGGGCGACGCGCTCGGCCGACAGGCCGTCGTCGACGCGCGCGCACCACAGCCCGACCGGCGCGCTGCGCATGACGCCGCCGCAGCCCTTGCTGTCGTTGCGCGCGCGCTCGCCGAGGCGCGTCATCTGCTCGATGGCGGAGAGGCAGCTCGCGCCGGGAACGCGCTGCGCATGCAGCTCGCGCACCGCGAACAGCCAGCCGTCGCGATCGAAGTCCGCGACGCCGGGCGTGAGGTCCTGCGTCGCGAGCCAGCGCGCGTAGGCGTTGGCGACGAAGGGCGCGACCGCCGAGAGGTCGCTACGCGCCGCCCCCGCCACGTACGCGCGCAGCAGTCCTTCCGCCGTGAACAGCGTCATTTGCGTGTCGTCGGTGATCGCGCCCTTGCGGCCGAAGGCGGTCGTGAACTCGGTGATGCCGCTGCGTCCGAACGTTTCGCGGATCTCGGTCAGCGACATGAACTCGACCGGCGCGCCGAGCGCGTCGCCGACGGCGCCACCCAGCAGGCAGCCGCGATAGCGGCGTTTCTGCGCGGCAGGCGGATCGCGACGAAGGTTCGGCGGGTCGTCCACGATGGCGTTGGGCGCGGGTGCGCGAGGAAGGCGCCAAGCTTAACCCAGCCGCGCAGGCCCCGCGCCGCCGCCCGCCGGCCGGCGCTTGCTATGATCGCGGCGCCTTGACATCCCGTTCACCACCGCCCGCGTGACCCTCGACTCTCTCCCGTGGGGGACGCTGTACACGGCGAGCGAATGGGTGCTGCGCGTCGGCGCGCTGCTCGTCGTGCCGCAGCGGCGCACCGCCGCCTCGGCGCGGGCATGGCTCCTCCTCATCCTCTTCGAGCCGTGGTTCGGGCTCGTGCTGTATCTGCTGATCGGCCGCCTGTACCTGCCGCGCCGGCGGCTGGCGCTGCAGGCGGAGGTGCGATCGGCCATCCGCCGCGTGGAACCCGCGGCGGGCGATGGGCTGGAGCGCGCCTGGGACCATGGCGCCGCCGCGGACGCGCCGGCGCTCACGCTGGCCGCGCGCCTGTCGGAGTTTCCGCCCAGTGCTGGCAACACGTTCGAGCTGCTGCCGCACTACGAGCGCGCGCTCGGCCGCCTGGCGGCGGACATCGACGGCGCCACGCGCTTCGTGCACCTTCTCTACTACATCTTCGCGTCGGATGCGGCGGGGCGCGCGATGGCGGCGGCGCTCACCCGTGCGGCGCAGCGCGGCGTCACCGTGCGCGTGCTGCTCGACGCCATCGGCGGGCACGACGGTCTCGTCCACCTCGGCCCGGCGCTTCGCGCCGCAGGCGTGGAGGTGATCGCCGCCATGCCGCTGCGGCTCTGGGGGCCCAACGCGGCGCGCCTCGACTTGCGCAACCACCGGAAGATCGCGGTGATCGACGGCGAAGTGGCGTATTTCGGGTCGCAGAACATCGTGGGCGACGACGCCAACCCGGGTCTTCGAAACGAGGAGCTCGCCGTGCGGGCGACGGGTCCGATCGTCCGGCATCTGGATGCCGTGCTTCTCGCCGACCGGTTCCTGGAGACGGGGACGCTGCCGCCGGAGGCCGACATGTCGAAGCCCTGGCCCGTCGAGTCGGGCCGCGGCGGCCTCGCGCAAGTGCTGCCGAGCGGCCCGGGTTACGCCGAAGGCACGGCGGAAGCGGTGATGATCGCGCTGATGTACGGCGCGGCGCGGCGCGTGGTGCTGACCGCGCCGTACGTCGTGCCGAGCCCCGCGTTCCTGGCGGCGATGTGCACGGCGGCGAAGCGGGGCGTGACCGTCGAGCTCATCGTCGACCGCACGTCCAACAAGCCGCTGGTGCAGCTGGCGCAGGCGTCCTATTACGACGAGATGCTGGCGTCAGGCGTGCGGATCCTCGAGCATGAAGGCAGCTTTCTCCACGCCAAGCACATGAGCATCGACGACGACACGGTGCTGATCGGGTCGTCGAACCTCGACATAAGGTCGTTCGCGCTGAACGCGGAAGTGAGCGTGCTGATCCGCGATGCGGCGGTGGCCGCCGACCTGCATGCGATCCAGGCAGCGTATCTTGCGCGTGTCATGGAGGTGACGCCCGCCACTCGCGCGGCGCTAAGGCGCGGACGTCGCGTGCTGGAGAACCTGGCGCGCCTGATGGACGCAGTGCTCTAGCGCGGCGTCAGAGCGCGCTGCCGGGAGCGAGCAGCGGCTGCGTTTCCGGGTGACGCTGCATGTACGAGCGGACGTACGAGCACATCGGCGCCACCTTGAAGTCCTGTGCCGCGGCATACGCGAGCGCCGCGCGCACCAGCGCGCCTGCGATGCCCTTGCCCTCCTGGGCGGCGGGAACCTCCGTGTGCACCAGACGCATCACCTTGCCGTCCATCCGATAGTCCGCGCGAGCGAGATCCCGTCCGAACACGATCTCGAAGCGCTGGGCGGCCGTGTTGTGGACGACGTCCGGCGTCTTGCCGTCCGCGGACGAAGGAGGTGCGCTCATCCCGCGAGGTTACGAAGAAAGCGCGGGACTCGACAAGCCCGGCGCCTTGCGCACGGGCGCGTTGCCCCGCGGATCGCCGAGGGAGCCGCGCGCCGTTTCGTATTCGCGGATGAGAAGCGCGAGCTCGTCGATACGCCAGCCGGCGGGGGTGTCGGCGTCGGCGTCCATCACACGCTGCAGCTCGTCGAGCGCAGCGCAGTAGTCGCGGTCGTTGGACAGGTGCTTCGGGTCGAGGATGTGGGCCATGGCTTTCTCCGGTGGCGACAGCGGGATCGTCGTCCTTCTGTCATTCGGGACGCCATCGGCCGTTCGGCCGACCGGAGGCGATTTCCCGCCTCAAGCGACCTCGGCCGACGCGGACAACGGCAACGCGGGCTGCAGGCGCTGGCGCAATCGATGCGCCGCCCCGCGGACCTTCATGCGCAACGCGTTCCAGCGGGCGGGCCGCGCATGGCGCAGGCCCACCCAGCAAACCGCCAGCCCCGCGATCGCCTGCACCAGTGCCAAGGCGCCGAGCACGCGCATCTGCGGCAGCGACATCAGCGCCATGGTCAGCACCGCCGCGAGCGCTCCCAGCGCGAAGAATCGCAGGCCCCATTCGAACCACCGCTCCCTGACCCAGAACACCGCGGCCGACATGACTGGCTCCCTAGGCGCGATAGACGCGGTTGTTCACGACGCGGACACGGTCGCCCACGCGGAGCTGGCCTTCGTCGACTTCGCTGACCGCCAGCGTCGCGCCGGAATCGAGACGCACGACGATCCGATAGCGATCCTGCGGTCGCGCCTTCTCGACCTCGTTGCCGACCACGGCGCCGCCCACCGCGCCGGCGATCGTCGCGGCGGTATTGCCGCGGCCGCTACCGAACTGGTGGCCGATCACGCCGCCGGCGACGCCACCGAGCACGGCGCCGAGGCCGCTCGTCGTCGCGCCCTCGCGCGTCAGATCGATCGCCTCCACGACGCCATATTCAACGCGTTGCGGCGCCGAGTACGCCGGCGCCGCGCCGTAAACCGGGTAGTAGGGACCGGGCGACGCACAGCCGCCGGCAAGCAGGCCGCCGAATGCCAGCGCGGCGAGCGTCCTGGAAGTTCTCGGATGGACGTTCATGACATCTCCTGGAAGGCTTTCCGCCCCGCTCCCGCGGGGCCCTGCGTGGCATTTCGCACGGTAGTGCCGACGAAATGGAGCGCGCGGAAGCGCTGCAGGGACGCGGGGCGGAAACCGTCAACGGTCATTCGAGGGCGATCGGGCGATCGCCCGGAAAGAAGCGCGTCGAGTAGCGAGCGGGCTCGTCCACCGTGGTGGTGCTCGCAGGCGTCTTCATCGTCCGCATCACGAGCGCCGCGACGAGCAGCAAGCCAAAGCCGGCCAGCGCGTAGAGCTGCATGTCGCCGTGCACTTCGACTGGAAGATCCGGGGGTAACGCCAGCGCCGGCGTCACGACGGCGAGACTGATGAATCCACCGGTCAGGAAGCGGGTCCAACTGCGGTAGCGCGGTTTGCGGGCCATTGCCAGCTCCGGTTCGAGTGAGGGTACGACTGCACTCTACGGGGGCCGGCACGGCGGCCGTGATCGGGAATGGGCGGATTCGCCTGTCGGGCGCTGGCCGACAGGCTCGAGAGACAGGCCGCGGTCAGGCGACGACGCTGGAGCGCGCGGCGAGCGTCCCGACCGTCGACGCGTTGCGCCCGCCGAACAGGTACGAATCCATCGACAGCACGCCGCTCTCGAGGCCTTCCACGACGCGCTCGACAGGACCGCGCGCGCCGGCCGCGCCCCACGCGACGAACAGCGGCAGGAAATGCTCGTCGGTCGGATGCGCGCGCACGGCGCCGGGCGCCAGCTCGCGGTAGCGGACGAGCGCGTCGGTGTCGCCGCGCTCGAGCGCGTCCTTGAGCCAGGCCGCGAAATCGCGTGCGTACGCCTGCGATTGCGGCCGCTGCCGCTGCTGCATCCAGTCGCGCAGGTTGTGCGTGACGTGCCCGGAGCCGACGATCAGCACGTTCTCGTCGCGCAAGGGTGCCAACGCCCGTCCCAGCTCGACGTGATGCGCGGTGCCGCGGCCGGGCTGCACCGCAAGCTGCACGACGGGAACGTCGGCGTCCGGGTACATCCAGCGCAGCGGCACCCACGCGCCGTGATCGAGCCCGCGGCAGCCGTCGATGCCGCCCGCCATGCCGGCCCGCTTCAGCAGCGCCACTGCGCGCACCGCGAGATCGGGCGAGCCGGGCGCCGGATACCGGATCTCGTAGAGCGCCTCGGGAAACCCGCCAAAATCGTGGATCGTCTCCGGTCGCGGATTGCCCGTGACCATCGGGACGTCGGTTTCCCAGTGCGCCGACGCGATCAGCACCGCCGCCGGCTTGCCGAGCGCCTTGCCCAGTTCCGCCCACGCGCTTCCGGCGGCGCCGGGCTCGATCGAATGCATCGGCGATCCGTGCGACAGGAACAACGTGGCCAATCCGCTCATGACATGCTCCTTCGTGACCTCTCGTTACTTGGAGCCGTGCTCCGTTTTCCGGGCGGCCTGCACGGCGGAGCGCGCGGCGACGCGCGCCTGGAACTGCTGGAGCGCGGGGAACGGGCTGAGATCGACCTTGAGATGGCCGGTCCAGTTGAGCATCGCATGCAGATAGGCATCGGCGACGCTGAACGTCTCGCCCATCAGGTACGGCTGCTTTTCGAGCGTCTTGGCGAGATGGCCAAAACGCTTCGCCAGCGTGGCGCGTTGCTTTTCCTTCGTCGCCTCCGGCGTGTCCGGATACCAGAGCGGGCCGAATTGCTTGTGCACCTCGGTGGCGATGAAGTTGAGCCACTCCATCAGCTTGTAGCGCTCGTGCGTTCCGAATGCCGGGGCGAGCGTGCCGGGTTTGCGGTCGGCGATGTATTGCAGGATCACCGCCACCTCGGACAGGCGGGAGCCGTCGTCGAGCTCGAGCAGCGGCACGTAGCCCTTGGGATTGATGCCGTAGTAGTCGGTGCCGTCGGCGAGCGTGTGATTGTGGATGTCGACCTTGACGGGCTCGAACGGCAAGCCGGCTTCGACGAGGGCGACGTGGGGCGCGAACGAGCACGCGCCGGGCGAGTAGTAGAGCTTCATGGCGATCTCCGGTGATGGCGGCAGCGTAAACGATGCTCAGTGCGCGGCCTGCGCCCGGCGCGGCGAGCCGCGACCGAACACGGGGACGCGGTCGGTGGCGCCGTCGCCGAGGAAGCCGACGACGACGGCCGCGAGCGTCAGGAACGCCGGGTATTCCCAGCCGCCGTTGGCCGACGTGAAGAGCCAGCCGTTGCCGCTGTGCGCCCAGGTGGCGCCGAGCAGCACGGGCACGAGGGCGAAGGCGACGGCGCGGGTGAAGACGCCTGCGACCAGCAGCGCACCGCCGACGAGTTCCGCGACGAACACGACGTACCCCACGGCGCCGGGCAGCCCGAGCGAGGCGAAGAACTGCGCGTTGCCCGGCAGCGTGAACACGAAATACTTGAGCAGGGCGTGCGCGATGAACATCGCGCCGAGGCCCGTGCGAAGCAGGACGGCGGCGGTATCGATGCGACGTTGCGTGGACATTCGAATCTCCTTCGTGGGTTGGACGCCGGTGGGGGCGCAGTGAGACGGATGGTGAGCCTTGTTCCATTCGGGATAAAGACCGCTATCATGGATATATTGTTTCAAATACAGGGATAATCGAATGGACCGGTTCCTCGCGTTGACCGTGTTCGCCAAGGTCGTGGAGCAGGGCAGCTTCGCCCGCGCCGCCGAGCGGCTCGAGCTTTCGACCTCCGCGGTTTCCCGCCACGTCGCAGAGCTGGAGGCGCACCTGGCGTCGCGGCTCCTCAACCGCACGACGCGGCGGCTGTCCCTCACCGAGAGCGGCACGGCGTTCTACGCGCGGTGCGTGCAGCTGCTGGCGGATCTCGAGGAGGCGGAGGAGACGGTGACCGCCGCGGCCGTCGTGCCGCGCGGCACGCTCAAGCTCACGTCATCGATCACGTTCGGCGTGCGCCACCTGGCGCCGGCGATCGCGGCGTTCAGCCTGCGCCATCCTCAGGTGCGCTTCGACGTCGAGCTGTCCGACCGTGCCGTCGACATCGTCGACGAAGGGTTCGACCTTGCCGTGCGCATCGGCGACATCGGCAGCCAGAGCCTGATCGGCCGCCGCATCGGCGCGACGCAGCTCGTCTGCTGCGCGGCGCCCGCGTACCTGGCGGCGCATCCCGCGCCGCGGACGCCGGCCGAGCTCGCGCAGCACGCGTGCATGAGCTACGAATATGCGCCGGTGCGCAATCTCTGGCGCTTCCGTGACGCCGCCGGCGCCGTCCACGACGTGAAGATCGCCGGGGCGGTGCATGCGAACAACGGGCAGCTGCTGTGTGCGCTCGCCGTCGCCGGAATGGGCGTGACGCTCGAGCCCGACTTCATCGTGGCGCCGGACGTGCGCGCCGGCCGCCTCGTGCCGCTTTTGCCCGGCTACGCGGCGCCGGCGGCCGGCATCCACGCGGTCTATCCCAGCCGCCGCCACCTTTCCGCCAAGGTCCGCGCGTTCGTCGATTTCCTCGCGTCGCGCTTCGCGGATAATCAGGAATGGGCGATGCCGCTGCCGCTCCCGGCGGCGCGGCGCCCGCGCCGGGCCGCCGGCCGTCCGACAACCCCGCCGAAGGAGTAAGCCGTGGATGTACGTGCCGCAGTCGCCCGCCGGGCAGGCGCCCCCCTTTCCGTCGAGACCGTGGCGCTCGAAGGTCCGCGCGCCGGCGAGGTGCTGGTCGAGGTGAAGGCCACCGGCCTCTGCCACACCGACGAATTCACGCGCTCCGGTGCGGATCCTGAGGGCCTGTTCCCCGCCATCCTCGGCCACGAAGGCGCCGGCGTGGTGGTGGACGTCGGCTCCGGCGTCACCACGCTCCGGAAGGGCGATCACGTGATTCCGCTCTACACGCCCGAATGCCGGCAATGCAAGGCGTGCCTGTCGCGCAAGACCAATCTCTGCACCGCGATCCGCGCGACGCAGGGCAAGGGTGTCATGCCCGACGGCACGAGCCGCTTTTCCGCCGGCGGCGAGCCCATTCATCACTACATGGGCTGCTCGACGTTCGCGAACTTCACCGTGCTGCCCGAGATCGCGCTCGCGAAGATTCGCTCCGACGCGCCCTTCGACAAGGTCTGCTACATCGGCTGCGGCGTCACCACGGGCATCGGCGCGGTGATCAACACCGCGAAGGTCGAGGCGGGCGCCAACGTGGTCGTATTCGGTCTGGGGGGCATCGGCCTCAACGTCGTGCAGGGCGCGCGGATGGTCGGCGCCAACATGATCGTGGGCGTCGATCTCAATCCCGCGCGTGAGCCGCTCGCGCGGAAGTTCGGGCTCACGCACTTCGTCAATCCGAAGGACGTGGGCGTCGACCTCGTCGCCCACCTGGTCGACCTCACCGGCGGCGGCGCCGACTACAGCTTCGAATGCATCGGCAACGTCGACGTGATGCGGCAGGCGCTCGAATGCTGCCATCGCGGCTGGGGCACGTCGGTCGTCATCGGCGTCGCCGGCGCCGGCCAGGAGATCCGCACCCGCCCATTCCAGCTCGTGACCGGCCGCACGTGGAAAGGGACGGCGTTCGGCGGCGCGCGCGGCCGCACCGACGTGCCGAAGATCGTCGACTGGTACATGGACGGCAGGATCAACATCGACGACCTCATCACGCACACGCTGCCGCTCGAGCGCATCAACGAGGGCTTCGACCTGATGCACGCGGGGACGTCGATCCGCGCGGTCGTCGTCTACTGACGATGGCGCGGATCGTGACCACCGCGCCGCAGCGCGTGACGGCAAGCCGCGCGTTCGACGGCGAGCAGGCGACGTTTCGCCACGATTCGGAGGCGACACAGAGCCCGATGCGCTTCGGCGTCTACCTGCCGCCGCAAGCGCAGCACGCGCGCGTCCCCGCGGTCTTCTGGCTGTCGGGCCTCACGTGCACCGAGGAGAACTTCATCGCCAAGGCCGGGGCGCAGCGCGTCGCGTCCGAGCTCGGCCTGGCGCTCGTGGTGCCCGACACGAGTCCACGCGGCCTCGATCTGCCGGGCGATCGCGACGCGTGGGATTTCGGCGAAGGCGCAGGCTTCTACGTCGACGCGACGGTCGCGCCATGGTCGGCCAACTACCGGATGTACTCGTACGTCAGCGCCGAGCTCCCCCGGCTCGTCGCGGCGCATTTTCCGATCGACGCGTCGCGGCTCGCCATCTGCGGGCATTCGATGGGCGGCCACGGCGCGCTCGTCATCGCGCTGCGCAATCCGCAGACGTTCCGCTCCGTGTCGGCGCTCGCGCCGATCGCCTCGTCGATGCGCTGTCCGTGGGGAGAGAAGGCGCTGGCCGGCTATCTCGGCGCCGACCGCGCCGCGTGGCGCGCGTACGACGCGACTGCGCTGATCGAAGACCGGCGCTGGGCCGGGCCGCCGATCGTCGTCGACCAGGGCGCCGCCGACCCTTTCCTTTCGCGCGAGCTCAAGCCCGAGCTGCTGGAGGCGGCGTGCGCGGCGTCAGGCGTGCCTCTCGAGCTCGCCCGCCGGGAAGGTTACGACCACAGCTATTTCTTCGTCGCGACGTTCATCGAGGCGCATTTGCGCCGCCATTGCCAAAACCTGGCCGGCGCCTCGACGTAGGCTCGCCGTGACCTGCGTCCGGCTCGCGTCCACCGATCTCCAGGGGAGCGCGTCGATCGTTTTTACACACGGTCCCGATGCGTGGTTATGCCATGCAAATAACGCCTGTTGATTCAAAGGGCTGGGATCATAAAAATCCCAGGGTCCATTTCTTGCTTTATTTGTAATTCTGGCGGTCTGCTGCATCCCGCGGCACGAGGTCAACGCAACTCAAGGATGGGGTGGCCATGAAGAAGCTGAAACAGATACTCGCGGGGTGCGCTGTCCTGTTTGCCGGCCTCCTCGGGCTTGGAACCGCCGAGGCGGCGTTCATCCGTGGCACGGTAGATCCACCGTTCAATGGCGGCGGCCCCGCAGCGGGAACGTACTGGTCCGCAATAATCCTGTTCGATACGGATGTGAGTTGCCTGCAAGAAGGGCTTAACGTTCTGTTAGCGCCTCCCGTAACGTGTGCTAACAACGCGCCGTTCAACGGTTATTCGAATTTGTCGGTGAACGCGACCCTGGGCGGACTGCCAATCAGCTTCCCGATAATCCCGTTGCAGAGTATCGCGCTCAGTGTCGTCGGCGGCGCGCCTGTCGCAATCAGCGCCCCGGCCGCAACGGGCGCGTTCGGAGCCGCCCCCTTCTTCCTGAGCTCGGCTATCCAGGGGAACGCCTGGCTGTCGTTTAGCTTCAACTCTCCAGTGGGCGGCCTTGTCACTGGAGGCTACGGAACGTTGTTCCTGGAGATCTGCGGTGAAGGGACGGCCTCGGGGGCGGCGTGTACGGGCAACATCGCCAACGCTTTTCAAGGCACCGGGGTGGCGGTAGTCAACGTCATCGGCCTTCCAGAGCCGCCGATCACCTTGTTGCTCCTGGCGGCAATGCCGGTTGCGTGGCTCGTGCGTCGTCGTCGGGCGCAGGCGCGCTGACGATTCCATCAGGCTCCAGAAAAGGCCACCCAGCAGGGTGGCCTTTTTGTTGCGGTGGGCGCGGAGCGCACCGTCACGCCGCGGCGGTCTCCCGCGACGCGGGCGCAGCGACTTCCGCAGTCAGCGCACATTGAACCGCATCATTCGTTTGCCAGGATTCACCCTCGGACCATGCGTGCTGGAAATCTGCGTCCGTCAGCGCCGAACGCGTTGCCGCAACGCCCACCGTCCATCTTTGCTGCTGCCGAGGTGGGCGTGGTAACGCATACAGCTTGCGAGCCGCGTCTGCAGCGCCATAGAGTCTTGCCGACACGCCCGCATTGCCCGCCGTCTGGAACAGCGCGGCATGGTCCTCCAGACATCCGATGAGCTCCGCATACATGTCGAAAGCCTGAAACGCGCGCAGCGCGCCCGACAACCTGATCTTGGCGTCGTCGAGGTTGCCTGCGGAGAGTGCTGCCTTGCCCAATTGCGAGAGCGCAGTGGCTTCGCCTCGCTTGTCGCCGCTGTCGCGCGCGATCTCCATCGCGCGCACGAAGCGCGCGCGGGCGCTGTCGACCTTCCCTGCCTGCAGTTCGAACCCGCCGAGCATCAGCTCGCATTCGCTCTCCAGCTCGGGGTACTCGAGCTCGCGTGTCACGTTCAGGCACTGCTGGATCTGGCTCAGGGCGAGCGCATCGTCGCCCACGTAATCGGCGATCTGTCCCAATTGCATCAGCACGATCGTCTCGTTCACGCGATCACCCAGCTCTCGAACGATCTCGACGGCTGAAGTCGCCGCCCCGAGCGCGCCCTCCGGGTCGCCGAGATTCAGCTTCACCATGGCGAGCGTCGACAGCGTCGCGGCGATCTCGGGCTTCTTGCCGTCACGGGTACGGATTTCGAAGCACCGCTCCAGCATTTGCTTGGCCTCGGCGTTGCCGCCCTGGCTGCAGGCGAGCACCGCGCCGACGTAGAGCGCATGTCCGTGGATGAAGTCCGATGCCTGCACCGCCGGCTCGGCGAGCGCCGCGCGGATGTGCTTGCGGCCCTCGGACGCGTAGCCCCGCAGGATGCGAAACCACATCAGCGCGACCTCGATCTTCACGGCGATGATCGGATCGACGGTGGCGTCGAGGGTCAGCTTGATGGCCGCGCGCAGGTTGTCGAGCTCTGCCTCTATGCGACGGGTCCATGCCGCCTGCTCGGCACCCTGAGATTCCCGGTTGGCCTGCTTGGCCATCGCAAAGTAGTAGTTGCAATGCGCGATGCCCATGGACATGCGCTCGTCGCGCATGATCAGCTTCTCGTGCGAGTAGTCGCGAATGGTCTCGAGCATCCGGTAGCGCGCCCCGTCATCGCCGTCCTCGACGCGGAGCAGCGACTTTTCGACGAGCGACGTGATGATGTCGAGAACGTCGGCCTCGTCCAGTGGGTCGGTGCCGCAGATCTTTTCGATCGCGGCGAGGTCGCATCCGCCGGCGAATACGGCAAGCCGCGCCAGCAACACCTGTTCGCTGTCCTCCAGCAGGTCGTAGGACCAGTCGATCAGCGCGCGCAGCGTCTGCTGGCGCGCCTGAAGCGTACGGTCGCCACCCGTCAGGATCTTGTAGCGATCGTTGAGGCGCTTGTTGATGTCGGAGATCGTCAGCGAACGCACGCGCGCGGCGGCGAGCTCGATGGCGAGCGGAATGCCCTCCAGCCGGTACACCAGCTCGGCGATCGCAGGCGCTTCCTTGTCGGTCAGCGCAAAGCTCGGCTTGTGGAGCTTGGCGCGCTCGACGAACAGCTGAACCGATGGGGTCCTGGCCAGCATTTCCGCGTCCGCATTGCGCGTCGGCACCGCCAGCGGCTGCACGATGTACGTCTGCTCGCCGGGCACACGCAGCGCGATCCGGCTGGTGGCGAGAATGCGCACCTCGGGCGCCGCGCGCAGGATCGCGTTGCACAGGTCCGCGCACGCATCGATCACCTGCTCGCAGTTGTCGACGATCAGCACCACTTTGCGCGTCTTCAGGTGCGCGCACAGCGTCTGCATCAAGGGCCGCCCGGGTTCTTCGCGCACGCCGAGCACGCGCGCGGTCTCGCTCGCGACGAGAGAGTCGTCGCGTGCGGTCTGGAGGTCGACGAACCAGACGCCGTCCGGATAGGCGTCCATCACGCTGGTGCCGATCTGCAGCGACAGGCGCGTCTTGCCGAGGCCGCCCATGCCGAGCAGCGTGAGGAGACGCGTGGCGGTCAGCATCTCCTCGATCTCGCCGCGCTCCTTCTCCCGGCCCACGAACGACGTGAGCTGCTGCGGCAGGTTGTTCGGGGTGGCCTCGAGCTCCCGCAGCGCCGGGAAGTTCTGGTAGAGCCGCGGGTGGACGATCTGGAACACCGACTCCGTCGTCGCGAGGCCCTTCAGGCGCACGCTGCCGAGGTCCTTCAGCGCCACGCCTTCCGGCAGCGCGCCCTCGAGCTGCTCGGCGATTGCCCGCGACACCAGGATCTGGCCGCCATGCGCGGCGTTCATGATCCGCGCGGTGCGATTGATCGTGCTGCCGAAGTAGTCGTTGTCGCGCGCCTGCACCTGCCCGGTGTGGAGGCCGCAGCGCACGCGCAGGCCGAGCCCGGCC
>Ga0207683_10000111_pt1 | contig 66523 bp, 61 predicted proteins | sample KBSM73metaG_FD_184333 | JGI IMG/M metagenome (GOLD analysis project Ga0207683, IMG submission 184333) | Miscanthus rhizosphere microbial communities from Kellogg Biological Station, Michigan, USA - KBS M7-3 metaG (SPAdes) (version 2) | ecosystem: Host-associated > Plants > Roots > Rhizosphere >...
CGTCATCGCACTGGCGACGGCCGCCCTGCTCGCCACGAGCGTCGCAGCGACTGCGAAGCCCGCGGGCAACAAGCTCGGGGGAACGCTCAAGGTCGTGAACTGGGAGGGCTACATCGAGAATCAGTGGGTGAAGCCGTTCGAGAAGCAGACGGGGTGCACGGTCCAGCAACAGAAGGCCGGCAGCTCGGACGAGATGTACAACCTCATGAAGAAGAACGCGGGCTACGACCTCGTGTCGGCCTCGGGCGATGCCTCCAACCGCCTCATCGCGAGCGGCCTCGTGCAGCCGATCGACCCGAGCAAGATCCCCGACTGGAAGCAGCTCACGCCGCAGCTCGTCAAGGGCCCGAACCACTACGTCGACGGCAAGTACTACGGGCTGCCGTGGCAGTGGGGGCCGAACGTGCTGATGTGGAACACGGCCAAGTACAGCGGCGCGACGAACTCATGGTCGGCCCTCTACGACCCGAAGAACAAGGGCAAGATCACGATTCCGAACAACCCGATCCAGATCGCGGACGCGGCGCTCTACCTGTCGAAGACGAAGCCGGCGCTCGGGATCAAGGATCCGTACGAGCTGAACTCGGCGCAGCTCCACGCGGCCGTGCAGCTGCTCAAGGGTCAGCGGCCGCTGATCAAGGCCTACTGGGGCTTCGCGACCGACGAGGTCAAGATCTTCCAGACGGGCGGAGCCACGCTCGGAGCCGCCTGGCCACTCGCGGTCGCGCAGCTCACGCGCGCCGGCATGAAGGTTTCCCAGACCATCCCGAAGGAAGGCGCGACGGGCTGGTCGGACGTCTGGATGCTGGCCAAGCACCCCAAGAACCAGCCCTGCGCGGAGGCCTGGCTGAAGTACGCCGCGGGCGCGAAGGTGCAGGCCGAGGTGGCCAAGTTCAACACCTACACGCCGGCCAACCTGCAGTCCTGCAAGGCGCTCGGCGCCACGCTCTGCAAGCAGCTGCATGCTGACGGCGACACGGCCTACCTCAACCGCATCAAGTTCTGGAAGACGCCGCTCAGCGACTGCGGCAACGGCAAGAACGAGTGCGCGCCCTACTCCGAATGGGTCCAGGCGTGGACGTCGATCAAGGGCTGAACGACGGCCGCTGACGCCGTGACGAAGGCGGAGAGCCCGCTCACGCGGCTCTCCGCCTTCTTCTTCCGCCACCGCGGGCTCAAGCTGGTCCTGCTGCTGGCGGTGCCATTGGCGTGGCTGATCGGCGTCTACCTCGCCTCGCTCGGCAGCCTGCTCGTGCAGTCGTTCTGGCGCGCCGACGAGCTCTCCCCGAATCCCGTCCACGTCTGGAATCTCGACAACTACCGCGAGTTCCTCACGGGCGACCCGGTCTACCGCTCGATCGTGGCCCGCACGATCGGCTTTGCGGCGATCACGACGCTCGTCGACATCGTGCTGGCCTTCCCGCTGGCGTACTACCTCACACGCGTGGCCCGGCCCCGCACCCGGCGGCTCATGCTCGTGCTGATCACCGTGCCGTTGTTCTCGAGCCTGATCGTCCGCCTCTACAGCGTCCGGCTGATCCTGGACGACGGCGGGATCCTGCACTCGCTGCTCGCGACGTTCGGCCTGAACGTGCAGATCGGCTTCACCGAGCTCGCCATGGCGATCGCGTTCGCCTACGTCTGGCTGCCATTCATGATCCTGCCGGTCTACGCCGCGCTGGAGCGGGTGCCCGGCTCGCTGATCGAGGCCTCGCGCGACCTGGGTGCGAAGGGATCGACGACGTTCCGCACCGTCGTGCTTCCACTCGCGTTCCCCGGCGTCGTGGCCGGCTCGATCTTCACCTTCTCGCTCACGCTGGGCGACTTCATCACGCCCGCGATCGTCGGCGGCGACAACCACCAGCTGATCGGCTCCGTCGTCTACAGCAACTTCGGCATTGCCAACAACGCGCCGTTCGCGGCTGCGTTCGCCACGGTGCCGCTCGTGATCATGGCCGTCTACCTCCTGGCTGCCAGGCGACTCGGCGCCTTCGACCACCTCTGATCATGGAATCGCGAACCACAGGCTCGCTGCTGCGCATCTGGTCGATCCTGGTCGTGCTGTTCCTCTACGTCCCGCTCGCCGTGATCGTGCTCTACGCGTTCAACCGCTCGAACGTCCAGACCTGGCCGATCGAGCACTTCTCGACGCGCTGGTTCAGCGTCGCCTGGCACGACCAGGAGGTGCGCGACGCGTTCGTGCTCTCGTTCAAGGTGGCCTGCGCGGCGACTGCGGTCGCGCTCGTCCTGGGCACGGCCGCCTCCTTCGCAGTCGCGCGCTACCGCTTCTTCGGGGTCAACTCGGTCTCGTTCCTCGTCGTCATCCCCATCGCCCTGCCGGGCGTGATCACGGGCATCGCGCTGCAGTCGTCCTTCGCCGTCGCGGGCATCCCGTTCTCGCTCTGGACGATCATGATCGGCCACGCCACGTTCTGCATCGTGATCGTCTTCAACAACGTGATCGCGCGCCTGCGCCGCATGCAGCCGTCGATCGAGGACGCGTCCATGGACCTCGGCGCGAACGGCCTGCAGACGTTCCGCTACGTGCTCTTCCCGGAGCTCCGCAGCGCGCTCGTGGCAGGCGGTCTGCTGGCCTTCGCGCTGTCGTGGGACGAGGTCATCGTCACGATCTTCACTGCCGGCGGCAACACGACGATCCCGATCTGGATCTGGACCGGCCTCCGTACGGGCGGGAGCGGCTCCGAGATCAACGTCGTGGCCGCCGTGGTGGTCGTGCTCAGCATCGTTCCCGTGTACTGCGCCCAGCGCCTCACGACCGGCACGGGCGACGGGCGTGCGGCGGCCGAGGACATGGGAACGCTGGCGGCCGTGGGCGGCGCGCAGTCCTCCGGCGCCTGATGGCCGTGCGCGCCGCCCGCTGGGCGCTGCCCGCCTCGGCGCTGGCCTGCCTCGTCACCGCCTGCGGCACGAGCGGCAGCACGGCCGGAACGTCCCCGGCCGGACCGTCCGCGCCGGCCTCGACGCTGCCGCGCGCCGAGGGCACCCTACGGCTGCTGACGCGCCAGGGCTACGCCGAGAACACGTGGGTCAAGCCGTTCGAGCGCAGCACCGGCTGCCGCGTCGAGGTGCGCTACGCCGACAGCGCCGAGAGCCTGCGACGCGCGGCGAGCGGCTACTCGTTCGACGTCGCATCGATCCCGGGGAGTGTCGCCTACGCCGTCGTCCAGGATGGCTCGGCGCGGGCGCTCAATCCAGCGCTCGTGCCTCAGCGCGCGAGCTTCCGGGTTCCGTTCCGCGACCCGGCGGCGGGGCGCGCCGGGGCGCGCCGCTACGGCGTCTCGTTCCTCTGGTCGCCGCGCCTCGAGCTCTGGCGCCGGGGGATCCGCAAGCACGCGCCCGCCACCTGGGCGCCGCTCGCGTGGAACAGGAAGGCGCGGCTCGGGCGCGTGTCGCTCGAGGACACGCCGCTCGAGATCGGCGACGCGGCGCTGTCCCTGCGCAAGCTCCAGCCCGCGCTCGGGATCACCGACCCCTATGCGCTCAACGAGGTGCAGTTCACCGCGGCCGTCGCGCTCGCGAAGCGCCGCATGCACCTCGCGGGCGCACTCTGGCAACTGCCGGGGGACGAGATCGACGCGTTCTCCGGCGGCCTCGTCGACGTCGGCGCCGGCGACTGGTACACGGCGAGCCAGATCCGCGACCAGAACGTGAACGTGGGCATCACGTTGCCTCGCGAGGGGGCACCGGGCGAGATCGATCTCTGGATGCTGGGGGCCCACGCGCTGCACCCCGGCTGCGCGTACCGCTGGATGCAGTACGCCTCGGGGGCGCGCGTGCAGGCCCAGGTGGCGCGCTATTTCGGGGCCACGCCCGTCAACCGCGGGGCCTGTGCCGCGCTCGGCAGTGCAGCCTGCAAGGCGCTGCACGCAGACGCGGGCGGCGCATTCCTGAAGCGCATCGCCTTCCGCCACACGCCTGTCGAGAACTGCGGCGGCGGCCGGATCTGCGTGCCGTTCGCACAGTGGGAGCAGGCCTGGCAGGAGCTGCGATCGTCCTGAACCGGGCGGGTCGCGACGACGTCGTATCCGTCATTCGCGGCTAGATTTCGCCCTATGAGCTCCGCGCGCGCAGCCGTGCTCGCCTTCTGCACGCTGCTGATCGGCGCGGGCCTCGGCTACGGCGCGGCGAACCTCGGGGGGTCCCACCACACGACGACGGCGAGCGCCATCGCCCCGCCCGCCGTGGGCACCGCCGAGGCGTCCGGGACCGGCGGGCTCGCAGCCTGCAAGAAGGAGGAGACCTTCGGCTGCTACCAGCGGGCCTTCCGCGCGATCGTCGACGCCCAGGATCCCGGCGTCGCGCTGGACGACCTGGACGCGCTCTACAAGTCGGACGCCTACGTCAAGCGCACCTGCCATCCGCTGGCGCACGAGATCGGCCACCTCGCATACGCGAAGTACAAGAGCGTCACCGCAGCGGAGCAATACGCGCGGGAGACCTGCTGGTCGGGCTACCACCACGGCCTCATGGAGAGCTACATCTCGCAGTTCGACGACAAGCAGTTGCGCACCAAGATGAACGGCATCTGCACGCAGGATCCGTCCCATCCCTACTCGCTGGCCTACTACAACTGCTGGCACGGCCTCGGCCACGGGCTCACGATCCGCTTCACGCAGGACATCTTCCATGCGCTGCGCTTCTGCAACGTGATCAGGCGCAGCTGGGAGCGTCAGTCGTGCTACAGCGGCGTCTTCATGCAGAACATCGTCGCCAACGGCAGTGGCATGCACCGCGCCATCGACCTCAAGCCGAGCGATCCGATCTACCCATGCGACGCCGTCAAGGAGCAGGAGAAGCCCTCCTGCTACCTCATGCAGACCTCGTACGTCCTGCAGGTCAAGAACTGGAACCTGCCGGCCGCGTTCGGGATCTGCAACGGCGTCGAGACGCGCTACGTCGGCACGTGCTACCGGAGCATGGGCCGCGACATCTCGGGGGCGGCGCTCCTGAACCCGGGGACGGTGGTCAAGCAGTGCCGTATGGGTGCCGCCGCACATCGCTTCGAGTGCATCGCCGGAGCCGCGGCCAACGCCGTCTACGACCGGCACGGGCGCGCCATGGCGGATGCGCTCTGCAAGCTCGTGGACCCGGTCGACCGGCACGCGTGCCGCAAGGCGACCGACGACGCGGTCGCGACGTTGTAGCTGCCGGGCGCGTATTCGCGCCGACTAGTGTCAGATGCATGAGGTGGATACTCCTCACGGCAACGCTCGCCTCTGTCGCGGCGCTCGCGTTCGGCGTCCTGGCGACGCGCGCCACCCCCGGACGGGCCGGTTTCTCCTCAGCTTCCGACGACCGCGTCGGCGTGAGAGGCGCGCTCTCCTATCGCGCGCACGTGGTGCGTCCGCCGAAGGCCCACTGGCGCGCGGTGCAGACGGCCTTCGCGCAGGCGCACCCCGCCGCCCTCGCTGGTCGCCCCAAGGCGCTGCGCGAGGCGACGCACGTCGGCGTCCTCTGGGCGCTGGCGAAGTTCGCGCGCCCGAGCGGCGCCGTCGTCGTCGAGCGCTTCAGCTGGAACGGCCACGATGGCTGGCGCGACCTCGGCGCGACACGTGCGCACTGCCCGGCGGTGCCGCCCGAGGTGCGCTCCGCCTGGCGCCTGACGTCCTGTCAGACCGCGTAGGACAGGAACGCGCACTCGCAGGGCTGCCCGGCGGCCACGCGCAACTCCGGCACTCCGGGGCGCATGGCCAGCGACACGACCGTGTCCACCAGCGGCCAGCCGGGCTCCCCCGGATCCTCGTCATGCCGGCAGATCGGCTGCGGATCGGACGTGTGGTCTGCGAGCAGGGTGAGCCCGTCGCCGACAGCTCGGGGCGCCGCACGCTGCGCGGTCGCCAGGCGGGCACGCGAGCCTGACACCCACGCGGCGGGCTGTTCCGCCTCGTCGCCCGCCAGCGCGTGGTCGAGGAAGTGATTGGTGTGGGCGAGGAAGCCGTCGCGCGGCTCGATGCGCGCCACGCCTGCCGGTGACAGCTCGAAGCAGGCCCCGTCGCCGGCAGCATCGACCACGGTCACGCAGCTGGATGCCGAGTACGGCGTCTCGCGCAGCAGCTCCCAGACATCGCCGGCGCTCGCCGCCTCCTCCAGCAATCGCCGCAGCACGAGGTGCACGGGCACGCCCAGCTCGCCCGTGCCGTCACCGGCGTGGTAGAGGATGTTGAGCGCCACCGCGATCCCGCGCGTCGAGACGCCGACCTTGGCGAGGACGCCGGCCTCCGTCATCGTCGCGAAGCGAGCGCCCTCGACGGCCGCCGACCACACGAGGCAACGCCGGCTGTCGTCGGCGTACCAGTCCCAGTTCTGCGCGAGCCACGGGCCATCCGGGCTGTCGCAGCGCCCCACCGTGGTGCACTCTGCGAGGGCGAGCAGCTCGGTGCGCCCGTTGAGCGCCCCGACGAGCTCGGGCTCGAGCGCGGCGCCAAGCGCGAACGCCTCGAGCTCCACGGCGAGCGGCGGGTGCCAGTCGGCCGCGCGCTCGAGCACGCGTGCGCCGAAGCGCAGCACGTCGTCGCGGTCGTGTCCGCCCCTGGCGAACATCGGAAGGTATGTCGCGAGGGAGCGAGCCGCGGGCTCGGCCAGGGCCGAGCCGGCGGCGAGGCCCCGTGCGCGCGGGTCGGTCTCGTTCGTGGTCAGCGTGATCAGCGCCGTCTCGGCGAGCGCGGGCATGCGGGCAGGGTAGAAGAAGTCGCGTGCGGCCAAGTGGCACTGGCGGCGAGTGTCATTTGGCCATCGCCGGCAGCCAAGTGGCACACGCGGCGAGTGTCATTTGGCCGATCTCCGGGACGCCCAGCGGCGAACCACCCTAGGATCGCGCCATGCCTGCAGACACCTCTCTCATGACCACGCCCGACGGACGCCAGCTCGAGTACCGGATCACCGGCAGTCCGGAGGGGCCTGCAGTCCTGTTCCATACCGGCACGCCTGGCGCGACGGCCGATTTCAGCGGGGTCACGGGCGCGGCCAGCAGGCTGGGACTTCGTCTCATCGGTTACTCGCGGCCCGGATACGGTCGGTCGACCGAGCGGCCGGGACGGAGCGTTGCGGATGTCGTGGAGGACACGACGGCGTTGCTCGACGAGCTCGGCGTGCGCGAGTTCCGCACGCTCGGCTGGTCGGGGGGCGGCCCGCACGCACTCGCGTGCGCGGCGTTGCTGCCCGATCGCTGCAAGGCCGCGGCGCTGCTCGCGAGCGTCGCGCCCTACAACGCGCGCGGCCTCGACTGGCTGGCTGGCATGGATCAGTCCAACGTCGAGGAGTTCACCGCGACGGTCGCCGGCGCCGAGGCGCTCGTGGCCCACCTGCAACCCGAGGTCGACGGCCTCGCGAACGTCTCCGGGCCGGAGCTCGCCGAGGGCATGGGCGGCCTGCTCTCGAGCGTCGACAAGGCCGCGGTCACGGGCGCCTTCTCCGAAGAGCTGGCCTTCGCTTTCCGTGGCGCCGTCGAGAACGGCGTCGCCGGCTGGCGCGACGACGACCTGGCCTTCGCGCGGGACTGGGGCTTCGGCCTGTCCGGCATCAGCGTGCCCGTCGCGGTCTGGCAGGGCCGCCAGGACCGCATGGTGCCCTACGCGCACGGCGAGTGGCTGGCGGCCGAGATCCCCACCGCCCAGGCTCATCTGTTCGAGGACGAGGGCCACGTCTCGCTGATCGCGCAGATCGACACGATCCTCGCCGACCTGGCGACGCTCGGCGACTGACGAGGCGGACGGCGCAGGGTACGCGCGGCGATAGAGTCCGTGGGATGGGAAGCGACGTGTTTGGTGCGAGGGCGAGCCTCCCGGGGATGCCCGATCTGTTCCGGATCAACCGGCTCGACGAGAGCGGTGCGGCCGACACGCAGCGACTGCCGCACACGGTGCGCATCCTGCTCGAGGGACTGCTGCGCAATGCCGGCGGGCTGCACGTGCGCGAGGAAGACGTGCTCGCGCTGGCGGGCTGGCCGGCGGCTCCGGGAGCGGGCAAACGCGTGCCGTTCTTCCCGGCCCGCGTGCTGCTTCAGGACTTCACGGGCGTGCCCGCCGTGGTCGACCTGGCCGCCATGCGCGCGGCCATGGCGCGCGCCGGACGCGACCCGTCGCGCGTCGACCCGCTGGTGCCCTGCGACCTCGTGATCGACCACTCGGTGCAGGTCGACGAGGCCGGGACCATGCAGGCCTACGCGCACAACATCGAGCGTGAGTACGAGCGCAACGTCGAGCGCTACCTGTTGCTGCGCTGGGCCCAGGGCGCGTTCGGGTCGTTCCGCGTCGTGCCGCCCGGCATGGGGATCGTGCACCAGGTCAATCTCGAGCATCTCGGCCGCGTCGTGGCCATTCGCGACGGCGTCGCCGTCCCCGACACGCTGGTCGGCACCGACTCGCACACCACGATGATCAACGGGCTGGGCGTGCTCGGGTTCGGTGTCGGCGGCATCGAGGCCGAGGCGGTCATGCTCGGCGAGCCCCTGGAGCTCGGCACCCCCTCGGTCGTGGGGGTGCGCATGGCCGGGGCGCTGCGCGAGGGCGTGACCGCGACCGACCTCGTGCTGACGCTGACCGAGCTGCTGCGGGCACATGGCGTCGTCGGGCGCTTCGTGGAGTTCTGCGGCGACGGCCTCTCGGCGCTCTCGCTCGCCGACCGCGCGACGCTCTCCAACATGTCGCCCGAGTATGGCGCGACCGCCGCGCTCTTCCCCGTCGACGACGAGGTGCTCCGCTACCTGCGGGCGACCGGCCGCGACGCGCTCGTGCCGCTCGTGGACGCCGTCTGCAAGGAGCAGGGCCTGTTCCGGCGCGATGGCGACCCCACGCCCGACTTCAGCTCGCTGGTCGAGCTCGACCTCGACGCGGTCATACCGAGCCTCGCAGGCCCGCGCCGCCCGCAGGACCGCGTGCCGCTGGCCGACGTGCCCGCGAGCTTCCGCGCCGTCTACCCGCAGCGCGAGGTCGCCAACGGCAAGCTCGTCTACGACGGCAGCGTCGTGATCGCCGCGATCACGTCCTGCACGAACACGTCCAACCCGTCGGTGATGGTCGCCGCCGGCCTGCTCGCCCGCAACGCCGTCGCACGGGGCCTGCGCGCCGCCCCGCACGTCAAGACGAGCCTCGCACCCGGCTCGCGGGTCGTCACCGACTACCTGGCGACCGCCGGACTGCAGGAGCCGCTCGACACGCTGGGCTTCCAGCTCGTCGGCTACGGCTGCACGACCTGCATCGGCAACTCCGGGCCGCTCTCGGACGAGATCTCCGAGGCCGTGCGCGACGACGAGCTCGCCGTCTGCGCCGTGCTCTCGGGCAATCGCAACTTCGAGGGCCGCATCCACCCGCTCGTGCGCGCCAGCTACCTCGCCTCCCCCCCGCTCGTCGTCGCCTACGCGCTCGCAGGCTCGATCGACGTCGACCTCGAGCACGAGCCGATCGGCACCGACAGCGCGGGCGCGGATGTCTACCTGCGCGAGCTCTGGCCGTCCAGCGGAGAGGTGCGCGCCGCCATCGAGGCCAGCGTCTCGCCCGAGTTGTTCGAGCGCGAGTACGCCACGATCTGGGACGGCGACGAGCGCTGGCAGGCGCTGGCGGCCCCGGAGGGCGCCCTCTTTGCCTGGGACGAGGCCTCGACGTACGTGCGCGAGCCGTCCTTCTTCCAGGACATGCAGCCGGAGCCGGAGCCCCTCGCGGACGTCGTCGACGCGCGCTGCCTCGTGCTGCTCGGAGACTCGGTCACGACCGACCACATCTCGCCCGCAGGCGCGATCCCGCGCGACATGCCCGCCGGCCGCTACCTGACCGAGCACGGGGTCGCTCCCCGCGACTTCAACTCCTTCGGCGCGCGCCGCGGCAACCACGAGGTCATGGTGCGCGGCACGTTCGGCAACATCCGCCTGCGCAATGCCCTCGCCGGCGGCCGGGAGGGCGGCTACACGGCGCATCTGCCCTCGGGCGATCCCCTCACGATCTTCGACGCGGCCGAGCGCTACGCCGCCGAGAACGTGCCGCTGGTAGCGCTCGTCGGTAAGGAGTACGGCTCCGGCTCGTCGCGCGACTGGGCGGCCAAGGGGACCCTGCTGCTCGGCATTCGCGCCGTCATCGCCGAGAGCTTCGAGCGCATCCACCGCTCCAACCTCGTGGGCATGGGCGTGCTTCCACTGGAGTACGTCGACGGCCAGTCGGCTGCGTCGCTCGGGCTCGACGGACGCGAGCGCTTCACGATCCGCGGCATCGCCGGGGGCGTCGCCCCGCACCAGCGCCTGACGGTCGAGGCCACCGCAGACGACGGCCGCCTGACCGAATTCGAGGTGCTGGCGCGTGTCGACTCCCCGGCCGACGCCGAATACCTCCGCCACGGCGGCATCCTCCCGCTCGTCTTGCGGCGCATGATCGCCGCGGCCTGAGCCACCATGCACACATGAGCAACGTCCCGCCCGTCCGTAACGAGCCCGCCCTCACCTACGCACCCGGATCGCCCGAGCGCGCCGAGATCAAACGCGAGCTCGAACGGCTGCGCGGGGAGCAACCCGAGGTGCCGCTCGTCATCGGCGGACGCGAGCGCACGACCAACGAGGTGCGGCAGCAGCGCGAGCCGCACCTGCGCGAACGCGTCTGCGCCACCTGGAGCGCAGCCGGGCCGGCCGAGGCGGCCCAGGCCATCGACGCCGCGCTGGCCGCCCGCCACGACTGGAGCGCCTGGTCGCTGGCCGATCGCTCCGCCATCCTCGTGCGCGCAGCCGACCTGCTGGCAGGCCCGTGGCGGCAGCGCGTCAACGCGGCGACGATGCTCGGCCAGGGCAAGACCGTGCGCGAGGCCGAGATCGACGCGGCGGCCGAGCTGGCCGATTTCTGGCGCTTCAACGTCTACTTCGCCGAGCAGATCGCCGAGCAGCAGCCGATCTCGACCCCGGGCGTGCACAACCGCATGGAGCAGCGCGGCCTCGAGGGCTTCGTCTACGCCGTCACGCCGTTCAACTTCACCGCCATCGGCGGCAACCTGCCGACCGCGCCCGCCCTCATGGGCAACACGGTCGTCTGGAAGCCGTCGCAGACCGCGATCCTCTCCAACTGGCTGATCTTCCAGATCCTGCGCGAGGCCGGGCTGCCCGACGGCGTGATCAATTTCGTCCCTGGCGACCCCGGCCCGATCACCGAGGTCTGCTTCGATCATCCGGAGTTCGCCGGAGTGCACTTCACCGGCTCGAGCCCGATCTTCCGCTCGCTCTTCCGCGAGGTCGGCGAGCGCATCGATCGCTATCGCTCCTACCCGCGCCTCGTCGGCGAGACGGGCGGCAAGGACTTCGTCGTCATGCACGCCTCCGCGGACGCGCAGGCCGTCGCGACGGCGCTGGTGCGCGGCTCCTTCGAATACCAGGGGCAGAAGTGCTCGGCGGCCTCGCGCGCGTACATCCCCGACACGCTCTGGCCCGAGGTGCGCGACCGGGCAGTGGCGATGGTGAGCGAGATCCACCAGGGTGACCCGACCGACCTGACGACGTTCATGGGCGCCGTGATCGACGGCCGCGCGTTCGCGCGGCTGAGCGATGCCGTCGCGGCCGCGAAGTCGTCGACCAGCGCGAGCATCGTCTGCGGCGGCGGCTGCGACGACAGCGTGGGCTGGTTCGTCGAGCCGACGATCGTCGAGACCAGCGATCCGCATTTCGACACCATGGAGCGCGAGCTGTTCGGGCCCTACCTGACCGTCTACCCGTACGCCGAGTCGCGCTACGAGGAGACGCTGGAACTGTGCGACGGCTCGTCGCCCTACGCACTGACCGGCTCGGTCTTCGCCGACGATCGCTCCGCCGTCGCCCTGGCGCACGAGAAGCTGCGTCACGCCGCCGGCAACTTCTACGTCAACGACAAGCCGACCGGCTCGGTCGTCGGCCAGCAGCCGTTCGGCGGCGGCCGCGCCTCGGGCACGAACGACAAGGCGGGCTGGTCGAACAACCTCATGCGCTGGTCGTCGCCGCGTGCCGTCAAGGAGACCTCCGTGCCTCCGCTGAGCATCGGCTACCCCCACATGGAGCCCGACTCGCCCGCGTGACGGAGCCGGCCGAGGAGACCACCGCACCCGGTGTGCTCGTCGCCGTCTGCCGCGAGCGGGCAGACGGCGAGCGACGGGTTGCGCTCACACCCGACGAGGTCAAGCGCCTTGGCGAGTCGGGTGCGCGCGTTCGCCTGGAGCGCGGCGCCGGCGTCGCGGCCGGCTACCCCGACGAGAGCTACGCGCTCAACGGAGCCGATCTCGTCGCCGACGCGGCCGCCGCTCTCTCGGGCGCCGACGTGGTGCTGCGGGTCGGCCCTCCCTCCGACGACGAGGTCGCTGCGCTGCCCGCGAACGTGCTCCTGATCTCGTACCTCCGGCCGCTCGATCGCCCGGAGCTCAGCCAGGCGCTCGCCGCGCGCGGGCTGACCGCCCTCGCGGTCGAGCTCGTGCCCCGGATCACGCGCGCGCAGACGATGGACGCGCTCTCATCGCAGGCCAACATCGCGGGCTATCGCGCGGTGCTCGTCGCATCGACACTGCTGCCTCGCTACTTCCCGCTGCTCATGACCGCCGCAGGCACGGTGCCGCCCGCCAAGGTGCTCGTGCTCGGGGCCGGCGTGGCCGGGCTCCAGGCGATCGCGACGGCTCGCCGCCTCGGTGCCGTCGTGAGCGCGTTCGACGTGCGCCCGGTGGTGCGCGAACAGGTCGAGAGCCTCGGCGCCACCTTCCTCGAGGTCGAGCTGCCCGAGACGGGCGAGGCGAGCGGCGGGTACGCACAGGAGCTCTCGGCCGAGACGCAGCGCCTGCAGCGGGAGCTGCTCGCCGAGCACGTCGCCTCCAGTGACGTCGTCGTCACCACAGCGCTCGTGCCGGGCCGCCCCGCGCCGCAGCTCGTCGGCGCCGACATGGTCGCCTCGATGCGGCCCGGCTCCGTGATCGTCGACCTGGCCGCGGAGGCGGGCGGCAACTGCGAGCTCACCGAGCCCGGCACCACGATCGTGCGCGAGAACGTGACGATCGTCGGCGACCGCAACCCCGCGGCCGCCATGCCGTACGACGCGAGCCGCCTGTACGCGCGCAACCTCACGGAGCTGCTCGGCGTCTGCCTGCAAGAGGGGCGCGTGACCGTCGATCCCGACGACGCCGTGATCGCAGGCTGCCTCGTCTGCCGCGACGGCGCCGTCGTCAATCCCGCCGTCCTGGAGCGCCTGAAGTGAACGCTCAACTGATTCACGAGCTGACCGTGCTCGCCCTTGCGGTGTTCGTCGGCTTCGAGGTCATCTCGAAGGTGCCCACGATGCTGCACACCCCGCTCATGTCGGGCACGAACGCGATCCACGGCATCGTCATCGTGGGCGCGATCCTCGTCGCCGGCGTCGGCGGCAGCGGCATCGCCACGATCCTCGGCCTGATCGCCGTCGCCTTCGGAGCGATCAACGTCGTCGGCGGATTCGTGGTCACCGACCGCATGCTCCAGATGTTCCGGCGCAAGGACGAGAGGTGAATCGCAGCGAGGCGATCCAGCTGATCGACCTGCTCGCGATCATCGCGTTCGTCGTCGGCCTCAAGCGGCTCTCCAACCCCGCCACCGCGCGCAGCGGCAACACGATCGCGGCGGCCGGCATGCTGGCGGCCATCGCGGCCACGCTGGCCGACGAAAGCGTCGTCAGCTACGGCGGGATCGCCGTCGCGATCTTCGTGGGCGGAGCGATCGGTCTCGTCTCGGCACGCGCCGTGAAGATGACGGCGATGCCGCAGATGGTTGCGCTGTTCAACGGCGTTGGCGGCGGCGGCGCCGCACTGATCGCATTGGCGGAGTACCACCGTCTCGTGCCCGAGCCGGGCCGCGCAGCGCTGGCCGAGACGATCGCGATCGCCCTGTCGCTCGTGATCGGCGCGATCTCGTTCTCCGGCTCGCTGGTCGCCTTCGCGAAGCTGCAGGAGCTGATCGGCGGGCGCCCGCTCACCTATCCGGGCCAGAAGGCGGTCAACGGCCTGATCGCGGTCGCCGTGGTGGTGCTCGCGGCGAGCATCAGCTTCAGCGACGGCGAGTCGCGCCTGGTCGCGGCCGGTGCCCTCGCGCTGCTGCTCGGGGTGCTGTTCGTGCTGCCGATCGGCGGCGCCGACATGCCCGTCGTGATCTCGCTGCTCAACTCCTTCACCGGCATCGCGGCGGCTGCCTCGGGCTTCGTCCTGCACAACGACCTGCTGATCGTCTCGGGCTCGCTCGTGGGCGCGTCCGGCACGCTGCTCACGCGGATGATGGGCCAGGCCATGAACCGGCCGCTCACGAACGTGCTCTTCGGGGCCTTCGGCACGGGCGGCGGCGGGCCGGCCGCGACGGGACCGGGCGCGAGCGGCGGCAGCGTGCGCTCGCTCGGCGCGGGCGACGCGGCGGTGCTGCTCGCCTACGCCAACCGGGTCGTGATCGTCCCGGGCTACGGTCTCGCCGTTGCACAGGCCCAGCACGTCGCACGGGAGCTCGCCGACCTGCTCGAGGCACGCAGGATCGACGTCCGCTACGCGATCCATCCGGTGGCCGGCCGCATGCCGGGCCACATGAACGTCCTGCTGGCCGAGGCCGACGTGCCCTACCCGCAGCTGTACGAGATGGAGCGGATCAATCCCGAGTTCGCGCGCACGGACGTCGTGCTCGTCGTCGGCGCGAACGACGTCACCAATCCGGCTGCCCGTACGTCGCCCGAGAGCCCGATCTACGGCATGCCGATCCTCGAGGTCGACCGCGCCAAGCAGGTGATCGTGCTCAAGCGCTCGCTGGGCACGGGCTTCGCCGGCGTGGACAACGCGCTGTACTACGAGCCGAACTGCTCGATGCTGTTCGGCGACGCCAAGGCCTCACTCAACGCCCTGGTCGCCGCGGTCGGCGCGCTCTAGCTACTCCGCGACGACCGGGTTGCTGAGCACCCCGACGCTCCCGATCTCGACGTCGCAGACGTCTCCGGGACGCAGCCAGCGCTGCGGATCCCGTCCCATGCCGACCCCGCTGGGCGTGCCGGTCGCGATCACGTCGCCCGGCTCGAGCGTGATGGCCGCCGAGACGTACACGATCAGGTCCTCGCTGTCGAAGATCATGTCCGACGTGCTGGAGTCCTGCATGACCTCACCCGAGAGCGTGAGACGGACCGAGAGGTTGTTGGGATCGAGGCCGGCCGCGTCCGTGATGCAGGGGCCGAGCGGCGCGAACGTGTCGAAGCTCTTGCCACGCACGAACTGGCCGCCGGAGCTGCGCTGGGCCTGGCGGGCGGAGACGTCGTTGAGCGCCGTGACGCCGCCGATCGCCGCGCGCGCCGCCGCACGATCGGCGCGGCGGATGCGCGTGCCGATGACGAGGGCCATCTCGGCCTCGTAGTCGGGGCTCGGCTCGTCCTTCGGCAGCACGATCTCATCGCCGGGCCCGCAGTAGGAGTTCGGCAGCTTGCAGAAGACGACGGGCTCGGTCGGAATCGACGCACCCGTCTCCTCGGCGTGCAGGCGGTAGTTGAGGCCGATGCAGATCAGCTTGGACGGCACGACGGGCGCCAGCAGCTTGACCTGATCGAGCCGGAAGCACGCGCCGGAGGCCTCGCGCACCCGCTCCCACGCCTCGGGCGCCGGGGCGAAACCGCCTGCCGGCGCTGCGCCGGCATCCCAGACTGCGTCGTCTTCGAGACGACCGATGCGGATGCCGGGGCCAGGCCCCTGGAAGCGGACGGCGCGTGTCATGTGGTCTCCGGGTCGCGGAACGGGAGGTCGATTCTCGCAGGGGCGGCACGCATCTGCGACGATTGCCCGCATGACTCGAACGCCCGTTCAAGGAACCACCCCGGTCGGCGCCTACAGCCCCGGGATCATCGCCGAAGGCCGCTTTCTCTACGTCTCGGGCCAGGGGCCGCTGATCGACGGCAAATACGATCCGGCTTCCGCCGAGGAAGAGACGCGCCTCACGCTCGAGAACATCGGCCGCATCCTCGCCTCGGCCGGCGCCGGCTTCGACGACGTCGTCCGCTGCGGCTGCTTCCTCGCCGACATCAACGACTTCAACGCGATGAACGGCGTCTACGCGACGTACTTCTCGGAGCCCAGGCCCGCGCGCACGACGGTGCAGGTGGCCGCCCTGCCCGGCGGCATCAAGGTCGAGATCGACTGCGTCGTGCTGTTGCCGTAGGGTCAGCCGCCGGACGACGCCAGCGCCTTGACGCCGATCGACTCGCCCGTCGCGGGATCGAAGGCGTGCATGGCGCCGTGGTTGACCGTGAGGTTGATCGGACTGCCGGCCTTCACGCTCGAGGCGGCGGAGACGCGGGCCGTGAAGGTCGAGCGCTCGGCCTCGTCGTGGATGAGGCGGGCGCCGCCCTCCTCATCCGACTCCTCGGCGGCGCGCACGGCGTCGCTCGAGACGGGCGGCGCGTCGACGCCGAACAGCACGTGCACCTCGGAGCCGAGCTCCTCGACCACGGACGCGACGGCCGAGATCGTCGGGAGATCGGGGTCGCGGCCGAGCGCGGCGTCGTCGAAGTCGGAGGGCCGGATGCCGAGGATCACGCTGCGGCCCTCGTAGGCCGCCAGCCCTTCGCGCGGGGGCGCCGGCAGCGAGAATCCTGCGAACTCGACCTTGCCCCCGTTCACCTTGGCCTCGACCAGGTTCATCGCGGGCGAGCCGATGAACGCCGCCACGAACAGGTTGACCGGGAACTTGAAGAGGTTCTGCGGCGTGTCGCACTGCTGCAGGACACCGTCGCGCATGACCGCGACGCGATCCCCGAGCGTCATCGCCTCGACCTGATCGTGGGTGACGTAGACCGTCGTCGTCTTGAGGCGATCGCGCAGGCGGGCGAGCTCGGCGCGCATCTGCACGCGCAGCTTGGCGTCCAGGTTCGAGAGCGGCTCGTCCATCAGGAACGCGCGGGGCTCGCGCACCATCGCGCGCCCCATCGCGACGCGCTGCCGCTGGCCGCCCGAGAGCGCCGCCGGCTTGCGCTTGAGCAGCGGGTCGAGCCCCAGGATGTGCGCGACATCGTCGACGCGGCGCTTGATCTCGACCTTCGGCGTCTTGCGCAGCTTGAGCCCGAAGCCGAGGTTCTGCTCCACCGTCATGTGCGGGTAGAGCGCGTAGTTCTGGAAGACCATTGCGATGTCGCGATCCTTCGGCGCGAGATCGGTCACGACGCGATCGCCGATCGCAATCTCACCGTCGGTGACCTCCTCGAGCCCGGCCACCATGCGGAGGATCGTCGTCTTGCCACACCCAGACGGGCCGACCAGGACCATGAACTCGCCGTCGCCAATCTCGAGCGAGACGTTGTCGACCGCCTGCACGCCGCCCGCGAAGACCTTGCTGACGCCGTCGAGTGTGATACCTGCCACGCGCACTCCCAATCAGAGTGGTTGCCCCGGAGTCGGGATCATATCCGCGCGGAGGCGCCCGCGGCGAGCGCGTCCAAGCCGTGCCAGAGCCGATCCCGATCCTCGGCCGTCTCCTGCGTGCGAGCGAGTCGATGTGTCGAGCGCACGTGGCGATCGCACCAGAAGCGCCCGGTGAGCCGCGCCGGCTCCTCGGCCGCCGCGAGCCAGACGATCGTGTCGGCGCCCTGCTCGGGTGTGCGCAGCAGGGGCCGCATGACGCGCTGGAAGGCGGGCAGAGAGCTCTTGATCCCCGGCGTGTCGGCCCACCCCGGGTGCATCGCATGCACGACCACACCCGTGCCCGCCAGCGCGGCGGCCCACCGCTCCGCGAGCACCACTTCGGCGCGCTTGCTGCGCGCGTAGGCGACGCGACCGTCGTACGTGCCCCGGCGCGACTGCAGGTCGTCGACGTCCAGCCGGCGCGTGTACATGCCGCCGGAGGAGACGAACAGCACGCGCGCGGGCGCGCTCGCGACGAGGCGGTCGCGCAGCAGGCGGGTCAGCAGGTGCGGCCCGAGCACGTTCGTCGCGAACGTCAGCTCCACCCCCTCTTCGGTCTCGCGCCGCTCCCTCGGCAGCACGCCGGCGTTGTGCACCAGCACATGCACCGGCTCCTCACTCGCGAGCAGGCGATCCGCACAGGCGCGCACCGAGCGGCGCAGTGAGATGTCGACGAGCTCGCAGCGGACATCCGCGTTGCCCGTCTGCTCGACGATCCGGCGACGGGCCACCTCGCCGCGCTCGGCATCGCGCACGAGCAGCCGGAGCGACGCCCCGAGCCGCGCCATCCCGAGGCTCGCCGCGAGCCCGAGCCCTCCGCTCGCCCCGGTGACGAGGCAGACGCGACCGTCCAGGCGGGGCGGATCGGCCCAGTGCTCGACGCGGCCGCGCAACTCCGGACCGATGCGCGAGAAGCCCCCGATCACGCTCGCCTCGAGTGTCGCGTCGACCAGCCCGGCGAACGTGCCGCGGGTTGTCATGCGGACACCATACCCGCGGGCAACTGCCCGAAAACGCGGCGGAGGGCGCCGCAGACGCGCGCGCCCTCCGTCGATAGCGGGGGCAGGATTCGAACCTGCGACCTTCGGGTTATGAGCCCGACGAGCTACCGGACTGCTCCACCCCGCGTCGTCGCCCGGATGGTAGCGCGACCCCCTCGCCGATGCAAGACCTGACACGATTGGCCGATGCGCGTGGCCGCGGCCGATACCGGAACCAACTCGACGCGCCTGCTGGTGGCAGATGTGGGGCCCGATGGCTCGGTCGCGGAGGTCGAGCGGTTGCTCGAGATCACGCGGCTGGGTGAGGGCGTGGATGCAGGCGGCACGCTCGGCGAGGCGCCGATGCATCGCGTCACGGACGCGCTCGCGCGCTATGCAGAGCGCTCGCGCGCGCTCGGGTCGGAGCGCATGCTGGCCGCCGCCACGAGCGCCGTGCGCGATGCCTCGAACGGCGCCGACTTCCTCGCGCGCATCGCCGCGACCGGCTTCGAGCCGAGGCTCCTGACCGGCGAGGAGGAAGCGGCGGCGACGTTCGCCGGCGTCTGCTCCCACGCGCCCGGCGAAGAGCCTGTCTCACTCGCCGGCACGCTCGTCATCGATGTGGGCGGCGGCTCGACCGAGCTCGTGCTCGGCTCGGCCCGTGGCGTCGCCTGGTCGACCTCGCTGCAGGCCGGGTGCGTTCGCATGACGGAGCGCACGCTCGGTGAGGACGTCATCGGGGTGGATGCGCTCGCCTCGTGCGCCGGCGCTGTCTCCCAGCTGCTGCAGATCGTGCCGGACGAGGTCGCGGAGGCGACGCAGCAGGCCGTCGCGGTCGCCGGCACGGCGACGACGGCGGCCGCGATCGAGCTCGGACACTACGACCACGATGCCGTCCACGGCGCCCGCATCACGCGCGAGCAGCTGCACGCGCAGGAGCGTCGCCTGGCGGCCATGACGCTCGCCGAGCGCCGCGAGGTGCCGGGCCTGCAGCCTGCACGAGCGCCGGTGATCGTCGCCGGCCTGGTCATCCTGGGAGCCGTGCTCGACCGCTTCGGGCTGGCCGAGGCGGTCGTCTCCGAGCGCGACAACCTGCACGGCACGGCACTCCTGGCCGCCGGCCGCGCAATCGACGCCTGAGCCTAGGGTGCGACGCGCGCCTCGACCTCGGAGCGCCGCGGGGGATCCGCACCGGCGCGCTCGCAGATCATCGCAGCGACCTGCACGCCGAACCTGACTCCCTCGATGACGCGTTCGAGATCGTGCACGTCCTCACGACCGAGTGCGTGCTCGTCCCAGTACGCAAGGAAGGCACCGCCGAAGCCGTCGCCCGCCCCGACCGTGTCGACGACCGTGACCTGCGGCACGGCCACGTCGACCGTCAGCGCGGCGGTGACGATCGTGACCGCGTCTGCGCCACGGGTCACAAGACCGACGCCCCCGGGGCGCAGCAGTGATCTGGTCGCCTGAACGCTCTCGCCGCCAGGGGCGAGGAACGCCAGATCCTCGTCGCTGACCTTGATCACGTCGGCTCGCTGCGCGCAGTGAGCGACGGTCTCGAGGTACCGGTCGCGATCCGTGGTGACCGTGGGCCGGCAGTTCGGATCGAGAAGGACGAGTACGTCGCCGGCGACGCCGTCGACAAGCGCCTTCGTCGCTGTGGCAAGCGGCTCGAGCACGAGGCCGAGCGTGCCGACGTGCAACGCGGTCGGCGCCAGTTGCAAGGCCGCCGCCGCGGCAGCTTCGTCAACCGCAGAGGCTGACGTGCCGTCGGCATAGAAGTGGTAGGTGGCGGCGCCGGTCTCGTCGAGGTCGGCAAGAGCGATCGTCGTCGGCCGGGTGACGTTCACGACTGCGCTCAGATCGACGCCTTCCGAGGCGAGAGCTCCGCCCAGCGTCGTGCCGAAGCGGTCATCTGAGAGTGCCCCGAGGAACGCAGCTTCACGTTCGAGGCGCGCGATCGTGCAGCACACGTTGAACGGGGCCCCACCTGGGTGCGCCTCGATCGAGCCGTCGAAGCTGACCACCAGGTCGAAGAGCGCCTCTCCGGCGACCAGAATCACGGAGCAATCTCCCCGGAGCCACGCTCGATCAGGGTGGTCGGAACGACAACCCTCTTGGACGGTGAGGTGTCGCCGTCGATTCGCGCGAAGAGGAGCTCTGCGGCCGTGCGGCCGAGCTCCGAGACGTTCTGGGCGACGACGCTGACGGGCGGATCCAGCAGATCGGCGAGCTCGAAGTCGTCGAAGCCGATGATCGCGATCGAGTTGTGGAGGCCGAGCGCGCGCAGTGTATGGAGCGTCGCGGTGGTGATCAGGTTCTGCCCGGTGAAGAGCGCTGTGGGCGCCTCGGGAAGTGCGAACAACTCCCGGACCGCGGCGTCGACGCTCGCTGGATTTGCGAGGTTCGCGCGGACGAGCGCCGGGTCCTCCGCCATGCGGCACGCCGAGAGCGCATCGCGATAGCCCTGCAGTCGTTCCTGCGCGGTGTACAACTCGGCCCGATCGCAAAGGAATCCGATCCGGCGATGACCGCGCTCCGCCATGCCGCGGACCGCGTTCGCCGTCGCCTGCGCATTGTCGGAGAGTACGGTGTCGGCGTCGAGGAAGGCGGGCGGACGGTCGACGAAGACGAGGGCGAGGCCCGCGTCGCGCTCGCGTGCGAGGTAGCTGTGATCCGTCCCGGCGGGGACGACGATCAGGCCGTCGATGCGCCGCGCGCAGAAGGCGAGGGCGAGCTCGCGCTCGAGCTCCGGCCGTTCGTCGGCGCTCGCCGCGAACGTCAGGACGCCCCGGGCACGTGCGACGTTTTCGATCGCGCGGTGGACGTATGCGAGGAAGGGGTTGGCGACGTCCTCGAAGACGAGGCCGATGCTCGACGACACACGATCCGCGCGGCGCAGCGCGCTGGCCGAATCGTCGCGCCGGTACCCGAGCATGCCGATCGCTTCGTGCACGCGCCGTGCGAGGTCGGCGTCGACCGTGCGCTCGCCGTTCACAACGCGCGAAACCGTCTTGATGCTGACGTCCGCCAGCGCCGCGACCTCACGCATCGTCGGACGTCGTTCAAGCTCGCTGTTGGGGATTCGAGGCAACGTTTTCCCAGGTAGATCGAAGGTTCGCCGCGAGGCTGACTCTTGGGCGCTGCGTATCCTAGATGGATTGACTTGCGTTCTGCGAGGTCCCGAGTCTAGACTCTCGCGACAACGTTGTCTAAGGGTCGCATGGATGCCGTGCGACACCCGCGGCAGGGTCGGGATTCAGAGCGGAATGGCAACTCGTCGGCGACGGCGCCGGCGGGTGCACCCACCAATGGAGGAGGGTCTAGCTATGGATGGGACACGGGCCGGCACCACGCGCCGGCGGATGACGTTCCTGGCGCTCGCCGCCGGAACAGCGCTCCTCGTCGCTGCAGCGGCGCTCCCGGGCGCGGCCTTCGGCCACGGCCAGGCGAAGACGATCAGTGTGGCGATCGTGAAGAACCCGCAGATGACCGACATCGCGTCGCTGACTCCGTCGCTCTTCACGAAGCAGAGCGGGATCAAGGTCAAGTACACGATCCTCGATGAGGGCAAGCTGCGTGAGATCACGACGCGCGACGTCGGCTCGGGCGGCAAGTCGTTCGACGTCGTCATGATCGGGATGTACGAGACGCCGCAGTTCGGCCAGGCAGGCCTGCTGCAGGATCTCACGCCGATGGCGAAGGCAGATGCGGCGTACAAGCTCAGCGACGTCCTGCCGGCCGTGCGCAACGGCCTCTCCGCGAACGGCAAGCTCTATGCCTCGCCGTTCTATGCCGAGTCCTCCTTCCTGATGTACCGCAAGGACGTGCTCGCAAAGGCGGGTGTGACGATGCCGGCCAAGCCCACCTGGAACCAGGTGGCGACGATCGCCCGCAAGGTCAACACTCCCGACATGGCAGGCATCTGTCTCCGCGGCAAGCCCGGGTGGGGCGATCTCGGTGCCTCGTTCACCACCGTCCTGAACACGTTCGGTGGCACCTGGTGGTCGTCGACGGCGAGCGGGAAGCCGGCGGCGGCGCAGGTCAACCAGCCGGCCTTCAAGACGGCGCTGGACTTCTACAGCAAGCTCGTTCAGGACGCGGGCGAGAAGGACGCAGCCAACTCGAGCTTCAACGAGTGTCTCGCCCAGTACCAGGCCGGCAAGGTCGCCATGTGGTACGACGCCACGGTCGCGGCAGGCCTGCTCGAGGCCTCCGACAGCCCGGTCAAGGGCAAGAACGGCTATGCCCTCGCTCCCGTCGACAAGACCAAGGCATCGGGATGGCTCTGGAGCTGGGCGCTCGCAATTCCGAAGAGCTCGCCCGACCCGACGGATGCCTGGAAGTACATCGCCTGGGCAACCGGTCCCGGCTACATCAAGGCCGCGGGCACGCACACGAAGGGCGGCTGGGCTGCGATCCCGCCCGGTACGCGCGCGTCGACCTACCAGATCCCGCAGTACAAGAAGGCGGCGGCTGCGTTCGCAGCGAAGACCTTGGCCGCCATGAAGGCTGCGCCGATCACCAACCCGGGGACGACCAAGCGCCCGGGCCTGCCTGGCGTGCAGTACGTCGGCATCCCGCAGTTCCAGGATGTGGGCAACCAATGCACACAGCTCTTTTCGAGCGTGATCGCCGGATCCACGAGCGACGGTGACGCGCTCTCCCAGTGCCAGCAGATCGCCGCTTCGGCGATCAAGTAAGTCAGCCGTGACAGCCGCCGACGCCACGCGGAAGGGAAAGGCCGGAGACCCGTTCTCCTCCCCGTGGCGTCGGCGGCTGCCGCTGCTTCCGGCCCTGATCTTCACGATCCTGGTCACGCAGCTCCCGTTCCTGGTGAGCATCTACTACAGCCTCACCGACCTCAAGGACAAGACGCAGTCGCTGATTCCGCAGCCGACGCGTTTCGTCGGGCTCGAGAACTACCGGACGCTGCTGAGCAACCCGTTCTTCCGGGATGCGATGTGGACGAGCGTCAAGATGACCGTCCTCTCGGTGCTGCTGTCGCTGATCTTCGGCACCGCGTTCGCACTGCTGCTCGACCGCAAGTTCCTGGGCCAGGGCCTCGTGCGCACCCTGCTGATAACGCCGTTCCTCGTGATGCCGGTCGTGGCGGCGCTGATCTGGAAGCAGCAGATGTTCTCGTCGCTCTTCGGGCTCCTCAACAAGGCGCTCGAGTTCTTCGGCCTCGACTCAGTCCAATTCATCTCGGACCACCCGCTGGCGTCGATCGTGACCGTGCTGGTCTGGCAATGGACACCCTTCATGATGCTGATCATGCTGGCGGGGCTGCAGAGCCAGCCTGCCGACATCCTCGAGGCCGCGAACGTCGACGGCGCGAAGCCGTTCGGGATCTTCCGGCAGCTGACGATCCCGCACCTGCGCCGATACCTCGAGCTGGGCGCCCTGCTGGGATCGATTTACATCATCCAGGCGTTCGATGCGATCGACGTCATGACGGGCGGAGCACCGGGATCGAAGAACGTCCCCTACTTCGTGTATCAGGAGTCGATCGGCGGTGGCTTCCGCTATGGCTCGGCGTCCGCGTACGCGATCGTCGTCGTGTTCGCCTCCATCATCATCGCGACGTTCGCGCTGCGCGTACTGTCCGGGCTCCTGAAGGACGAGGAGCGCGCATGAGCGGGCAGGAGCGCGGGACGACGCTCGGCGTGGGCGAGCGCCGGGCCGGCCGGATCGCGGTCGGTGTGGTCGCGTGGGTCGTCGGCCTGGTCTGGATCTTCCCGGTTGCCTGGACGGTCTTCACGAGCTTCAAGACCGAGCAGGACGCCACGGCCCAGACGCTCACCCAGGGACTCTCACTCGACCGCTACCGCGAGGTCAGCAGCTCGACCGAAGGCACCCTCTCGCTCGCGACCGCCTTGTCGAATTCCCTGTTCGTCGTGCTCGTTTCGACCACGCTCGTGATGCTGCTCGCCGTCCCGACCGCGTATGCGCTCGCGATCCGGCGTGTGCCGAAATGGCGCGACATCCTCTTCTTCTTCATCTCCACCAAGTTCCTGCCGGTCGTGGCGTCGATCTTCCCGATCTACGTCTACGCCGAGAAGTGGAATCTGATCGGAACGCGCACGATCCTCGTCGTCCTCTACACCGCAATGAACCTGCCACTTGCCGTCTGGATGATCCGCTCCTTCTTCATGGAGGTTCCGCGCGAGCTCATCGAGGCAGCGGAGATCGATGGCACCAAGCTGATCAACCAGCTGCGCTCGGTGATCATGCCGATCTCGGCGCCGGGTCTCGCCGCGACCGCTCTGCTGTGCGTGATCTTTGCGTGGAACGAGTACTTCTATGCGATCCAGCTGAACTTCGCGAGCGGGTCCACGATGCCTCAGTGGGTGATCGGGAACGTCGACACACGCGGCAATTTCCTGGCGAAGCTCTCGGCTGCGTCCGTGATCGCGTGCCTGCCGGTCGTGCTGGCCGGCTGGATTGCGCAGAAGCGCATGATCCGCGGCCTTTCGATGGGCGCAATCAAGTGAGAAGGGACTGACTGTTGGCTTCGGTGCAATACGACGCCGCGACGCGCCTCTATCCCGGCACGTCGCGACCCGCAGTCAACGAGCTCAGCCTCACGATCGCCGACGGCGAACTGCTCGTGCTCGTCGGCCCCTCGGGATCCGGCAAGTCGACAGCACTGCGGATGCTCGCCGGGCTGGAGCCACTCGATGCGGGGCGCATCCTGATCGCCGACCGTGACGTCTCGGCGGTCCGACCGCGCGATCGCGACATCGCGATGGTGTTCCAGAACTACGCCCTGTACCCGCAACTCGACGTGGCCGCGAACATGGGGTTCGCACTCAAGCAGCAGGGAGTGCCCAAGGAAGAGCGCATGCAGCGCGTGCGCGATGTCGCAAAGCTCCTCGACCTCGAGCCGTATCTCGATCGCAAGCCGCGCAATCTCTCGGGTGGCCAGCGGCAGCGCGTTGCCATGGGGCGCGCCATCGTGCGGCGCCCGCAGGTCTACCTCATGGACGAGCCGCTCTCCAACCTGGACGCCAAGCTGCGCGTCCAGACCCGCACCGAACTCGTCGAGTTGCAGGCACGCCTGGCGGTCACGACCGTCTACGTGACGCACGACCAGGTCGAGGCGATGACGATGGGAGACCGCGTAGCGGTGCTCCGGGACGGCATCCTGCAGCAGTGCGACACCCCGTCGGCGCTCTACCACGCGCCTGCCAACCTCTTCGTCGCGGGGTTCATCGGATCTCCCGCGATGAACCAGCTGCACGTTTCCGCGACCGGCCCGCTCATGATCGGCGGTGCCGACGTCGGGATCGCCGATGACGTCGGTGGCGAACGCGCCATGATCGGCTTCCGCCCCGAGGTCGTGGTCATCGGCGCCGGATCGATTCCCGCGCGGATCCGTGTGATCGAGGATCTTGGCTCCGAGGTGTTCGTACACCTCGTGATCCAGCACGAGGGCGAGGATCACCGGCTCGTGGCCAAGGCCGCGGCGCCGTTCACGGGTGCAGTCGGCGACAACGTGCAGATCGGGCTGCGCGGCACGGTTCATCTCTTCGACACGTCTGACGCGCGGCGTGCGACCATCACGGTGTGACGACGGTTCTCGTTACGGGGGCAGCCGGCGACATCGGCGCCGCCATTGCCGTACGTCTGGCATCGGCGGGGACCGACGTGATCCTGGCCGACCACCCGGAGGCCTCGGCGCAGCTCGCGGAGTCCGCGGATGACTGCCGTGGCCGGGGCGGCGAGATCCGCACGCTGCCATTCGACGTCACCGACGAACGCGCTACCGGCACGGCCATTCACGACTCGGCGCGGATCGACGGGCTCGTCAACGCCGCCGGTGTCCAGGGCAGCTTCGCGCCGATCGACTCCTACGCGCTCGACGATGCCCGCCGGGTCTTCGACGTCAACGTGCTCGGCCTGTTCACCGTGCTGGCAGCGGTCAGCCGCCACATGATCGAGACGCGGTCAGGCGGGTCGATCGTCAACCTCGCCTCGATGGCGGGAGTGACGGGCGCGCCCAACATGCCTGCGTATTCCGCATCCAAGGCGGCGGTGATCGGCCTCACCAAGGCCGCCGCGAAGGATCTCGCGCCGGCCGGCATCCGCGTCAACGCGGTCTCGCCCGCATTCATCGGGCCCGGCCGCATGTGGGACACACAGGTGGCGCAGCAGGCTGCCGTTGGCAGTCAGTACTACGCTTCCGATCCGGAATCCGTCGCAGCACAGATGATCGGCATGGTGCCGCTCCGGCGGTACGGCTCCACGGACGAGGTCGCGCGGGTCGTGGCGTTCCTGCTCTCCGAGGAGGCGTCGTACGTGACGGGAGTCAACATCGAGGTCGCGGGCGGCAGCGCGTAGCCGAACGTCATCCGGCGGCAAGCCGTTCGATCGCGCCGAGCGGTCCGAGCGCCGCGAGGCCGGCGGCCGCATTCGCGAAGGATTCGCGGAACCGCGCGCTCTCGCGCAATGGCGGCGTGAACACGTCGGTGAGCTCGAGGAACGCGAGGGGGTCCTGCAGCGAGCGCGCAGCAAGCGCTTCCGATCGCTCGCCTCGCGGATCGGGAGCACGCTCGGCAGCCGGGACCGTCGCGAGGTAGCGCGCCCATCCGGCGAGCGCGAGCACCGCGCATTCGATCGGGCCACCGCGCTCCACGTGCCTCTCGACCGTGGGAATCAGGAACGTCGGGAATTTCGACGTCCCGTCGATGCAGAGGCGAGCGATCTGATCGCGCACGGCGGTGTTCTCATAGCGGCCGAGCACCGTTCGCGCATAGTCGGCAGCCGGGTGCCCGGGGATCTCCGTGAGCGTCGGGATCGCCTCGGCCGAGAGGAAGCGCTCGAGAAAGCGACGCAGGGCGGGGATCGCCATCGCCTCGTCGACGTACACGACTCCCTCGAGCGCCATGAGATACGCCATGCACGAGTGCGTGGCATTCAGCATGCGCAGCTTGTAGAGCTCCCAATCGTGCACGTCGTCGGTGAAGAGCACGCCGACGTCCTCGAAGCGGGGACGCCCGTCGGCGAACTGGTCTTCGATCACCCACTGCCGGAACGGCTCGGCCACGACCGGCCACCCGTCGTCGATCCCGACCTCGGTGCGAAGCCAGGCCCGATCGTCGTCGGTTGTCTGCGGCGTGATGCGGTCGACCATCGAGTTGGGAAAGGTGCATGACGTCTCGACGAAGCGGGCGAGGTCGGCGCTCCGCGCCTCGCAGACCGTCGTCACCGCCCGGCGCGCCACCCGGCCGTTCCCGGGCAGGTTGTCGCAGCTCAAGATCGTCAGCGGATTCCCGCCGCCGACTCGTCGGGCCTCGAGGCCGCTCGCGATGGCCTCGATCGTCGGGTTGGGCTGCTCGAGCGAGTAGCCCCCCTCGGTGATGGTCATCGAGAGGATCACTACCTCGGGGTCGGCGATCCGGCGCGCGAACGCATCCTCGTCTCCGACCGTCAGGACGTAGTCGACGATGCTCCCCACGATCCTCGGGCGCGACCCACCGCTGTCGCGCTCGATCAGCGTGTACAGACAATCCTGCGACTCCAGCACGCCCTCCATGCGGCGGTCGGCCTCGAGTCTGCCGAGCCCGCGGATCCCCCAGTCGCCGCCGCCCTCAGCGAGCTCGTGGAGATAGAGCGCGAGGTGCGCCCGATGGAAGCCGCCGACGCCAAGGTGGAGGATGCGCGGAACGAGCGCCGCGCGGTCGTAGCGGGGTGTCGGCACTCCCAGCGCCTCGATCGTCCCGAGCGTGGCTGTGGAGAGACGGGTCATCGGCCGCACGCACCCGCGCCGGAGGCTACCAGGCACCGTCGCGCAGAGCTCGGCTTCACGGAGATGTCCCCGGAAGGACTCGACCTCCGACACGGTGGGTCCGCACCACCGCGATCTGCTCGGGATGGAGGCGGTCACCGAAGTAGGATTGCGCGGAAGTCGGTGCCCTCGTGTGAGGAGATCTTGGGATATGCGTCGCTGTGAAGGACACCGTGCGCCGAAGCATTCATGAATTCGTGTGCGACGAAGACGGGGACGGATCTTCCATCGATGGCGAGCGGCGCGCCTATCCATCAATTGCAGATCAGGCGCAACGTCTCGCGACGGCACGAACGGCGGGCACGTGACGTCCGCTGAACCCTCGCACTTCCGACTCGACGGCCGGACGGCGCTCGTGATCGGCGGCAGCCGCGGCATCGGACTCGGCATCGCCCAGACTCTGCACCGCGCCGGGGCGCGGGTAGCGTTGGCCGCTCGCTCGCGAGACAGCTTGGTTCGTGCTGCCGAAGCGCTCGGGGAATCCGGGCCGGGCGCGTCGGCGTTCCCCGTCGACGTCCGGTCGATCGTCGCCATCCAGGAACTCGTGCGCGACGTTCGCGACGCCTTCGGCCGAGTGGACATCCTGGTCAACAGCGCGGGCTTCAACGCTCGGAAGCCTGCCGACCAGATCACTCAGGACGATTGGGACGCGGTATTCGACATCAACGTCCGGTCGACGTTCTTCGCTTGCCAAGCGGTGGCGCGGGTCATGCGCGAGCATGGAGGTGGCTGCATCCTCAACGTCGCCTCCGGGGCGGACCTTCTGGTGCTCGACAACATTTCGCCCTATGCCTCCAGTAAGGCCGGCGTTCGGCAGCTGACACGATCGCTTGCAGCGGAATGGGCTGTGGATCGGATCCGTGTGAACGCAATCGCGCCCGGGCGCATCCGCACCGCGATGACCGAGGCCGTATTTGCCGACCCGGCGAAACACGCAGAGATGCTCACGGCGATCCCGCTCGGGCGGACGGGCCTGCCCGACGACCTCGACGGAGCATGCTTGCTCCTCGTGTCGGATGCCGGGGCGTACATCACCGGGCAAACCCTGAGCGTCGACGGCGGATGGAATCTCGGACGGGTCGGGGCATAGGAGCAGGAGCGCGACAGCGACGACTCCGAACGTCGGCGGGCCCGAGCTCCCGGCGCCGGGGGGCCCGAGCCTCGGTGAAGGACGCGAAGGTTAGAATCGCGCCATGCCGGGACCGCAGCAGGGCGCGACGGCAAGCGGCGGCTGGAGCGACCTCGATGATCTGGTAGCCGCACCGGCTTACTCCGAGTTCTGCGAAGGTCGGCTCGCTGATCCCTACCCGCTACTCGCATGGCTCCGGTCGAACGATCCGGTGCACTGGAGCCCGACACTCGGCTCCTGGATCCTGACGCGCTACGACGATGTGGTCGAGGGCTTGCTCGACCGCCGCTTTGCCAATGACCGCATCGCCGCCAGCATGGACGTGTTGCCGCCGGACGTGAGGGAGACCTGCGCACCGCTCGGCGTGCACGTCTCGAACTGGCTCGGCTATACCGACCCACCCAAGCACACGCGGCTGCGCGCCCTGTTGCGCACCACGTTCACCCCGGCGCGGGCGCAGGCCATGGAGCCGCGCATCCGCGAGCTCACCGATGCGCTGCTCGACGAGGTGTGCGAGGCGGATGAGCCGGATCTGGCTGGGGGCCTCGCCTTCCCACTCCCGGCGCGCGTGATCTGCGAGATTCTCGGCATTCCCCTTCCACGTGCCGAGGCGTTCCACCGCTGGTCCGACGACATGGGCGGTTTTACGGGCAACATCGGGCCGACCCTGGTCGAGATCGCGCCGCGCGCCATGGCGAGCTACGTCGAGCTCGAGGAATTCATCGCGGAGATGGTCGCCGAGCGCCGGCGGCATCCGAAGGACGATCTGATCGCCCATCTCGCCTCGGCGGAGGCGGAGGGCGGACTGTCGCGCACCGAGCTGACGGGACTGTCGGTCTTCTCACTGATGGCCGGCCATGAGACCACGTCCGGCCTGATCTCGAGCGCCCTCGCCATCGTCCTGTCGGACGAATCCCTGCGCGCGGCGCTCAGCGTCGATCCCTCCTGCTACCCGCGTGCGATCGAGGAGATCCTGAGGCTCGAGGCTCCCATCCAGTTCTCCCCGCGGCTGGTCGCGGAGGATCTGGAGAAGCGCGGCCGCATGCTCCGCAAGGGCGATGTCGTCATGCTTCACCTGGGCGCGGCGAACCGCGACCCCGAGCGCTTCTCGGATCCTGATCGGCTCGACCTCGACCGCCCGAACAACCGCCACCTCTCGTTCGCATGGGGTCCGCACTTCTGCCTCGGCGCGCCACTCGCTCGCACCGAGGCGACGATCGCCCTGAGCAGGGTCTTGGAGCGCTTCCCCGATGTCCGCCTGATCGACCCCGAGCCCGCTTGGCGCGAAAACATGACGATGCGCTCCCACCCGCGTCTGAGCGTCGACATCCGCCCGCCCGACGGTCCGCGACGAGTCTGAGTTCAGGTCGGTCGAGATCGCAGTGCCCGGGGCGGGACTCGAACCCGCATGCCCCGGAGGGCAGCCGGGTTTAAGCCGGCTGTGTCTGACCAGTTCCACCACCCGGGCGGCGCCAAGTCTAACGTGACGTTTCTCACACCCTGCTAGCGTGGAACGAATGGACGAGCGCGAGCGCGTGCTGCTGACGCTGGCCGGCGTACGCGTCTTCATGGGGGTGTTCTGGCTCGTCAACCTGCTCTGGAGACTCCCGACCGACTTCGGCGCCGGTAACTACTGGGGGCTGCCGCGCACGTTCGAGATCGCGCGCAAGCACGGGTTGACGCCGCCCGTGCGGAGCCTCGTCAGCGATGTCCTCGTGCCTCACACGACGGCCGTCGGATGGCTGCTGTTCATCGTCGGGCTGTTCACCGGCCTCTCGCTCGTGTTCGGGATCGTGACCCGGCTGGGTGCGGCGCTCGGCCTCCTGCAGGCGATCGTCATGACGCTGTTCCTCGCGAACGCGCCCGGTGAGTGGCTGTACGGCTATCTCATGCTCGTGCTGCTCTCGGCGCTCCTCCTGCTCCTCCCCGTCTCGCGCCGCTTGAGCCTCGACGACGCCCTCGGTCGCGATCCCTGAAGTCGATCTCCGAGGGGGATCTGTCGCTCGATCGGGACACTCGGCAGTACCCTGAGGTCATGTGCGGTATTGCTGGTTTCTCCATCGCCCCGGGGGTCGAGCTCGAGCGCACGGCGCTCGCGCGGTTACTGCTCGCGGGCATCGCGGAGCGAGGCACCGACGCGACCGGCTACGGCTACCACCGCTCCGACGGCACCATCGACGTGCACAAGGAGTCGCTGCGGCTGCGCGAGTTCGTGGAGCACGTCGACGTGCCGGAGGGCGCCGGCGAGGCGATCTTCCACGTGCGCGGGTACACGAAGGGCGTGCCGTCGGTCAACGACAACAACCATCCTGTCCGCTACGGCCGCAGCGTCGTCGTCCACAACGGCCATCTCGACAACGACGATGCCCTCTTCCGGCGTCACGGCGTTCCACGCTCCACTCCGCACATCACCGTCGACTCGGAGGCCATCGCCATGCTGGCCGACCGCTACGGCGATATCGGCGAAGCCCTCGCCGAGGTGCGCGGCAGCGCCGCAGTGGGCGTGCTCTGGGACGGAGAGCCCGGACGACTGACGCTTGCGCGCCGGGCGTCGCGGCCGCTCTGTCTCGGACATGGCGACGGCTTCGTGCTGTTCGCCTCGACTGCGGAGCCGCTCGAGCTCGCAGCGCGGGCCACTGGCCGGCGCGTCCGCGTCGAGGAGATCGCCGAGGGCCGCGCGCTGGAACTGCGCGAGGGCTCCGTCGAGTCGCGCAGCCGCTTCCACGTCGACCGTCGCTACGTCGGTCAGGCGCTCGTCACGTATCCGCCGCTGGCGGAGAAGCCGGCGCTGCTGCGCCTCGCGCTGGCCGCGTTCTAGCCCGCCCGCGAGGGCGAGCCAGTCGTGGCTACCAGCCGGTGCCGTCGAGCACGCCGGCGCTCGGCGTGTTGAAGGCCGCAGCCTCGGGTGCGACGCCCTTCGTACCGGCCCACTTGGCCTGCGCGCCGATCAGCGCATCTTCCTGGAAGCCCTGGCAGCTCAGCATGCGCTGCCAGGCGGTGTAGACGACGCGCTTGCCGAGCTTCGGATACGGCGCCATGAGCGTGTGCTCGCGGTGGCTGAGCACCGCCGCGCGCAGCTCCGCCCTGTCGGCGGGCGAGACCCTGTTGCCGTACTGCACCAGGATGTTGCCGTGCTCGAGCGCGTGCAGCAGGATCCACTGCGGCACAGGCTCGTCGTAGATCATGAGTGGCGGCGGCACCTGGTAGTGCTTGCCCGAGGTGGGCGGATCGGACTGCGTGTAGACGACCTTCGTCTTCGGGTTCGTGGTGTGCGTGCGGCCCATGCTCTTGGCGAAATCGGTCTCGACGCAGGTGCCGTCCTTGATCAGCGCCTTCATGCCGGCCTGCTTGTCGCTGCCGAACACGTTGGTCGCGAAGAGGATGACGCCGAGGAGCCCGACGACGACCACGGCACCGACCGCGCCCAGCACGCGACGACCGCCCAGGGAGCGGCGGCTGCTGCGCTTGTAACCGGGAGGGGTGCGGCGGCCTGCTGCCGCCTTGCGTTCCTGGTTCCGGCGCGTTGCCTCGAGCTTACGCTTGCTCACCGAACCTCAGCATAGATCATCGTGCGAGCTCGATTGACCGCGCGAAGAACGCCTCGACATCGGCGATCTCGCGCACGCGGGGCACGGCGGGCAGCGCCGCGAGCAGGGGCTCCGCGTAGCGCGCGGTGCTCAGCCGGCCGTCGAGGACGGCGACGACTCCGCGGTCGTCGTGCGAGCGCAGGAGGCGCCCGAACCCCTGGCGCAGCATGAGCGCGGCCTGCGGCAGCGCATAGTCGTCGAAGGCCGAGCCGCCGTCACGCACGATCTGCTCGCAGCGGCCCGCGACGAGCGGATCGCTCGGCACGGCGAACGGGAGTCGGTCGATGACGACGCAGGAGCAGGCCTCGCCGCGCACGTCGACGCCCTGCCAGAAGCTCTGCGTGGCGAGCAGGACCGAATGGACATCGGCGCGGAAGGCCTCGAGCAGGCGCTCGCGAGGCGCTTCCCCCTGCACGAGCAGCGGATACGCCTCCAGCCCTTCGGCCACCAGGCGGCGCACGGCCTCGAGTGCGCGCCAGCTCGTGAACAGGCACAGCGCGCGGCCCTCGCTGGCCCGCACGATCGCCACGATGTGGTCGGCGATCGCCTGATCCCAGCCCGCGGCGCGCGGATCGGGGGCGTCACGCGGAAGGTACAGCAGCGCCTGCGCCTGGACGTCGAACGGCGAGGCCAGCACGAGCTCACTGGCGCCGGCGAGCCCCAGGCGCGCGCGCGTGAACGAGAGATCGCCGTCGAGCGAGAGCGTGGCCGAGGTGAGCACGGCGGCGTGCAGCCGCCCCCACAGATGCTCTCGCAGCAAGGGAGCGACCGAGATCGGCGCCGAGCGCAGCTCCGGCCCCGCGCCTCCCCGCTCGCTCCAGACGACTGCCTCCTCGTGATTCGCGCCGAGACAGGCGTCGAGGGCCACTCGCAGGCGCTCCGCACGCCGTGCGATCACGTCGCGCTCCTCCCCCATGCCGCCGAGGCGCGCAGTCAGGCTGCCGAGCGCGTGGCGCACGCTCGCTGCCTCACGGGGGGCGAGGTCGCGCAACTGCTCCTCCGTGAGGCGCGTGCGCCCGCGAGCCGCGGGCAGCCGGGCGAACAGGTGGTGCGCCGCGCTCTCCAGCTCGTGCAGGAGCCGTGCGGGCGAGCTGGCGTTGTCGAGTCGGCACGCGCGCTCGCAATCGCGCCGCAGCGCCGTGACGTCGCGCAGCGAGAGGCGGGCGCCCAGCCATTCCGCGGCCGCGTCCTCCAGCTCGTGCGCCTCGTCGAACACGACGGTGTCGTGCTCCGGCAGGACGCCGATCGCGCCGTCCGAGGCGATGCGCAGCCCGAGATCGGCGAAGTAGAGCGCGTGGTTGACGATGATCACGTCGGCGTCGGAGGCCCGCTCGCGCGCCTCCTCGGCGAAGCACGTCGCCGAGAACGTGCAGCGTGCCCCCAGGCATCGCTCGGGGCCGACGGCGACCTCGGCCCACGCTCCCGAGGGCGGCTCGTGATCGAGCTCGGCGCGATCACCCGTGAGCGTCGTGTCGAGCCAGGGCCGCAGGCGCTCGATGGCATCCCCGTGCAGCGGGTCGAACAGCCGCATCCCCAGTTGCACCACCATGCGCCTGCAGGCGTAGTTGGAACGGCCCTTGAGCAGCTCGGCGCGGATCGGCTTGCCGCGCGCGGCGGCCGCCAGCGGCAGATCGTCGCGCAGCAACTGCGACTGCAGCGCGAGTGTGGCCGTCGACACGACGACGCGGCGTCCCGAGAGCGATGCGGGCACGAGGTAGCCGAGGCTCTTGCCCGTGCCGGTTCCGGCCTCGCAGACGAGCGTGCCGCCACGCGCGAGGACGTCCTCGACACCTTGGGCCATGACGAGCTGCGCCGGCCGCTCGCGGTACGCCGGGTGCGCGCGGGCGAGCGGCCCGCCTGCCGCAAACAGCCGCTCGAGCACTCGTTCAGTCTACGCGGCGGGTCACCGGCGTCCCGGGACGACGACCAGCTTGCCGGTGGCGGCACCGGCTGCCATGCGGCGGTGGGCGTCGGCGATCTCGTCGAGCCCGTAGACGGTGTCGATGCCCGGGTCGACCGCCCCGCGCTCGACATGCCCCACGACCGCACGCAACAGCGGCCCGCCGATGCTCGCGTCAGCGGCCTCACTGGAGTGGTAGGCAGTGAGCTTGCGCCCCGACGGAATGTCGTCCAGCGGCTCGAAGTCGTCGATCACCCACTCTGCGCCGAGCATGCCCGAGTTGCACACCGTGCCTCCGCGCAGCACGAGAGCGAGCGAGTCGAGCACGGCGCGCCCGCCGATCAGGTCGACGACGCCGTCGACGCCGCGCTCAGGGAGAGCCTCGCGCGCGCGAGCTGCGAAGTCGGGGCCCTCGATCGCCAGGGCGTCCGCCCCGCGCTCGCGCAACGCGGGCAGCTTGTCCTCGCTCCGTGTGGTCGCGATCACGCGCAGGCCCGCGACACGGGCGAGCTCGAGGCAGGCGAGCCCGACGGAGGACGTGCCGCCACGCACCAGCACCGTCTGCCCGGTGCCGAGGGCGAGTGTCTCGAGCGAGCCGGCGGCGGTGATGAACGTCTCCGGGAGCGCCCCGAGGACGTCCCACGGAAGGCTCGTCTCGAGCGTCATGAGCTGTGATTCCGGGAGGAGGGCGAACTCGGCGTAGCCGCCGTCGAAGGCGCGGCCCATGCCGCCCATGACGGCCGCCACCGTCGTGCCGACCTCGATCGCGGAGCCGTCAGCGACCTCGGCGACAACTCCGACGCATTCGATGCCGAGGATGCGCGGGAAGACGACTTCGGGTCCGGACCAGCCGCGCAGGGTCATGTACTCGGAGCGGTTCAGCCCGAACGCCTCGACGCGCACGAGCGCCCAGCCCTCGCGGGGCTCGGGCCGCGGCACATCTCGAACGACGAGCCCGTCGGCGCCGTCGGGGCGCGTGGCCACCGCTGCACGCATGCTCGCCACGCCCCGCAGTCTGCCAGCAGTCGCAGCCTGCCCTGCGACTAGGATCCCTCGGTGCAGGCGGCGCGCGAGCCCGGGGTTTGGACGCGTCGGCGCGTGGCGACGCTCGTCATCGGCTACCTCGTCGGCCTCGGCGGGATGATCCTCGTCAAGGGCGTCTTCCTCTCGGCCGACCGCTACTTCCTGATCCTGCTCGTGCCGGCCATCGCGCTTGGCGTCGGGCGCGCGTACGTGCGCGACTTCCTGCCGTTCATCGCCCTGGTGCTCGTGTACGAGGAGGCGCGCGGCCTCGCCCACACCCTGCACCCGCATCCGTTCTACGAGCCGATGCTCACGCTCGACCGCTGGATCGGCCTCGGCGAGATCCCGACGGTGAGGCTCCAGGGCTGGCTCTGGCACGGTCACCTCGAGTGGTACGACCACGCGCTCTCGCTGCTCGACCGGCTGCACTTCATCGTGCCGCCGACGCTGCTCCTGCTGATCTGGCTGGAGCGCCGCGAGGTCTTCTACCGCTGCGCGATCACACTCCTCACGGTCTCGTTCGCAGGTGCACTGACGTTCCTGATCTTCCCCGCGGCACCGCCCTGGCTCGCGTCCAAGCACGGGCTCGTTCCCCACGTCTACCGGATCGGCTACATCGAGGGCGGAGACTCCCCCGTCGCGACGTCCAAGTCGTGGATCGAGGCGCATCTCCTCGGCAACCCGGTGGCCGCCGTGCCCTCGCTGCACGCCGCTTACGCAACGCTCGTGGTGCTGTTCGTCTACGCCTGGCGCGGCAGGCGCTGGGCGCTCTGCGCCGCGCCCTACGCGATCGGGATGTGGTTCACGGTCGTGTATCTCGGCGACCACTACGTCGCCGACATCATCGTCGGGCTGGCCTACGCGATCGCCGGCTGGATCCTGGTTCCGAAGCTCCTCCGGCACGGCCCCTTCCGGCGGCTGCTCGGGCCGTTCCCGTCGCCCCTGATCGCCGGGGACAAGGAACGCAGCGATGTTCTACGCTCGGGGCATGAGCGATGACGTCCGTGACCTGATCATCATCGGTGGCGCCTGCGCAGGATTGACGGCCGCCGTGTACGCCTCGCGCGCGAATCTTCGCCCGCTGTGTATCGAGGGTTTCGAGGCCGGTGGCCAGTTGATGATCACCTCGGACGTCGAGAACTACCCGGGCTTCCCCGAGGGCGTGCTCGGCCCGGATCTCATGGTGCGTTTCCGGGAGCAGGCCGAGCGCTTTGGCACCGAGTTCATCACCGACGACGTCACCTCCGTCGATTTCAGCGAGCGCCCCTTTCGCGTCTCGGTCGGCGCCCAGGAGCACCGTGCCCGCGCGGTCATCGTCGCGACCGGCGCATCCGCACGGCAACTCGGGCTCCCCAGCGAGCAGGCCCTGCAGGCGCGCGGGGTGAGCTATTGCGCCACCTGCGACGCGGCCTTCTTCCCCGACAAGAAGGTGCTCGTGGTCGGTGGCGGCGACTCTGCGCTCGAGGAGGCGACGTACCTCACCAAGTTCGCCAAGGACGTGGTGCTCGTGCACCGGCGGGACGAGCTGCGCGGCTCCAAGATCATGCAGGACTACGCGCGCGCGAAGCCCAACCTGTCCGTGCTCACGCCCTACGTCGTCGACGAGGTCCTCGGCGCCGAGGCCGGCCGCGTCACCGGCGCGCGCCTGCGCAACACGCTGACGGGCGAGGAGCGCGTCGAGGAGTCGGACGGCTTCTTCGTCGCAATCGGGCACACGCCCAACACCGAGCTCTTCCGAGGAATCCTCGACATGGACGAGAACGGCTACCTCACGGTCGAGCCCGGCACGACGCGCACGAAGATCGAGGGCGTCTTCGCAGCCGGCGACGTCGCCGACCACGTCTACCGGCAGGCCATCACCGCAGCGGGCTCCGGTTGCCAGGCGGCGCTCGACGCCGAGCGCTGGCTGACGCATGGTTGAAGCGTTAAGGGTGATTAAGCGGGCGTAGCGAGAGGGAATCCGCAGGGCGCCTCGCGCGTACTGTTCAAAGCGATGGCGTATTACATCTGCCCCAATTGCGGCCTGCGTTCGATGGACTCCGACGGACGCGACGGCCTTACGCACCAGGCCGTCGGCTGCACGCGCTGCGGCTTCGGCTTCGTGTTCGAGCTGCTCGACGACTTCTATCCCGGCCCCGACGCCGGAATGCTCGCCTGTGATCGCGACGCGCGCATCCTGGCCGTCGGCAAGGGCGTCTTCGAATTGACCGGCTTCCAGGAAGGCGAGTTGCTCGGGAAGGACCTGCGCGAGGCGCTCACACTGCACAGCCCCGACGGCGGCGATCCCGTCTCGACCGTGCTCGAATGGGGCGTCCGCAAACTCGACCAGACGCTCGAGCTGAAGCACCGCGCCGGTCTCGTCAAGCTCGTGCGCGCCGACCTCTTCCCCGCCTACGACGAGGACGGCGGCCTGCTCGCCTGCATCGCGCCACACGCCAGCGCCGCGACGTTCGACGACTGAGAGCATCCCCACGGGAGCACCCCACCCGCGTTCCGGGTGGGTCTGAGCCGCCCGCACCTCAGTTGCGTGATGGGCAGGCCCCGAGATAGGTGGAGATTCCGGCGGCTCAAGAGCCTGAACTCCAAACGGGTGATGGTTTCGCGCCCGAAGCCGACCAATCTTTGGCGGTGGACGCGTACCCGCCCGCCAGAAGCCCATTGCGTCGTTTGGCCTTGCTCGCCGCCCTCGCGGGCGCAACCCTCGTGGCAGTTCCCGCCGCCGCGCAGGCCGACGACCTGATCCAGCTCAACGGCGATCTGCCCGTCACGCTCCAGGGCGGGGTCGGATACGGCCTGCTGTACCTCGACGGCAACGTGCGCCTCGCCGGCGATACGGCCATCACCGCCACCGACGTCTTCATCGGGCCCGACGCGCAGCTGCAGACGTGCTTCATCCCCGGCGGGAACGGCAACGACTGCACGACCGGCCGCTCGCTCTCGATCACGGCGACGGGCGGCGTTGCGATCTCGCCCGCAATCGACCTCAGGGGCGCCGTCGGCACCAATCGCTCCGGCGGCACGCTCACGATCCACGCCGGCCGCGTGTCGCTCGGTGGCGGAGTCGAGACGGCCGGCACGAACGCCTCGTCCGGCGGCATCTTCATCGACTCGCCCGGGCTCGTCGTCACGCAGAACCTGCACGCGCCCGGCGCGGCGATCTCGGTGCACGGCGCGGGCGGTGTCTCGATCGGCGGCGACGTCTCGAGCGCCGGCACGGACACGGCGACGGGTGCCGATCCCGCCCGGGTCACGAGCGGCGGCGGCGTCGACCTCGCCTCGAGCGGAGGCGACGTGAGCGTGCTCGGCTCCATCGCGAGCTTCGGTCGTGACATGGCCGGGGCCGGCGGGCTCGAGGGCGGGCACGGCGGTCCCGTGACCGTCGTCGGTGGCGACATCCGCGTCTCGGGCGGCATCGACGCGACACCTGGCCGCGGTGTCGACATCTCTGCCGGGCAGCCCGGCGCCGTCACGCTTGCAGCGCGCGGCTCACTCGTGGTCTCGGGCACCGTCAACGCCTCGGGCGACATCTCCACGAGCGGCTACGGATCCAACGGCGCGGCCATCACCATGACCGCTGCGGGTGCACTCACGACCGGACCGATCACCTCCGCAGGCGGAGCGAGCACCAACGTCGGTGCCGGCGCGGGCGGCAATGTGAAGCTGACCGCCGGCGCGGCCCTGAGCGTCGGAAGCATCAACACCTCCGGGGCCGCGAGCCCGATGGGCGGAACCCACGGTGGGGCCGTCGCCGTCACGGGCGCCTCGGTGGCGCTGGGAGCGGTCATCGCCGACGCCGGCGACGCGAGCTCCGACCCGGCGGCCGGGAGTGGTGACACGGGCGGCGCAGTCACGATCACGGCCACCGCCAACGCCAACGTCGGCGCCGTGTCCTCGCACGGCGGCAGCGGACGCACGACGGGCGCCGGTGGCCGGGGCGGCAACGTGACGATCAGCGGCGACCGCGTGACGACCGGCGCCGTCGCGACGCTGGGCGAGAACCTGAGCGCTCCGGGCGGCAACGTCACGCTGGCTGCTCAGAGCTCCCTGCTGGTCGGCGGCGCAGTCGACACCTCGGGCGCCGCGGGCGCCAACGGGAATCCGGCGCGGCAGGGTGGCAATGCAGGCGCGATCTTCCTGGCCGTGGCGCACGGGCCGCTGACACTCGGCGGGCGCCTGCGCTCGGAAGGCGGCCCGGGTGGCAACGGCGCGGCAGGTGCGAACGGCGCGCCCGGCGGCAACGCGGGTGCGATCGAGATCGTCGTCCAGTCGATCGCCTCCTCTGCCGGTGTGCTCAGCGGTGGCGGCAACGGCGGCGCCGCCGGAGCGCAGACCGCCGCGCGCGGCGTCGGAGGCAACGGCGGCCGCGTGCGCATCTGGTCGCAGCTCCCCTCGCTGATCCTGCTCCAGCTCGTCGACTCGACGGGCGGCACCGGCGACCCCAACGGCGCCGACGGCCCGCAGGTCGAGGAGGCCGCGCCGACCGGGCTCGCGATCTCGAAGACGCGCACGCTCTCGTTCACCACGCATGCACCGGATGCCGAGGGCTACCGCGTGTTCCAGAGCATTGCCGGCGCTCCGGCCACGGTGGCCATGACGACGAAGACGGCCAGCGTCCCGCTGCCCAAGGTGGCGGCCTGCGTCAGCGTCGCCTTCACCGTCGCCGGCTATGCCGCCAGTGTCGGCTGGCAGAGCGATCCGATCGGGCCCGCCACGTTCATGGCGCCGCCGTCCGACGACCAGGCCTGCACGGACGCTCCGCAGGTCACGCTCGGAGTGCAGAAGCTGAAGAAGAAGATCCACGCGCTCAGCAAGAAGAAGTGGCGCTTCCCCGTGCGCTTCCTCGCGGACGGCATGGGTCTCGCCCACGTCGTCGTCTCGCGCGGCAAGAAGATCATCACGACGGCCGACAAGCCGCTTGCGGCGGGCCGCCGTAACGTGAGTGTGACGCTCACGCTCCCCAAGGCCGTACGCAAGTCCGGCAAGTTCCTCGTGACCGTGAGCGGCAGCGCGCCGCTCGGGAAGGCGCGCTCCAAAAGCACGCTCGTTCTGGAGGTAAAGAGATGAACCGCACGACCCGTTCGCTCTGCCTGGCCGTCGGCGCGCTCGCGTTCGGCGCCCCGACAGCAATGGCCTGCGTCAACGTGGGGGTCTACCAGGATCAACCCGCCAAGACGCTGCCCGCCCTGCAGAAGGTCGCGGGCAAGAACGTCAAGACGGTCTCGACGTATCTGACGGTCGGCCATGCGCTCGACCCCAAGCTCGTCACGCTCGCGAAGAAGAACGGCGTCAAGCTCCTCATCAGCTGGCTGCCCGACGCCGGCCAGGACAGCGCCAAGGCGCCGGGCTACCGACTCAGTGCCATCGCCGCCGGCAAGTTCGATGCCGACCTGAAGGCGCTCGGCAAGCAGATCAAGGCGCTCCCCCACGGCGCCATCGTGCGGCCGATGCCCGACGCCAACACGCCCTGGTACGCGTGGTCGGGCACCGTCAACGGCAACCGCCCCGGCGACTACGCCAAGGCCTGGAAGCACGTGCGCAAGGTCTTGATCAAGGCTGCCGGCGCGAAGAAGGTCAGGCTGCTCTGGAGCGTCTACGCCCGCAGCGTGCCCGACGCCAAGAACAACGCCCTGTCGGTGTACTTCCCGGGCGCCAAGCAGGTCGACCTTGTGGGCGCCGACGCCTACAACTTCGGCAACGCCCAGGGCCTCACCTGGACGGCTCCCGCCGATCTGTTCGTCCCGGCCTACGGCACCATCCAGAAGCTCGCCAAGAAGCCCTTCTGGATCTCCGAGACCGGCTCCACCGCCCGCGGTGGTGACGAGGGCGCCTGGATCGGCGCGCTCGGCCAGTTGGGCAAGACCATGCCGAAGCTCTCCGGGGTCGTCTGGTACGACGTCAAGGACAGCACCGGCGACTTCCGCGTGCCGCGCAAGGGCGCGGCGGCATCCGCGTTCAAAGCGTTTGTGCACGGCGCGTGCAAGTAGGCATCCGCAGCCATGAGAGCCTCGTCGAGGGGGAGTAGCCGATGACGGCCACGAAGAAGAAGCCAACGAAAGCGCACCACAAGCCTGCCAAGGCGCGGACCGTCAAGCCGCGCCGCCACCGGCTGCACGTCCCGCCCGGCGGGGCGTCGGTGACCTTCTCGCCGACGGCGATGTCGCAGGCGATGGTCGACCGGCTGTTCTGGCGCGCGGGCTTCGGGCCGAGCGCCAACGATCGCGCGAACTGGACCGGCAAGCCGCTCGACGACGCGGTCGACTCGCTGCTCAACACACCCCAGGGCGCGCTGCTCGGGGCCGAGCCGTCCAACACGGGCAAGCCGCTCGACCCGACGGGCAACGACACGGATCTCGTGCTCGCCTGGGTCGACCGCATGGTGCGCACGCCGAACCCGCTGGTCGAGCGCATGACGTTCTTCTGGCATCGCCACTGGGCCAACTCGCGCGTCTCCGTCTCCCCCACGCAGCTGCTCATGAACCAGAACGCGCTGCTGCGCAAGTACAGCGACCTGGCTGCCAATCCCGACGTCTCCTTCCGCGACATGGCGCTCGAGGTGTCCAAGGACCCCTCGATGCTGCGGTACCTGAACGGCGAGTCCAACGTCAAGGGCGGCCCGAACGAGAACTACGGCCGCGAGTTCATGGAGCTCTTCACGCTCGGCGTGAACCACGTGATCACGGGCGCGAAGAACTACACCGAGAACGACGTCGCGCAGCTCGCGAAGTCGTTCACGGGCTGGTACATCGACGACAAGGACCCGGCCAACGCCAAGGCGCTGTTCGACTCCGGCCGCTGGTTCAACGGGCCGAAGTCGGTCTTCGGCAAGCTCGGCAACTACAACACCGACAGCGTCGTCGACCTCGTGCTGGGCCAGGACGGCCACGCGCCCTACCTCGTCAACAAGCTGTGGGGCGAGTTCATGCCCACGCCGCCGCCGACGGCGACGCTGCAGAAGCTCTCGGCCGACTACGTGGCGAGCGGACGCAAGATCAAGCCGCTGCTGCGCTCGATCCTCACGGACCCGCAGCTGTTCGAGTCGATCGACGAGCCCAACATGATCAAGCCGCCGATCGTCTTCGTGAGCGGCGCCATGCGCGCCATGGGGCTCGGCATCACCTCCACGGGGCCCGCCGACTACCTCGACTCGATGGGCCAGGTCCCGTACTTCCCTCCGACGGTGGCGGGCTGGGAGGGCGGCCTCTCGTGGCTCAACACGAACACGGCACTCGCCCGCTTCGGCTTCATCGGAGATGTCATCGGCAACGCGCCGAACGGCTCCCCGGCGAAGGTCGCCGACGTTCCCAACGAGACGCCTCAGGCGGCCTTCGACCGTGCCTTCGGTGCGGTCGGGGCGCCCTGGATGTCGGCCGGCACGCGTGCGGCGATCCAGGACTACGCCGGGCGCGCCTCGGTCAAGAGCAGCAAGGACCGCATCGCCCGCCAGGTCATGCTGCGCACGCTCATGCTCGCGGGCCCAGACGCACAGGTGATGTGACATGACGATTCAGAGCGAGATCCAGGCGCTCAAGTGCGCCGACTGCGCACGCTCCGACAGCGCCGTGTCCGACCTGCAGCCAGACTCGCTGCTGCCGTTCCCGGCGGACGCGCTGTCCGGCTGGCGCGACGGCAAGCCCGGCACGGCCGGGGTGACCCGCCGCAAGCTGCTGCGCAACGGCGTGCTCGGCTTCGCGGCCGTGTACGGCGCGACCCAGCTGTCGTTCGAGGACGTCTGGGAGTCGGCGGTCGCGCAGGCGGCCGAGCCGATGGGCAAGAGCATCGTCGTGATCTACCTCAACGGCGGCAACGACGGGCTCAACTGCTTCGTGCCGGCGGGTGCGACGGAGTTCGCCAAGTACCAGACGCTCCGCCCCACGATCGCCCGCACGCTCGGGCCCGGCACGGCCACGGCCGTCGGCACGACGGTCATGGGCGGCACCAACGGCACGCTGGCGTTCTCCAACAAGCTCGTGTCGGGCGCGGCCGCCGACCAGAACGGCGACACGAAGGGCTTCGACACGCTCTATGGCGACGGCAGCGGCGGAGCGGGCTCGGATCTCGCGATCTTTCCCGCGGCCGACTACAACCCTCCCAACCGCTCGCACTTCGAGAGTCGCGACTACTGGTTCGCCGGTGCGCTCTCGCAGTTGCAGACGGGCTGGCTGGGTCGCTGGCTGGACGTCTACGGCTCGACCTCCAACCCCTTGCAGGCCGTCTCGCTCGACTCGAACCTCTCCAAGCAGATCCGCTCCTCGAAGGCGCCCGTGTGCGCGCTCGAGGGCCTGCAGGGAGTCGGCTTCACGGTTCCCGGCGTGACCGGCGACGTCAACAGCGAGGTCGGCAAGCTCTCGACGCTGCCGTTCGGGCAGGGCAACGACGCCCTCGGGCGCTCCCGCGGCATGTGGGGCCTCACCGTGGACGTCGCGAACCGGCTGACGAGCATCCCCGCCGGCGCGCCGGCTCCCGGCTATCCGCCGAACAGCGGCCTGTCGCAGAAGCTGCAGCTCGCAGCCACGCTGCTCTCGGCCGGTCTCGGCACGCGCGTGGTCACGATCGACTGGGGCAGCTTCGACACGCACGGCGACCAGCTCGCAGGGCAGGATCCCCAGCTGACGACGCTCTCGCGCGCCCTGGCCGCGTTCAAGGCCGACCTGACCGCGCGCGGCGTCGAGCAGAACGTCGTCACGCTCGTGTTCTCCGAGTTCGGCCGCCGGCTCGAGGAGTCCGACTCCAAGGGCACCGACCACGGCTCGGGCGGCCCGATCATGCTCAGCGGCTCGGCCGTCAAGGGCGGCCTCGCCGGCGAGCATCCGGGCGTGAACGTCAACCAGGACGGCGACCTCGTCGTCAAGACCGACTTCCGCACCGTCTACCAGTCGATCATCTCGGAATGGCTGGGCGGCGATCCGACCTCCATCCTGCCGGGCGGTCCGTTCCCGGGCGTGGCGCGCTACGACGGCGGCACCACGCTGATGAAGGCCGCGTAGCACCGTCACGGTGCTCGCGATGGCTCGACGGCCGATCCTCTTCGCCCTCCTGGTGCTTGCCCTCGCAGCGGCACCGGGAGTGGCGGGATCGGCCGGCGAGCGTCTCCACCGGTTGCACGTCCCGCCACCCCCGGCACAGGCGCTGCCGCAGTCGATCGCGGTGGACGAGGACGAGTGGCACATGCGCGGCACGCACCTCGTGGTCGCCGCCGGCCGCCTGCAGATCCACGTGTACAACCGCGGCATGGACGACCACGACCTCGCAGTCGTCGACGCGCACGGCGTGCTGCACACGGTCCCGCTCGCCTCGGGCGCCGATGCGGAGCTCGACGTCGACGTCGGGGCCGGCCCGCTCAAGCTGTACTGCTCGCTGTTCGAGGGCACGCCCGACTCGCACGAGGCCAAGGGCATGGTCTTCAACCTCACAGCGCGCTGATCTCGCGCTCGACGTAGACCTGCAGAGCGGCGAGCGCCTCCAGCTGCTCCCGCCGGCGAACCAGCAGCGCCTCATCGGCGGCACCGGCGTCGGCCTGGGCGAGCACGCCGAGCGACTCCAGCAGCAGCGAGCGCCCCGCCCCGAGCTCGGCGCGTGCCGCCCGCTCGAGCTCGGCCCAGGTCAGCCTGAGGCGAGCGGCGGCGAGCTCGTCGGCCAGGCGCGAGGCGTGCCGAGCGAGCCGATCGGCGTAGAGTTCGAGGTCGAGTCGATCCATGGCTGCGAGCCTAGGGCCGGCATGGGTGCCAGGACTGTCACGGCGTGGGCCGGGAGCGTGCCGGACGGCCCACGCGGACCTGGCCCTCGGGACACAGGTCGAGCAGGACGCACTCCGTGCAGCGCGGCACGCGCGAGTTGCAGACGGCGCGGCCGTGCCAGATCAGCAGATGCGACCACTCGATCCAGGCGGAGCGCGGCACGATCGCCATGAGATCGCGCTCGACGCGCACCGGGTCGGTCTCGAGCGAGAGGCCGAGCCGGCGCGACAGCCTGCCCACGTGCGTGTCGACGGCGATGCCCTCGCGCCGCCCGTAGGCGTTGCCGCTGACGACGGCCGCGGTCTTGCGGCCCACGCCCGGCAGCTGCACGAGCTGATCGGTGCGGCGCGGCACCTTGCCGTCGTGCCGCTCGAGCACCGCCAGCGCAGCACCGCGCAGCGAGCGCGCCTTCTGGTTGTGGAAGCCGGTCTGGAAGATCGCCTTCGCGATCTCGCCCTCGTCGGCGTCCGCGAATGCCTGCGGGCTCGGATAGCGGCGGAACAGTTCGGGCGTGACCATGTTGACGCGCTCGTCCGTGCACTGCGCCGAGAGGATCGTTGCCACCAGCAGCTCCCACGGCGTCGTGAAGTCGAGCGCGGTACGCGCGTCGGGATACTCCCGGCGCAGACGGCGGAGAATCGTGCGCACACGGCGCTCGGGCGCCGAGGTCGGGGTGACCCGGCTCACTCGCGCCAGCCCGGCGCCGGGCACAGGCGGTCGAGCGCCGGGCAGGTCGCGCAGTGGGCCCCGGCGCGGGCCGTGAAGCTCGATGTGCGCAACCTGCCGATCGCAGCCCGCACCTCGTCGGCCAGCCAGCCGGCGTCCGTCTGCGCATATGCGCGGCTGACGGTCTCCTCCGGGCGTTCCAGGAAGCAGAATGCGATCTCGCACGCGGCTGCCCCCGTGCGCAGGGCGGCGAGGGCGTAGATCGCGCGTTGCAGCGCGTACTCGCTCTCGACCACGGCCGCGGGGTCGCGCCCCCCGAGGGCGGTCGTCTTGAGGTCGGCCACGAGCAAGACCCCCTCGGCGTCCCGCACGCAGATGTCGAGCGAGCCGCGCAGGACGACATCGTCCTCGCAGAAGGCGAACGGCAACTCGTGCGCGACGGTGCCCGCCGCGCGCATGCGTGCCGAGAGCGACGATCTCTCCCACGCGGTGACGAGACGCGCGACGGTGGAGCGATCCTCGGCGCCGAGGTCGGCAGAGGCACGCTCGAGACCCTCGGCGACCGCGCGATGCACTGCGTCGCCGAGCAGCGCGCCCTGGAGAGGGCCGTCCGCGCCGCGCGGCGAGCGCAGCCCGACGACGCGCTCGGCGTAGTAGGAGAAGCCGCAGCGGTCGTGCAGGGCGAGCGCGCTGTAGGAGAGCGAGCGCGGCACGTACGGGGCGGCCGCCGGCAGCGGGGCGAGCGGCTCCGGGAGCACGGGACGATCGACCGAGGGTGCGACGACGGGCGCGATGTCGAAGAGGCTGAGCTGCCCCTCGGGCGGAAGCTCCGGCTCCTCGGCCGGCGGAGCGGACGCGGCGGCAGGCGGCGCGTCGTCGGCGGTATGGACGTGCACTCGTACCTGGGTGCCCGCGACGTCGACGTCGGTGAGGCCCGGCTCCAGGGCGGCGCCCACGATGCCCAGCTGCCCGAGCGCGCGCTGGAGCTCTCCTCGGCGTCCCCCGAGCCAGCCGCCGAGCAGGAGCCGGTCGCGCGCCCGCGTCCAGGCGACGTAGGCCACGCGGTCGCCCTCCGCCTCCTCGGCCGCCCTGCCCGCGGCCGCGAGGCGCGCATACACGGGGCCGTCGAGCAGCTTGCCGCGGGCGTCACGCAGGCGCAGACCGACCTCGCCATCCGGCCCGACGGCGACGGTGCCCGTCTCGCCGGGCGTCGAGCGGGAGAGATCCGGAACGCACACGACGGGGAACTCGAGTCCCTTGGCCGCGTGGATGGTCATCAGGGCGACGGCCTCCTCTCCGCCGCCGGGCGGGGCGTCCGCCTCGCTCAGATCGCGCGCGTCGCACAGGCGCATCTGCTCGACGAAGCCGGCCAGGTCCGGCCCGTGCTCGCGCTCGTACGCGCGCGCGGCCCGCACGAGCTTGCGCGCGTTGCCGAAGCGGCGCTCACCGTCCGGCGCCGTCAGGCAGGCCAGGTCGTAGTCGTGCTCGGCGACGATGCGCTCGAGCAGCGCCGCGAGCCCGAGCTCGCCGCTCGCCCGTACGAGCCCGTCGTAGAGCTCCTTGAAGCGTTCGACGAGGGCGCGGTCGCGCTCGGGCAGACCTTCCAGCTGCGCCAGCTCGATGGGCCAGTAGAGCGCGCGCTGTGCCGCGTTGCGCAGCGCGGAGAGGCCGTCGTTGGAGACGCCCACGAGCGGCGAAGCGAGCACCACCAGCAGGGCGTGATCGTCGAAGCGGTTGCGCAGCAGAGCGAGGTACGCGCACAGGTCGCGCACCTGCTGCGAGCGGTAGAAACCGCGGCCCAGCTGGCTGCGCGCCACGAGCCCCACGCGTTCCAGCGCGGCGGCATACGTCGAGGCGTCGCGCGCGGAGCGCAGCAGCACCGCGATCCCACCGGGTAGCACACCGCCGTCCACGAGCTCGCGCAGGCGCCGCGCGAGGGCGTTCGCCTCGACCTCGCGCGCCGGAGCGGCCCGCGCCGATCCCTCACCGCTTGCCACCAGGTGGAGCTCGATCGCGGGCTCCGTGATCGGACCGACCGTCCGCAGCGCGTGCGGAGCCTCGAAGTCGCGGTCGTCGAAGCGCTGGCCGAAGACGTGGCCGATGACCGCCAGCAGCTCGGGCCGAGAGCGATAGCTCCCGGTCAGGGGCAGGCGCGTAGCGGCGGCCTCGCCGCGTGCGCGGAACAGCTCGACGTCGGCGTAGCGGAAGCGATAGATCGACTGGCAGGCGTCGCCGACGAAGACCCGCTGGCAGTCGGGGCCGACGAGCGCGTCCAGCAGCCTGCACTGCAGGCCGTTCGTGTCCTGGAACTCGTCCACGAGCACGAGGTCGAAGCGCTCGCGTACCTCGCCGCCGATCTCCGGGCGCTCGAGCAGCTCGCAGGCACGCTCCTGGAGGTCGTCGAAGTCGAGTGCGAGCTCGGCCTCCTTGCGTGCGCGGTACGCCTCCCGGTAGTGGCTGAGGAGCGTCGCGACCGCGACTCCGACCTCGTGCTCGAGACGGGCCCGAGCCTCGAGCTGCGCCGTCGCCAGCAACTCGGCCACCTGGCCGGCTGCCTCGCTCTTCGGCGCCGCGAGCGCGAGCAGCTCGCGATCGGCGGGCGTCCCCGCCAGCAGCCCATCGATCCGCGCCAGGCGGCGCAGGTCACTCGCCGCCTGCGGGCGATCGTCTCCGGCGAGCGCCGCGCTCGCGCGCTGCGCGGCCTCGCGCAGCGGCGCCAGCAGCGACGGGCCGGACTGCGGCGGCGGCAGCTGCGGCGCCGTGGCGCCGGCGGCGCGCAGGCGCGCGTCGAGGCTGCGAATCAGTGCGCGCGAGCCGTCGACGCCGTACTCGCCGAGTAGGTCGAGCACCACGGAGTCGCCGTCGCGCCGCTCACGCGCGATCGCGTCTCCGAAGGCGGCCTCGGACAGCACGAGCGCCTCGGCCTCGTCGAGCACGCGCAGCTCCGCGGGCAGCCCGGCTTCCGAGGCGTACTCGCGCAGGAGCCGCGCGGCCAGCGCGTGGATCGTCCCGACCTGCGGCCGCGGGGCGCCGGTGCCGGCGGGCAGCGCGCGCTCGAGGCGCAGAGCGAGCTCCCGAGCGGCCGCCTCCGTGTACGTGACCACGAGCACGCGCTCGGGCGCCGTGCCGAGCTCCAGCGCCGAGCGCACGCGCTCGATCACGAGCGTCGTCTTGCCCGTGCCCGCGCCCGCCGCGACGACCACCTCGCCGCGCGCCTCGACCGCGACCCGCTGCTGATCGCTGAGTGCGACGGCGCTCACGGGTTGGCCACCCGGCAGACGCCGTGCCAGCGGCACCACGGCGGGCACTCCCCGTCGGGCGGATCGTGCAGCACGTCGCCAACCTTCATGCGCCCGGAGAACTCCGCCGCGCGCTCGCCGGCCTCGTCGAGCAGCTGCTCGAACGCCTCGCGCTCCACGTAGTCGTGCGTGGCGAAGCCGTCCAGCGCCCCGGCGTCGCGCACGTCCTCGCGCAGCAGGCCGCGTGGCGCCTCGTCGCCCTTGACCGACTGGTAGAGACCGCCCACGACATCGCGGCCGAGCAGCTCGGCGGCAGCGCGGATGTAGAGCGGCAGCTGCAGCCTGCCCTTCTCGAGCGTGTTCGGGCCGAGCGGGCCGACCTGGCCCGACTTGTAATCCCAGATCAGCGCCTCGGCCACCCACTCGCGCTCGTCCACGCGATCGATCCGCCCCGTGATCGGGACGCCTCCGACGCGCACACCTCCCGCCGGCAGCGAGATCTCGAAGTGGCGCGGCACGAATTCGTCGAGCCTGTCGGCCTCGACGCGCACGACGGTGCGCAGATTGCGCCGCAGCTCTCGCCGGAGCGCCTCCCAGGCGACGTCGTCGTCCTCGTAGGACTGCTTCGCGATGGCCGTGTCGATGGAGCGGTCGAGCAGCTCGAAGGCGGCCGGCAGATGCTCGGGGCGCAACCTGGCGACGCGCAGCTCCGAGGCCACGCCGCCGAAGAAGAGCCGCAGCGCGTTGTGCATGACACTGCCGGCGACGCGCTGATCGAGTGGCTGCTCGACGTCGCGCGGGTGCAGCTGGCGCTCCACGAACCACAGCGACGAGCAGGTCTGGAACGTCTCGAGCTCGGTCACGGAGTACGTCTCCTGACCGGCGAGCAGCGCCAGCGCGTGACGGTCGCGCAGACGCGTCGGCCGTTGCCAGGCGGCCAGCGCGCGCTCGATGCGCGCGCCCGCGCGGCCGCCCTGCGCCCGGGCGCGCGCGAGTGCCGATGGCGCGTCCTTGCGGGCGAGCGCCGCGGTCGCCTGCAGCCGCTCGCGTTCGTCGTGACCGTCGAGCGCGTGCGCGGGGGCGGTCAGGGCGATCGGCGCCGAGTCTCCGAGCACGCGCACGACCTCGTCCCAGAACGGCGAGGGAGCGAGCTCGAGGCTGTCGTCGTCGGTCGCGCGCCGCACGAGCGCGAGATGCTCGTCGACGCGCGCCAGAGCCGCCGCGAACAGGAAGCGATCGCGCTCCTCCTGTCGCGGCCGGTCGCCGGGCAGGCCCACGGGCGTGAGCGCGCGCCTGAGCTCGGCCGAGCCCGCGGCCTCGGCGGGCTCGCGTCGCGGAAGCACGCCCTCCTCGAGCCCGCACAGCACCAGTGCGCGCACGGGCGCGAGCCGGGCCAGGCCGATGCGGACGATGCGCACACGGCCCCTCGGCAGCCCATCCCCCAGGCGTACCTGCACGGCATCCAGCGCCGCCAGCACGTCGTCGCCGTCCGCGCCCGGCAGCGCTTCGGAAAGCTCGTCCGCGGTCGCGGAGGCTGCCGCGAGGGCCCGGCGGGACGCCATGCCCGCCCGCGTCTCGGCCAGCATGGGAACGCTGCCGTACGCGCGCGAGAGCGAGGCGTCGGCCAGCGAGCGGAGCGCCGCGGCGGCATCGCTCGCATCGCGCAGGGCAGTCAGCTCGGGAACGAGGCGCGGGGGGTCGGCTGCCAGCAGCTCGCGCTCGGCGGCGCCCGCCTCGGTGATGCTGCGCACGCGCAGGCGCGCCTCGGAGTCGTGCGCCCGCGAGGCGTCCCACGTCGAGCCGGCCAGGCGGAGCCAGGCGAAGAGGTCGTCGCGGTCGCCGTCCGCCCAGGCCACGCGGCAGAGCGCGCGCAGCGCATTGCCGGCGGGGAGGCTCGTGAGACGCTCGCTCGTGTCGACCGCGACCGCGACGCCCGCGCGCTCCAGCGCGACGGCGAGCGGCTCGCAGTCGTAGCCGTCGGGCGTCACGACGAGCACCTCGTCGGGGGTCAGGCCGAGCCGCAGGAGCCGGCAGACCTCGGCTGCGACAGCCGTCGCCTCGCCATCGGTGCCCGCCGCCTCGATCAGCCGCACGGCACCGTCCGCAGCGGGCGGGGGCTCGTTGCGTGCCGAGAACGCGCCGCGCGCCAGGGCCACGGCGCTGGGCGGAGCGCCGTACGCCGCTGCGCGCAGGTCCTCGACGCGCTCGGCGCGGGCGGCCAGCCATTCGAAGGCGACGTCGAGGGATCCCAGCAGGGGCCGTCCGGGCTCGTACGGGAGCGCGAGCAGGAGATCGCAGCGACCCGCGAGCGCGGCCAGCAGGCGCAGCTGCGCCGGCGAGAGGTCGTCGAAGCCGTAGGCGAAGACCGGTGCGCCATCCCAGGCGGCAAGCTCACGCTCGAGGCGCTCCGCGGCCCGCACGACGAGCCGGCCGCGGCGCGCGCGACCGGTCGCGGCCAGCGCTGCCTCGTAGGCCGCGTAGGCGGGCGCGAGGCGTGCATCGCCGCCGGGCGCGTGCTCCAGCGCTCCGGGCGGTGCTCCCGCGCGGTCGCACTCGCGCGCGAGCCGCTCGAGCGCCGAGGCGAGCGCAACGGGCCGCAGGCCGAGCGCAGGCCCGTGGGCGTGCCCGATGCGCCGCCGGACGACGCGCTCGAGTGCCTCCGATGCGACCTCGACCTCGCCGCCCAGCACGCGCTCGACCAGCGTGTCCAGGGTGACGACCTCGCCGCCCAGCAGCGCCCCGGCGCGCTCGCAGGCATCCCGCTCCAGCGCATCGCGCTCGAACGCCGCGGGCACGAGCAGCAGCGGCCGCGCCCCTGCCTCGCAGGCTACGGAGAAGCGGCCGAGCAGAGCGCCGAGCTTGCCCGAGCGAACCGGCCCGACGACGAGCTCGAGCGTCATGGCGCGATCACGCGCCTGGACGGAAGAAGGCTCAGTCTGCCGTGAGCTGCGGCGGCGGGCTGTCCTCGATCTGCTTCGCGACCGCCGCGTTGACCGCGTCGATGCCGTCCGAGTACAGATAGTTGATGCGGATGAAGGGCTCCCATTTGTCCGGTACCGCATCTTCCGGGTAAATGGCCTCCACCGGGCACTCGGGCTCGCAGGCACCGCAATCGATGCATTCCTCCGGATCGATCACGAGCATGCGATCGGTCTCGTGAATGCAGTCGACAGGACAGACGTCGATGCACGACTTGTCCTTCAGGTCGATGCAGGGCTCGGTGATGATGTAGGTCATCCAGGGCTCCGGTCGGGGGTCGATCGAGCCATAACCCTAGATCATCAGGTCGTCGACGAGTGTCGCGAGGCGGTCGGCGACGGCCGAGCGCGCGACGACTCGATCGAAGCCCGCGCGACGCGCCGCCAGGAGAGCGTCCGGCTGCTCGTGGGAGCCGAACCCGAGCAGCTTCGCGGGCCGCAGATCGGCGACCGCCCCGACCGGCTCGACCCGCTCCACGTCACAGATGCAGAGATCGGGCGCGTCCCCGCTGAGACCCGGGCGCGCGCGCTGCACCGTGTGCCCGAGCGGGGCGAGCTGCGTCTCGATGCGGCTGTAGATCAGCAGCTCGGCGCCGTGGACGTGGATGACTGCCATCGACCCGAGGGTAGCGCCATCAAGTAGCGAAGGCGTCCAGGCCGATGGCGCGCAGGATGCGGTTGACGGCCACCGACAGCCACCAGGTGCGATCGAAGAACACCAGCAGCCCGAGCACGACGAGCACGATGCCGGAGACGACCCGGATGACGTCGTAGCGATCGCGCAGGAACGAGGCCGCGCCGATCGCCCGGTCGAAGGCGAGCGCGCTCGCGATCAGGGGCACCGCCAGGCCGGCGGCATAGGCGCCGAGCAGGAGCGCCGCCTGGCCGGCCCCTCCGCGCGTCGAGGCGAGCGCGAGCACCGCGGCCAGCACGGGCCCGACGCATGGCGTCCAGCTGAGCGCGAAGGCGCCGCCCAGCAGCAATGCAGAATGCGGCCTCCTCTCCCCTCCCGTCAGCCCGGGCAGCGACGGCATGGGCAACGCCCCGGCGATGACGAGCCCCATCGCGACGACGAGGATGCCCGAGGCCTTGGTCAGCTCGTCGCGCCAGTCGTCGAGGGCGGATCCGGCCGCTCCCACGAGTGCCCCGAAGAGCACGAACACCGCACCGAAGCCGAGCACGAACGGTGCGACCCCGCGCAGCGTCTGCGCTACGCCGCGATGCTGCCGCAGGTCGTCCACGGAGGTTCCGCCGACAGCGGCGAGGTAGGCCGGGACGAGCGGGAGCACGCAGGGCGTCGCGAACGAGAGTGCCCCCGCTCCGAAGGCCGCTGCGAAGGTGGCAGGGCTCACTCGAGTCGCGCGAGCTCGTCGTCGAGCTGCTGCTCGAGACGCTCGCGCTCGCCGCTCGCAAGCACGGGCGCCGGAGCCGCGACGGCACGCCAGCGGCGAGCCAGCAGCACCGCGAGGGCTCCGCCGGCCAGGAGCAGCGCGGTCGGAGCAAGCCAGGCCAGCGCGCCGAAGCCCGTGCGCGGGGTGTCGGCCAGCACCTCGGAGCCGTACTCCGCCGCGAGTGTCCGCTTGGCCGCGCTGCGGCTCTCGCCGCGCGACTGCAGGCGCACGAGCTCACGGCGTATCTGGTTGGCCTGCGGCGAGCTCGACTGGTCGAGCCGGGTCTTGCAGGTCGGGCACATCAACTCCGTCGAGAGCTGCGCCACCGTCCAGCCGTGCTCGGGGGCGGCGCCAGGGCGGAACGCTCCGAGTGCTCCCGCGATCAGTGCCGCCGCTGCAAGGACGACCACGAGGGTGAGCGCCGGCACGTACAGCCGATGCTTCACGCTGCCTCCGCGCGGTCCGCTGCACGCGCCAGCGCAGCCGCTCCCGGGAGACCGATCGGCGCTGCCACGAGCCGCCCGCGCGCGTCGATTGCGAGCAGCGTCGGAAACGACGTCACCCCGAGGGCGCGCTGCGCCTCGCCGCCGCCGCGTCCGCTCGTGTCAGGCGCGTCGGCGACCGCGCCTTCGACCGCGCCTGCCTCCGAGACTGCGATCACGCGCGCGCGCCCGCTGAGCCCACGCAGGCGCTGCAGCAGCGTCGTGCAGGCCGGGCAATCCGGGGCGACGAATGCGACCAGCAGCGGAGAGCCGCGCAACGACGCGAGCGACTTCCCCGCGATCTGGACGTCGGGGTCGAGTGGGACTGCACGGCCGCTGCGCGCCGCGGCGATGCGCACGTAAGGCTCCAGCAGCGGCGTGTCGACGGGCCCTTCGATGCGGACGACGGCTCGTCCCGCGCCGTCGATCACATAGGTCTCCGGCGGTGCGCTGACCCCGAACGCCTGCCGTACGCCTCGCGTGTCGTGAACGAGCGCATAGGGCACGTCGTGCCGCTTCGCGAATGCCCGCGCCTCGTCCACCGCATCGTTGAAGTCGACGCCGACGAAGCGCACGCCGAGCGACCCGTAGCGCACGGAGAGCGCGTTCAGATCGGGAGCCTCGTCAGCGCAGGGCGGGCACCACGAGGCCCAGAAGTTGAGCACCGCCGCATGCCCCGAGAGGGCACTCGACGAGATCGTGCCGGGGCTGTCGAGCCGTGGCAGGGCGAATGCGGGCGCCTCCGGCTGACGCCCCGCACGCAGAGCGTCGCGGAACGCGTTGTCATCGCGATGAGCCAGCTGCCAGGCGAACAGCGCGACGAGCGCGAGCAGCAGCGCGAGTGCGGAGGCTGAGAGCGCGCGTCTCACAGCAGGGATGATCGGTCATCCCGGCGGCGCGGGTGTCCGCTGGGCTAGTGGATGATCCACACGGGGCTGCCCACGCGCACATGCACGAACAGCCACTCGGCGTCCGGGATGCGCATGCGGATGCAGCCGTGCGACGCGCTGTAGCCGACCGAGGCGGCGTCCGGCGTGCCGTGCAGGCCGACGCCCGGAGACGAGAGGCCCATCCAGCGCGTGCCGAGGGGATTGCCGGGACCCGGCGGCACGGGCTTCTCGCCCGCGGCCCAGGCCGAGTTCGGCGGGTACCACCAGGGATTGAGCTGCTTCTCGATGATCTCGAAGCGCCCGATCGGGGTCGGATACTGCGACTGCCCGACGGCGACGCCGAGCGTGCGCACCGCCTCGCCGCGCTTGTTGAAGAGCGTGACGTGATGCGCGGAGCGATCGACCACGAGTGCCGGCGGGAGCAGGCGCTGGGTAACTGCCGGCTTCACGGTCTTCGTGGGCAGCGCGAGGCGCCCGCGATTCGGATCCTTGAGGGCCTCAGCGATCAGGGCCGTGGCAGCGAGCGTGTCGAGCCGCCGGCCCCACTGGTCGGGTACGACGACGGGCACGCTGTTGACCAGCCGGAAGCGCGCATCCACGGGCTCGGCGCGCACCTGCGGAATCAGCGAGTGGACGAAGTTCCGCAGCACGCTCCCCGTGACGCGCGTGACGACGGGGATATCCTGGCCCGGCTGCACGGGGACGGTGCGCCCGAGCGTCAGGGCCGTGCGCAGCGGCGTCTTGAGGTAGGCGTGCAGCCCGAGCTGCGCCCTCGTGACCGTCCAGGACTTCGCTCCCACGGTGAGCGTGAGCTGGCCGAGCACGTGCTGCCGGATCGAGGGCTGCGCCTGGCTCACGGTCATGCCTCCCACGGGCACGCCGGCGACGGTCACCCCGGGGGCGATCACGCCGGGCGGAAGGGCCGACGAATCGTCGGTGGAGGCCGCCTCCGCTCCCGCCAGGGGGACGCACAGAGCGAGCGCCGCGATACTGATGAGAAGGCGTTTCGACCAGAGCACGCGAGCAGTGTTGCACGTCTCACGGGAGCGCACACGCGATACAACCAGAAGAGTGATATGCCCTGCTCAGCGCGATTTGCGCTTTGTGCGATGACGGCCCGGGCGCCTGTCTCAGCGAGAGCCGAGCCGGCGCACGGCCTGGGCCGCCGCGACGGTCACCGGGCGCGTCGGGTCGAGCGACACCATGACCACCACGCCGCGGATCGCGCCGGGTGGCCCGAGCGGCACGAGCGCGGCCGACGAGCCCGACTGCACGAACGGCGCGAGCGGCCCCGCGTCGGCGTCGTCGGCATCGAGCACGACGACCTCGCCGGCGAGCGCCCGTGCCACCACGGCGGTCGTGACGTCGAGCGGGCGGCCGAGCACGCGCCCGACCGGCTCACGCAGCGCGTTGCCCTCCACGTGCAGGGCAGCGGGCGCGAGCGTGCCGTCGGGGCGCAGGCGCTGAACGGCGCAGGTCGAGACGGTCGCGATGCGCGCGGCCGCAGCCGCGAGCGCGCCGTCGGGATCGCCTCCCTCGAGCGCGGCATCGGCCAGCGCCTCGTGCGCCTCGAGCCGTACGGCCACCGAGCGCGCCGTGATCTCGCTCGCCTTTGCCCCGCGTGCCGTCTGCTCCGCGATGCGGCGCTGCTCGTCGGCCGCGAGCACGGCGGCCGTGACGCCGGCCACGCGCAACGCGACCTCGGCGGCGCCGGGAGGTGGCTGAGGGGCCGGCGAGAGCAGTGCGAGCACGCCGACGTCGAGATCGCGCAGGGCCAGCGGGATGATCACCGCGCTGCCGGCGTTGACCGAGCGAGCCAGCGGCGCCAGGCGCGTGTCCGAGGCCAGGTCGCCGCGCAGGGCCGGAGCACTGCCCGCCTCGTCGAGCAGCGCAGCCACCAGCGCGGCCGCCGCCGCCCCTCCGCCCGCAGTCGCGACCTCGCGCAGGGAGCCGTCGCCCGCTCGCGCCCAGACACCACCCGTGGTGAGCCTCGTCAAGCGCAGCGCGGCCTCGAGGGCGCGCTGGGTCGAGGGCTCGCCCGCAGGCGCAACGGCATCGCAGAGCGCGCGTGCGTCTGCCAGCTCCACGGCCAGGCGGCGGCCCGCACGCGCAGCTGCCAGCGCCTCGGCGACGCGGGTGGCGAAGACGGTGAGTGCGACATCGGTGCTCGCCGCGTCTGCGCGCTCCCGCTCGGCGAACAGCAGCTGCAGCACGCCCAGCGCCTCGCCCCGCGCGCGCAGCACGACCGAGAGCACGGCGCCCGCACCGCTCCCGCCGGCGAGCGCGGCCGAGCCGTCGCCGCCCGTCACGATCGCATCGTCGTGGCGGAGGGCCTCGAGCGCCAGGGCGTCCAGCGGGCCTTGCCGGACGGGATCGGCGAGCCGTGCACCGAAGCCCGCAAGCACGTGCAGGCCGTCCTCCTCGAGGGAGTGCAGGAGCGCGCTGTCGGCGCGGCAGGCCCCGCTCGCCAGCCTGGCTGCGACGCGCGCGACCGCGGCCGCGTCACTGGTCGCGGAGAGCGCCTCTCCGGCGATGTCGAGCAACTCCGGCAAGCCCGTCTCGACGCCCGAGCCCGCGCGCGAGAGCGCCAGGGCGGCCTGCGCCGCGACGTGCCGGAGCAGCTGCCGCTCCGACTCGCTGAACGGATCCGGCCCCGCGCGCAAGATCTCCAGTACGCCGACCGGGCCGCTCGTCCCGCCGATCGGCAGGGCCAGCGCGGTCGTCGCCCCGCGGCTCTGCAGGCGGCGCGCGACGGCGGGCTCGAGCCCCGCGTCGAGCTCGGCCTCGCGTCCGCGCATCGCCTCTTCCAGGCCACCGTCGACCGGAGCACTCGTGCCGGTCAGCTCGGCCTCCAGTGCGGGGGCGTCGACGTGCACCGCGCGCGCGACGAGCACGCCGCGGGCCGTGTCGAGGATGCGCACCAGCACGGCATCGGCGCGGGCCAGCTCGGCCGCGACGCGGGCGAGCAACGCCAGAGCGCGCGCGTCGTCGCCCTCACCAGCGGCCGCAGCCGCCTGGTCGAGCGCTGCGAGCTGCGCCGACAGGCGACGCGCTCCCACGGCCGCGTGGGCCGCCTCGAGAGCCCGGCCCGCGATCTCCGCGATGCCGTCGGCCAGTGCGAGATCCTCGGACGCCAGCGCCTCGCCCGAGTCGCGCCCGCAGAACACCACTGCGACGCTCGCTCGGTCGGCGTCGCGTAGTGCGAAGGCGAGCACGGCGGTAGGCCCGCCGTCGCCCTCGAACGGGATGTCGCCCGGCTCGCTCGCGATCGCGGCGCCCTCGCTCGTCAGCGCGCGACCCGCGAAGCCTGCATCGGCCCGCAGGTGCCAGCGCTGGACCCAGCCGGCACCTCGGCCGGTGCTGGCAGCGATCATCAGACGCCCGTCGGGCTCGCGCACCGCCACCGCTGCCCAGTCGCAGGCGAGGCCCTCCGCCGTCGCACGGCTGATCGCGTCGAGCACGCGGTCGAGATCGAGCGCGACGCCTGCCAGCAGGCTGGCAGCCGCGCGCACGCGGTCGGCAATCGCGGCACGACGTCGCAGAGAGGCGCGATGCGTCGTGTCGAGCTCGGCGGCGGCCGCTGTGCTGACGCGCTCGAGGACACCCCCGGCCGCTCCCAGCACCGCCTCGGCGGCCTCCAGCGGCGCCCCCGCAACCTGGGTGCCCAACTCGACGAACGCGCGTTGCAGCGCGCCCACGAGCGAGACGAAGCTCAGTCCGCCCTGGATGCAGCCCGCGACCTCGCGCTCCAGGACGAGCGACGAGAACGGCGCGCGGTGCGGATCGCGCAGGGAGCGCTCCAGTGCCTCGAGCGCCTGCTCGCAGCCCGCACGCACGCGCGAGAACGGCACGCCCTCGGGTGCAACCACCTCGTGAGCGGCAAGCGAGCAGCGTTCGAGCAGGGACGCCCGCAACTCTGCCAGGAGCGCGAGCCCGGGCGGCTCGGCCTGGGCAGTCTCGTCGACCACGGCGCCAGCATAGGGTGCCTGAAGATGCATGGACTACCCTTATGCGCGTGAGCGTGCCCCCGGGCAGGCGCCGTACCCGCTGGAAAGATCGAGCCGACGACCCCGAGCTCGAGCGCGAGCTCATCGAGGAGCTCGACCGGCGCCGCCGAGCGCGCGAGGAGGATCGCGAGCGCCGAGCGCGCGAACGCCGCTCGCGCTGGGTGATCTGGCTCTTCGTCCTGCTCACGGCAGCTGCCGCCGTGGCAATCGGCTACGGAGCACTCGAAGTCGCCCGCTCCCTCTTCGGCTAGCGCCCCGGAGAGCCCGAGGCGCAGCGGACCGCATAGGATCCTTGCCATGTCGCGACGCTTCACTGCTCTCAAGCCGCAGCTCAACCGCATTCGTGCTTGGGCGCACGAGGGATCGACGGACGCGTGGATCGCGCATCAGCTCGATACCACCGCAGAGGCCGTGCGGGCGTTCCGGCAGGAGCATGGGATCGAGCGCGGCGGGCCTGCTCCGCTTGCGCCGATCACTCCCGACAGCGTCGTCGAGGCCATGCTGGCCGAGGAGGAGGCGGCTGCGGCCGCCGGCGAGCTCGCGCCGGACGCGAGCGCGACCGAGGCCGAGGCGCAACCCGACGACGAGCCCGCGCCGGCGCCCCGGGCCCGCAAGCCGCGCCAGCGCGCGGCCAAGCCGGCTGCGGAGGCACCCGAGGCGGATCCGGCCGAGAGCGCGCCGGCCGAGGACGCGCCTGCCCGGAGCAGCTCCAGCCGGCGCCGCGGAGCCCGTGGCGGAGCGGGCCGCGGTGCGGCAGCGGCGGCAGCCACCGCCGAAGTCGTCGAGGAGCAGCCGGCCGCCGAGGCGGAGGAAGCCGAGGCAGCGAGCGACGGCGAGCCGGCTCGCACCGGCACCGCCCGCAAGCGCGGCGGACGACGTCGCGGCCGTGGGCGTGGCGCAGGGCGTGGCCTCGAGGCTCGCCTCCTGCCGGGCAGCGTCCTGCTGCTCGACCCTGCAGTGACGACCGACCCGCTCTTCCAGGAGCACTGGGCGGAGGCCGGCCAGCTGCGCGTCGAGATCAGCGCGGACGCCATCGTCCTGCGGCGCAGCGCCGCAGACGCCGAGCCGTCCTCGAGCTGACGTCTAGCCGAACTGGGTGACGCGCACGCGGAGCAGCGCCTTGGCCTGCTCGACGAGTGCGAGCGGGTCGAGCGGCTTGCCGACGAACGTGTTGGCCCCGTGCTCCTCGGCGTGATCGTCCTCGCTCTCGCCGGAGAACATGATCACCGGGAGCGTCTCGATGCCGTGACGCTCGCGCACGCGGCGCAGCATCTCCCAGCCGTCGATGCCCGGCAGGTTGACGTCGAGCATCACAAGGTCGGGCGGATCCTCGTCGAGCGCCGCAAGGCCCTCTTCCGCGGTCGCGGCCTCGCGCACGACCATGCCGTCGAACTCGAGGTTGACGCGGATGAAGGAGCGCAGCTTGGGGTTGTCGTCCACGACCAGGACGACCGCGTCGCCGCGCGGACGGGACCCGGCCCCGTTGCGCTGGATGAACGCATCCAGGTCGGAGCGCAAGAACCGGCGGTGGCCGCCAGGCGTATAAAAGACGGGCAGGCGCCCGCTATCGGTCCATACGCGCACCGTGCTCTGCGCGATGCCGAGATACTTCGCCGCCTGCCCGAGCGTCAACCACGTTGGCTCGGCAGACCGCGCACCCGTACGGCGGTGCGGCGATTCGCCGTCTCCCTTCATGCGACTCAGTGTAGCCCGGATCGGGGACTTCGGTCGAAACCGGGCGTGATTCACCCTTTTGCCGCCCGACTCCGGAGCGCGCTAGCCGCCCGTCACGACGGTGATCGTGCGTGTCGCAACCGTCTCTGTCAGCGTCACGCGCGTGAGCCCGTGATCGGATGTCGTGAGCTCGGGACCGGGTGCCTGCGTGAGTCCCTGCCCGAGCAGAAAACCACCCACTCCGACTGCCACGAGCAGGATCAGGACGAGCAGGACGCGCAGCCGCGAGTGCCTGCGCTGACGCACCGCGGCCTTGCGGCGGCGTTCGATGCGGAGAAGCTCGTCGGTCGGCCCGGACGGCGGCGGCGGGGGCGGTGGCAGCGCGCTCAGGCGGGCGTCCAGTCGCGGGCGTTGCGCGCGGCGCGAGCGCAGGCAGCGTCGGCGAAGACGCTGTCGTGGGCCCAGGCGATGTCGGGCGCCACGCGCTGCGCGGCCTCCCGTCCCCAGCGATCCGCATCGGCGTAGAGCGTGACCAGCATCGCGAGCGTGTACGTCTGCCCGAGCCGCCGGCGCAACTGGCGCTGGAGCTCCCGCATGAGGCTGGAGACGATGGGAGCGCGAGCCGGATCGGCCAGCATGCGCTCCACGACGCGCTCCCCGTTGCGCCAGTCGTCGCGCGCGAGGCGCACGCTGAGCTCGCTCACGCCCACGCGCAGCAGGCCTCCGGCGTCTCGGGGCGAGCGCGCTCCAGCACGAGGCGCCCGAGCGCGTACGGCGGTGCGGCGAGCGCGGCCGCGGCATGGGCGTGCAGGCACTTGAGCGGGGCCCTCGGCGCGCCGCCCTCGAGACTCGTGGCAAGCGCTGCACCGCCGTCTGCATGGCGTCCGCCGTCGTCGAGGCCGGCGCGCAGCGCCGCGACACGGGCGTCCGCCAGCCGCCGGCTCGCGCGCAGCCCGGGCCGAGCGGCCAGATCGGCCTCCAGCGCGGCAATGCCGCCGCTCGACTCGAGCTCGCCGACGGCGCGCACGAGCACGCGGCAGGACAGCCAGAACGTCGTCGGGAACGGCTCGCCGAGCTCGTCGTAAGGCCGCTGGGCGATCACGCTCGGGCCACCGTGCACGCAGCGAGCCGCGACCCCCGCGAGCGCACGCGGCGGCCGGCCGAGCTGACGCTCGATCGCCTCGCGGTCGCGCTCCGTCGCAGCTTCCACGAGCGGAAGTGTGGCATCCCGGAGCTCGAGGAGGAGCGGCGGCCCTGACGGCGAAGCCGTGGCGATGCCACCTCGCCCCCGCCCCGCCCGCGGCGCCCGCCTCCACCGCGCCCGCCGCCTCGGAGCGGTCGCACTGCTGCTGTTGCTGGTCGTGCTCTGCGTGGGCCCGGTACGCTCGTACCTGCGCGCACGCAGCGCGACGCAGCAGCTGCGCACCGAGGTGACGCAGCTCGACCACAGGCACGCGAAGCTGCAGGCCGAGCTGAAGAGCTCGTCGCAGCGCAGCGCCCTGATCGCCCAGGCGCGCAAGGAGGGCTACATCCTCCCCGGCGAGAAGCCCTTCGCGCTCACGCGCTGAGACGCTCTCCTAGAGCGTCTGTACGAGGATCGTGTTCGTCGCGCCCGGGCGGTTCACGTTCGTGCCGCTCGTGATGACGACGCGATCGCCCGGTCCGGCGATGCCGGCCCGCTGGACGGCGTCGATGGAACGCAGCCAGAGCGTCTCGACGTCCTTCGTCGGATCCAGGGCGAGCGGCACGACGGCCCAGTCGAGCATCAGCTGCCGCTGCACGTCGAGGCTCGGCGTGCAGGCCACGATCGGGCGATGGGGACGATGCCGCGAGACCTCGCGCGCCGTCTCGCCCGAGACGGTCGGGACGATGATCGCGGCGGCTTCGATGATCTCGGCCATGTCGCAGGCCGCGTGCCCGACGACGTCGGAGATGTAGCGAGGGCCCTGGCGCGTGGCCTCGAAGGGCGTGTCGCGATATGCGAACTCCGGCTCGACGGCGGCCGCGATGCGCACCATGGTGTCGACCGCCTCCACGGGATACTTGCCCACGGCGGTCTCGCCGCTCAGCATGATCGCGGAGGTGCCGTCGAGGATCGCGTTGGCGACGTCGGAGGCCTCCGCGCGCGTGGGCTCGGGCGCCTCGATCATCGACTCCAGCATCTGCGTGGCGGTGATCACGGTCTTGCCCGCCTCGCGGCCGAGGCGGATGAGCCGCTTCTGCAGCATCGGCACCTCGGCGGCGCCGATCTCCACGCCCAGGTCGCCGCGCGCGACCATCAGCGCGTCCGTGACGGCGACGATGGCCTCGAGCTGCTCGATGGCCTCCAGCTTCTCGATCTTCGCGATCACGCGCTGCCGGCCGCCCAGGCCCTGGATCAGCCGCTTGAGATCCTCGACGTCCTCGGCACGCCGCACGAACGAGAGCGCGACGTAGTCGACGTCCCAGCGCACCGCGTGCTCGAGCATCTCGCGATCGCGGTCGGTGATCGACGGGATCGGCAGGTAGCTGCCGGGCAGGTTCACGCCCTTCTGGGCGCGGATCAGGCCGCCCGTCTCGACGCGGCAGCGGACGCGATTGCCGAGCGCCTCGACGACGCGCAGCCGCACGCGCCCGTCGTCGATCATGACCGGCGATCCGGGCCGCACAACGCGGGCGAAGTCGAGCTCGAAGCCGAGCTCGAGATCCTCGGGCCCTGCGGCTCCCGCGCTCGCCAGCACGAGCTCGTCGCCGCTCTCGACGCGGCGGGGCTCCTTGAGCCGCGCCACGCGCAGTTTGGGCCCCGGCAGGTCGGCGAGGATCGCCAGCGGCCTGTCGAGACGCTTCTCGACGGCGCGCACCGCGACGACGAGCGCCTCGAGCTCCTCGGCGTCGCCGTGCGAGCAGTTGACGCGGGCGACGTCCATGCCGGCGGCGACGAGGCGCTCGATCATCGGCTCCTCGCTGGTCGCCGGGCCGATCGTGCAGACGATCTTGGTGCGGCGCGGAGCGATGCTCATACGCCGCGCCCGGCGAACGCGCCGAGGCCGGGGTATGTCGCCGATGCGCCCAGCTGCTCCTCGATGCGCAGCAGCTGGTTGTACTTGGCGACGCGCTCCGAGCGCGCGGGCGCCCCGGTCTTGATCTGCCCTGCGTTGGTCGCGACGGCGATGTCGGCGATCGTCGCATCCTCGGTCTCGCCCGAGCGATGCGAGATCACGGAGCAGTAGCCCGAGCGCGCACCCAGCGCGATCGCGTCGAGCGCCTCGCTGAGCGTTCCGATCTGGTTGACCTTCACGAGGATCGCATTCGCGACACCTGCGGCGATGCCCTTTGCGAGCCGCTCCGGATTGGTCACGAAGAGGTCGTCGCCGACGAGTTGCACGCGCGCGCCGAGCCGCTCGGTGAGCAGGCGCCAGCCGTCCCAGTCGTCCTCCGCCATGGCGTCCTCGAGCGAGAGGATCGGATAGCTCCCGCACAGCTCCCCCCACCACTCCACGAGCTGCTCGGAGCTGAGCGCACGGCCCTCGACGTGGTAGGCGCCGTCGCGGTAGAGCTCGGTCATGGCGGGATCGAGCGCGATGCCGACCGCCGTTGCGTGCCCGGCGTCGGAGGCCGCAGCGAGGATGAGCTCGATCGCGGCCTCGGCCGAGGAGATCTCGGGCGCGAACCCGCCCTCGTCGCCGACGGCGGTGCTCAGGCCGTCGCGGTGCAGGCGCGTCTTGAGGGCGTGGTAGACCTCGCTGCCGATGCGCAGGGCCTCGCCGAAGCTGCTCGCGCCGTAGGGGACGACCATGAACTCCTGCAGGTCGAGGGCGTTGTCCGCGTGCGCCCCGCCGTTGATGACGTTCATCATGGGCACGGGCAGGACATGTGCCGACGGCCCGCCGAGCGAGCGCCAGAGCGGCAGCCCCAGAGCGGCCGCGGAAGCCTTGGCGACGGCCAGCGAGGCACCGAGCACGCCGTTGGCCCCGACGCGGCCCTTGTCGGGCGTCCCGTCGATCTCGCAGAGCAGCCGGTCGGCGCCGCGCTGGTCGTGCACGTCGCGGCCGAGCAGCGCAGGGCCGAGCTCGTCGTTGACGCTCGCGACGGCACCCTCGACGGCCTTGCCGCCGTAGGCGGAGCCACCGTCACGGCGCTCGACGGCCTCGTGCGACCCGGTCGACGCACCCGAGGGCACGGCCGCACGGCCGAGCGCGCCGGCGTCGGTCAGGACGTCGACCTCGACGGTCGGATTTCCGCGCGAGTCGAGGACCTGGCGCGCGTGCACGGATGCGATCGTTGTCACTTGCCTTCCCTGAGAGAACGCTTGGCGGCTTGATAGTAGTGCTCCTGCTCTGGCGTCTCCGCCGCCCGGAAGGCCACGCCCTCGGCGTCGGCGAGGCGCTCGGCGACCTCGACGCGCTCGCGGAAGCGGGCGGTGGCGGCGCGCAGCGCGAGCTCGGGATCGCAGTTGTACCTGCGGGCCACGTTCACCGTTGCGAAGAGCACGTCGCCGATCTCTCCGACGATCGCGGCCAGGGGCTCGCGCTCGGGCTCGGGCTCCTCGCCGAGCTCGGCCCGCAGCTCGCGAAACTCGCTCTCGAGGTCGCCGAACGCGTCGGCCGCGCTCGCGTACTCGAAGCCGATCGCGGCGGCGCGGCGCTGCACCTTGCGCGCCTCGAGCAACGCGGGCAGCGCCTTGGGCACGTCGTGGAAGATGCCCTCGCGCCCCTCGCTCTCGACCTTGACGCCCTCCCACAGGTTGCGGGCATCGCCCGCGGAGTCGGCGCTGGATTCGCCGAACACCCAGGGATGCCGCACGCGCAGCTTGGCCGCGACGCCGAGTGCGACGTCCACCCAGGCGCCCGCCCCGGCCTCCTCGCACAGCAGCGCCAGGAAGGTGGTCTGGAAGAGCAGGTCACCGAGCTCGTCCAGCAGTTTCGGCGAGAGCCCGGCCTCACGCACGGCGTCGGCCACCTCGTAGGCCTCCTCGACGGTGTGCGGGACGATCGACGTCGCCGTCTGGGCGCGATCCCACGGGCACTCGCGGCGCAGCAGGGCCGTCAGCTCGAGCAGCGCACCGGCGGCAGACTGTGCCGCCTGGCGGGCGAGCAGCGCCCGTTCGGGCAGCGTGGGCGCCTCCGGCAGGCTGCGCGCGAGCGCGTGGGCCGCGACGTCGGGCGCGCAGACGGTCGCCGCGGCCTCGTCGAGCAGGATGCCGTGACCCTCGAGCGCGGCTCGCAGCGCGGCCGGCAGCGCATGCGGAGCGACGCTCCCGGCCTCGCGCAGCGCCTCGAGCGCCCTGGCAGGCACGAGCTCGGGCTCGCCGGGGCCGAGCGCCACGATCAACGCGCACGGCGCCACCTCGGCGCCGTCGGTCACTGCGTGGACGCGATGGGCGGGCCGTACCCCGGAGCGAACTGGATATCCCTGCTCAGCTCGATCTCGGCCGTGCTGAACTGCTTCGCGATGCTCTTCTGCCGGCCTTCCTGCTCGAGCTGCGTGCGGATCTGCAGCTGCAGCGTCGCGTCCAGGGGACGCGCGCCCGCGGGCAGGACCGGCCCCTCGGCCTCGATCAGGTGCCAGCCGAACTGGGACTTCACCGGTTGCGAGACGACACCCTGCCGGATCGTGAAGGCGACGTCGGCGAACGGCTTGACGAGGTTCGTCTTGCTGGCCTCGCCGAGCTCACCGCCGCTCGACTTGCTGC
>Ga0207683_10000112_pt1 | contig 65912 bp, 64 predicted proteins | sample KBSM73metaG_FD_184333 | JGI IMG/M metagenome (GOLD analysis project Ga0207683, IMG submission 184333) | Miscanthus rhizosphere microbial communities from Kellogg Biological Station, Michigan, USA - KBS M7-3 metaG (SPAdes) (version 2) | ecosystem: Host-associated > Plants > Roots > Rhizosphere >...
GCACAAGATGCGCCAGCTGGGACTTGGCTACGCCAACCTCGGCGCGCTGCTGATGGCGCGCGGCCTGCCCTACGACTCCGACGAGGGTCGTGCCTACGCGGCGGCCATCACGGCGCTCATGACCGGACGCGCGTATCGCAAGTCGGCGGAGATCGCGGCGCGCATGGGGCCGTTCAGCGAGTACGAGCGCAACCGCCAGCCGATGGTGCGCGTGATCGAGAAGCACCGCGCCGCGGTGGGCAACATCGAGGACCGCGAGACGATCGCCGACGACCTCGTCGATGCGGCTCGCGGCTCGTGGGACGAGGCGCTCGAGCTCGGACGCAGCCATGGCTATCGCAACGCGCAGGCGACCGTGCTCGCACCCACGGGGACGATCTCGTTCCTGATGGACTGCGACACGACCGGGGTCGAGCCCGACTTCTCGCTGGTCAAGACCAAGCGCCTGGTCGGCGGTGGCGAGCTCACGATGGTCAACGGCACCGTGCCGCTGGCCCTGCAAGTGCTCGGCTACACGCAGGCCGAGGGCGAGGCGATCGTCGCCCACATCGCCGAGCGCAACACGGTCGTCGGCGCGCCGGCCATCAAGCCGGAGCATCTGGCCGTGTTCGACTGCGCGATGGGCGATCGCGCGATCGACTACAACGGGCACGTCTCGATGATGGGCGCCGTGCAGCCGTTCATCTCGGGGGCCATCTCGAAGACGGCCAACATGCCCGAGTCGGCGAGCGTGGAAGACGTCGCCAAGCTCTACCTCGATTCCTGGAAGATGGGCGTCAAGGCGCTCGCGATCTACCGCGACAACTGCAAGGTCGCCCAGCCGATGGGCGCCAAGCAGGCCGAGCTGGTGCACAAGCCGGTGCGCAAGACGATGCCGATCGAGCGCATGGAGATCGGCCGCAAGTTCCAGGTCGGCGAGTACGAGGGCTACATCCACGTCGGCCTGTTCCCCGACGGCACTCCGGGCGACGTCTTCGTCGACATCGCCAAGGAGGGCACGACGCTCGCCGGGCTCATGAACGCGCTCATGATCTCGGTCTCGCTGGGGCTGCAGTACGGCGTCCCGCTCGACGTCTACGTCTCGAAGTTCAGCCACATGCGCTTCGAGCCGTCCGGCCTCACGAACGACCCGGACATCCGCGTCGCCAAGTCGCTCGTCGACTACATCTTCCGGTGGCTCGGCAAGAAGTTCCTCGACGCGGAGACGCAGGCCGAGCTCGGCATCATGTCCGCCGAGGTGCGGGCTCGCCTTCAGGGCATGCCCAGCGAGGCGGAGCCGCTCGCCGACGGCACGATGTACGGCGACCTCGTCGCCTCTCCCGAGGCCTCGGAGGCGCGCGCCGTCGTGCCCATCCAGTCTGCCGGCCAGCAGGCGCTGTTCAACGCCTGGGAAGACGCCCAGGAATGCGCCAAGTGCGGTGGCCGCAAGATCCGCACCGGCTCGTGCTACACGTGCCGTGACTGCGGAGACAACTCCGGCTGCGGCTGACCGCACCGGAGTGAGATAGCCGGAGCGTGTGCGGGGACCGGAGCGGTCCCCGCGCATGCCTCCGGTGTTCGTCGCTCACGAGGGAGCGGCGAAGACGGTCTTCCAGTCGTCCTTGACGCTGATCACCGTCCAACCGTGCGCCCCGGCTGCTTCCAGGGCCTTCTCGGCCCCCGCCGTGTAGCCGAACTCTCGCTCGGGATCGTCGTGGTCGACGAGCAGGCGCAGCCCGGGGTGGGCGTAGTGGAGCATCTCGATGTCGCCGTTGGAATTGCCCGCCGCGAGGATCGGGCGACGACCGATGCGGCTCCAGATGCGGAGGGGCTTGACCGGGCCGTCGTCGAAGAGATCCATCTCGGCCTTGTAAACGACGGTGCCGCCGTGATCGTCGGGCTGGTAGTGGAGGCCGGCGGTGCTCCCGATGACCCGCTCGGACGGAATGCCATAGATGTCGTGGGTGATCGTGCGCATGAAATCGCGGTTGCCGCCCGAGGCGATGAACGCCGTGAACCCGTGGGCCTCGAGGTAGCGCAGCAACTCGATCATGGGCGCGTAGCCGCAGTCGCGGAGGCCGCGACCGAGCGTCGGGTGCTGCTCCTGCTGCAGGAATGCGCCGGCGAGCTCGGCATACGTCTCGACCGGCATGTCGGCGAATGACTGCACGAGGCCGCCGATCAGGACCTTCACGTCGCTGTCGTCGCCCTGGTAGTGCTTGGCGATCACGCCGCCGAGCCAGCCGTAGTCCTTCTCGTACGCGGCCTGCCACGGCTGTCGCGTACGGAGCGCCGGGTCGGCCTCGGCCATCTCCGCCATCCTGCGCAGGATGAAGCCGAGCTCGATCGGCATCGGCTTCTCGCACCAGAGCGTTCCGTCGTTGTCGAAGACCGCCACGCGCTCGGCGGGCGGGACGTAGCCGGCGCCGCCTGCCCGCGTGACGCGCTCGACGAACTCGACGAGCGCCGCCTTCGTCGCGCCGTCGTTCCACGAAGCCAGGTGACCCGGTGCCGAATTGCTCATGCCACGATCGTCTGCGCACCCTCTCCCTGATGCCTCACACGCTCGGTGTGAGCATCCGGGCGTTGACCTGAGCGTCCCGGCGCGTTAGCGTCGTGGGCGCCGTCGCCTTTCACCCAAACCCCGTGCAGGCGGCGGTACGTGAGGCCAGCGAGATGTACCGCGAACGACGTAAGGGCGTCGTTGACGACGCAGCGACGGATCGGGTAGGCGGCGGGACGACGGCCGCTCGGCGGACCGTGGCCTCGAGGGTCGACGGCACGAAGGTCCTCGCCGACGCGCTCAGACAGCTGCCTGTGACGCTGCGGTTCTGGGACGACAGCATGGTCGTCGCTCGAGACGATCCCGACGCGCCCGTCGTACTGATACGCGACGAGCAGGCGATCGCTCACTTCCTGCGCGCGCCCAACCAGCTCGGCCTCGGACGGGCCTGGGTCTCGGGCGCTCTGGATGTCGACGGCGATCTCGAGCGCGTGCTCGGCTTGCGCCGGCGGGTCAGCGGACTCTCGCTCGGGCCGTTCTGGCGTGCGCGACTCGCGGCCGCAGCGCTGCGCGTCGCCGGTCCCCGCGCGCTGCGGCGACCGCCCATCCCGGCCTCCGAGGCGGCACCCGCCGGACGGCTGCACTCGATGCGCCGCGACCGGGCCTCGGTCCGCCACCACTACGACGTCTCGAACCGCTTCTACGAGCTGCTGCTCGGGCCGAGCCTCGTCTACTCGTGCGCCTACTTCGCGGACGCGGCGGACTCGCTGGAGTGCGCGCAGGAGCGCAAGCTCGAGCTGATCTGCCGCAAGCTGCGCCTGCAGCCGGGCGAGCGCCTGCTCGACATCGGCTGCGGCTGGGGCTCGCTCGTCCTGCACGCTGCGGCGCGCCACGGGGTGCGCGCGCTCGGCGTAACGCTCTCGGAGCCGCAGGCGGAGCTCGCGCGCAGGCGGATCGAGGCGGCCGGCCTGTCCGACCGGGTCGAGGTGCGAGTGCTCGACTACCGCGAGCTCGACGAGGCGCCGTTCGACAAGATCGCGAGCGTCGGCATGTACGAGCACGTCGGCCGGGCCCAGCTCGAGACGTACGTGGAGGCGGTGCACGGGCTGCTGCGACCGGGGGGCCTGTTCCTCAATCACGGCATCACGCGTCTGAACGCGCTTCCGGCACGCGGGCCGACCTTCATCAACCGCTACGTGTTCCCGGACGGCGAGCTGCACCCGGTCAACGACATCATCGCCGCGCTGGAAGGCGGGGGGTTCGAGGTACGCGATGTCGAATCGATGCGCGAGCACTATGCGCTGACGCTGCGCTGCTGGCTCAGGAACCTGGCCGCCAACTGCGATGAGGCCATCGCCGAGGTGGGCACGGAGCGCGAGCGCGTCTGGCGCCTCTACATGCTCGGCTCGGCGCAGGGCTTCGAGACCGGGGAGATCGGCATCTACCAGACGCTCGCGGCGCGCGAGGGCGCCCCGCACCCGCTGCCGCTCGATCGCGCGGAGTTGCTGCGAGGCCGAGCCGGCCCTAGCTCCAGTCGAACGTGATCTGCTTGGTCTCGGTCACGGCATCCGCGATGCCGTCGGCCAGCTCACGGCCCGAGCCGGAGCTCTTGGCGCCGCCGAACGGCGCCATCTGATCCCAGTAGTTCGTCGTCTCGTTGATGTGCACGGTGCCGTGCCGGAGCTCGGAGGCGGCATGCCACGCGTCGCTGAGGGAGTTCGTGAAGACGGCGGCGGTAAGCCCGAACTCGGTCTCGTTGCCGATCGCGATCGCCTCCTCGAGCGTGTCGAAGCGCATGATGGGCGCGACGGGCCCGAACGTCTCCTCGCGCGCGATCGCCATCTCGCTCGTGATGCCGGTGAGGATCGTGGGCTCGTGGTACATCCCGTTGGCCGAGCCGCCGTAGACCACCTCGGCACCGCGGTCCACGGCGTCCTGGACGTGCCGCTTCGTACGCTCGAGCGTGACGGCATTGCACATCGGGCCCATGTCCGTCGCCTCGTCGAGCGGGTCGCCGATCTGCAGCAGGCGCGTGCGCTCGACGAGCAGGTCGACGAATCGGTCATGGACGTCGCTGTGCACGAGCACGCGCTCGGCGGCCGTGCAGACCTGCCCGGCCAGGTAGAAGCAGCCCATCACCGCGGCGTCCGCCGCGGCCTCGAGATTGGCGTCGGCGAGCACGATCTGCGGGCCGTTGCCGCCCAGCTCGAGGATGCGGTTCTTGAGCCCCGCCTCGCGGGCGACCTTCTCGCCGGTCGTGATCGAGCCCGTGAAGACCACGGAGGCGACGTCGCGATGGGCGGTGAGGGCCGCCCCGACGTCACCGCGGCCGTGCACGAGGTTGACCGTCCCAGGCGGGAAGCCGGCGTCGTGCAGCACGTCGACGAACAGCTCCGCGCAGAGCGGAGCCAGCTCGGATGGCTTCCAGACCGTCGTGCAGCCGAATGCGAGCCCGTAGACGATCGGGATGCCGGCGATGTCGACCGGGAAGTTCCAGGGCGAGATCGCGGCGACGACGCCGACGGGTTCCTGCACGACGAGGATCCGCTTGTGCGTCCTGCCCTGTGTGGAGGGGAGCACCTGGCCCGCGTGGCGCATGACATCCTCGGCCGCGCGCCGGAAGTGGTCGGCCGTGTACTCGACCATCTCCTCGCGCGACTCGCGGATCGTCTTGCCGGTCTCGCGGGTGATCATGCGGGCGATCTCCTCCGCCCGGTCCATGCAGATGTCGTAGGCGCGCCGGCAGATCTCGACCCGCTCGAGCACGCTCGTCCGGCGCCATGTCTCGAAGGCAGCGGCAGCCGCGGCCACGGCCTCGTCCACCTGCTCGGGCGTCGCAGCGCGCACCGCGCCGAGACTTTCGCCCGTCGCCGGGCTGCGCACCTCGATCTCCTCGCCGCCCCCGGACAGCCATTCGCCACCGATGAATGCTCCGCGCTGGGTCAACACCTGAGCCATCTCAGTCTCCTCGTGCCACGCGCTACCGGCGGCGATCCGCCGCGGCGACCAAGCCTAGCGCTCCGGACTGGCACGCTACCGGCATGCCTCGCATCGATTTCTCCTCCCCCGAGTTCCACTACGACGCTACCGACGCGGAGGGCTTCCGCAACGGCATGCTGCGCTTCGGCGATCGCGTCGGCGCGAAGACCAGCGGCTGCTCGCTCTACGAGTTGCCACCGGGGCAGGCCGTCTGCCCCTACCACTACGAGTACGGCGAGGAGGAGTGGCTGCTCGTCGTCTCCGGCCGGCCCACGCTGCGGACGCCCGAGGGCGAGGCGGAGATCGGGCCGAACGAGATCGTCTTCTTCCCGACCGGGCCGGCGGGCGCGCACCTCGTGCGCAACACCACCGACTCCACGGTGCTCGTGCTGATGTTCTCGACGCGCACCCACCCGTCCGTGGCGGTCTACCCCGACAGCGACAAGGTCGGCGTGTTCACGGGCAACAAGGACGACGATGTCATCGTCCGCAAGGCGAGCCGCGTCGACTACTTCGACGGCGAGGCGGAGCGGCCGCCCGCGGTCTAGCTTTCCGCCAGCTGGGCGAGCCCGATCTGGGTGCCGACGACGGTGACCACATCGCCCGGCTCGAGCCGCTCGTCGTCACCGGGAACCCATTCCATCGTGCCTGCGCGCTCGCGGCTGAGCACGCGGAGGTCACCGTCCCGCTCGATCGAGCCCACGGTCGTGTCGAGCTCGCCCATGCGAGCGACCAGCAGCAAGCTGTCCCGCGTGCGGATCGCGTGGGTCACGTCGCGTCCGAGGGCGGCCGCCGCGAACGCGGGTGCGGCCAGATCGGCGACGCTGCGTGACGGCCCCAGTCGCGTGACTCGCTCGACTCGGCCCGCCAGGTCCGTATCGAACAGCCGCAGCACGATGCGCAGTCCGGGATTCTCCGCGCGCGCCACGAGCGCGGCCTCGAGATTGGCCACGTCGTCGTCGGTGACGCAGAAGAGATACGCGGCTTCCTGGACGCCCAGGCTCCGCAGGGTCGATGCCTGGGCAGCGTTGCCGATGGCGGCGGCCATGCCCGCAGAGCGTGCGCGGGAGAGGCGCACCTCGTCGCCGATGTCGACACCGCACACGTCGATCCCCGCCGCGAGGAGCTCGCTGCCGATGCGGAAGCCGACCGTGCCGAGGCCGCACACGATGGCGTGGCCTCGCAGACGGCGCGGGAGGCCTCCGAGCGCGAGCGCGAGGCGCGTGGAGACGATGGCGTCGGTCAGCACGGCGATCACGAGCGCGAGCGCGGCGACGCCGAGTACGAGTACCCCGATGTCGTAGAGCCTCAGCCAGCCGGGAGCATCCGGCTCCAGAACGTCGCTGCCGAGCACGGCGAGGACGCTCCGATGCAGCGCATCCACGGCGGAAAGATCCTCGGCGGAGGCGTAGATCGCGGTCGTCGCCGCGACGAGCGCGAGTAGCAGCGCGCCGAGCAGGCGCAGGCGGCGGTCCGCGCGGAGCGCCCGGGCGACGCTGGCGACCTGCCCCCGGCGAGGTCGCCTGGGGGCCACGGCCGAGCGGGCACGGGGCTGCCCGATCACGCTGGTCGCCTCGCCCAGCTTGCCTGGCAGCAGGCCGCCGGCCGAGTCGAGCGCGAGCAGCGCCGAGCCCGAGCCGCCGGGCAGCACGCGCAGCTCGTGGTCGCCGACGTGGATGCGCTGCGCGTAGTCGTCGCGCAGGGCCGCCTCCACGAAGGCGGGCGCGGCGAGCTGCGAGGCCGAGAGTGCGCGACACGAGAGCAGGCGCTCGGCCTGCCGGCCGAGCTCCAGGTTGAACAGGCGCACGACGAGGCGCAGCTCGGGCCGGAGCTCCCGCGCCGCCAGAGCGAGGTGGAAGTTGACGATGTCGCCCTCGTCGCACAGCACGAGTGCCTGTGCGCCGTCCTGCGCGAGGCGCGCCTCGAGCCCGGCCACGTCCATGGCGCCCAGCTCGACCACCTGTACGTCCAGCAGCCGCAATTGCTCCGCGGTGCGAACGGCCAGCCGCTCGGCGCCGTGCACGAGGACGGCTTCGGCCATCGGCGTCGCTCAGGCGTCCCGCGCGCGCAAGTACAGGTCGATGCGGGTGAGCGCCTCGGGCGAGGCGTCGCGGACGCGAGCCCAGTCGAGGTCGCGCGGCCCGGGCTCGCCGTCCCCCAGCAGCCACAGGCCCTGCGCCTCGCGTCGCGGCGTCTGCGGCGACGTGAGGTAGCGATGCGCGCGCTTGCGCACGTCTTCCAGTTCGGCCTCTGTCAGGCGACGCCGCTTGCGGGGACTCACGCGGCCATGCTAGCGGCCGCCGTCGCTCTGCAGGACTCAGGCCGTCTTCTGGCCGAGCAGCGCGAACTCCTCGATGCTCGCGAGCGCCGTGCTGCGCGCGGAGTGCACGCTGAACACGCTCGCGATGCCGGTCACCTCGAACAGTCGTGTCACGTATCCGGGGTGCGGCGGCACGATCAGCTCGGCGCGGCGGCCGGCAGCCTCCAGCCTGCGCTGCGTGGCGAGCAGGAGGCTGATCACGGCCGAGTCGATGAACGTGCAGGCAGTAAGGTCGACGAGCAGATTGCGGCTCTCCGTCGCATAGGCGAGCGTGGCCCGCAGGGCGGAGCGCGAATCGAGGTCGTGCTCGCCTATCAGCGCCACCACGACGGTGCGCTTGGACGCGAACTCGACCCTGACGGTCCCGATCTGACGCTCCTTGCTCACATGCTCTCCATTCACGTGCAGTTCCCCCACGCTCCAGCCTTCGCGGCGCGGGTGGGGGAATCCCCCGGTGTCGATGATCCTCAGGCCAGCAGGCGGCTCAGCAGCACGCGTGTGCCGCGTCCGTCGTGCTCGATCTCGGCCGTGTCCATGACCGCGCGCATCAGCGGGATGCCGCGGCCGCGCTCGAAGCTCGGCGACGTGGGATGCCACGCGCCGCGGTCTTCGACGCGGATGACGAGCGTGCCCTCGCCGTGCTCCACCAGAACGCGCAACGGCCCCGGCTCGAGCGGGTAGCCGTGCTCGATCGCGTTGTTGCAGGCCTCGCTCACTGCGAGGAGCGTGTCGTCGCGCTCGTCGTCCGTGAGACCTCGCAACTCGAGCCACGCGCGCATCCGGCGACGGATCGTGACCATGCTCGCGGGATCGCTCGGCACCTCGATGTCCATGCGCCGGGGCACTTCGAGCAGACGGACGATCAGGAGCGCGATGTCGTCGTGCGAGCCGATATGCGGCGCGACCTCCTCGAAGATGCGGTCGGCCAGCGGCTCCGCCGCGAGCGCGGCTGAAGAGCCGACCACCGACGCCAGCAGGTCGATGCCCGCGTCGATGCTCCAGCCGCGGCGCTCGACGAGCCCATCGGTGTAGGCGACCAGCGTCGCGCCGGCGGGGAGCTCGACCGTCGCCTCGCGGATGGCGGAGGCCTGGACGTAGCCGAGCGGCGGCGCGAGCGCGTGCCCGAGTCGCGAGACGACCGCCGCATCGCCGTCGACCAGAAGCGACGGCGGATGACCGGCGGACGCGTAGGTCAGCTCCTGCGTGTACGGATCGAGCGTGAGGCAGAGCGCCGTCGCCATCTCGTCCTCGTCGACGTGGCGCAGCATGCGCCGCAGCAGCTCGGCGGGCGAGGTGTGCTCGTAGGCATGGGCGCGGAACGCGTTGCGAAGCTGGCCCATCAGCACTGCCGCCGTCACGCCGTGACCGGCCACGTCGCCGACCGTGACATGCACGATGCCGTCGGAGCGGCGCACTGCGTCGTACCAGTCACCGCCGACTTCGAGCCCTGCTCCACCCGCGTTGTAGCGGCCGATCAGCTCCACGCCCTCGACCTCGGGAAGCCGCTCCGAGAGCAGGCTGCGCTGCAGGCGGACCGCGACCTCGTGCTCGCGCTCGAACGCCGTGGTGCGGTCGAGCGCCGTCGCCGCTTGCTCCGCGTACCAGGCGACCTGCGCCTGCTCGCTCTCGCTCAGCGGATGCGTATGCGCGAACAGGAGGCAGAGCGCGCCGAGCCGGCTGCCGCCGCGGTTGACCAGCGGCGTGGCGTAGAACGAGTGCGCGGCTCCGAGCAGTGCCTTGTGCACGCCGGGCAGCGTCGAGCGCAATCCGGGCTCCTTGCCGATGACGATCGCTGCGCCGCTGTCGTAGGCGAGCGTTGCTGCCTGCTCGACGACGATCGCACGGGCGGCCGCGGTGGACGGGAATGCGCCCTCGGCGGAGCCCGAGAGCGTCAGCCCGTGATGATCCGCGTCTTCCAGCGCGACGATGCAGAGCGCCTCCGGGAAGGCTTCGGCGAGTCCGGCCACGAGACCGTCGGAGACGTCGCTGCCGAGGGATGCGCTCCCGAGGATGTTGCTGAGCTCGTGCCGCTGGCGCGATCGCGTGCGCTCGCGCTCGGCCTCGCGGCGCCCGTGCAGCACGATCAGGGCGATCAGGAACAGCAGGATCGCGACCGCCGCCGCGACGAGCGCGAGCTCGAGGAAGAAGCCGCGCCGGGCGTCGGAGAACAGCACCGCGCGCGGCCGGTCGATCACGATCGTCCAGCCGGGGATCGCGGAGGTCGTGTAGGCGAGCGCGTGATCGCTCGTGCCGTCGAGGCCGACCGTGTCCGAGCGGACGCCGGTGCCGCCGAGCGTGCGCACGAGTGCGAGGTTCTTCGGGCGTGTGAAGCCACCGACCACGGAGCGGCCCTCGCGGTCGAGGATCACGAGACCGGAATCGCCGAGGTCGAGCGCTCCGCGCGTGATCATGAGGGCCTGGGGACGCACCGCAGCGGCCAGCACGCCGGTCGTGTGCCCGCGCAGGTCGCGCGTGGGCATGGCCATGACGATCACGTGCTCGCGGCCGAACCAGCCGTTGGTGCGCTCGCTCACGAACGGCGTGCCCGTCGCGTTCACCTGCGAGACGAACGAGCGGTCCGAGAGATCGGGATGGCGCGCATCCGCTCCGCGCAGCGCTGCGACCCGCGCCACGCCCGCGCGGTCGATCCAGGCGAGCCCTGCGCCGAACAGCCCGTGGCCGCCCGCCGGCTGGAGCCGGGTGAAGTACCGCTGCATCGAGGCGGTGTCGCGCCCCACCACCGGGGGCGACCCGGCGATCGAGCGCAGCGTCGCGAGCTCCCCGCCGAAGTAGGAGTCGATCACGCTTCCGGCCAGCACGGCCCGGGCGCGCTCGTTGCCGAGCGCCGTCCGCTGGGCGCCCTGATACTGCCCCCAGGCCAGCGTTCCCGCGACGACGACGAGCAGCAGGACCGCAAGCAACGCACCCATGGCGAGGTGCCGGCGATAGGCGATGCCGCCGCGGGCGAAGACCTCTTCCATGTCCTGGCCCGGCGCGGGGGATGGTCGTTGCATCTGGAACAAATCGACCGTTCTCACGCTAGTCGATGAATTGCCTCGCGCGGCTACCCTGCCCGCCATGAAGGCCCTTGTGATCACCGACATGCTGGATGACTTCGTGACCGGCGCCCTCGCCAATCCGCACGCCGAGCGGATCGTCGAGCCCATCGCGCGCCTGCTCACGCACGCGCGCGGCAATCCCGGATGGATGGTCGCGTTCTCGAACGACGCCCACGATCCGTCCGACCCCGAGCTGCGCGTCTGGGGCGAGCATGCTCTCGCCGGTACCCCGGGAGCTCAGGTCATACCCGAGTTGGAGCCGCGGCCCGGCCCGCTCGAGATCGTCTCGCCCAAGCGCGCCTACGGAGCCTTCGACGACACCGGCCTCGACGAGCAGCTACGCGCGCGGGGCGTCGACGAAGTCGTCATCTGCGGTCAGCACACACACATCTGCGTGCGCCACAGCGCCTACGGGGCGCTCATCCGCGGGTATCGCGTCACGATTCCGCGCGACGCCGTGAGCGCCTTCGACGGCGTCGACGCAGAGGCGGCGCTGGAGTACCTCGTCATGGCCTACGGCGCAGAGCTGACCGATGTGACGGCGCTGACCGGGTCGCCCGTTCGCGCCTGAAGCACCGGCTAAACGGCCTGAGATTGCCGGATCCTGTCCTGGGATCTCGATCCTATAGGACTAGGTTTCCTATAGGAACCCGCGGCATTCGTGCCCGTGATCGGCGATCGAAGCGAAGGGAGCTCCATGCGTCCGCTCGTCTCCAGATCCAAGTTCTTCCGCGCACTCGCGTGGATCGTGCCGGGAGGAGCGCTGCTCGGGGTCAGCGTCGTTCTGGCGGTCATGGCCTTCCCCGCGGCCGCGTCTCCGACGCACAACCGCGGGCACAAGGGCGACGGCGTCACCGTCAGCAAGGCGCCCTACGGAACGCTGGCCGACGGCACGGCGATCGATCAATACACCCTTGCCAACCAGCACGGCATGACCGTCAAGATCATCACCTACGGCGGCATCGTCACCGAGATCGACACGCCGGATCGCCACGGCAAGATCGCGAACGTCGCGCTCGGATTCGACAACCTCGCGGACTACGTGGCCAAGAGCCCGTACTTCGGGGCGATCATCGGGCGCTACGCGAACCGCATCGCCAAGGGCACGTTCACCCTCGACGGCACGACCTACCACCTGCCGATCAACAACGGCGTCAACTCGCTGCACGGCGGGATCATGGGCTTCGACAAGCACGTCTGGAGCGCGACCGTCGTGCCGGACGGGCTCAAGCTGAGCTACACGAGCGTCGACGGCGAAGAGGGCTATCCCGGGACGATGAAGGTCGATGTCACCTACACGCTCACCAGCAAGAACGCGCTGAGGATCGACTACCACGCCACGACGGACAAGGCGACGATCATCAACCTCACGAACCACACGTACTTCAACCTCGCCGGCGAGGGCTCCGGCGACGTGTTCGACCAGGTGCTGTGGCTCAAGGCGCACAACTACACGCCCGTCGACGCAACGCTCATCCCGACCGGCGTGATCGCGCCGGTGGCGGGCACGCCGTTCGACTTCACCAAGCCGACGGCGATCGGGCTGCGCATTCGCGAGGCCGATCCGCAGATCGTGATCGCGCAGGGCTACGACCACAACTTCGTGATCGACCGGCCGGCGGGCGACAGTTCGCTGATCCTCATCTCGAAGGCCTTCGACCCGGCCAGCGGGCGCGTGCTCAAGACCTGGACGACCGAGCCGGGAGTGCAGTTGTACACGGGCAACTTCCTGGACGGCACGCTCGTCGGGCCGAGCCACCACACCTACCGGCAGGGCGACGCGTTCACGCTCGAGACCCAGCACTACCCGGACTCGCCGAACGAGCCGGCGTTCCCGTCGACCGTGCTGCGCCCGTCGCAGACGTTCACCAGCACGACGGTCTACGCCTTCAGCGCCGACGGCCACAAGTAACTACCGACCCCCGCGCCTCGCAGCCCGCCCGCTTGGCGGGCTGCGAGGCGGTCATGCCGGAGCGTCCTGCGGCATCCAGGAGAAGCGCTTCAGCGCCACGGCGAGCGCGACCCCTGCCCAGAGCGCCAGCACGGCCAGGTCGCCCGGGTGCACGCCGAGACCGGTGTGCGGCTGGAGTGCCGAGCGCAGGCCGTTCGCGACGTGCTCGAGCGGTAGCGCCTTCGCGGCATCGTCGAACAGCCGAGGCAGCTTGCTCAGCACGGGATCGTCACCAGGAGTTCTCCAGATTGACTCCCTCTCAGCCGCCCGGCCAGCTACCACGTCAGGTGATGACCCAGACGCTCACATCTGCTCCCAGCGACGTCGCGATCAACGGCAGGGCGATCTCGCTCGCGTGGCCCGACGGGCTGCGCCGCGAGTTCCCGTTCGCGTGGCTGCGCGACAACTGCTCGTGCGCGCTCTGCCGGCACCCCGGTAGCGGGCAGCGACTGCTGGAGCCGTCGGCGATCCCGCTCGACATCCACCCGTCGGAGTTGCGCTTCGACCACGACTGCCTGCTCGTCGCCTGGGCCCCCGACGGGCACGCCAGCTCGTATGCCGGCGGCTGGCTGCGCCGCTCCGCGCGCACCGTCAGGCCGGAGGGCCCGCGCCTCTGGGATGCGGGCATCGCCGGCGAGCTGCCGCTGGCCGAGCACGCCGCCGTCGTGGGCGATCCCGAGCAGCTCCGCCGCTGGCTCGAGTCGGTCGACGCCCTCGGATTCGGGGTGCTCGTGGGAGTTCCGATCGAGAGAGGCGAGGTCGCGCGTGTCGCCGAGCTCTTCGGCCACGTGCGTGTCACGAACTACGGGCGCGTGTTCGACGTGCGCTCGGTCGTCGAGCCGGCGAACCTCGCCTACACCGCGCTCGGCCTCGGCCCGCACACCGACAACCCCTACCGCGACCCGGTGCCCACGCTGCAGCTGCTGCACTGCCTGTCCTCGAGCGCCGCGGGCGGGGAGAACACGCTCGTCGACGGTTTCTGCGTGGCAGAGGCGCTGCGCGCCGACGCGCCCGCCGACTTCGCGCTGCTGGCAGGCCAGTGCGTGACCTTCGCGTACCGCGACGAGGGCGCCGAGCTGAGCGCTTCCGCGCCGCTGATCGAGCTCGACCCGCACGGCGCCGTGCGCGCGCTGCGGTTCAATTCCCGCTCGCTGCAGTCGCCCTGCATGCCGGCGCCCGAGCTGGCAGCGTGGTACGACGCCTACCTCCGCTTCGGCCGCATGCTCGAGCACGAGCGCTTCCAGGTGCGTCTCCGGCTGGAGCCGGGTGACCTCTTCATCGTCGACAACCGGCGCGTCCTGCACGGCCGCGCCCCCTACACGGCGAGCGCGGGGGAGCGGCATCTGCAGGGCTGCTACGCCGACATCGACGGGCTGCGCAGCACGCTGGCCGTGCTCGCGCGCGAGCACGGCGATGACTGACGACGAGGTGATCGAGGCCATCTTCGGGGCCTTCGCGGAGCGCGGCAGCACCGCCTATCTGGGCGAGCCCGTGTCGCTCACGGAGCACATGCTGCAGACCGCGCTGGCAGCGGAGCAGGACGGTGCCGACCCGGTGCTCGTCGCCTCCGCGCTCCTGCACGACTACGGACATCTCGTCCACGAGCTGCCCGAGGACTCGGCCGAGCACGGCGTCGACACGCTGCACGAGGAAGCCGGGGCGGCCTGGCTGGAGGAGCATTTCGTGCCGCGAGTGACCGAGCCCCTGCGGCTGCACGTGCTCGCGAAGCGCTACCTGTGTGCGGTGGAGCCGTCCTACCTGGCGGCGCTCTCGCCCGCCTCGGCGCTGAGCCTCGGGTTGCAGGGTGGACCGTGCACGGCCGACGAGGTCGCCGCCTTCGAGCGCAACCCGTTCGCGGACGAGGCCGTGCGCCTTCGCCGCTGGGACGACGTCGGCAAGATCGAGGGCCTCGTCACGCCGCCGCTCTCCCACTACCGGCCGGCGCTTCGCGCCGGTCTGCGCAGCGCTACTCGCGAACGGCGTTGACGACTCCGTCGTTGAACTCCGCGACCGCGACCGAGTCCATCAGGAGGTTCCAGCCGGGCTGGTCGAACGGCACGGGCAGGCCGTGGTTCGTGAGCAAGACGGTGATCAGCTCGCGCTTGGGGTCGATCCACATGAACGTGCCCGCTCCGCCGGACTTGCCGTACGAGCCGGGCGTGAGCCTCATGCCGCCGGGCGAGAAGCGATGCGTCCAGAGCTCGAAGCCGTAGCCCTTCGGCGTGAACAGCAGGTTCGTCGTCGGATCCTGGTCGGTCGCCGCCTCGGTCACCTGCGGAGTCTGGTTGGCGACCATCGAGGCCACCAGCTTCTTGGGCAGGATGCGCACGTCGCCGTAGTGGCCGCCGTTGAGGATCATCTGGCTGAAGATCGCGACGTTGCGCGCCGTGGCGAAGGCCCCGTCGCAGCCGACGATGCCGCCGACCTTCCAGTCCTGGTCGTCCTGCACCGATCCGCGCAACGGGCCCGGGCGCAGGTTCAGCGAGCCCGGGCCGGTGGCGGCGCAGCGCGGCACGAGCGCGGCCGCCGGGTTGTAGGTGGTGTCGGTCATGCCGAGCGGGCCCCAGATCTCGTGCTTGGAGAAGGTGTCGAGATCCTTGCCGGCGACCTTCTCGATCAGCCGGCCGAGCAGCCGATAGCCGAGATCCGAGTACTCGACCATCGACCCGGTCGGGTACTCGAGCGGTGTCTCCTCCATGAAGGCCCAGATCGCGTCGATGTCGTCGGTGTCGACCTTCTGGTTGTCCACGGGCAGCCCGGAGGAGTAGCGCAGGAGGTCGCGCACGAGCACGTTGCCCTTGCCGTTGGTGGCGAAGTTCGGCAGGTACTTCGCGACGGGAGCCGTGAGCGAGAGCTTGCCGCGGTCGACGAGCATCATCGCCGCCGTCGCGGTCGCAAGCACCTTCGTCATGGATTCGAGGTCGTAGAGCGTGTCGATGGTGGTGGCTTCGGTCGAGCCCGCCAGGCGCACGCCGAACGCGCGCTCGCCGACGACGACGCCCCGTCGGGCGACGAGCGCGACCGCGCCCGGGTAGCGGCCGTCGGTGGCGCGTCGCCCGACGCGGGCGAACGCGTCCTCCAGCGCGTCGGCGTCCATGCCGACGTCGCCCGCGCGTCCATTCGTGAGCACGCTCGAGCGGTGCAGATGGTCGTGCGACGTGCCGCGGCGAGAGGCGGAAGCCACCTCCGGCGCGACCGCCAGGCCGAGCGCCGTTGCGCCCGTCATGCGCGCGAGCGCGCTGCGGCTGATGCGTGGCCCGTGCTCTTCCATGCCCAATCCCTCCTCGAGACCGGGGACAGCATACGCAGCGCTCTCGTGCGCGGGCTATTTCACGGCGCCCATTGTCAGCCCGCGTACCAGGTGGCGCTGCACGAGCAGGGCGAACACGATGATCGGCACGGCGCCGATGACGCCCGCGGCGCTCATGGCGCCCCAGTCGATGTCGATGCGGCCGATCAGGGTGGCCGCGCCGACCGGCATCGTCTGGGAGCTCGGCGTGGATGTCAGCACGAGCGCGAACAGGAACTCGTTGTAGGTCACGATCACCGCGAAGATGGCCGTGGCGACGAGCCCTGGACCGGCCAGTGGCAGCACGATGCGGCGGAACGCCGTGAAGCGCGAGTCGCCGTCGACCATCGCGGCCTCCTCGAGGTCGACCGGTATCTCGCGGAAGAAGCTCTCCATCATCCAGACGACGAACGAGACGTTGAACGCCGTGTAGATGACGATCAGGCCGATCCACGTGTTGAGCAGGTGCAGGCGCTCGACGATCAGGAAGGCGGGCACGATGATCACGATCGGCGGCAGGATGCGCAGCGTCAGCAGGCCGACGCCGATGTGCCGCTGCGCCTGGAGCGGAAGGCGATAGCGCGCGATCGCGTAGGCAGCGAGCGTCCCGAGCACGAGCGAGACCAGCACGCTGATCGCAGTGATGCCGATGGAGTTCGTGAGGTACGAGCCGTAGTCGTGGTCCGAGAAGAGGTTGCGGTAGTTCTCCAGCGTGGGCGCGTGCGGATAGAGCGTGCCGGCCTGCGTGATCTCCTGGTTGGACTTGAGCGAGGTGGCGACCATCCACAGGAGCGGGACGAGCGCGACGATGGCGGCTGCCACGAGGGCGATGGTGCGCAGAGCCTTCACGCCGTCGCCGCCTGCCTGCGGATGAGGCGGATCCCGAGGAACGCACAGGCCAGGACGATCAGCGCCACCATCAGCAGCATGGCCGCGGCGTAGCCGTACTGCTGGAAGCGGAAGAACGTGTCGTAGCCGTAGATGGAGATCAGCTGCGTTGCCGTGCCCGGTCCGCCGTGGGTGAGCACGTAGACCTGGTCGAACGTCGTGAACGCGTCGATCGAGCGCAGCACGATCGCAACCACGAGAACCGGCGTCAGCATCGGCAGCGTGTGATCCACGAACGTCCTCCAGGTGCCCGCGCCGTCCACGCGGGCCGCCTCGAACGGCTCCTGCGGAAGCGACTGCAGCCCGGCCAGCAGGATCAGGAAGATCAGCGGGGTCCACTCCCACACGTCCAGGAAGACGAGGCCCCAGAACGCGCCCCGCTCGTTGTCCAGGATGCCGATCGAGCCGCCGCCGACGAGGCCCGAGAGAGAGGTGAAGAGGCCCACATCCGAGGCGTAGATCAGCCGGAAGACGATGCCGACGACGACGGGCGTGATCACCATCGGGACGATCAGCACCATCCGCAGCGTCCGGATGAAGGGCAACTCACGCACGCACAGGAGCGCCAGGCCGAGTCCGAGAGTCGTCTCGATCGCGACGGCCGCAGTCACGAACTTGAGCGTCGTCCAGAGCGCTCCCCGGAAGAGCGGATCGTTCCAGGCCTGACGGTACTGGGCGAAGCCCACGTCCGAGATCGCCGTCCCGAAACGGTAGAACTTCGTGCTCGTCTGCACCCCGTAGACGAGCGGGTAGACGACGACGGCGAGCACCAGCAACACGGCCGGGGCGAGCAGCAGGTAGGGCAGGAAGCGATCGAATCCTGCCCCCTGCAGCCGCGCCCGGGCCGTGCGCTGGGCCGCCATCAGCTGTAGTAGCCCTGTCGCTTGAGGTATGCCGTGGCCTGCGTCGCCGCGCGGTCGAGCGCGTCGCCGCCGCCCTTGCCCGCGACGAGCGCCTTGTTCAGCTCGGTGCCGAGGATGCTCTCGACCGCGCCCCAATCGGGCGTGCGCGGCCGCGCCTCGGCGCCCGCGTTGATCTGCGCGAGCACGGTGGGGAGCAGGCGGTGCTTCTTGATCAGCGCCGGGTTCTTGAGCGGCTTGATGCGCACCGGCACGTCGCCGAAGCTCGCGAGCGCCGTCTGCGCCTTGTCGGTGGCGAACCACTTCATGAACGTGATCGCGTTGTCCTTGTTGGGCGCCGAGGTCGAGACTCCGTGGATGAAGATCCCGATCTGCGCGATCGCCTTGGCCTGCTTGGGCACGACGGCGAAGTCGAGCTTGCCGACCTCCTTGGACAGCTTGGGGTCATCGGACTTGATCGCGTTTCCGGTGTACTGGATGATCGCGCCCGCCTTGCCGCCGAGGATCGCCGCGCCCTCCTGATCGGAGTCGTACTCGGCGACGCCCTTCGGAGCCAGCGACTTGAGCTTGCCGACGAAGAACTCGGCCGCGGCCTTGCCCTGCGCGCTGTTGAACGTGACCTTCCAGTTGTTGTCGAAGAACTTGCCGCCGTAGCTCAGGAAGATCGGGTACCACGACGTCACGATCGGGTTGCCCTTGACGCCGCGGAACACGATCGCGTCCTGGATCGTCCCTGCCTTCATGGCGGCCTCGCCCACGGTGACGAGCTCGTGCCATGTCTTGGGCGCTGTCTTGTAGACGTCGTTGCGGTAGGTCATCGTCTGCAGGTCGCCGATCGTCGGCAGTGCGACGAGCGCAGGCTTCTTGCTCTCGAAGCCCTTGATGCGCGGCCCCGAGCGCGGCGGCCAGTAGCCCAGCTCGAGGAACGGCTTCGCGAAGCCGGCGTCGCCGACGATGCCGTGCTGGCCGAGGTCCTCGAGGATGCCCGCTGCGGCGTATTGCGGCACCCACGGGTCGTCCATGATGTAGATGTCGAACTGGCCGGCCTTGCTCTGGCCGTCCTGGAAGGCCTTGGCGAACCAGGAGTCGTACGGCTCGGTCAGCAGCTGGATCGAGATCCCGGTCTGCTGCTTGAAGAGCGGGATGATCTTCTTCCAGACGGTGATCGCCCCGTCCGTGAACGCGCCGACTACGAGCTTCCCGGCGTCGGCGGCAGCGCCGCCGCTTGCTCGGGCGAAGGCCGGGGTCGTGCCGAGCAGAGGCGCGGCGGCGAGCCCGGCGCCACCGGCCGCGGTGCGCAGCAGCAGGTCGCGACGGCTGAGCGCCCCGTCCCCGCGGGGGGCGGAGTCCTCGGTCGGCATCTCGGGTGTCATTCGGACATCTCCCTTCGCTTGCTTGCCCGGTCGCTCCGGTGGAGCGCCGTCGTTCCCTCCGGCCCGAAGAAGCACGCGCTCTTCAGGGCCACGCGCACGCCGATCGGCGAGCCGATCGGTGCCGTGAATTCGCGGGCGGCCCGCGCCATGACGCGCTGGTCGCCGATGCGCACGTCGACGAGCGTCTCGTTGCCCATCGGTTCCACGACGTAGATCTCGCCGGCGAGCGTGCCCGGCGTTCCCTGGGGGAGGATCTCGAGGTCTTCCGGCCGCACGCCGAGCGCCGTCGCGCCTGCAGACGCGCAGGCCGAGCTCAGCTCGCCGAGCGCGAGCCGCTGGTCGCCGAGGACGAAGCTCTGCCCGCTCTCGTCCATTCCGCCCTCGAGTACGTTCATGGGTGGATTTCCGACGAACGCCGCGACGAACCGGTTAGCCGGGCGGTCGTAGATCTCGTCCGGCGGCGCGAGTTGCTGCAGCTCGCCCTCGCGCATGACTGCGACGAGGTCGGCCATGGTCATGGCCTCGGCCTGGTCGTGCGTGACGTACAGCGTCGTCGTGCCGAGCCGCTTCTGCAGGCGCTTGATCTCGCCGCGCATCGACGTGCGCAGCTTGGCGTCGAGGTTCGAGAGCGGCTCGTCCATGAGGAACACCGACGGCTCGCGCACGATCGCGCGCGCCAGCGCCACGCGCTGTCGCTGACCGCCCGAGAGGTGTCGCGGGCGCCGGTCGAGCAGGTGCGCGATCTCGAGCGACTCCGCGACCCGCTGCACGCCTGCGCGCTGGTCGGCCTTGCTCAACCCGCGGATGCGCAGCGGATAGCCGATGTTCTCGCCGACGGTCATGTGCGGATAGAGCGCGTAGCTCTGGAACACCATCGCGACGTCGCGGTCGCGCGGCTGGATGCGGGTGACGTCGCGGTCGCCGATGTGCACCGTGCCGGCGGTCGGGGTCTCGAGGCCGGCCAGGACGCGCAGCGCGGTCGTCTTGCCGCAGCCCGAGGGCCCGAGCAGCACGAGGAACGCGCCATCGGGCACGTCGAGGTCGAGCGAGCGCAGCGCGAGCGACTGCGCGTCGAAGCGCTTCTCGATGCCGCGGAAGCTGACCTCGCTCATGCCTGCCTCGGCGGCCCGGTCGACTCGCGCACGATCAGCTCGCCCCGCACCAGCTCGCGCTGCTCGACGTGGCGGCCGTCGTTGACCGCCGCGAGCACGAGCTCGGCGGCGCGCGTGCCCATGGCCGCGGCGTCCTGGCGCACCGTCGTCAGCCGGATGCGGTTGTGCGACGCCAGCGGGACGTCGTCGAAGCCGGTCACGGACATGTCCTCGGGCACGCGCCGCCCGCGGCGCTCGAGCGAGTCCATGAGGTCGATCGCCACGCCGTCGTTCATGCAGCAGATGGCCGTGGGGTCCGCCTCGAGCGCGACCTCGTGCAGGCTGCGCCGCCGCACGGCGGTCGAGAAGGCCTGCGGCCTGCGGTCGACCTCGGCCTCGCGCGCGTGCTGCCGAGCGAACGCGAAGCGCTCGTGTCCGAGATCGGCCAGGTAGCCGATCAGGGCGTCCATGGCCTCTTCCTCGTCGATGTCGATCGCGCCCGCCCGGCGGTCGAGCGTGCCGCCGAACGATGCGAGCATCGTCGGCACACCGCGGTCGAGCAGGTCGCTCAGGCTCGTGGAGTCCTCGGCGAGAGCGGCGAAGATGACGCCGTCGACACGGCGCGAGACGAGTGCGCGGCATTGCGCCGCCTCGATCTCCGGGTCGCCGTCGGTGTCGGCGATCAGGACGGCGTAGCCGTCGCGGCGCGCGCGGCGCACCACCGCCTGCGCGAGTGTCGCCGCGAACGGGTTGACCGTATCCGTGATGACGAGGCCGAGCGTTCGGGTCGAACGCTGCTTGAGGGCGCGCGCGACCTCGTTGGGCCGGTAGCCGAGCTCCGAGATCGCTGCCTCGACGCGCCTGCGCGTGACCGGCGAGACGGGCGTCGCGCCGCGCACGACGTTGGAGACCGTCGACTTCGAGACACCGGCGCGGCGCGCGACGTCGTTGAGCGTCACTGCCATGCCAGCGCCTCGCGCAGCGCCACGGCGGACGCCTCGATCGAGGCCTCCGGCGAGAGCGTCGGGTCTTCGTGCTCGATCGAGACGACGCCGTCGTAGCCTGAGCCCCGCAGCGCGGCGAGCAGGTCCCACCACTCCTCGAGCGGACGCCCGCCGCCGACGGCCGCGAAGTGCCAGGACGCCGTGTCCGGGTCGATCGGGTAGCGAGCATCGAGCAGGCCGTTGAGGCGGATGCGCTCGGGGTGGAGCAGCGTGTCCTTGCCGTGTGCGAAGCCGATCGCGTCGCCGTGCGCCTCGATGATCGCGAGGGGGTCGACGCCCTGCCACCAGAAGTGGCTGGGGTCGAGGTTGATGCCGATGTTGGGGCCGACCTCGGCGCGCAGCCGCGCAAAGCTGTCGGCGCCGAAGATCGTCAGCCCGGGGTGCAGCTCGAGGCAGATGCGCAGCTCGGGCGCTGCAGTCTCTGCCCACGCCGAGAGCTCCCGCCAGAAGGGCACGACGTGCTCGCGGAACTGCCACTCCCAGAGGGGCTCGTCGTCGCAGCACAGCCAGGACACGGCGAACACGCCGGTCGAGTCGCTCGTGCCGCGGCCGCCGGGACAGCCGCTCATCGTCACGACGGTGTCGACGCCCAGCAGCGCGGCCAGCTCGATCGCGCCACGCAGCGCCGCCTGGGCCTCGGCGCGCGCAGCCGGCGCGGGCGCCAGCGGATTGCCGGCCGCGTTGACGCAGGCCAGGCGCTGGCCGTGCTCGCGCAACTCGCCCTGCAGCCGGTCCCGCTCGGCCGGCTCGGCCAGCAGCCGTGCGAGGTCGAGGTGGGGGCGAGGCGACCACGTGCCGACGCCCATCTCCAGATCCTCGATGCCGCGCGCCGCGCACCACTGCAGTGCCTCGCGCCGTTCCAGGTGCGCAAGGCCGTCGGTGAACAGGCCGACCTTCAACGAGCGGTCCCTGGAAGGATTCTGGAACGATCCAACAAGGGGCCGATTGAAGCGCCCGCCCGTCGCGTTGTCAAGACCTCGATGCCCGTGTCAGGCGCGCGCGACCGCGTGGCGGTAGGCGTCGATCAGCAGTCCCACGTCGGCACGCCCGGCCTCGACCGGCGTGACGACCGGCCCCGTGCCCTCGCAGGCGTCGGCGAATGCGCGCAGCTCCTGCCGGAAGGCCTCTTCGTAGGAGACGTGGTGGAGCGTGCTGCGCAGGCCGATGGGGCCGTCCGAGCGGATCTCGAGCAGGCGCGTCGGCTCGTGGCGCAGGTAGGGCGAGGGAAACGTCAGCTCGAGCACGCGGTCGCTGCAATGCAGCGTGACGCGCTCGCTGTAGTCGTTGACGCCCGGCAGGTTGTGGTGCACCAGGTGCGCGCGCCCGCCCCCGGGCAGCGTGGCCGAGAGCGACACGGCGCGTCCGTCGTCCCACCAGGCTCCGTCGTCGGCCTGCTCGCACCAGGGGGCGCCGAGGTGCTCGAGCACGCCCTGCAGGAGGCTGACGTCGTGCACGAGCGACGAGAGGTAGGCCTCGAACGCGCGGACTCCTCCAGCCGGGGGATCGCCGCCGGCGGCCTCGTGGATGCGCGCAGCCATGCGGACTTGCAGCTCCTGGCGGAGCTCGAGCGCGAGGTCCGTGGCAGCGGTCATGGGCAGGTGCGCGACGAATGGGGCCTGGTCGGGATCGCGCACCTCGATCGAGAGGTAGCGCAGATCGGCCGGGCTCTCGGGCAGGAGCTCGAGCATGCGCAGGAAGGCCGGGTCGTAGCGCTTCATCGTGCCGACCTGCAGCACGCGCCCCGAGGAGTCGCGCGCGGCCGCAATGCGATCGCACTCCTCGAGCGAGAGCGCGAGCGGCTTCTCGCAGAGCACGTGCAGACCGGCCTCGAGGCCCTGGCAGGCCACGTCGGCGTGGAAGGCGTCGGGCACCGCCACGACGATCGCGTCGAGCCCCAGGCCGAGCAGGTCGTCGAGCGACGCGTGGCGTTCTCGAATGCCGTAGCGGTCGCCGACCGCTGCCCGCACCACGGCCGAGGGATCGGCCAGCGCGACGAGCTCGAAGCGCTCGCGATCGTCCCACAGGAAGAAGGCGTGCGCGGCCTGTCCGACGAGGCCCGCACCGATCAGCCCGACGCGCAGACGCGTCCCGCTCGTACCCACCGACCCTCCCTGGAACGTTGCAACAGCGGCACTACGATAACCCTCGCGGGTTCGCGATGCACGCTCACGACCTGCGCGAAGCGGGCATGATCGGAGCCATGCGCGTCGTGGAGGGGGTGAAGAGCACCATCGCCGGCCTGGAGGCGCGCTACCGCGCGGTCGCGGTCGTGCTTGCGGTGCAACGCAAATACCGCGAGGAACGGGCCGGGTATCTGGCCGCCACGATCGCCTACTACGCGTTCCTCTCGATCTTCCCGCTGATGCTCGTGCTCGTCACGCTGCTCGGCTACGCCCTCGAGGGCGATCCGCAGCGTCAGCGCGACGTGGTCGACTCCGCGCTCGCAGACTTTCCCGTGCTCGGGCCGCAGTTGCAGAGCAACGTGCACCCACTGCACGGCAACGGGTTGGCGCTGGTGGTCGGGATCGGCATCGCCCTCTGGGCCGCGACCGGGGTCTGCCTCGCGCTCGAGTATGCGTTCGACCGGATCTGGGGCGTCCCGTCCAAGCGTCGCGCGAGCTTCGTGTGGGCGCGCCTGCGCGCGCTGGCCTGGATCGCCGTGCTTGGCGGCGTCACGCTTGCGGGCGCGATCGTGGGCGGATTGAGCTCGTCGACGGTGTCGTACGGTGCAGCAGCGCGCATACTGGCGGTGGCCGTGTCGCTGGTGCTCAGCTTCTCGGTCTTCCTCACGGCGTTCCGCGTGCTCACGAGCGCGAGCCCCACCTTCCGCGAGGTTCTGCCGGGCGCGCTCATCGCCACCGTCGCCTGGGAGGTGCTGCTGTCGGTGGCCGGCTACTACGTCGCTCACCAGTTGCGCAACGCCTCCAACACCTATGGCACCTTCGCGTTCGTGATCGTGCTGCTGGGCTGGCTCTACCTGGCCGCCACCATCGCCGTGCTGGCCGCCGAGCTGAACGCCGTGCTCGCACAGCGCCGCCAGCACGACGTTTGAACCAACGCCGCACTGGCGATCACCTCGCATGCCACGAGCACTCTGGAGCGGCGCCATCTCATTCGGCCTCGTCAACGCGCCGGTGCGCATGTACACGGCGATCAGCGAGCACAACGTGCACTTCAACCTGCTGCACGCCAAGAGCGGGGCGCGCATCCACTACAAGAAGGTCACCGACTCGCACCCGCGTGACATTCCCGACGATCAGATCGTCAAGGGCTACGAGGTCTCCGACGGCACCTATGTCACCCTCACCGACGAGGACATCGCGGCTGCGCACGTCGAGGGCGACAAGGTGATCGAGATCCACGACTTCGTGCCGCTGGACGAGATCGACCCGATGGTGTTCGAGCGAACGTATTACCTCGGGCCTGCCGAGGGCGCCGAGCGCGTCTATGCATTGCTGGCGCGCGCACTCGAGTCGACCGGGCTGGTCGGCGTGGCCAGCTTCGTGTTCCACGACCGCGACCAGTTGGCGTGCCTCCGCGTGAAGGACGGCGCGATCCTGCTCGAGCGCATGTACTTCGCCGACGAGATCCGCGACCTGAAGGACGTGCTGCCGGACAAGAAGGCCGGCGTCGACAAGGGCCAGCTCAAGCTCGCCGTCGATCTGATCGAGCGGATGCAGGGGTCGTTCGACCACGCGGCCTACCGCGATCGCTACCGCGACCGCCTCATGAAGATCGTCGATGCGAAGCGCAAGGGCAAGACGATCAGCGTCCCGGAGGTCGAGGAGCGCCGCGCGCCCGACGACCTCATGGCCGCGCTCGAGGAGAGCCTGAGCGCGGCCGTGGGCAAGGCGGGTGCGACGCCGAAGGGCCGCAAGGCACCGAAGGCAGGCACGAAGACGCGGGCGAAGGCTGCGAAGGGCCGCACGAAGGCCAGGTCACGCAGCACGTCGTGAGCCGCGGTGCGATGCTCCGGACGACGGTGGCCGATCTCGAGGAATACCGCGCGAAGCGCCGCAAGGGCAAGACGCCCGAGCCGTTCGACGGCAACGCGAAGCAGCCGTCGAAGAAGCCCGTGTTCGTCGTGCAGCGCCATTCGGCCCGCGCTCTGCACTACGACTTCCGGCTCGAGCGCGACGGGGTGCTGCTGAGCTGGGCCCTGCCGCGTGGCGTTCCGCTGCGCGCCGGCGAGCGCTCGCTGGCCGTGCACGTCGAGGATCACCCGCTCGACTACGCCGAGTTCGAGGGCGACATCCCTGCCGGTGAGTACGGCGGCGGCTCGGTCGAGGTGTGGGATCGCGGCACCTACGAGCTGCAGCGCGAACGCAAGGACGGCACGCTGACCGTGATCCTGAGCGGCAAGAAGCTGCACGGGGAGTGGGCGCTCGTGCCCGCGCACCTGGGCGGCGAGGAGCGCAACTGGCTGATCGTGCGAGCGGCGAAGGACGACGCCGCCGGGCCGGTGCAGAGCTACGAGCCGATGATCGTGCGCGAGGCCAAGCGCGTCCCCGCCGGGACGGCCTGGGCGTTCGAGCTCGCCTGGGAGGGCGTGCGCGCGCTGGCCCCGGTCGAGGGCGCACGCGGGCACCTCCAGCACGCGGGCGGCGACGCGCTCGACGCGCGCTGCAAGCGGGTCCTGGCGCGCATGCCTCGCGCCCTGCGCACGAGCGACTGCGTGCTCGACGGCGTGATCTGCGCGCTCGACGACGCCGGCCAGCCGAGCCGGAAGCTCCTGGACGACGGCGGCGGAACCGTCGTCTACGTCGTGTTCGACGTGCTCGAGTACGAGACGGAGCCGCTCCTGGACACGCCCTGGAAGGAACGCCGCAAGACGCTCGAAGGACTGCTCGACGACAGCATCGGCGAGCTCCGGTTCTCGCGCTCCTACGACGACGGCAGCGGGCTGCGGGCCGCGGCGCGGGCTCGCGGCCTCGGCATCGTCGCCAAGCGCCGCACGTCGCGCTATCGCTCGGGCGAGATCAGCGACGACTGGCGTCTGCTGCGGCCATGACCTCGGCGTCGGCCTCGTGCACGTAGTGCGAGCCGCGCAGCCAGGAGGCGGCGGCCGCGATCAGGCAGGCGGCGATCGCGAAGTCGAACGCGACGCGGAGGCCGTTGGCGAACGGCTGCGCGATCAGATGCGGGAAGAACGTCGGGCCCGTGAGGTACGCCGCGTTGTGCGCCGGAATCTGGTGCAGCGTCGGCCCGAGCAGGTGCTGCATGGGGTTGTAGCCGAGGAAGGAGGCGAACAGCACGCCCACCGCCGGCAGGTGACTGATGCGCGTCGCGTCGGCCGCGGGCACGCCCTGGGCGATCAGGCCGTGATCCATCGCGCCCGGGAGCGTCGCGCTCAGGCCGACGATCATGAGCGAGAAGAAGATGCCGATCGAGAGCACCATCGCCGAGTTCTGGAACGTCGCGGCCATGCCGGATCCCACGCCCCGGCGGTGCGCCGGAAGGCTGTTCATGATGCCCATCTGATTGGGGGCGGAGAACAGGCCCATCGCCAGGCCCATCAGCAGCAGCAGCGCCGCGAACGCCCAGTAGGAGAAGTCGACGGGCAGGAGCTCGAGCAGCAGGAACGCCAGCGCCGCGAACACCATGCCGCCGGTGGCGAAGGGCCGCGCGCCGAAGCGATCGGAGAGACGGCCTGAAGCCGGTCCCGCGACGAGGAAGCCGACAGTCAGCGGCAGCATGTAGATGCCCGCCCACAGCGGCGTCTCCGAGAAGCTGTAGCCGTGCAGCGGCAGCCAGATGCCCTGCAGCCAGATGATCAGCATGAACATCAGCCCGCCACGGCCGAGCGATGCCAGGAGCGTGGCGATGCTGCCGGCGGTGAAGGCCCGGATGCGGAACAGCCCGAGGCTGAACATCGGGTCGTCGATGTGCAGCTCGATCGCGACGAAGATCGAGAGCAGCACGAGCCCCGAGATCATCTCTGCGAGCACGATGGGGTTCGTCCAGCCCATGGAGTGGCCGCCGTAGGGCTGGATGCCGTAGGTGATCGAGACGAGCACGAGGATCAGCCCGATCGCGAACGTCGCATTGCCCCACCAGTCGATGCGCGCCGGCCGCCGCTCGCCGCGCTCCTGCAGCTTCCAGTACGCCCAGACCGTGCCGAAGATGCCGAAGGGCACGGAGACGAGGAACACGAGCCGCCACGACACGGGTGCGAGCAGCCCGCCGAGCACGAGCCCCATGAACGAGCCCGCGATGGCTGCGACCGCGTTGACGCCGAGCGCGAGGCCGCGCTCCCGGCTGGGGAAGGCGTCGGTCAGGATGGCCGCGGAGTTGCCCATCACGAGTGCGCCCCCGACGCCCTGCCCGATGCGCATCGCGATCAGCCAGAGCGCGGCCGTCGAGCCCGTCATCCAGGTCGCGGAGAGCAGGATCGAGCAGACGGTGAAGACGGCCAGGCCGAGGTTGAACATGCGCACCCGGCCGAACATGTCGCCGATCCGCCCGAACGTCACGACCAGCACGGCGGTCGCGACCATGAAGCCCATCATCATCCACAGCAGGTAGCTCGTGTTGCCGGGCAGGAGCGGGTCGAGATGGATGCCGCGGAAGATGTCGGGCAGCGCGATCAGGACGATGGAGGAGTTGATCGTCGTGATCAGCATCCCGATCGTCGTGTTCGAGAGCGCGATCCACTTGTAGCGATCCGGTCGCGGCGCGGAGAGATCCGGCGCCGCCGGGCGCCGGGGGCGTGCGACCGTCGTGCTCATTCGGCGTCGTCGCCGAGCTCGAGCAGGATCTCCCGCATCCGGCGTCGCTTCTCGGTCAACTCGTCCTCGAGCTCCTCGAGCGCGGCCCGGCGCGAGGCGACGAGGGCGATCTGCGTCTCGATGTGCGGCAGCGCCTCCTGCACGATGTCGCGGCGCGTCTCCGCGCCGACCGACTCGCCGCTGTTCCAGCGCTCGCGCAGGGCGGCTCGCGCGGACTCCGCCTCCGACCAGGCGCGCAGCTCGCTCAGCGACAGGCCGAGCAGCTCCTTGATGTGCAGGAGCTCCTTCAGGCGCGCCTCGTCCTCGGCGTCGTAGAGGCGGTGCCCGCCGCGGGCGCGTCCGCGCTCGGGCAGCAGCCCGAGCTCCTCGTAGTAGCGCACGGCACGCGGGGTCGAGCCCGCGCGGCGGGCGAGCTCGCCGATGCGAAAGTGCTCTGTCGTGACGCTCACGGCTGCATACCCCTCATAAATCGTACGTTCACGTCAGTTTACCACGCGGCAGACATGCGGATCGACCCCGACTAACTTTACGTATACTGGAGATTGTGTCGCCGCGGAGGGCGCGGCACCCGCGCTCCGGCGTGGATACACGAGCCTTTAGGGTGCTGAGATGACCGCGCTGTCGCACGCACGACGACCGCATTACGTGCTGACGTTCGCCGTGCTGGTGCTTGCCGCGCTCGCCTTCGCGCTGCTGCAGTCGATGGTCGCGCCGGCCCTGCCCGAGATGCAGAAGGCGCTGAACACGTCACCCACCGGTGTCAGCTGGATCCTCACGGCCTATCTCCTCACCGCATCGGTCGCCACGCCCATCGCGGGGCGCCTGGGCGACATGTTCGGCAAGGAGCGCGTGCTCGTCGTCGTGCTCGTGGCGCTCGCAGTGGGCACGACCATCTCGGCGCTCTCGACATCGATCGCCCCGATGCTCGTGGGACGCGGCATCCAGGGCATCGGCGGTGCCGTCTTCCCGCTCGGCATCGGCATCGTGCGCGACGAGTTTCCCAAGGCACGCGTCGCCACGGGCATCGCGCTGATCTCGGCCACGTTCGCCGTGGGCGGAGGCGTCGGCATCGTCGCGGCCGGCCCGATCGTGGAACACCTGGACTACCACTACCTCTTCTGGATCCCGCTCGTGGCCGTCCTGCTTGCGCTCGTCGCGACCTGGTTGTTCGTGCCCGAGTCCCCGGTGCGCAGCCCGGGCCGCGTGAACTGGCTGGGAGCGTCGCTCCTGTCGGGCTGGCTGATCGCCATCCTGCTGGGCTTCAGCCAGGCGCCGACCTGGGGCTGGACCTCGCCCAGGGTGATCGGTCTCTTCGCGATCGGCCTCGTGCTGCTGGCGGCGTGGGTGCGCGCCGAGTCGCGCTCCAGCGAGCCGCTCGTGGACATGAAGATGATGGGCGTGCGCGGGGTCTGGACCGTCAATCTCGCCACGCTGCTGATCGGCTTCGGGATGTACAACTCGTTCATCCTGATTCCGCAGTTCGTCGAGCTGCCGGAGAGCACCGGCTACGGCTTCGGAGCGAGCGTCACCGGTGGCGGCCTCTTCCTGCTGCCGACGACGGTGCTCATGCTGATCTCGAGCCCGATCGCGGGTCGCATGGCCGGTCGCGTCGGCTCGCGCGTGCCCCTGATCCTCGGTGCCGCGTTCTCGGCCCTCGCGTTCGCTCTGCTCGCGGTCGCGCACAGCTCGCCCTGGCAGGTCTACCTCGGCGCCGCGATCCTCGGCATCGGCATCGGCCTCGCCTTTGCGTCGATGGCCAATCTCATCGTGGAGGCGGTCTCGCCGACGCAGACCGGCATCGCCAGCGGCATGAACACGATCGCACGCACGATCGGCGGCGCCCTCGGTACCACGATCGCCGCGAGCATCATCGACGCGAGCATCACCTCGAGCGGCCTGCCCAGCGAGAGCGGCTTCACCATCGCCTTTGCGCTCTGCGCCGTGGCGCTGCTGGTCGGTGTCGGGGCTGCGCTCCTGGTGCCGCGGCCCGCAACGCGCGTCGCAGTGGCGAGCGGATCGCCGCACGCTCCCAGCACGCTGGCCGACGAAACCGCCTGACGCGCGCGTGTCCCCCGGAAGGGGGATGGGGCCATCGCTCGACCGGTTCGATCACAGGTGCGTGAGCGCGACTCTGGAGGCACGAGTGCGCGCGCCCGGAATTGCCCACGTTTTCGGGCGCATCGCCTGGTTCGTGTGGCTCGCGCTCCTTCCGCTCGCGCTCGGCGTGTACGTCGTCCAGTCGATCCGCAACGGGCATTCCGCCTGGGCGATCGACTTCAACGGCAACTTCCGCGGTCCGGCCCAGGAAATACTGGACGGCCATTCGCCGTACCACCCGGCCCAGCTCGCGCAGGTCCGCTCGGCGGTGGCGGCCGGGCACAGCCCGATCGAGTATCAGCACGGCGTGTTCGCCGCCTATCCGGCGCCCGGGCTGCTCGTCGGCGTCCCGTTCACGGCCCTGCCCGCGCTGCTCGCCGAGTGGCTCTGGATCGGCTGCCTGCTGGCCGCCGGCGGTCTCGCCCTGCGTCTCACGGGCGTCCGCGACTGGCGCGTCTACGCGGCCGCCCTGGTCATGCCGCCGGTGGTGGGCTCGCTCTTCTACGGCGCGGTCGACCTCCTGCTGCTGCTCGGCCTGGCGGCCTGCTGGCGCTGGCGCGACAACGCCGGCAAGGCGGGCTGCGCGCTCGGCGCGATCATCGCGCTGAAGCTGGTCGCGCTGCCGCTCGTGCTCTGGTTCGTCGCCACGCGCCGCTGGCGCGCCGCCGGGCTCAGCCTGGCCGTGGCGGGCGCGCTGGCCGTGGCCGGCTGGGCCGTCGTCGGCCTCGGCGGGATCGGCTCGTACCCGCACCTGCTCTCCCTGCTGACCGACATCGAGAGCGCACGCGGGTTCTCGGCCGTGGCCTTCGCGAGCGCGTTCGGTGCCGGGGCCTCGACGGCGGCCTGGGCCCCCTACGTCGCCGGCGCAGTGCTGGTGGTCGCGCTCTTCATCGTGGCGCGGCGGGGCCCGAGGGCCGACGGCGCGACCTTCCTGCTCGGGGTGCTGGCGGCGCTCGCGTTCTCGCCCATCGTCTGGCAGCACTCGATCGTGCTGCTGCTCGCCCCGCTCGCCGTCCTGCGCCCGCGCTTCGGCGTCGTCTGGACGCTGCCGCTGCTGCTCTGGTTCGCGCCCGACACCTCGGGTGTCGTGCCGGTTTCGCAGCTGATGCTGTTCGCGCTCGTCGTCGGCGCCGTGTGTGCCGCGGCGTTGAGGGTCGGCCTTCACCCGCCAGAGCGATCGCGTCCTGGTGCATCCGAGTCGATCACGCTCGCGTGAGCGCGGCCCTGCAGCGGCGATCGTTGCGTGCGCGCGCGCCCGAGCTGGCGCGCGTCTGCCGCCGCGTGCTCGTCGTGCTCCTGTTCGGCATCCTGCCCGCCTCGCTGTTGCTCGCGATCCTCGTCGGCAGCTTCCGCAGCGGCACCGGCGCGTGGGCGATCGACTTCGACGGCAACTTCCTGCGTCCCGCGCACGAGATCCTGCGCGGCGTCTCGCCGTACCATCCCGCCGAGCTCGTGCACGTGCGTCACGCGGTCGCCGCCGGCCATCGCCCGGACGAGTTCCACGACGGCGTCTTCCCGGCGTATCCGGCGCCCGCCCTGCTACTGGGCGTGCCGTTCTCGTACCTGCCGCTCGGCCTCGCGGAGTGGATCTGGGCGGCCTGCATGCTGTTCGCAGGCGGACTCGCACTGCATCTCGTCGGCGTCCGCGACTGGCGCGTCTACGGCATCGCGCTGCTGACGCCCGCTGCGATGAGCTCCGTCCTGCTCGGCGCCGTCGACTTCGCGCTCATGCTCGGGATCGCCGCCTGCTGGCGCTGGCGCGATCACGCCGGGCGCGCCGGTCTGGCGCTCGGAGCGGTCGTCGCGCTCAAGCTCGTGGCCGCGCCGCTCGTGGCCTGGCTGCTCGTCACCCGGCGCTGGCGCGCCGCCGCGACCGCCGGTGCCGTCGCGCTGGGATTGTGGCTCGCAGGCTGGGCGGTGATCGGGTTCCACGGCTTCTCGGGCTATCCGCACCTGCTCTCGCTGCTCACGGACATCGAGAGCAATCGCGGCTATTCGGCCGTGGCCTACGCGAATCTGATCGGGATCTCGGGGCAGGCGGCGACCTTCGCGCCGTATGTCCTCGGCGTCTGTCTGCTGGCGGCGCTCTGGGTCGTGAGCAGGCGCCGGGAGGGCGCCGACGAGGCCGCATTCCTGCTGGGTGTGCTCGTGGCGCTCGCGTTCTCGCCCATCGTCTGGCACCACTACCTCGTGCTGCTGTTCGTCCCGCTCGCGATCTATTCCCCCCGCTTCACGCCGATCTGGCTGCTGCCGACCGTGTGCTGGGTCGTCTGGCGCGGGGCGTTCCTGTACACCGGCCCCGCGGAGCGGCTGGTGTTCATGGCCGTGATCGCCGGCATCTGCGCCTGGATGCTGACGCGCAGGCGCGCTGCCGGCACGGCGGAGACCGCCACCTCTGCGCCGGCGCGTGGCACACTGCCCGCGTGGCGATGAGGCCGACCTACCGGGTGCGCATCGAATACTGCGTCCCCTGAGGCGCGACCCCGAACGCGGCCGGTCTGGCCGCGCGCATCCTCGAGGGTTGGTCTCCGGTGCTGGTCGCCCTCGAGCTCGTGCCGGGCACCGGTGGCGTCTTCGACGTCGACGTGGACGGCGAGCGCATCTTCTTCAAGAAGATGATCGGCCGCTATCCGCAGCCCGACGACGTCGTGCCGCTGCTGCGCGAGCACATCGGCCCCGAGGTCATGTAGCCAGGGACCGGCTCCTAGGCGAGATCGCCCTGGAGCACGCCCGCGTCCACCACGACGCGGCCGTCGAGCGCGACCGTGCAGCCGCGCATCGGCAGGTCGAAGTGGCCCGCCGTGTAGCGGCCGGCGTTCTCGTTGGCGCCGGTGGAGAAGAGGAAGTTGCCCGCGAATGCACGGGCCTCCGTGCCGTTGATCTGCGCCTTGTCGTAGAGCTCGAGGTAGTCCCAGCGCGCGGCCCGGTTCATGCCGAAGCCGACGTGGCTCACGGCGTAGCTCTCGCGGTCGCCGAAGGCGGCGAGATACGAGCGGAACAGGTCGGCGTCGAGGCCGTCGCCCTCGACCGCGATGATGTGGTCGTCCTCGATGCGTAGGCGCACCGCCTCGCGGACGTAGGTCTTGAACGTGAGGTTGATGTCGCCGGGCGCGAGTACGACGACGCCCTCGACGCAGTGCGCGGCCGGGAATGCCAGGCACAGTCCGCCCGGCCAGTGTGCGATCGTCCCGGGCTCCGTCGCGACGCCCGACGACCCCGCGCGGAAGGCACCCTCGAGCCGGGCCGTGAGATCGGTCCCGGCGGCCGAGGTCACGCGCATCTCCGCGGCGGCCTCGAGCAGCGCAACGCCACGTGCGACACGTGCCTCGAGCGTCGGGTCCTCGCCGTAGCGCTCGAAGTTCTCAGGGTGCTCGTTGCTGATCATCAGGACGCGCGCGCCGCCGCGCAGGATCTCGCCGAGCTCGGGAGCGTGCAGGAGGCCCTCGACGGTGCAGTCGATCACGAGCTCGGCGGCTGACAGCGCGGCGATCACGCCGCGGTTGCCGGCCAGCGCCTGCGAGGCGCCCGTCGAGCGCAGCGCCACGGGCCCGGTGTTCGCCGGGGTCGGCACGACGACGTCGTACACGCGTCCGCCCAGCATCTGCGCGGCGATGCGGCCCGTCTCCACGAGCTCCGGCCGGCTCGCCGACTCCGACAGCACGGCCACGATCTCGCCGCGGCTCAGCGCGCAGGCCCGCAGCTGACGGGCGAAGACATCGAGCCAGCGCCACTCCGTCATTCCGTCGCGCCCATGCCGTCGAGGTGCTCCCGTAGGGCGATGTTCACGGCCTCGGGGGCTTCCAGGCTCGAGATGTGACCGGCGCCCGGGACGATCTGCAGACGCGTCCCCGGGATGCCGGCGGCGAGCGCCTCCGCGTAGGAGAGCGGGGTCTCGGTGTCGCGCTCGCCGACGAGCACCAGCGTGGGCACGGTGATCTCGCCCAGCCGGTCGCGGACGTCGTGGGAGGGGAGGCATTCGATGGCGGCGCGCAGCCCGTCCGCCGAGATGCGCGACATCGTCGCGACGGCGGCTGCGACTGCAGCTTCGTCGGCGCCGGGCGCCATGATCGACCGGAGCACCGGCTCCGCGATGCTGGCGGGCGTCTCGCCGGCGTCAAGGGGATCGAGCCGGAGCCGCTTCCAGGCCTCGGGATCGGTGCCGTCGAGCCCGAAGGCGGGGCTCGAGTCCAGCAGCGCGAGCGAGCGCACACGCGCGGGATGGCGGAGCGTCGTGTGGAGTGCGATCTGGCCGCCCAGCGAGAGGCCGACGAGGTGCGCGCGCGTCTCTCCGAGCGTCTCGATGAGCCGTGCGGCGGCATCGGCCAGCAGCTCGAACGTGAGCCCGCCGGCGGGCAGCGGCGACGCGCCGTAGCCGGGCATGTCCCACGCGACGCAGCGGTAGCGGGCGGCGAGCGCCGCGAGCTGCGGGTCGAATCCGGTGCGCGTCATGCCGAGCCCGCCGAGGAACAGCACGAGCGGGCCCGAGCCCGCCTCCCGCCAGGCCACGGGTGTGGCCGCGACGTCCCGCAGATCAGACATGGCGGTGGTCATCGGGCTCGTCGTAGAGGCCGTAGCGCCCGAGCAGCTCCAGGCAGACCTCGGCGCTCCAGGGCAGCATGACCGAGCCGCAGCGCGCGTCCCGGTAGTGCTGCTCGAGCGGCAGGTTGCGCATCAGGGAGCCGCCGCCGCAGGCGCGGATCGCCAGCGCGGCGACCTCGGGCGCGGTCTCCATGGCGGTGTACGAGGCCGCCCATGCGCGCCGCAGCTGCTCGGGATCCGGATCGAGCCGCGCTTCGGCGACGGCGCACTCCCAGAGCGAGCGGCTGCGCTCGTACGCGATCTGGATCTCCGCCCACGCCCACTGCTTGGCGGGCACGTCACGCCGCGCGGGAATGCCCGGCGGAGGCGTGCTGCCGAGATAGCCCTGGACGAAGTCGACGACCGCGCGCGTGAGGCCGATGTACGTCGGCGTGAGCGTCAGGTAGACGTGCGGCCAGCGCGCGGCGAGCTGGTCGAAGCCCCCCGGCGGAAGCAACTCGTCGTCGGCCTCGACGAAGGCGTCCTCGAAGACCAGCGTGCGGGAGTCGGTTCCGCGCATGCCGAGCGGATCCCAGTCGCCGACGATGCGCACGCCGGCGTTGTCGGAGCGCACCGAGAGGAAGCGCAGGCCTTCCTCGCCGGGCACACGGCAGGTGAAGTTGTAGGCATGCGCCGCGCCCGCCAGCGACGCGAACACCTTGCGGCCGTTGACGTTGAAGCCGCCCGGCACGGGGGTGGCCGTCGTCGCGACTCCGGCGGTCGCTCCGCGCGCGATCCCCTCCGAGAGCGGCTGGCTCATGATCGCGCCGTCCTCGAGGATCCAGCGGTAGAGCTCGCTGCGAATGCGCTCGTGGCGCTCTCGCACGTCGGCAGGCATGTCGAGATCGTCGGCCAGGATGCCGGTCCAGAGCGTGGTCTGGCTGTGCATGTTGTACGTCAGCGCGGTCATGGGGCAGAAGCGGGCCAACTCCGCCGCGACGTGCATGTAGTCCTGGAAGCTCGCTCCCATGCCGCCGTAGCGCTTGGGGATGCAGAGCCCGAGCATCCCCGCGTCGCGGAGCTCCGCGTAGTTCTCGAACGGGAAGGCCGTCTCGCGGTCGTAGCCGGCCGCGCGCCCGGCGAAGCCCGGCCCCAGGTCGTGCACGATCTCGAACGCGAGATCCCTCGCGGATGGCACGTCCGGCAGGCCCGTCACGTGCGCCAGACGATGTAGCCCTGGCGCGCGATGCGGAAGCCGGCGTGCTTTCCGCGCACGAAGCGGCATGTGACGCCGTTCAGCGCCGACCGGCAGCGAATCGCGCCGATGTCGACCGACTTCCCGTAGCGCAGGGTCGTGCAGTCGTGGAAGCAGCGGGGCCCGACATCGCCACGGCACGACCCGAGGATCACGCCGTGCGTGCCGAGGCTGAGGTTGTACGGCTCCCAGTCGAGGTCGCAGGCCTTCGGCTTCGTGCGCGGGTGCGGCCAGGTCGCCGTGCGCGCCTGGCACTCGACGTAGGCGGGCGCGGTGCCGCCGATGCAGTTGATGTTTCCCGACGGGCTCTGGAAATGAGCCACGACGGGGTCGGCCGCCGCGGGCGCCGCCCCGGACGCCGCCAGGACGAGCACTGCGATGAAGATCGCGCGGCGCATTGCCGGTGAGCATAAAGTGACAGCGTGAAGCCGCGCATCGCCTGCATCCAGTTGCGCGCCGGCAGCTCGCCCGACGACAACCTGGCCGCCGCCGAGCGGTTCATCCGGCAGGCGGCGGCGGATGGCGCCGAGATCGCGCTGCTGCCCGAGCGCTGGGAGGCGTTCGGCTCGTCCGAGGAGATTCGCGCAGCTGCGCAGCCGGTCGACGGCCCGCGCCTGACAGCGGTTCAGGGCTGGGCTCGTGAGCTCGGCATGGCCATCGTGGCCGGCTCCGTGGCCGAGCGAGTCGCGGGCGACGAGCGCCTGCGCAACACGAGCGTCGCGTTCGATCGCGACGGCCGCCAGGTCGGCGTCTACCGCAAGATCCACCAGTTCGACGTCGACCTTCCGGGTCAGCGGGTGCGCGAGTCCGACACCGACGCGCCGGGGACCGGCGGAACGATCGCCAGGTTCGGCGACCTGAGCGTCGGCCTCACGATCTGCTACGACCTGCGCTTCCCCGAGCTCTACCGCGCCTACGCCGTGGCCGGAGCCACCGTCCTCACGGTGCCGGCCGCATTCCTCGAACGCACCGGGCGCGACCACTGGGAAGTGCTGTTGCGCGCACGCGCGATCGAGAACCAGTGCTTCGTCGTCGCGGCCAACCAGCACGGAAAGCTGCCCGCGGGCCTGACGGCCTATGGCCGCTCGATGATCATCGAGCCCTGGGGCACGGTGCTCGCCCAGGCGCCGGACGGGGAGGGCGTGATCGTCGCCGAGTGCGACCACGAGCGCCTTGCGCGCGTACGCGCGCATGTGCCCTCGCTGGCGCACCGGCGCCCGGAGGCGTACGACGTTCCGACCTGACCTGCGGGTTGCGGCGGTCGCGCTGGCCGTCGGGCTCGTGCTGGCCGACGCTTCGGTCGTCATCCTCGCGCTGCCGGCGATCTACCGCGAGTACCACGCCGAGGTCGCCGACGTCGCCTGGGTCGTCACGGCCTTCAACCTCGCCATCGCGCTCGCGGCCGTCCCCGCCGCTCGGCTGGCGTCGCGCGGCGCCGGGCGAGTGTGTGCCGGCGGGCTCGTCGTGTTCGCAGCGGCCGCGGCGGCCTGTGCGCTTGCGCCCTCGCTGGCCTTCCTGATCGGAGCGCGCGCGGTGCAGGGCGTGGGCGGGGCGGCGGCGGTGTGCGCCGCGCTCGAGCTGCTGCCGGCCATCACAGGCGGCGAGCGACGGGCGGTGCGCGTCTGGGTCACCGCCGGCATCGTCGGCGCGGCGCTCGGGCCCGCGATCGGCGGGTTGCTGACGCAGCTGATCTCGTGGCAGTCGATCTTCGTGGTGCAGATACCCCTCGCGCTGTTGCCCGCGCTCGTCGTCTTCGGCCGTGGCGCCCCTGCCGTCGCGCGGCGCGCCGGGCTCCCGCACATTGCGGCCAACGTCGCGCTCGGGCTGCTCTCGGCGGGCCTTGCCGCGGTGCTGTTCCTGCTCGTGCTGCTGCTGGTCGAGGGCTGGCGCATGCCGCCGATCTCGGCTGCGCTCGTCGTCACGGTGATGCCGGCTGCGGCGCTCGTCTCGGGGCAGTTCGAGCGGCGTGTTGCCAGCCCGCGCACACGCGCGGCCGCCGGCACCCTGCTGGGCACCGGGGGCGTCGCCGCGCTCGGCCTGCTGCCAGGTGCGGGCTGGGGCTGGACGCTCGCCCCGCAGTTGCTCGTCGGACTCGGACTCGCGCTCTCGCTCGGCGCGCTCACCGAGGCGGCGCTGGCCGGGCGCTCTCCGGCGGCCATCCACGGCGGCTACACGATCGCTGCGCGCCATGCGGGCGTCGTGCTCGGGCTCGTCCTGCTGACGCCCGTGTTCGTCGCCGACCTCGACCGCCAGCGCGACAGGGCGACCCAGAAGGGCGCCGAGCTCGTGCTGGACGCCCGTATCGACGCACTCACGAAGGTCGACCTCGCCTCACGCATCGCGAGCGACATCCGTCGCCAGCCTGGACGCCTGCCCGACATCCACGACTCGTTCGCCTCGGTGAACGCGAGCGATCGCGAGCGGCCGCAGCTGCAGGTGCTCGAGCGGCAGCTGAACGAGCAGCTCGATCGCGCCGCGACGTCGTCGTTCGAGCGCTCATTCCTGTTCGCAGCCGTGCTCGCGGCCCTCGCGCTGATTCCGATCGCGCTGACGCGGGATGTCTCGCTGTGAGGCCGATGCGCCGGACGCTCGCAGTGCTCGGCTGCTCGGCGGCGCTCGGCGCCTCGGTGCCGGTCACCTACCTCGCGCTCGGCGGCGGCTCCTACGAGCCTTCGTCCGTGCGCAACCCGTGTGCGCCGCGCTCGTGGCGCAACCCCGGGGGCCTGGAGGCCGTCGCCCAGCAGATCGCGCTCTCGGCGCTCGACGGAGCCGCCTGCCACTTCGGGGTCTCGCGCGAGACGCTCACGATCGCCCTGGCCACGTCGAGCTCGCGTGCCCGCTTTGCGCGTGCCCACCACGTCGACAGCCACGAGCTCGAGAACGCCGTGCGCCGCGGCCTGGAGCGAGCGGTCGACGATGCCGAACGGGCAGGCGCGATCAGCGGATTCCGCGCGACAGCCCTGCGCTTCGCAGCCGAGCACGTCCCCGTGGAGCAGCTCGCCAACCTCGTCGAGACGGTGCAGTCGCTGCCCGGGCTCTGATCAGTCCTTCGGTGCGAGCCCGCGGGCGTCGAACACGACCCGGATGCTCGTGATCTTGCCGTTCTGGACACGACTCCAGTTGGCGGTCGGCACGGGCCGTGCGACCGAGGTGTGCAGCTCGAACCACGTGAGCACGTCATCTCCGTCAACGAACACCTTGCGCACGACGATGTCGGTCACGATCTTCGACATCCCCTCGAGGCCCTTCACGCAGTCCTCGGCGTTGTCGAGGTGGGCGAGCGGCCCGTCGAATGTCACGTCGTCGGCGAGCAGGAGGCGCAGCAGATCGAAATCTCGCGCTTTCCAGGCCTCGAAATAGGTGGCGGCAACTGTGCGGGCGTCCATTGGCATGCAGCGCGGTGCCCTCCTCGGCCTTCCCTAAACGACTTCGGCCCAGCGCAGCTCGAGCGTCGCCGGCCGGCGGAAGGCGAATCCGGTCGGCTCCGGCGCGTGGGCGATCTCGAGCTCCGGCAGGCGCTCGAACAGCGCGATGAGCGCGGTCTGGCACTGCATGCGCCCGAGGTTGAAGCCGAGGCAGTGGTGGTGCCCGTGGCTGAGCGTGAGGTGGTGGCGCGCGTTCCCGCGCCGCACGTCGAAGCGGGCGGGATCGGGAAAGACCGCCGGATCGCGGTTGGCGGCGACCGTGCTGACGCCCAGGAACTCGCCGGCGCCGAGCTCGACGTCGCCGAGCTCGCACGGCTCGGCCGTCCAGCGCTCGATGAAGGCGACGGGAGGGATGAGCCGCATGCCCTCCTCGATCGCGTTGCCCATGAGGCCGGGCTCCGCGCGCACGAGCTCCAGCGCTTCCGGGTTCGTCAGCAACAGCAGCACGGCGTTCGCCAGCGTCGACTCGACGGTCTCGATCGCGCCGAACAGGATCACGCGCAGTTGCGCGACGATCTCCTCGTCCGAGAGCCCTCGTGCGGGATCGTTGGCGACCGCGCTCGTGATCGAGTTGTCGGGCCGCGCTCGCGAGCGCTCGACCTCCGCCAGCAGGATCGCGTCGAGCTCCGTGCGGGCCGCGTCGGCGCGCCGCTGCGGCTCGGGATCGCCGTCGTAGACCATCGCGCCGGCGAAGGCCTCGTAGAACTCCTGCACGCGCGCGACGTCGTCGAGCGAAAGGCCCAGGATGTCGCCCGCGACGCCGATCGCGAACGGTGCCGCGAACTCCTCGACCAGCTCGCAGCCGCCGCGCGGCGCAAGCTCGCCGACCATCGCATCGACGCGCCGTTTGACGGGCTCGGCGAAACGCGCCCGTACGGGACGCACGCCGAACGGCTCCTCGAAGGGCCGCCGCTGCCGCGCGTGCTCGTCTCCGTCGGTGCTCAGCATCATCACGCCGAGCGACGCGCGCACGAGGTTGGGCTCGGCCCAGACCGTGAATTCGTCGCGTCTGCTCAGCAGCTCGCGCGCGAGTGCGTGCGAGGTGACCAGCCAGCCGCCGAGCGCCGGCACCCACGAGATCGGCTCGGCCTCGCGCAGCCTGTCGAGCGCGTCGACGCGGCTGTCGAGCTCGAGGTCGGCGAACTCGATCGCCGAGCCCGCCGGGAAGCGTGCGCGCCGCGTCGCGTCCTCGGCCTCGTCGATCGCGATCTGCGGAACCAGTTCCTGCATCGCGGTCGATGCTACTCGGAGTCACTTCCCGGAATGAGCCCTGGAGGCCGCTCGGGCGATCACCGCCGCGACGGCCCGAGGATGGGTGATCGGCGAGAGGTGGCCGGAGCCCGGGATGATCGTCATCGGGGCGTGCAGCACGGCGGCCACCCGGCGGCCGCTCGAGACCGGCACCGAGCTGTCGTGCTGTCCGAAGACCACCGTCGCGGGCACGCGCACCCGTGCGAGATCGGCGATCTCCACGCCCTGGATGCCGTTGGACAGCATGCGGGCGAGCGCGTCCTCCGTGCCGTCGACCCGCAGGGGCCTGCGCCAGCGCGCGAGCTCGCGCGCGTCGATGTGCACGGGATCCGGCGCGTAGGCCTTGCGGATGATCTCCCGCAGCGCCCAGTCCCAGCCCAGCACGATTCGGAAGGCGCTGGTGCGGTAGGGATCGACGATCAGGTCGCGCAGCACACCGGGTCCGCCGCCGCCTGCCAGGGCGTCACCGTCGACCAGGACGACTCCGTCCGTCCGGCCCGGGTGGGCCAGTGCTTCGGCGGCGGCGACGCCGGCGCCGAGCGAATGGCCGGCGAGCAGCGCGTGCTGCACGCCGACGGCCCGCATGAAGTCGTCGACCTGCCGCTGCCAGTCCGCCAGGAGGTAGTGGCCGCTGCGCTCGGAGTAGCCGAACCCCGCCAGGTCCAGCGCGAACACGCGGTGGTTGCCCGCGAGGTCGCGCGCGACCACGTCCCATGTGTCGCTCGGCTCGAGGAATCCGCCGATCAGCACGATCGCCGGCCCGTGCGTCCCGAAGCGCTCGTAGTGCGTGAGCACGCCGCCCGCATCGACGAATCGCCCGGACGGAGCCAGCGAGCGCCCGGACTGCTCGTCCGGAGAGGTCGCGACGTTGTAGACCGCCGAGCAGCCGGTCACGCCGAGCGCGACGCCGAGCACGACGATGCCGATGCGTTTCGCGATGCGCGTGGCCCGGAGCACGGCCTCACAGTAATCACGAGCACTCGGAATAGAGAGCGCGCCCCGGAACGTTGTTCACATCGGCCCGTGCGGGGTCATACTGCTGACTTACAACTTCCTGGGAGAGAAGCCAATGTCGTCGGAAATCCCCGACCCGCGCCGCTGGATCGCGTTGATCCTGCTCTGTGCGACGCAGTTCATGCTCATCATCGACGTCTCGATCGTCAACGTCGCGCTGCCGACCATCGAGGTCGATCTCGACTTCACCAACTCCAGCCTGCAGTGGGTCGCGAGCGCCTATGCGCTGACGTTCGGCGGGTTCCTGCTGCTCGGCGGCCGGTGTGCCGATCTGCTCGGCCGTCGCCGGCTCTTCATGGCCGGCCTGGCCGTCTTCACGATCGCGTCGCTGGCCTGCGGCTTCGCGTCGTCCAGCAGCTTCCTGATCGGCGCACGCGCGGTTCAGGGCCTCGGCGCCGCGATGATCGCGCCCGCGGCGCTCTCGATCCTCTCCACGACCTTCGCCGAGGGCAACGAGCGCAACAAGGCGCTGGCCGTGTGGGGCGCCGTCTCCGGGGCCGGCGGCGCGGTGGGCGTCCTGATGGGCGGCGTGCTCACGGAGTACGTCGGCTGGGAATGGGTCTTCTTCGTCAACGCGCCGATCGGCGTCGCGGCCATCCTGCTCGCGCCGCGCCTGCTCAACGAGAGCCGTGTCGAGGACGCCGTCCGCTCCTTCGACCTGATCGGCGCCGTGCTCGTCACGGCCAGCCTCTCGCTGCTCGTCTACACCGTCGTCAAGACCGACGAGTACCACTGGTTCTCGGCCCGCACGCTCGGCTTCTTCGCCATCTCGGCGGCGCTGATGGTCGCGTTCCTGATCAACGAGCGGCGCGCGAGCAGTCCGCTGCTCCCGCTCTCGATCTTCCGTCTGCCCACGATCGTGGGCGCGAACGTCGTGGGCTTCATGCTCGGGGCGGCGATCTTCTCCATGTTCTTCCTGCTCGCGCTCTACATGCAGCAGCCGCTGGGGCTCGGCTACAGCGCGATCCGCAGTGGCGTCGGCTACCTGCTCGTTGCCTGCACGATCATCGTCTCGGCCGGTGCCTCACAGGCGCTCGTCGGGCGATTCGGCGTGCGGCGCGTGCTGATCCTGGGCCTCGTGCTGCTGACGGCGGGCCTCCTGTTCTTCACGCAGGTCTCGCCGCACGGCTCGTACCTCGCCGACCTCGCGCCCGGCTTCGTGCTCGCGGGCATCGGTCTCGGCTTCGCGTTCATCCCGGTCACGATCGCCGCGCTCATGGGCATCACCGACGACGAGTCCGGGCTCGCCTCCGGGCTCATCAACACGTCTCAGCAGATCGGCGGCGCGGTCGGTGTCGCGCTGCTAGCCACCGTGTTCACCAGCCGGACGGCCGAGCTCCGGGCGAGCGGGACGGCGGCCGACGTTGCGTTCACCGACGGGCTCTCCCGCGCGTTCCTGGTCGGCGCCGTCATGGCCGTGATCGCGCTCGTCGCGGCGGTCGTCCTCGTGCGCGAGGGCCGCGGCGCCGAGGTGGAGGTCACGGCTCCGGCTGCGGAGGGCGTCAGGAGCGCCTGACAGCTGCGGCCGGGCGTGCGGGTTGACCCACGCCGCGCGCGCCTCGCATTCACGCGCAAGCTCGTCTGGGGAGATCCAGACCGCCGGGGGCTCGGGCTCCCGGCGGAACGGCACGCCCCAGGCCACGGCGAGCGCCGCGAGGGCCATCAACCCGAGCAGGATGGTGCCGAGCAGCTGGATGTCGAAGGACATGCCACGCTCCTAGGCGTTCCTGGATGTCCGCTGCATCTTCACCGGAGCGCCAACGTACGAGCAAACAATCTAATTCGCAAGTAAACGTGACGGCATTGTCACGCTACGCAGCCGATCGACGTGGCGCTCCCAGATCGGAAGACAGCTCGGCGGCGGCGGCGGCGACGGCCACCGCGGCCTCCTCCAGCCTGTGGGCGAAGCGGAAGGCGGGCGCCGAGACGTTGACTGCGGCGACGATGCGCCCGGTGCTGTCGCGCACCGGAGCGGCCGCGGCCACGAGGCCCGGCTCGAACTCCTCGCGCACGATCGCGTAGCCGCGCACGCGCGCCGCGGCGATGCGCTCGGAGTCATCGGCCAGCCCGAGCGCGGCCAGCTCGTCGTCGGCGAGGTCGAAGGCCAGGGCGCGGCCGGCCGACGTCGTCGCGAGCGGCGTCAGAGCGCCCACCAGCCCGGGCGCGCAGATTGCGCTCGCGGGCGACTCCGAGAGGAGCGTGAGCACGCTCGCGCCCTCGCGCACCGACAGGTGCGCGCTCTCGCCGAGGTCGTGGACGAGCTCGCGCAGCAGCCGGGGCGCGGAGGACAGCAGCCGCGGCTCGCCCGCGCGTGCGGCCAGCGCGAACACCTGCCAGCCGATGCGGTAGGAGAGCGTGTCGGGATCGCGCTCGACGAGCCCGTGCTCGGCCAGCGTCGCGAGCGTGCGCGACGTCTGGCTCTTGTCGCTCCCGATCAGCTCGGCGAGGCGCACGACGCCGAGCCCGCCGCGACTCGCGGCTTCGGGGCCCGCGAGCGCCTGGAGCACTGCGAGGCCACGCGCCAGACCGGAGGTGCCGGGGTTCATGGGAGCACTCTACTTCAAGATGCAACTGGAGTTGTATGATCGCTGGATGTTCACGAACGCCATGCCCCGCTACGAGCCCATGGCGCCCGAGGCGCTGGAACTGGTCGAGCGCGGCTGGAAGCGCCTCGTCTCCGAGATCGGCGTGCAGTTCGACGAGCCGCGGGCGCTCGAGCTGTTCCGGGCGGCGGGCCAGGACGTCGACGGCGAGCTCGTGAAGTTCGATCCGGAGTTCGTGCTCGAGCAGGTTGCGAAGGCGCCCTCGCAGTTCCGGGTGCACGCGCGCAATCCCGAGCACGACGTCCACATCGGCGGTGATCGCATGATGTTCCTGCCCGCGCAGGGGCCGCCATTCGTGCGCATCGGAGACGAGCGGCGCGACGGCACGCTCGCCGATCTCGTCAACTTCATCAAGCTCGCGCAGATGGCGCCCGAGCTCGACACGCCAGGCGGCAACATCTGCGAGCCCGACGACGTGCCGCTGGATTCGCGCCACCTCGTTCAGACGCTCGCTCTGATCGTGCACTCGGACAAGATCTTCAAGGGCTCGCCGATGTCGCGGACGGCGAGCGAGGACACGATCCGCATGGGCGAGATCCTCTTTGGCGGGCGCGAGGCGATCGAGCAGCGGCCGAGGATGTTCGCCAATGTCAACGTCAACTCGCCGCTGCGCTACGACGTGCGCATGCTCGAGGCGATGCTGGCCTACAGCGGCGCCGGGCAGCCCGTGATCGTCACCCCGTTCCTGCTCATGGGGGCGATGGCGCCGGTCACGATCCCCTCGGCGCTCGCGCAGCAGATGGCAGAGGTGCTCACGGGCATCGCGCTCGTACAGCTCATCCGCCCGGGGGCTCCGTGTGTCATGGGCTCCTTCCTCTCGGCCATCGACATGCAGTCGGGGTCGCCCAGCTTCGGCGGGCCCGAGTCGGTCTTCGGGCTCTACGCGTCGGGCCAGATCGCTCGCCGCTACAACCTCCCGTGGCGCGCCGGAGGCGGCACGCTGACTGCCAGCCAGAGCGTCGACGCGCAGGCAGCCTACGAATCCCTCAACACGCTGCTGGCGGCCTTCATGGCAGGGGCCAACGTCGTCTACCAGTCGGCGGGCTGGCTCGAGAGCGGGCTCGTGGCCTGCTTCGAGAAGTTCGCTCTCGACATCGAGCTGCTGCAGCTCCTGCGCCGGCAGTTCACGCCCGTCACCTTCGACGAGGACGCGCTCGCGTTCTCGGCCCACGCCGAGATCGGGCCGGGCGGCTACTTCCTGGGCGCGGAGCACACGCTCGAGCGCTTCCGCGAGTGCTTCTGGCGACCCGCTCTGGCGTCGACCGAGAACTTCGAGCGCTGGAGGCGAAACGGCTCCCACGACGCCCGCGACCGCGCCGGCGTGCTCTGGCGTGAGGCGATCGAGCGCTACGAGCAACCGCCGCTGGACGCGGCCGCGCAGGCCGAGCTGAGCGAGTTCGTCGCACGCCGCACCCGCGAGCTGGGGGACGACCCGTTCCCGCTTCCGGGCGCTGCAATACTGCACTCGCGATGAAGCTGGAGGGCATTCACCACATCACGGCGATCACGGGCGACGCCCCCCGGAACGTCGATTTCTACGCTCGCCTGCTGGGTCTTCGGATGGTCAAGAAGACCGTCAACCAGGACGATCCGAGCGTCTACCACTTGTTCTACGCCGACGAGCTCGGCAGCGGCGGGGCCGATCTGACCTTCTTCGAGTACCCGGGCGCGACACCGGGCCGGGCAGGGCCGGGAATGGTGAACCGCATCCTCACGCGGGTCGGCTCGAGCGAGGCGCTCGACTTCTGGGCCGACCGCCTCGGAAGCGAGGGTGTCGCCACGGAGCGCTCGGACGCCGGCCTCTCGTTCGCCGATCCCGAGGGCATGGCGCACGAGCTCGTCGTCGTCGATCGTCCCGACGAGCCGTTGATCGCTCGTCACCGGGAGATCCCGCGCGAGTTCGCGCTGCAGGGCTTCGAGGGCGTGCGTGCCTCCAGCATGCGGCCCGACTCCAGTCGCCGGATGCTCGAGGAGGCGCTCGAGTTCGAGCCCATCGAGGATGGCTGGGAGGCGCGGGGCTCTGCGCGCGGAGGCACCTACGCCTACGACCCGCTGCCCGACGTCCGCGGCGTGCCCGGCGCCGGCACGGTGCACCACATCGCCTGGGCCTCCACGTTCGAGGACCACGAGGCCTGGGGAGAGCGGGTACGTGAGCTCGGCCTGCACCCGACGCCCGTGATCGACCGCTTCTACTTCCGCTCGATCTACTTCCGCGAGCCCGGCGGCGTGCTCTTCGAGATCGCGACGCTCGGCCCGGGGTTCACGGTCGACGAGCCGCTGGAGTCGCTCGGCGAGCACCTCTCGCTGCCGCCGGCGTTCGAGCACCTGCGCGAGCGCATCGAGCCGGTGCTGACGCCGCTCCCCGACATCCGCGCGTGGCGGCCCGACCCAGAGTGAGCGCGACCGACGCGTTCGTCCACCGCTACGAGCCGGGCAGTGGCCCGGCCACCCTCCTGTTGCTGCACGGCACCGGAGGCGACGAGCATCAGCTGATCGACCTCGGCCGCCAGCTCGCGCCGACAGCCGCGCTGCTCAGCCCGCGCGGCAAGGTGCTCGAGGGCGGAGTGGCGGCGCGCTTCTTCGCGCGGCGCGGCATGGGCAATCTCGATCTCGACGATCTGCGGCTGCGCGGCGCCGAGCTCGCACAGTGGATCGGCGATGCGAGCAGCCACTACGGGCGCGACCCGGGGCGCGTGATCGCGCTCGGCTACTCGAATGGCGCCAACATCGCCGTCGAGCTGCTCTTCCGCCATGGCGGCGTGCTGCGCGGCGCCGCACTGCTGCGACCGATGCTGCCCTATCGCCCCGACGCGCCGCTGTCGCTGAGCGGCACGGATGTCCTGATCGCGTCGGGCGATGCCGATCCGTACAGCTCGCCGCAGCAGATCGAGGAGCTGGCCGAGCTGCTCGTCGCGGGCGGCGCCGAGGTGCAGGTCTCGCGGCAGCCTGTCGGCCACGAGCTCACCCAGGGCGATCTCGACGCGCTCGCGGCCTGGATCCAGCCGCACGTGGACGACGCATGAGCGTGCCGATCCCCGCCGACACGCACATGGGCGCCGTCCACCTCACGGTCGCCGATCTCCAGCGCTCGCTCGACTACTACCGCGGGTCGATCGGCCTCGACGTCCTGGCCGAGGGCGACGGCCGCGCCACGCTGGGCGCGGGCACAGCGCGACTCCTGGAGTTGGTCGAGGAGCAGGGCGCACAGCCCGCGCCCGGACGCACGGGGCTGTTCCACTTCGCGCTGCTCCTGCCCGACCGTCCCAGCCTGGCGCGCTGGCTGGCACATGCCGTGCGCGAGCGCGTCCGGCTCTCGGGAGCCTCCGACCACTTCGTCAGCGAGGCCATCTACCTCAGCGATCCCGACAAGCACGGCATCGAGATCTATCACGACCGACCGCGCGAGATCTGGGAGGGACAGGTCGCAACGCGCCTGGTCACCGATCCGCTCGACCTCAACGGGCTGCTGGGCGAGCTCGACGATCCCGAGACGGAGCCGTTCGAGCGCCAGCCCGCGGGCACGACGATGGGACACGTCCACCTGCAGGTCTCGCACATCGCCCCGACCACCGAGTTCTATCGCGACCTGCTCGGATTCGGCCTGATGGCCGAGTACGGCGGACAGGCCGTCTTCCTCTCGGCCGGCGGCTACCACCACCACGTCGGAGCCAACATCTGGCGCAGCGGAGGCGCGCTGCCGCCCGATCCGGGCGCCGCAGCGCTGCGGCGCTTCGAGATCGTGCTGCCCGACGCGGCCGAGCGCGATGCGCTGGCCGCGCGCATCGCCGACAGCGGCATCGACGTCGAGGACGACCCGGCAGGCCCGCTCGTGCGCGACCCTTCGCACAACGCGTTCGTGCTGCTCAGCGCGAGCTAGGCGGATTCTCAGCCGGTTCACACTCCTCACATAGGCTGCTCCTACACGGCTCCGGGATCCTGCGGTCAGAACACACCAGCGGATCCGCGGAAAGCGGAGGGAGCGTTGAGATGAATCCGACAGCGCATGCGCGCAGGCAACGATCGGCGGTCGGCCAGGCCCTCCTGGGTCGCCTTGCCTCTTGGCGGACGCTCGCCTTGGTCATTGCCGCGCTCGTCGCGTTCGCCGTCGCGAGCGGCGTCGCGCTCGCTCGCACGACCGCCACAGGCGTCGAGCGGGGAGTCGTCATCATCAGGACCACGCTCGCCTACCAGGACGCGAGGGCGGCCGGAACCGGGATGGTGCTGACCTCGTCCGGCGAGATCCTCACGAACAACCACGTGATCCGCGGTGCCACCAGGATCACCGTCGTCGTCCCGGGAACGAGCCACGCCTACACGGCGAAGGTCGTCGGCTACGACGTGGCCGACGACGTCGCGCTGCTCCGCGTCGCCGGAGCCTCGAACCTCGAGACCGTGACGACCGGCGAGTCCTCCAAGGTAGGAGTCGGCGACCGGATCACGGCCGTCGGCAACGCGGGTGGCACCGGGACGCTGAGCACGGCCACGGGCTCGGTCACCGCTCTCCGGCGCTCGATCAGGGTGGGCGACGACACCGGCGGCGCAACTCGGCTCACCGGCCTGGTCGGCGTCAACGCGAACGTCGTGGCCGGCGACTCCGGGGGCCCGTTGCTCAACAGCGCCGGCGCCGTGATCGGGATGAACACCGCCGGCTCGACCGGATATGTGTCCCGCTCCTCCACCGACACACAGGCCTACGCGATTCCGATCGGCAAGGCGCTCTCGATCGTCCGGCAGATCCAGGCGGGGCACGCGTCGGCGCGGATCCACGTCGGAGCGACGTCGTTCCTCGGCGTCCAGGTCGCATCGACGTTCCGCAACAGCGACTTCACGTCCCCGGGTGCGGTGATCGCAGAGGTCCTGCGCGGCAGCCCGGCCGCGGCCGCCGGGCTCTCCGCGGGCGACGTGATCACGGCGATCAACGGCCGGACGACCTCCTCACCGAGCTCGATCGGTGCGGCGATCCTGGCGAAGAAGCCGGGCACGAAGATCACGATCCGGCTGACCGATCGCTCCGGCGCGTCGCGCTCGGCGACCGTGACCCTCGCCAGCGGGCCCGCCCAATAGGCGGGAACTGCGCCTAGGAGACGCCGAGCTCGGCGGCCGCACGTGCACGCGCGGTCTTCGTGCGGCCGCCGGCTGGGAGCACGACCTTGCGCAAGCGCACGTGCGAGGGCGTGACCTCGACGGCTTCGTCCTCGCGGATGAACTCCAGCGCCTGCTCGAGCGAGAGGTGGCGCGGCGGCGCCAGGCGCACGAGCTCCTCGGCGTGCGCCGAGCGCATGTTGCTGGCCTTCTTCTCCTTGGCGACGTTGACGTCGAGGTCCTCGGGTCGCGCGTTGACGCCGATCACCATGCCCTCGTAGACGTCGACGGCGGGCCCGATGAAGAGCTCGCCGCGCTCCTGGAGGCTCATCAGCGCGTGCGAGGTCGAGACGCCGCGCCGGTCGGCGACCAGGCTGCCGTTGGGTCGCGTCTTGAGATCGCCGAACCACGGCGCGAAGCCCTCGAACACGTGGTGGAGGATGCCGGTGCCGCGAGTCTCCGTGATGAACTCCGTGCGGAAGCCGATCAGCCCGCGCGCCGGCACGAGGTAGTCCAGCCGGACCCAGCCGGTGCCGTGGTTGACCATCTGCTCCATCTTGCCCTTGCGGAGCGCGAGCAGCCCGATGACGACGCCGGAGTAGGCCTCGGGGACATCGATCGCGAGACGCTCGACGGGCTCGCTGAGCACGCCGTCGATGCGGCGGGTGACGACCTGCGGCTTGCCGATCGTGAGCTCGAAGCCCTCGCGCCGCATCTGCTCGACCAGCACCGCGAGCTGCAATTCGCCGCGGCCCTGCACCTCCCAGGCGTCGGGGCGATCACCGTCGAGCACGCGCAGCGAGACGTTGCCGACGAGCTCCTGGTCGAGGCGGTTGCGCACCTGGCGCGCGGTCAGGAGCTTGCCGTCGAGGCCCGCGAGCGGTGAGGTGTTGATGCCGATCATCATCGACAGGCTGGGCTCGTCGACGCTGATCACGGGCAGCGGGCGCGGATCGTCCGGATCGGTCAGCGTCTCGCCGATGGCGACGTCCTCGATCCCGGCGATCGCGATGATCTCGCCCGGGCCGGCCTCCTCGGCGGGCACGCGCGTGAGCTCCTCCGTGACCGTGAGGTCGGTGATCCTGACGCGCTCGGTGGTGCCGTCGATGCGGCAGCGCAGCACGCTGTCGCCGCGCCGCAGCACGCCGTTGCGGATGCGGCAGAGCGCGAGGCGGCCGAGGTACGGCGACGCGTCGAGGTTGGTCACGAGCGCCTGCAGCGGGTGGCCTTCCTCGTAGGCAGGCGGGGGCACGGTCGCAAAGAGCGTCTCGAAGAGCGGCTCGAGATCCTCCCCCGGCACGTCGGGATCGAGCGTCGCCTGCCCGGCGCGCGCGTTCGTGTAGACGATCGGGAACTCGATCTGCTTCTCGTCGGCGTCGAGGTCGAGGAACAGCGCGTAGACCTCGTCGACGACCTCTGCGATGCGCGCGTCGGGCCGGTCGATCTTGTTCACGACCAGGATCACGTGCAATTGCAGCTCGAGCGCCTTGCGCAGCACGAAGCGGGTCTGAGGCAGCGGGCCCTCGCTGGCGTCGACCAGCAGCAGCACGCCGTCGACCATCGTCAGGCCGCGCTCGACCTCGCCGCCGAAGTCGGCGTGGCCGGGCGTGTCGATGATGTTGATCTTCGTTCCGCCATGACGCACGGCGGTGTTCTTGGCCAGGATCGTGATGCCCTTCTCGCGCTCGAGATCCCCGGAATCGAGCACGCGATCCTGCACCGACTCGTTCTCACGGAAGGCGCCGGACTGCCACAGCATCGCGTCGACGAGCGTCGTCTTGCCATGGTCGACGTGAGCGATGATCGCCACGTTGCGGATGTCTGCGCGTTCTGCCACACCTGCAGTGTCCGCGACCTGCCCCCTGCAAGCGGCAGGACGCCCCCACCAACGGGTCTGACCAACCGGGGTCTGACCCCGCCTGGCGGGGCCTGACCCCAGGTGGCGGGACGTGACCCCATGCTGTCGCGAATCCCACAAGTCCAGTAGCCATGTGGAATGTGGGCGTTGCTTGATCCTCAACCGAACAACCCGGGGCCGACCGCGCACATCGATCGGAAGTCCTGAAATCCGCATGGATAGGCGCATCGCCACCCTGGGGTCAGGCTCCGCCACTTGGGGTCAGGCCCCGCCTGGCGGCGCCAGACCCCGTTCGTTCCTAAATCAGCAGAAGACGGCGATCGTGAAGCTCGTCGAGACGGCCGTTCCGTTGGCGCGATTCGTCTGTACTCGGACGGAGGTCTGGCTCGGATAGCCGGGGGCGAGGTCCACTCCCGTGTTGCTCTGGGAGACGAATGCGGCACCCTGGATGCCGGTCGTGGAGAGGCCGGCTCCGGCGAAGTTGGGGATCGAGGCCTGCGTGGCCACCGTCGCGCACTGGGTGATGTCCTGCCCGAAGTTGACGAAGTAGATGCCCGTGCCACCGCTGCGCGCGGTGACGCCCGAGCCCGACGCATTGACCGTGCCGTTGGCCTGGATCTGCGCGAACAGGCTCGTCGCGTCGGCACCGTTGTCGCCGTCGGCGCCGTCCTGGCCGTCCTGACCGTCGGCGCCATCCTCGCCCGGCTGGCCCTGCGGGCCACGCGCGCCTCGCAGTTCCTTGCGTGCGTCCTTGCTCAGCGCCTTGAGCGAGATCGAGCCGGGCTTGATCTGCTTGGAGGAGGTGATCGTGTACCCCGACGCGGCGACCGACGTGCCGATCGTCGCCATCACGAGTGCCACCGACGCCACCACGAGCGCCGCAGAGGGCTTGCGCATGATTGTCTCCCGGAGGCTCGCTGCGCGTACCGCCCCTAGCGCTCGGCACGTCGCCGCATAACTCTAAGCGCATGCCTCCGTCAGCAGAAGACCGCGACGTAGAACGTCGTCGGGGCGGGCGCGCCCATGGCGGCTTCGTTCGTGGTCGTGATCAGGACCGTCGTCATCGAGGGGTACCCGGGGGCGAGATCCATGCCCGCGCTGTAGACGCGCAGGAGCGGGGCGCCGGCGAGGCCGCCCGCGGTGGAACCGGCGGCGGAATAGGCCGGAATCGCGCCCTGAGTCGCCATCGCCGCGCAGTGGGTGATGTCCTGCCCGAAGTTGACCGCGTACGTGCCCGGCGAGACGCCCACGCGGGCGGTGACGCCGCCGCTCGAGGCGTTCACGCTCCCGTCGGCTCCGATCTGCGCCCAGAGCTTCGTGGCCGACAGCCCGGCCGGCCCCGTCGCCCCGGCGGCTCCGCTCGGGCCTTGCGGCCCGGCCGGCCCGCGCGCGCCGCGTTGCCCGCGCAGGGCCTTGCGCGCACCCTTGCTGAGCTCGTTCAGAGTGATCGTGCCCGGCTTGATCTGCTTGGGCGAGCTGATGACGTAGTGGGTCGCTGCGACGGACGTCCCGATCGTCGACATCACAAGAGCCGCCGTCGCCACCACGAGTGCTGCAGATGGCCTGCGCATACCGACCTCCCGAGGTTCGGAGCGCGCGCCGCCGCGTTTGATCGGCGCGTCGTCGCGCCGATCCTACGGAGCCGTCACGGACCCTGCCATCCCTCGGTTCTCACGCCCGCAGACCGAGCCGCAGCCCGACGATCCAGTCGTACGTGCCCTCGACGTGGCGTTCCATGGCCGTGCGCGCCGCGCTCGCCTCGCCCGCGAGCATGGCCGCCACGATCGGCTCGTGGCCGGCCTGCGAGACCGCGCGCGCGAGGCGCGGCCCGGGGACGATGCGCAGCATCTCGGCGATCTCGACCTGGATCTGCGTCTCGGCGGCGATCAGCCGTCGCGAGCGTGCGGCCTCCGCGATCGCGATGTGGAAGCGCGCATCGGCGAGACGGAAGGCCGCGAACTCGCCGACCGCCTGCTCGGCCGCAGCTGCGGCCTCGTCGACTGCACGGCGATCAGCCGCGCTGGCGCGGTCGGCGGCAAGCGCGGCGGCCTCGCCCGAGATCGCACGCCGCCAATCGGTCAGCTCGCGCAGCGCGCTCCGAGTCGGAGGCTCTCCGTCGAGCACGAGCGCCGCGGGTGGATCGTCGCGCACGAACGAGCCGCCGGTACGGCCGCGACGCGTTTCGACGAAGCCGGCGTCGCGCAGGATCTGCAGCGCCTGGCGCAGGGTCATGGGAGCCACGCCGAGTTGCGCCGCGAGCTCGAGCTCGGTCGGCAACCGCTCGCCCGGCGCGAGCACGCCCGCGCCGATGGCCTCACCGAGGCGGCGGACGATCTGCTCGACGGCACCCTCCGCCTGGAGCGGCGCGAGCGCGACGTCGCGGGCGGTCACGATCTTCACTTGAACACCATTACCTCTAGATGATAGAACTTTATGCATGACGCAGACCGACCCGACGCCCGAGCAGATCCAGCAGTACGAGCGCGACGGCTTCCTGATCGTCGAGGGCTGGCTCTCGGACGACGAGGTCGAGCGCACGCAGGAGCGTTTCCACGCCTGCTTCGAGCACGAGTGGGAGACCGGCCTCGCGCCCGACGAAGTCAACTACACGCCGGGTGTGACGCCGCCCGACCGCACGCGCCAGCTCTGCAACGTCTGGAAGGCCGATCGCTGGCTCGCCCACATCACGCTGCGGGAGCGCAACGCACGCTTCGCCGCGAAGCTGGCCGGTGAGCCGGGCATGCGGCTGCTGCAGGACAACATGATCTGGAAGCCGCCCTCGGGCAAGGCGCTGCTGGCCCATCAGGATGCGGCCTACGTGCCCTACCTCGAGCCGCCCAACATGACCACCTGCTGGATGGCGCTGGACGAGACCGCGGCCGACACGGGCACGATCTACTACGCGCGCGGCTCGCACGCCTGGGGCCAACTGCCGACGGGCGACACGTTCCACGCGCCGGAGGACTGGCTCGGCTGGATGCACGAGGTGCGGCCTCCCGGCGTCCAGCCCGACATGGTGCCGATCGAGGTGCCCCCGGGTGGCGCAGCCTTCCACCACGGCCTCTGCTTCCACGGCTCGCCCCCCAACGAGCGACCCGACGCCGAGCGGCGCGCCATCATCAGCCACATGGTCACGACGGACACGACCTGGCACCCGACGACGCGCCACCCGCTCTACTCGCGCTACATGCGGCCGGACGATCTCGAGCTGGACGAGGTCTACTTCCCGATCATGTGGCGCGAGGACGGCTACCGGACCCCCTACATCGAGAGCCACTTCGCCCTCGCCGCCTGATCTGCCCCTGGTCACGCAGGGCGCGCTCACGCTGTGCTGCTCGGACATGGCAGCGCCGCCCCTGTTCTGGACCGAGGCGGACGGCTCCCGCCACGGCTACGAGCCGGGCGCCGCCGCTGCGGTGGCCGAGGCGATGGGCCTCGAACTCCACTGGAGCTTCCGCCAGTGGGCCGATTTCGCCCGTAGCCTCGCGGAGAGCGAGTGCGACGGGATCTGGTGCGGCTCGGCGATCACGCCGGAGCGCGAGCGCCGTTTCCTCTACACCCGCCCGTACGCGGTGTTCGACGAGTCCGTCGTGGTGCGTGCCGGAGACGCCGTGTCGCTCCCGGGTGACCTGCACGGCCGCCGTGTCGGCGCGATCGCCGGCAGCACCAACCTGGCCCTGGCCGAGACGTTCGAAGGCGCGGTGTGCGTGCCCTTCGACGGCGTCACGGACGACGTGTTCGGCGACATGCTGCGCGCCCTGCAGACGGGCGAGGTCGACGCGGTGGTCGACGACGACGTCGCCTTCCTCGGAATCGAGCGATCCCATCCCGACCTCCGCGTGGCCTTCACGATCGCGACCCGCAACCGCTGGGGCTGCGCGCTGCGCCTCGGCGACGACCCGCTCAAGCGGGCCCTCGACGACGCCATCGCACAGGCCGATCTGCCCGCCGTCTGGCGGCAGTGGCTGCCGTCGCTCGCGTATCCGCTCTGACCGTCGCAGTCACAACTCGCCGTCGAAGTACTCGAGCCGCGGCGTGCGGCGCACGATCAGGCGCGTGGAGCGGACCAGGACCTTGTCGGAGTCGGGGAACTCCGCCACGTCGGAGTGCACGAGGTTGCTGATGGCGAGGTAGGCGAACGGCACGTCGCCGTCGTTGATGAACTGGTGGGCGATGCCGGTGCCGGCGGGGAAGGAGATGACGTCGCCCGGTCCGAGCTCGATCAGCTCCTCCTCACCCACGCCGTCTCCCTGACGCAGGAGCCCGCGCCCCTCGAGCACGTAGAACGCCTCTTCCTCGCCGTGGTGGAAGTGGTACGGGTACGAGCGGGAGCCGGGCGCCACGAAGGTGACGCTGTAGCCGAGGTCGCGGGCGCCGACGACCTGGGCAACCTCCCGGCCGGCCACCTGGTAGCGGCCGCTCGGCTCGGAGTAGTCCTCCTGCGGCACGTCGCGGGCATTGACGACGTTGTTGAAGCGGCTGCGCACCGTGCGCCTCCTCAGGGTCGATTCGCGGTGGCCTGCAACGCGCTGCGCACGGCCAGCGCGGCTTCCTGCCCGCTCGAGATCGCCGTGTCGGTGTAGACGCCGCCGAGGTAATCGCCCGCCAGGTGGATGCGGCCGAGCGGCCGCTCGAGCGCCGGTTGCAGCGCCGAGCGGCCGGGCGCGGCGTAGGGCAGCATGCGCGGGAGCTTGAGCAGGATCGTCTCCGCCACGATGCCCCGCGCCTCCGGGTAGATGGCGTAGAGATCTTCCAGGAACGCCTGCTCCACGACCTCGTCTGGCTGCTCGAACATCGGGAGCGCCGCGTGGCCCGAGCGGTACACCATCAGGCTGCCGCCCGGCGCTCGCACGGCACTGCGCGGGCGCAGCACGTTGACGGTGTTGAAGAGCATGCTGAAGGCGCGCTTCGGCGTGGCCAGTGCGTAGAGGTCGTCCCATGGCATTGCCCGCGTCTCGTTCGTGAGCATCGCCATCACGACGGTCGGGCCGTACGGGATCGAGGTCAGCGCCGAGTGCGTGTCGGCGGGCAGGTCGCGGATCAGCCGAGCGGCGTCGTAGGCCTTGGTCGCGACGATCGCATGCCGCGCCCGCAGCTCGCGGTCGGCTCCGCCCGAGCGGTAGCGCACGCGCACGAGGTCGCCCTCGGGGGCGACCTCCTGGACCTCGGCATCGGTCACGATCCGTCCGGGCAGCTCGGCGGCGATGCCGTCGATCAGCATGCCGGCTCCGCCGATGATGTTGCGCGACAGGCCTCCGCTCGAGCTCCAGACGAGTGCGAAGTAGCCCGTGCCGGCGCCTGCGGTGATCTCCTCGGGCTCGGCCGTGGAGCGCGTCACGGTCGCCCGGAACATGAGGTCGGCGTCGCCGGGCAGCTCGCCGAGCCAGTCCGAGAACGTGCGATCGTCGCCGTGCGCGAGCAAGCGCCGCCGCGTCTCCGCAGGAGACTCGCCGGGGCGCGGCGCGGCCGCGCGCTCGTAGCGCGCCACGGCGACCCGCAGCCGCGCGCCGGCGCGCGTGAGCGCGACGCGCTCGGCGGCGCGCAGCGGCAGGCGGAACGGGTAGAGCTCGGGCCGGCCGCCCACGAGCAGGCGACCGTTGAGCTCGAGCGCCACGAGGTGGCCGGGCACCGGCGCCGATTCGAGGCCGACATCCGCGAGAAGCCGTCCGGTCGCGGACCCGGGACCGCTGAAGACGTGCGCACCGAGGTTCAGCCAGTACGGATCGCGCGCCTCCGTGCGGATGCGCCCGCCGAGCCTCCCGGCGCCCTCGAGCACGACGACGTCGCGGTTGCGCAGGTCCCACGCAGCGGCCAGTCCGGCGATGCCGCCCCCGATCACGACAGCGTCGCGTACGGGCTCGTGCTCGCTGCTGGGGGCGTCGCCGGGCAGGTCGCCGAGTCTACGCGACGCCCCGATTCCTACGTCTACCTTGCCGGTATGGAGAGCGAGGAGATCCTCCAGCGGCGGCTGACGCGCGCGAGGCTCGCGCTCGCCGCGCTGGGCGTGATCGTGGCGGTCTGCGTGATCGCCGTCGGCGTCACGATCTGGTACTGGATGTCCTACCTACGGGGACCCTCCGACACGCCGTTCACGCGGGGCCCGTACCTGCTGCGCGTCTCGGAGAGCGAGGCGGCGTTGCGCTGGCGCGTGCGCGGCGACACGCGCGTCAGGCTGACCGCCGTCGCACCGGATGGGACGCCCGTGAAGGTCTCGGGCGGCGTCCTACGAGGTCTGCGCGCTGACACCCGGTACGCGTGGACGGCGAGCGTCGACGGCACGGCGCATGCCAGCGGGTCCTTCACCACGCCGCCGCGCACACTCGACCGCGCGGTGCGCTTCGCCGTGCTCGCCGACTACGGCTCGGGCAACGACAACGAGTGGGCGGTCGGCCGCGTGCTCGCTGCGCAGAGACCGGAGTTCGCGGTGACGGCCGGCGACAACTCCTACCTCGTGGCGGCCGAGCCGTTCCTCGACCGCAACATCTTCCGACCGCTGGGCGATCTGATCGGCAGCACGCCGATGTACGTCTGCCTCGGCGACCACGACAATTTCTGGCCCGGGCCGGGCGCCATCAGCCGCGCGTTCGACATCCCCGACGGCGGCAGATTCGTCGCGCACTACGGCCCGATCCAGGTCGTGATCCTCGGCGACGAGCCCAACGAGGACGCAGCGATCGCGTTTGCCCGGACTGCACTGCGCGAGCCGGGCCCTGCCGTGCGCTTCGTCGCGTGCCATCGCCCGCTGCACTCCGGCGACGCGCTGCTCCCCGTCGTGCGGGAGGCCGGGGCGGCGGCGGTCTTCTGCGGCCACCTGCATCGCTACGAGCGCCGAACCGTGGACGGCGTGAAGACGTTCACCGTGGGCACCGGCGGCCAGGGGCCGGGCTCGCTCGCTCGCACGAAGGCGACGCCGGGAGCGGCCGTCAGCCTGCTCGACATCGGCGCGCTCATGCTCGAGGTCCAGCCCGGCGGCAGCATCGGCTTCACATACCTCGACAAGCACGGCAGCGTGCTCGACCACGGAACGATCTGAATGCTGCGGGTCGTCCTGGCGGTGCTGCTCGGCGCCGGCGTCGCATCGCTCGCGCTCCTGCCGGAGCCCGGCTCGCTGCTGATCGCCTTCATCGCACTTCTGCTGGGTTTCCTGCTGGCCGGCGCGAAGGCGGCCGTGGACCTGATCGAGCTGACACCCGGCGAGCTTGCGGCGGACGCGATCGCGCTGATCGCGCTCGGTCTCGCGCTCACCCGCGTCACCACGGGAGACGTCGTGCTGGTCGGCTCGCTGCTCGCCCTGGCCTTTGTGGCTCAGGGATTGCCGCTCGCCGTTACCATGGCGCGATGAGCACTTCGGTCGATGTCACCGCAGACGCCGCCGGACTCCGCGTAGCCCGCGTCGAGCTCGCGGCCGCGTTGCGCGCCGCCGCCCTCTACGGCTTCAACGAGGGCATCGACAACCACTTCAGCCTCGCCGTGCCGGGCAGGGGCGATTGCTTCCTGCTCAATCCCTACGGCCCGCACTGGTCGGAGCTGCGCGCGAGCGACCTGCTCACGATCGGGCTCGGCGGCGAGCGGCTGGCGGGAGAGGGCGAGCTCGACGTCACAGCCTTCACGATCCATCTCGGAGCGCACCGCGCGCGCCCGGACGCGCACTGCGTCCTGCACACGCACATGCCCTACGCGACTGCGCTCGCGATGACCGAACGCGGGCTGGACACGCGCGCCAGCCAGAACGCGATGTACTTCCACGGGCGCATCGCGCGCCTCGCCTACGGCGGTCTCGCGGAGGCCGAGGAAGAGGGCGCGCGCATCGCCGAGGCGCTCACCGACGGCGTCTCCGTCCTGCTGATGGACAACCACGGCGTGCTCGTTGTGGGCGAGTCGGTGGCCGACGCCTGGCACCAGCTCTACTTCCTCGAGCGGGCCTGCCAGGTGCAGGTGCTGGCGCAGTCGACCGGCTCTCCGCTCATGCAGGTGCCCGAGGCCGTCGCAGCGCACACCGCGGCGCAATTCCGCGGCGTGGGCGGGCAGGCCGAGCTGTTCGCCGCGGTGCGACGCGAGCTCGACCGCGTCAATCCCGGCTACGACCGCTGAGCCCGCGCGAGAGCTGATGCGCACCGTCGTCGTCGACGATTACGCGGCGCTGAGCCAGGCCGCTGCCGATGCGATCGCAGCGACGGTGCGACGCAAGCCCGATGCCCTGCTGCTGCTCGCGACCGGCGACACGCCCATGGGCGCCTACCGCGAGCTGGGAGAGCGTTACCGGCGCGGCGAGCTCGACACCGCGCAGGTGCGTATCGCGCAACTCGACGCCTACGCGGGCATCGCGGAGGGTGACCACCGCTCGCTCTACGGCTGGATGGTGAGTGCGTTCGCCGAGCCCCTCGACATCCCCGAGGAGCGCACGATCCGGCTCGACGGCCGACTGCCCCCGGCCATCGCCTGCCGCGACTACGACGCCTCCGTGGCGGCAGGCGGGGGCTTCGACCTGGCCGTGCTCGGCCTCGGGCCGAACGGCCACCTCGGCTTCAACGAGCCGCCGATCGAGCGCGACGCGCCGACCCGCCTCGTGCCGCTGACGCCCGCAAGCCTGCGCAGCAACGCGCGCTACTGGGGCGGCGAGGACAACGTGCCGCGCGAGGCACTGACGTGCGGCCTCGCCTCGATGCTGGAGGCGCGCGAGATCCTGCTCGTCGTCTCCGGCGCCCACAAGCGCGAGATCCTGCGCGAGACCTTGGCGCCGATGCCCTCGGCCGACGTGCCCGCCTCGTGGTTGCAGTCCGCGGCGGGCGAGGTGGTCGTGCTCGCCGACCGGGACGCGCTGCCGTCTCTTCCCTGAGCGGTCGTCGTCGCGGCCGCGGTCAGCGGCGAGCGGCCGCCGGGCGCTCCTTGCGCGCGCCCGAATGGATCAGTGCCGCTGCCGTGGCGGCGTCGGTCACGAGCACGGTCGCGAGCCCGGCTCCGAGCAGTACCTCCAGCGCGGCGACCTTCTCCGGGCCTCCCGCCGCCACGACCCGGTTTCGAACGCCGGCGATCTGGGCCAACGTAAGCCCGATCAGCCGCTCATCCAGGTCGTGCTCGACAGCGTGGCCCGAACCGTCGAAGAAGCGAGCGGCGATATCGCCCACTGCACCTGCCGCGACGAGCTCCTTGAGCTGATCCTCCTGGATCTCGCCGCCGCTGACGAGCAGCTGGCTGCCGAGCCCTCCCGCTCCGACGAGGATGAGATCGGCGCCGGCCGCCTGCTCGAGTGGGCGGGCGATCGCCGGGTCGCAGACGAAGGCGTCGCGCAGCTCCTTCGTGGCCGCGTACACGGGCGCCGGGATGTTGCGTGCGGAGGCGCCGAACAGGCGCGCGAGACGGTCGGTGGCCTCGTGCGCATTGACACCCTCGGCCGAGCGCGAGCGGCTGCCCGTGACGGACACGAACGTGCAGCCGACGGGGCGGGGGTCGACGATGTTGTCGGCGACCAGCCCGATCGTGCGGCTGATGCCGATCGCCACCACCATCCCGTCCCGCAGCACGCGCTGCAGGTACCCGGCGACGGCGATCGCGAGCGACTCGCGCTGCTGCTCGGCCGCCTTCATGGCCGGGACGATGATGGCCTCGTCCAGCCCGAACCGGCGCGCGACGTCGAGCTCGAGGTCGGCGTAGGGGGAAGCCTCCGTGTGGATGCGGATCTCGACGATCCCCGTCCGCCGCGCCTCGGCCAGGAGGCGCGTCACCTTGACGCGCGAGATCTGCAGGATCTCGGCCACCTCCTGGTGGGTCAGCGCGTGCTCGTAATGGAGCCTCGCGACCTTGCCGAGCAGGGCTTCGTGCTGTGTCTCTCGCGTGCTCAGGGCGTCGCTCCCAGGGCGTCGAACGCCGGGATCGCCTCGGGGTTGCGGATCGGCGCATCGCCGGCTTGGCAATCGAGCAGCAGTGCGCGCAGGCCCGCCTCGAGGATTTCCCATTGCCGGCGCACGACGTCGAGCGACGCGCCCGCGATGTGCGGCGTCAGGACGACGTTGTCGAGTTCGAGCAGCGGGTCGTCCGGCGTGAGCGGCTCGTCGGGGTAGACGTCGAGCGCGGCGCCGCCGAGGTGCCCCGAGCGGAGCGCATCGGCGAGTGCCCCGTAGTCGAGGATCGTCGCCCGGGCGGTGTTGATCAGCAGCGCTCCCGGGCGCATGCGGGAAAGCTCGGCGGCGCCGATCAGCGGAGCGCCCGAGCTCCGGGCGTGGAGCGAGAGGACATCGCTGTGCGAAAGCAGTTCCTCCAACGAGACCAGGGCGACGTCCGGCACCTCGCCCGTCAGGTGCGGGTCGTGCCCGATGACCTGCATTCCGAGCGCATGCGCAAGGCCGGCGACGCGTGCGCCGATGGCGCCGAGGCCGAGCAGCCCGAGCGTCGTCGAGCGCAGGCCGGGGCCCTTGAACGCCCGGTATGGCACCGTCGCCGTGCTGTCGGCGGCTCGCCAGATGACGTCGCCGCGGGGCCGTATGCGCTCGGGGCGATCCTCGGTCAGCACACGGCGTCGAACGAGCTCGTGGGTGGAGACGATGCGGCGGAGGAGCACGATCGCGAGGCCGATCGTGAACTCTGCGACGGACTCCGCGTTGCGACCGGGCGCGTGCAGCACGGGAATCCCTCGCGCGGTTGCCGCGGCGAGATCGACGTTGGCCGGTTCGCCGCGCACCGAGACGATCAGCCGCAGCGCCGGCAAGGCGTCGAGCTGGGCCTGCCCGAGCGGAGCTGCCTCGACGATCGCAACCGCCGCTTCCGAATCGGCCCCGAGCTCGTCTCGTTCGTCGATCTCCCAGCCGAGCTCCGACTGCATGAACAGCCTGGCCGAGTCGATCAGCGGCGCAACGCAGATGACACGGGTCATGCCGTCATCCCTGCCAGCGCCGCGTAGCGCCGCTCGTAGCCCGCCCGCACCGGCTCGAGCTCCTCGCTCGCGCGTGCCGAGGGCTCGTAGGCCGTCAGCCCGGGTTGCGGGAGCGCCCGCGCATCCCCGAGGACGACGAGCGCTGCCGCCGTCGACGAGGGCTCGTCCACGGCAGCGACTTCGATCGGCCGGGCGGAGACGTCGGCGAGCAGCTGGCACCAGAACGGACTTCTGCTTGCTCCGCCCGTGACCCGCACGCGTCCCGCCGCGCCACGGCATGTCCGCTCGAGGCGCGCGATCTGCGCCGCGACCGCGATGGCCGAGCCCTCGAGCAGCGCCCGTGCGACATCAGCGACCGTATGGGACGGCGTCAGGCCGAGCAGCGCGCCCGCCGGCGTCGATGCCCAGGCCTCTTCGCCCCAGAACGGGGTGCCGGCGACGGCGAAAAGGCCGCGCGCGCCCGCGGGGCCGGCGGCCGCGAGCCGAGTGAGGTCGTCGTAGGACATGGCGGCCGCGCCGAGCTCGTGCGCGAGGCCGAGCAGCCAGGTGAAGCGGATGCCTGTCGCTCCGGCGTTCGTCTCTGCCGCCCACGTGCCCGGGAAGATGTGCGGGCTGACGACGGGCTCCTCGACGGGGTCGAAAGGAGGATCGGCCGAGGCGAGCATCACGGGAGTGCTGGATCCGGCGACGACCGTGATGTCACCCGGCTCGGCGTGGCCGATCCCGATGCAGCTCATGTGCGTGTCGCCACCGCCCGCGAGGACGGGCGTTCCGGGCGCGAGCCCGATTGCGGACGCCACCTCGGGCCGCACGCCCCCGACTTCGGTGCCGGCGCGCACGAGCGGCGGGAAGAGCCGGGGATCGACCCCCAGAGCAGCCAGAAGGTCGCTGGCCCAGCCACCGCTCGCGAGGTCGAGCGCGCCGCTCATGGCGGCCGACGATGGCTCCGAGACGATGGCGCCCGAGAGCCGGAAGACGAGCCAGTCGTGGAATTGCAAGATGTGCCGTGCCTGCTCGAGCCGGCTCGGCTCGTGACGCGCGAGCCAGGCCAGCTTGCCGATGCCGAACTCGGGCGCCGCCCAGTGGCCGGTGCGCTCGTACAGGCCCGGACCGGCCGCGGTCCGCACAGCATCGAGCAGCTCTGCGCCGCGGCGATCGTGATTGAGAATGCCCGGTCGCACTTCAGCGCCGGCGTCGTCGACGAGCACAAATGGAATGCGCATGCCCGTGCAGACGACGGCATTCACTCGTGCGCCGGGAGCCGCTGCCAGTGCTGTCCGAGCGCTGTCGGCGATCGCGCTCCACCAACTCTCAGGATCGAACTCGGCCCGCTCGGGCGCGGGATTGCTGACGCGATAGGGAGTGCGCGAGAGTGCGACGACTCTGCCGTCCGCGAGCGCTACAACGGAGGCCTTGACGCTGCTGCCACCGCCGTCGAGCGCGAGGACGTGCCCTTCCGTCTTTGCACATCTGTGCATCGTGCGAACGAGACTACCACTCAGGCGATAGCGTACGGATCCGGATCGCGCACGCCGACGACTGCCGAGGAGCATTCGCATGGAACGTGAGACGCCGCTGATCATCACGGCGACCCCCAACATCTGCTGGCTCCGGCCCGAGGTGGAGTACCCGCGCACACCCGAGGAGATGGCGGCCGAGGCGAGCCGCTGCCGGGCCGCCGGGGCGTCGATCCTCCACATGCACGCCGACGACTGGCCCGGCACGATCGCGGCGGTGCGCGCGGCCACCGACCTGATCGTCCAGTGCGGCATGTCGAGCTTGCCGATCCCCGAGCGCACGGCGGTCTTCGAGCAACGGGCCGACATGATCTCGATCATCACCAGCCACCACGACGAGGCCTTCGCCGAGCATGACGTGCATGCGCTGCATCCGCGCGAGGAGCTGCTGGAGTACGCCGCGTTGCAGGGCTCCTCGGGTGTGCGCCTCGAGTACGAGATCTGGCACACGGGCTCGATCTGGAACCTCAACTGGCTGATCGAGCGCGGCGCCATCGACCCGCCGTATTTCACGAGCATCTTCTTCGGCTGGCCGGGAGGATCTTGGTCACCGCCGACCGTCGAGGAGTACGCCTACCGCCGCCGCCATCTCCCGGAGGCGTCGGTCGCGACTGTCAGCATCATGGACTCCCGCCAGATGGACATCGTGACGGCCGCGATCGTCGCCGGCGACCACGTGCGCGTCGGCACCGAGGACCAGCCGCTCGGGCGCGACGGGGCGCTGGCGGCGACCCACGACCTTGTCGCCGAGGTCGCCAATGTGGCCGCCGCGCTGGGCAGGCCGGTGGCCACGCCCGACCAGGCGCGGGCCATTGTCGGGATACGGAACTCCTAGAAGCCGGCAGCGGCGAGGTGGCGCCGCACCGACTCGAGATTGGAGCGGAACGAGTCGAGTGCGCGATCCTCCCAGGCGAACACGGTCACGGTCATCACGTCGTCGAACCCGACCTTGCGGAGTGCGGAGAAGAATGCCGGCCAGTCGACCTCGCCCTGACCCACGTCGAGATGCTGGTGGATGCGCCAGTCTCCCGGCGGATTGACGATGGTACGCCCGGGCCGGAAGGTATCGGCCACGTGCACGTGCGCGAGCACGTCGGCCGAGTACTCGATCATCGCGCTCATCTCGCCGCCCATCGTGAACGTGTGCGGCGCGCAGTAGAGGTAGCGGATCCGGTCGCTGCGAACGCCGCGGATGAGGTCGGCCGCCTGGTCGCCGTCCTCGATGAAGTCGTAGGGATGCGGTTCGACCGCCAGCGTCAGCCCGTGCCGCTCGAGCACGGGCACGATGTCCTCGACGGAGCGCCAGAACGCGGCCTCGGACTCGAGCGGGCGCCTCGGGTCGCCCGTCAGCTCCGTGTTGAGGCGCTCGCAGCCGAGTTCGACGGCCACCTCGCAGGCCTGCTCGAGATAGCGCACGGCGGCGGCGCGCTGCGCCTCGTCGGGGCTCGCCCAGGGGTAGACGACGAACAGCGACGCGATGCCCACGCGCGACTCCCGCGCTGCAGCAGCGATGCGCGACGTCGCCTCGAGCGAGACCCGGCGCCCGCGAGAGGGCGGGAGAACGTCCAGGCGCGGCGACAGCTCGACGTACTCGAAGCCGATCTCGCCGACCGCGTGCAGCACCTCCTGCACGGGGAGGTGGCGGATCATCGTGGGGTCGACGGCGAGCTTCATGGGTCGGGCACGCTACCGGCGGGAGGCGCGTTCTTCAAGCCTCCGGCGCTGCTTGACCGCTCCCGTGCCCACTGGTACTGTCGGCGCGCACTATCGTCTAGAGCATGAACAATTGTGCAAGGAGTGGCCGGCGTGCGCTTCGGATTGATCGGTGGCGGATGGATCGTCGAGCGCTGCCACGCGCCGTCCATGCGCCGCGTCGAGGACCTGCAGGTGGTCGCCGTCGCGGACCCGGCGCCCGGACGCGCGGCACTGGTCGGGGAGCCCTTCGGCCTCGGCGCCGGTGACTGCGTCAGCGACTACCGCGAACTGCTCGCGCGCGACGACATCGACGCGGTGAGCATCGGCACCCCGCCTGCGACGCACCGCGAGATCATCGAGGCAGTCGCCGCGGCCGGCAAGCACCTGATCTGCGAGAAGCCGCTCGCGACGACGCTCGCAGACGCGGACGCCTGCATCGCGGCCGCCGAGAGCGCCGGGATCACGCTCGCGATGTACCACAACTACCTTTACTACCACGGTCCGCGAGTGGCCAAGGAGCTCGTCGATGCCGGAGCCATCGGCACGGTCATTGCCACCGAGATCCGCGGCATGGGCCTCCGGCCGTGGGTGGGCAACGAGGCCTACAGGCCAGGCTGGCGCTTCACGGTCGACCAGGGCGGCGGCGGTGCGCTGATGGATGCGGGCGTCCACGCGCTCTACCTCACAGAGCTGCTGCACGGCGCCC
>Ga0207683_10000114_pt1 | contig 65674 bp, 69 predicted proteins | sample KBSM73metaG_FD_184333 | JGI IMG/M metagenome (GOLD analysis project Ga0207683, IMG submission 184333) | Miscanthus rhizosphere microbial communities from Kellogg Biological Station, Michigan, USA - KBS M7-3 metaG (SPAdes) (version 2) | ecosystem: Host-associated > Plants > Roots > Rhizosphere >...
TGAGGGGCACACTATTTGGTGGAGTCAGGTCGCTCATCACATCCCCCCTGGTGAACAGCCCCGCCAGAGAGAGTTTCCTCGGGTTGGCGAAACTGCTCGCCCCGTGCGAGGCGAATAGTTGGACGTGCACTCATCTGATACTTAGACCTCTTTCATCGAACGGTCGAGCTGCGGGAAATGCCTAAGCGATGGGTCGGTGTTTTAATTTGACGGGAAGATTAGGGTCCGCATGTGATCTTCATGGATTCAATCTCGTTGCCCATATCAAGGTTTTTCAGATTAGGGACTCGTTGGTTCGGAGTAAAAGCAATTTCCGTCCCACTATAGTCTCTCTTGGAGTAGGCCTTGACGGTCGCATTCGGCCCGACCATGACACTTTCAATGTCGTTATTCCAATCTCGGCCGGAGAGGTTTTTGAGCGTGGGATATTCGTTCGGCCCCATCAGTTTGACATGCGGATCGCTCTGATCGTATTCCTTATCGTCAAATATCTCGATCCAACAATCTTTGTCGATGACCTGTATTTCCGGATCTGCCCCATAGGCTGGGGCCATATAGGTGCAGGCCATTAGTACAGTTAGCACGATAAGTCGCAGATTCATCACGACGACCTCCTGTTGAGATTTGAGATTGAACGAACACCGATCACCCATCGGGTCCTAAAGTGAGGTTAGTCTTCGTGTACGGTCCGCGTCGTCCTAATAAGCCTGATTTAGGTGTAGGGGAGAAAATAGAATGTTCCCGTTTTCTTGCCCCCTGCATTACCGACAACACGATGTTCACCCCCTCACATGACACCGTACCGTCCGAAATTTCCACACTTCAATAAGGAAAGCGGTTTGTCGGTTGTCGGATCAAGGCTCTTGCCCGTTTCCTGGGAATGCGCCCACCGAGCGCGTCAACCGTGTCCTTATTGCAAAATCTCATGTCCCGCGCCCCTCCTGCTCCGTGTCCGAGCGCCATGGCGATACCACCGAGTGCGGTTTCTTGTCCCCATGTTTGCACCTCGTGTTGCTCGTGTTGGTGGTGTGGTAGCCGATCAATCTCAAGCACAATCGGTCAGGACCCTGCTAAGACCTGGGTAGGCCAAGTTTCATGAATCATGGCACGCGAATTGGATTGTTATGAAAGTCCCTTGAATGTCAGGTTTTGTTAGGTTCTATGCGATTATATGGAAGGCGGGGCGACCAAAGGGATGAGTTCGATCGATTGAATAGCGATACACCACTCATCATGGGCACAGCACAGATCTGTGGGGAATGATATCATCGCCTGAAACTCGCCACCAGTACATGCAATGCACGACGCAGTTCAGCCACAACCTGACTACCAATGTGGCGAAGACGCGCGTCGTCGATTGTCCGCAGAACGTTGTCCCGCTACCGACTACGGACAGATTGGGTTCTATTGCGAATTCGATATGTCGATCTGTAACGACGGGTCTTTCATGCCCGCGCGTCTTCCCTGCATCGCGAGGCGCACGGACATCTTTGTCTATCACCTCTGTCAATTCACGCCCTTGGCATGGTCAACATGAAGGGACACAAACCTCGTCACGGCGACCAATATTCAGGCCGCCACGATCACCAGCGATCAAGGCTATCTGCCGAACCCGTACCCAAAGGACCTGTACGATGAAACACACGCTCTCGTTTCCGGTCCTGGGACTCCTCCTCCTGCTTGCGGGCAGTGTCTCTGCTTATCAGGCCCTGCGGGCGTCCGCCGTGAACGATTCAGCCCATGTCCGTGCGATCCCGGGCGGGTCTGGGGCCCTGGCCATCTCGAATGGATCGTCGTTCCCACGCCAGGGCGAATTTCGCACCAATGTCCTGAGCAACAATCCCAACATCGCAGGGGCCGGGGTCTGGGGCTATGGTGGCGATCCAACCCAGACCTACAATTCCGGTAGGGGCGTCTATCTCCAGTGGCCGGGCTGGGGCTCCTGGACGGGATGGGGCGGCGATATCATGGACGACCAGTACTACTACGACGCGACGCGTACCTTTTATGGCATCGCCGATTACACTGGTGATCCGCAATGGACGACACTGGCGCGTCGGGCCTTGACTCAGGCCTATCTGCCTTTTATTGAGCAGTCCGATCCTCCCAAGTTTGCAATGAATCCCCCACATGCCAATATCCAGGCTTGGCTTATCCTCCCATGGGGCGTGTATCTCGACTGGCAGCGCAATCCCGATCCAACGGCAAAGGCCCGCGCCCGGAAGGTGCTGTTTGCGCTGGCGAATAATCAGAACTTTGGCGTCACGACTCCGATGTCTTTTATTCCCGATCTTTTCACGGCTCGTGAAGTGGCGTACAACCTGACGGCGAAATTTCTAGCCATCAAAGCGGGCTATGTGGCCGCGCAGGGCGGGCTAATGTGGGGGATGACTGAGGATACTCTCATTGGGCAAGCCTTCCTCTACGTCGATCAAGCCATTGGTCTCCTGCAAGGCGGTGATGGCGGTGTGAGTGATCCAAACCATCGCTATGTGCGTCCCTTCATGATGGCCAATCTCGCCGAAGCACTGATCTTACTGTATGAGTACAACGGTGATAGTCGAGTGATCCCAAAGTTGAGCCAATTATTCGATCTCCTGTGGACGGTCTGTTATCGCGCCAACGGCGTGACGCTGAGCAACGCGCTCCCCGACGGGACAACGCCCGCCCCAAGACGGAACTATACCTACGGCTATAACTCACTGACCTATACGGACCGTCTCAGTGCCGGAACTAACGATCCTAACATCCTAGGCGCCTCTCCAAACGATCCGACGCAATGGGTCTACAATTCTAGTGTTGGTCAATGGGTGTTGCCTGCCACGTCCGCGCTCTGGCCTACGCCGGAACTCAATGGGCTGATGATCCCTGCGTATTATTGGCTCTATCAGAGAACGGGCGACACGAAATGGCGAGATCGAGCCGACCTCTTGTTTGACGGTATGGTGCGTGTGTCGCACAGCGGCAGCGTGTGGGGGACGGACGTGAGCCAGAGCTATTTTAACAGGGGCAAAGTGTTTAACCAGATGTACAGCCGCATTTGGAACTACGTACTCACTCGATGACGACGCCGTATTTACATTGCGGCTAGTCACTCGTCGCTAGCAAGTCAGGTTATTCACAGTAATTATCGGAACAGATGGCCCAAGCGCCCCATGTATTCCGTTGGGAAGTTTGACAAAGATAATTTGATTTCAAGCCGTCTGGCCCTCCACAGTTGACAGCATACAAATAGCGTTTACCGCCTTATGTCTTTTAGAGAACTGATGACCTCCCAGATTTAACGTTCACTAATGGCCTTCTTAAAACTGACCATGCAGGTTCCCGGCACCCGAACTTGATAACTAAACATCTCCTCATCGGTGGCCCGTGATTCACGGCCGGGGATTAACAAATTTGCCTTGTCACTCCGTCGCCTTTGCCGCTTAAACCGTGACAGTTGGAACGCGTCGCCTTCATGTAAGGCCTTGCCTTGTGACTACCGACAGGGTCACGGTCACACCATCTTGCAGAAGGCTCACCGACACCTCGCTCTCCGCAGTTCCTATTCCCGAACGTGCTTGATGTATCCGATGAAGTCACATTTATGAGACCTGAGGGTTCTTCAGGAAGCATGACAGGAGACAGCTCTCGGAGGATTCGCTAGAAGACGCCCAGCGTGTATATTGCCATCCCCAACGGACCGTCGCGGTTGCAAGGTGCCGCGCACGCCCCGGTCCCATGCTAAAATGCAGCCATGAGGTTGTGCACGTTTATCATGCTGGGAATTATTATCTGCTGTCCTCCCGCTTTTGGAGAGGATCAGGGAGACGTACGTGTGCCTGGCTACAATCCGGTGTTGAACAAAGCCTTGGCCGGTGAGGAGGGCGTACAGGTCTATATGGATCGAGAAGGCAATGTAGGGACAGTGATAGATGCGGGGCCTGACCATCGTTCATTTTCCGTGCAGCCTCCCCAGAGTCAGTCGATGAACTTGGGCCCACCCTTGCAGCTCCAGAATAAATTTCTCACCTTGCCAAAGAATGCCTCACCGGTTCTTCCCGATGGCAAATCAACTCCACCTGCAGCGCGATAATCGTTAGGTCGTTCAGTTTCCCCAATTAGTCGGACTTCCGCCCCACACTGTAAACTGTTTCCAAGATCACATCGACAGCATGTGCTTCGGGAAGTGTACAAAGGGGTTCTTCTGTCCCAAGGACCGCCCAACGTTGGAACGCCTGTACAACCTCACGGTGTAGGTTCAATGGCGGCGCATCCTCGAATACGTGCGTTCCGTTTGCCGTCTCAACATGGATGCGTCCACAGTCAAGCGGATCGAGCGTGGCGGTTCCGGCATCGCCTCGGATAACCAGCCGATCTTCTTTGATCTCTTCCCAGGCGAATCGGCAGTGTGCGGAGATCTCTGATGAAAAGAGAAGAGTCATGTCCGCGATGCGGTCAACAGTTCCGGCTGCGGCGCCAACCGTGCGGGCATTGATCACTTTGCCGGAGCCGAACAGCCAGCACAGCAGATCGAGGCGATGTGAACCCGCGTCAGCCGTGACTCCACCCCCCGCGATCGCGGGATCTAACCGCCACGCTTTCGGGTCATCATGCTGGGGATTGAATGAGGAGGCACAGTTGAGCTCGACCGATCGAACCAACCCAATTTGGCCCCCATGGAGTATCTGTCGCAGGCGCTGAACAGCCGGAGCAAATCGTCTGTAATAGCTCACCGCTGCTTTCACGCCGGTACCGGTCACCAAGGCTAACAGCTTCTCATATCCGAGGAAGGTAGGGGACAGGGGCTTTTCAATCAGAACATGTCGCCCCGCCTGAACAGCTGCGATGGCCACGGGGAGATGCGCCACCGGTGGCACAGCCACATAGACGGCATCCACATCCTGAGCCAGCTCGTGGAGCGAGTCTGTGGCGCGCGGGATATTAAATTGTTGAGCGAAAGCACCCGCCCGCACAGAATCACGTCCCCAGACTGACTCGAGCCGGTTAGGGGGCCGATTCAGCGCATCGATGAGCCGCCGCTGTGGAAGGTCACCGTACCCGGCCAGTCCCCATCTGAAAGGTTCGCCTTGCTGCACGGTTACAAGACAGAGTCGTGGAGCATTTCATGCAAGGATTGCAAAGGACCAGCGAGTGACTCTAGCATTGTCTTCTCGTTTTCTCGCGATGCGGGCGTTGAAAGCTTCAATGGCGTATATAGAGGTGTTCACAGCAATAAGCAAGAGCGTCTACGGGCGATTCTGACGATGTTACACGAGTCGGGCTTTACTTCTATCTCTCAATGAGGTTTTGACATGAATTATCGAAGGCATATTTGGTTACAGGTGCTGGCCGTTATCGTTATGGGGTTCGGTCTTGTCGTGAATCTACCGCCGCCTCAAGGTATCGCCGCGCCTCCTTCACCTCCGGCGGCCCTTCCGAATGTCAACGTCATGAATACTCCAGGTGTCCATGTCCTGAACACTCCCACCGTTCGCGTCCAGGAACGTAATTGGCAGTACCAGGCCGTAGTCATTCCCAAGGCCTTTCCTGGAACCCCGGAATGGAATCAGTTCGTTGAACGCTTGAACAGCTTTGGGCAGCAGGGCTGGGAGTTGGTCAACATTGTAGAGTCGGTGGCGCTGATGAAAAAATCCATTTAATGCTATCGTTTGTCGCTCTCGGACGTTGCCGGCATTACGAAAGGCTCGCGTTCATTCTTCCTAGTCGAATGTCGGGCTGCAATCGGTTCAATACTCCAACAAAATGGTTCGCCCTGCTCGTCCAGCAGGAGAAAGTCAAGGCCATATTTAGGTGTCACGCCCCACCGTGTCACGGCGATGTGAATCTGAATAGTTGTCTCATTGTCCAGCAGCAACTGGACGACGAGATGTGAATCGATCTCCAACACATCATTGGTGTTTAGTAAGCAGCCGCCAAGTGACAGATTTTCAGCGATGCCTTCCCCATTGTGATCTCCAGAGTATCGGAGCCGACAGTGGCTGACATAAGCGCATGTTTTCGTGGATCACGTCCAAGCCCGTCTTCTCGTCAGCCGCTTGAAGACGTAGCGCAAAACGGGCCAGCGATTTCCATCCACGCCTTTCGACAGTAATGTGCTGTGGGAGTGACTGGAAATAAACAAAACCGGTGTATCGCGACGCTTGGCGAGCGCCGCCTGTACCACTTGCATCCCATTATTGAAATCGAGACGCCGACCTTGTGGAACTAAAATGGAGTTCCGCCGATGCAAGAAGCACATCGACGATCAATAAACTGACGGGAGACTCATCAAGGATGGCAAGAGCCTGCTCAGGGCTGCCGGTGATGAAAACCAGGTGACCGTCCGGGGCCAATGCTGTTCGACACAACAGTCGACTTGCCTCATCATCATCGATCACTAGCATGCGTGACGACATGAAAACCTCAATGGACATGCGCCGTCATCTTTCCTCGTCTCACTCATGGTCAGTCATAGAGACGATAAGCAAACGGGAGCGACGCCTATGAAATCTGTAGATGCATGGACTGAGCGATGACCGAGTACGGGTGAAAAGGAACCGGTGGCATAATCCCAAAAAAATACGCCCTTCCGGTTGAGTGAACACAAAAGGACGTCATTGTCCGAAGACTTGAATACACGATAAGGGCGACGTCCTTGTCGCCCTTACATCTAAAGTGCATATAGGCGCGATATGGAGTAAGTCAAGAGTAGACTCACCCGTTGGGCTGTGTCCGCCGTCGCCTGCGCCAAGGAGAACTCATTCGTCGCTTTTTGGAGTGATGTGGTCACAGACGGTGTGAGCCGGTTCATCAATTGACGCCCCAATGATGATTGTGTAATAAGTGAAGACAAGCTGTGCAGGGGCGAAGGAGAGAAGGTTCATGCAGGCACGCGAGTTTCATGACGGCGCTCAAGATGGCTTGGAGGCGCTCGAGCCGTTTGATCCCGACAAGATTCATTCATTTTCCGATCTTCTCGGTGCGATGAAAAAAACAGCGTTCGGCGGCCGCCGCTTAGGTGAGGCGTTCGAAGTCCTTGCGGCGATGATTGAAGATCGCGACTGTTTTGTCGTGCTGACGCTATCCGGCGCCATGACGATTGCCAAGATGGGCAAGATCATCAGCAGCATGATCGATCATGGAATGGTCCATGCCATCGTCTCCACCGGGGCGTTGATTGCCCATGGGCTGAGCGAGTCTGTCGGCAAAACGCATTATCGATACGATCCCGCCATAACGGATGAAGAACTGTTTCGCAAAGGGTACAACCGCGTCTACGATACGTTGGAGATGGAATCGAACCTCAATTACGTCGAACAGATCATGTCCAGCACGCTCAAACGTCTGAACGCGGATCAGGCACTTTCGTCGGAACTGCTGACTCGAGAATTGGGTCGGACGCTGGCCGAGGAACATCATGGGTCAGGGATTCTAAAGAGCGCTTATCTCAAAAAGGTTCCCGTCTACATCCCGGCCTTTACGGATTCCGAAATGGGATTGGACGTGGCCACCTGGGCCATGGGACAACAGATCGATAAAGCCAGGAGCCAGGGTTCCGTTCAAGACGACGACTTCGCCGTCTTGCAGCGATTGCACGATGTCTATCCCCGCTTTAATCCGTATCACGATTTAAATAGCTACACCGATCGCGTGCTGGCAGCGAAGCGGTTGGGCATTTTTACGATCGGTGGGGGCGTTCCAAGAAATTGGGCTCAACAGGCTGCGCCGTATGTCGAGATCGGCAATGTCCGCATGGGGCTCAACGTCAAGCCCCCGCGCTTTCGCTACGGTGTTCGCGTCTGTCCGGAGCCGGATTACTGGGGCGGTCTCAGCGGATGCACCTATACCGAAGGTATTTCGTGGGGAAAGTTTGTGCCTCCGGCGGAAGGGGGACGGTTCGCAGAGGTGCTCAGCGACGCGACGGTTGTCTGGCCATTGTTGATGATGGGATTACTGGAACGGATCCAAGCAAAAAAAGGTCACGCATAACTCCTCGCCCTCCGAGATATCGACGATGACCCCCGCGCAGCGGCCTCGTCAACGGCCCTATAGCATAGAACGGGACGTGCTCGAGCGCGAAGTAGTCATCGAAGCGTTTCGAAGCGGTGGTCCAGGCGGTCAGCATCGAAATGTGACGGATAGCGCCGTGCGATTGCGGCATCTGCCGTCTGGAGTGCGCGTCACCGCCGCCGATTCGCGGTCTCAGGCACGCAACAAGGACACGGCGTTTGCGCGGTTGATCGAACGGTTACGGGCGCTCAATCGGGTACGCAAACCTCGCGTCCCCACGAAGGTCACCAAATCTGCAGTCGAGCGACGGATTCAAACGAAGAAGCGGCATCAAACAGTCAAACGCCGGCGGGGACCCGTCGAACCGGACCAAAGTTAAAGGTGTATCGTGAATCAGCGGCCTACTGCGGGTAGAAGCCAGACAACGCTGTTGCTAGTCCTTCTTGCGACGGTCTTTTTCGCTGTACCTGCGGGGACAAAAGAACCGGAGAAGGGAGCAACCGATGTCCGGCTCCGCGGGAATCCGGCTGCGCTCCTTACCTTGATCGAATATTCCGACTTCACTTGCGGGTATTGCCAAAAGTTTTTTTCGGAGACCTGGCCAAAGATTCAATCGAAATATGTCGAGACCGGAAAGCTCCGGTTTCTCTATCGAGATTTTCCTCGCGCCTCTCAAGGTCCGGGAGTGAATGCGGCGACTGCGGCCCGATGCGCAGGCGATCAGGGAAAGTATTGGCCGATGCATGACCGTCTGTATGGGGGAAGACTTGACCTGTCCGACTTTCAGCGTCATGCTACAGCACTTGGATTGAACCTGTCCGAATTCACCAAGTGCTATCAAGAGGGTCGATACACCGATGCCATCTTTAAAGACAAGGATGAAGGAACGTATTTGGGATTCCGCGGCACGCCGGGCTTTGTCTTGATGGTTACCCGTCGCATGTCCAATGAGTCCCCGCTGCTGATCCCCGGCGCGTTTCCATTCGAGGTGTTCGAAGAAGAAATTGAGCGCCTACTGAAACTCGAAGCCCAGCCTTAATGGACCGAGGAGAAAAGAAGGGAATTATGTCACACGCGCAAACATTCTGGTCGGTTGAGTGTGGAGAGCAGGACCCGCAGTTTTTAGTCTGCATGTCCTGCTTGAGTGAAGTATTCAAGTGCAAAGTGCCGATGCCCGACTGCCCGACGTGTCATGGGGTCTCGACGTATGAGGCGTTCACGCTGGAATCGATTCGCGATTGGGGTACAGAGGAGTTGATCGCGAAAGCCGACACCGCGTCGAAGTTCATAGAACCCCCGGTGCAATCGAGCCTCGCCGAAAAAGAGATGTAGCTCCGCGCATGGCGCCCGCCAGGCCTTTGCTCATCGGTCATGAGTGGATACAGACCACCATGACGGCCCCGGTGGTCAATCCCTTCAACGGCGAACGTATCGCCGAGGTGTGCCAGGCGGAGTCGGCCCACGCCGATGCCGCGGCTGCCGCCGCAGTCGCCGCGTATCAGCCGATGCGTCGCCTCTCCTCGCATGCGCGCGCTCAGGCACTCACCATTCTCGCCGCACAGTTGACCGCTCGCCAAGAAGAGTTTGCGCGCACCATCACCGCAGAAGCCGGCAAACCGATTGCCGATGCGGCACGCGAAGTCGGCCGCGCTATTCAAACCTTTCTCGTCGCCGCCGAGGAGGCCAAGCGTCTTCCTGGAGAAGTGCTCCCTTTGGATTGGACGCCGGGCATGGAATCGTACCTCGGCGTGACGCGCCGTTTTCCGATCGGCCCCGTGCTCGGCATCACCCCTTTTAATTTTCCCTTGAATCTGGTCGTTCACAAGGTTGCCCCGGCATTGGCGGCCGGCAATCCCATCGTGATCAAGCCCGCGCCTCAAACTCCGTTGACGGCCCTGCTGTTGGGCGAATTGATTCTGAAGACGGATCTGCCGCCGGGAGCCCTCAGTGTCGTGCCTTGCTCAAATGCGGTGGCCGAGCGCATGGTGACCGATGACCGTTTTAAACTTCTCAGTTTTACCGGCAGCGCGGCGATCGGGTGGATGCTCAAGGCGAAGAGCGGAAAAAAGAAAGTCGTCCTAGAGTTGGGAGGGAATGCGGGCGTCATCGTCGAGCTGGATGCCGATCTGGAATTGACGGCGCAACGCTGTGTGGCGGGCGGATACGCCTATGCCGGGCAAACATGTATTTCGGTGCAACGTGTCTACGTTCACGAATCGGTCTATCGCACGTTCCTGGACAAACTCATCGCCAAGGTTGGCGCCATCAAGGCGGGTAACCCGTCAGACCCCGGTACGATTGTGGGACCGGTGATCGACCAAGGCGCAGCGCGACGCATCGAAGAGTGGGTGGGTGAGGCTGTGGCTCAAGGCGCTCGGGTGCACCTGGGCGGGGACCGCAATGGGGCACTGGTCGCCCCTGCCGTATTGACCGACGTAACGCCGTCGATGAAGGTGTCCTGCCAGGAACTGTTCGGTCCGTTACTCACGGTGACGCCCTACGTTCGCTTTGAGGAAGCGCTTGCCGCGCTGAATGATTCCGAATATGGTCTGCAGGCGGGGATCTTTACACAGGACGTGAACAAGATTTTTCAAGCCTACCGGGAACTGGAAGTCGGCGCCGTACTTGCCAATGAGATCCCGACGTTTCGCGCGGATCATATGCCGTATGGCGGAGTGAAGGACTCCGGATTGGGGCGTGAAGGCGTCCGTTATGCGATCGAAGATATGACCGAGCTGAAGCTGTTAGTGCTGAACCTCAAGAATGTCCCCCCCTCGTAGTCGCACTCCACCTTGGCGCCTTGCATCAAAAAAATCATTCATCATATTGCGGAAACGGCCCTAACTTGATACAACAGCGGCCATTGTTTTGTTTGGGCGCTGTTCAAGAGGATAGATAGAATTGCGGTTTTTCGTGGACCCGCGCATGTACGGTTCGATGACGGTTGAGGCGGCTTAAGGAGGCGAGATGGTTCCTACACACATGTTTCTGACCCGAGGCGTCGGGGTCCATAAGGAAAAGCTCGCGTCCTTCGAGCAGGCCCTGCGGAGCGCGGGGATCGCCTATTGCAACCTGGTGAGCGTCTCCTCCATCTTTCCTCCATCCTGCAAGATTCTTCCCAAAAAAATGGGCGAAAAATTATTGAACCCTGGTGAAATCACGTTCTGCGTAATGGCCAGGTCTGAAACCAACGAACGTAATCGTTTGATTTCGGCGTCCGTGGGCCTAGCAATTCCGACCGATCGGCAAACATACGGGTATCTCTCCGAGCATCACGCCTATGGCGAGACCGATGAAGAAGCCGGTGAATATACCGAAGATCTGGCTGCCCAGATGTTGGCCACTACTCTCGGCCTCGAGTTCGATCCCAACATCGCCTGGAAGGAACGCGAGCAAGTCTTCAAGATGGCCGGAAAAATCGTGAAAACGATGAACATCACCCAATCGGCGATCGGCAAGTCCGGTAAATGGACGACCGTCGTCGCCTGTGGCGTCTTCATCCCATCGGAAAATATTCCGAAGCACATGCGCAAGAAAGATTGATCCGGGCCGTCCATCCATTCTTCCGACCGTCTGCCGACACCGCGATAGGACTATGACGATTCCTGCCGGCTGGCTCGATACCGACAAAAATTTTCTGGGCTTGGATGAACCCTGGTCCCATCCCGATCACGCCGGGGTGTATATACTTCCCGCCCCATACGAACATACTTCCAGCTATGTGCTTGGATCCGATCACGGGCCTACGGCTATTCTCGAAGCCTCTCAACAGGTCGAGTTGTACGATGAAACGCTGGGCCATGAACCCTATCGGGAGTGGGGTGGAGTGGCGACGGCCAGCCCCTTGGAGTTGGGCAAGAAGATCGATCGCGAGGCCGTAGACGCCATTGAGGCTTATGTCGAGCCCCATGTCAGGCCCGGCCGCTTAGTTGTTACACTCACAGGTGAACATACGGGTGCGCTTGGCGCTATTCGCGCCCATGCGAGGAAACATCCCGATCTCTGTGTGGTCCAAATCGACGCACACGGCGATCTGCGTCAAGCGTATCAAGGCAATCCCTATAGCCATGCCAGTGTGATGGCACGCGTTGTGGAAGATGGCCTGCCGCTCGTGCAAGTCGGGATACGGTCGATCTCGGCAGAGGAGATTGATCTTATCAAACGAACCGGAACCATTTCGACGTTCCTCGCGGCGAACATTGTGGATCCCTCCGGACCATATGGCGGTCAAGCGGCGCGATGGGTGCCGGATGTGGTGAAGGCCTGTCGCGGTCCGGTCTATTTTACCTTCGATTGCGATGGCCTCGATGCGTCGCTCGTGCCTGCGCTCGGCACGCCAGAGCCGGGCGGGTTGGGCTGGTATGATGTGCTGACGTTAGTGACCGCGCTGGCCAACGGTCCCGGCGTCGTGGGGATGGACATCAGTGAGATTGCTCCAATTCCAGGGTTTGTGGCACCTCAATTTGCCGTCGCGCGCCTTATTTATCGCATGATCGGGCGGATCGGTGCCGCGCGAAAGAACGGTGGCTGAACGGTGTACGCTAAGCATTCATGATCTATTACGTACGGTGTAATGTTTGCCCTGACCTCGTTGATCATCCCGTCGATCCATGTCTTCGCAGCACAAACTGATTAAACGGACCGCTCGCCCGTCGGCGTCTTCCCGCGCGACTCCCGCACAGCTGGCTTCTCCGACTCCCGACTCAGGCCCTCGGATTCGGATCAACAAATTTTTTACCGAACAAGGCGCCTGTTCCAGACGGGAAGCCGACGACCTCGTCAAAGCAGGCCGCGTGACTATCAATGGCCGCGTCGCGGTGCTGGGCGATCGAGTCGGTCCCCACGATGTCATGGCTAAAGACGGAGTGGTGGTGCCGTGGGGAAATGCTCCGCTCTATATCAAGTTTCATAAGCCGGTCGGGGTGACCACGACCAGCGAGTCGCACGTGCCGAACAATATCATCGCCTATATCGGCCATCCCGAGCGGATCTTTCCCATCGGGCGGCTCGACAAGGACTCATCGGGTCTTATTTTATTGACGAACGATGGGAATATCGTCAATCAGATTCTCCGCGCCGAGTTCGCGCACGAAAAGGAATACATCGTGCGGGTCGATCGTCCATTTGATCAAAGCTTCTTGAATCGGATGGCATCGGGCGTGGTGATCCTCGATCAACGCACGCGACCATGCCGTCTGAGCCGAATCGGACCGCAAGACTTTCGTATCATTCTGACCGAAGGCCGCAATCGCCAAATTCGTCGGATGTGTCAGGCGTTGGGATATCGAGTCGTCGCGTTGCAGCGGGTTCGCATCATGCATTTGACGAATGAAGGATTGCAGGTCGGAGAGTGGAAAGTTTTAACAGAGCAGGAACGCACGACCCTGTTGGACATGCTACGTACCGCGGCCCGCAGGAGGGTTCCATCATAACTTACGTCCGACGCGAGGGCTATACTCTGGTAACCGGAGGGTGGAGCGGTACTTGGGCGGCAGGGACGGCTCCCGAGGGCGCCTCATCGATAGAAGGATGCAGGACCCTGCCTTTCGGGAGAGCCGGCAGCGTGCTCGATGGCTGTTTTAAGATCAAATTCACGAAGGCAATAAGCAGGCTGCCGATCAGCAAGATGGCGCTCGTGTTGCGAATCGTTTTCGTCCCCTCATCCCGCATGTCCTTAGCCACGTCGGCCACTGTTTCCAAGAGTCGATCGAGCGCCAAGCTGACTTGAATCAGCTTAGGCCCCGCGTTGTCGGCCGCCTGCAGTTCTGCTTTGTTGCGAAGATCGGCGGCATCTTCCGGTGATCGCGCTCCCCAGAGTTGGACCAAGAGATTGATCGTGCGGTTCGCGGCGGCGATATAGGCGTCGAGACTTTGCCGAACTGCCTCGAGATCTTGCGGCTCGCTTCTTCCGCTTCGGGACACGCGAAGGCTGGCGGCGGCATAGCGATCGATCGCATGCTGAATGCGGGCCCGCTGATCGGGGAGCGAGCCGGTGATACGTTCGAATTCCTTTTTAGACGGCGCTTCGAGCGCGCGGATGACCGTCGTGCGGTATCGAATAATATCCGCGGAAATATGGGCTAAGTCCGTCGCGGCGAGCGTATATTCGGTGTACATGATCCGCAGATCTTGATCGACCTGGCTGAGCGCACGGTTGCCGACGAATCCCAGACCGATGATCAGCACGCTGATTAGGATTTGAGACAGCGAAGGACGTATACGCTGGAGGTGAAACAGTCGCATGTTCGGGTAGCTTTCAGCTCATAACATCACGGTCAGGCGCAATGTGAAAGTGATCAACAAGAGTCACGGTCCTCTCTTTTTTAATCCAAGATGAACCGGCGATCGACATGCGAGGTCAGACCTGGGTCGTTTGATACAAAGAGCACCGACCACGGCTCCTCTTTCGAGCAGAGCCGTCGTAGGATGGCCTCGCGCGTGTTGGGATGGAGGCTGTGCAAGGTCCCATCAAAGATCAACAATTGAGGCCGGGTGACGATGGCTCGCGCGACCAGGATCTTTTGGATTTGCGTGACGGTCAATGCTTTCCCCTGAGGACGAACCGGTGTTTTGAGTCCGAGCGGGAACGCCTCGACTTCTTCCTCTAATTCCACAAACCGCAACGCCCACGTAATGTCTTCATAGGTGAGAGAAGGCCGGTCCAACGTGATGTTTTCTTCCAGCGTGCCCTCGAACAGCGAGAGCTGCGAATCTAAAACCAATCCACGATAGGCATTGAGGGACGGCATGTCCAGATCGCGCACGTCGATCCCGTTATACCGGATGACTCCGCTGGTCGGCAGGTACAGTCCCGCGAGCACTCGCGCCAATGAGGTTTTCCCCATGCTGGTATTGGAGAAAATCGCAATTTTTTCTCCGGGCGACACATCAAGATTGAAATGCGCGAATTCCGGCGACGAACCCGGGAATGAGAAAGACAAATCTTTGCACATGAGCCGAAGACCGTGAATCCTCGGATCGGGAAGCGTCACCGACACGGTCGTGGCAGAGGTATCCCGCGGCAGAGAAAATAGAAAATCCAGTTCGGTCAAGGCGTTCAGAAAATAGAAGACGTACCCCATCCGCTTCACGACCGAGTCGAAGTTAATAAGCAGTGAGCCGACGATCACCTCCGCCGCCACGAGTTGACCCAACGTCAATTGCCCCGTCGACAACAGCCAGCCGGCCGTCCCGATCAAGGAGCTGTGGACTAATGCCTGCCAACCTACAGAACTCAAATATTGCCGGATGAGAATTTGAAAACGGGTGCGGCGAGCCGCCACGTAATACCCCACCAGTTCGTCCGTCTTTTTGAGTAAGAGAGGTTCGCTCACGGTCGCCTTGAAATGAGGGAGATTGAAGGAAATCTCTTGGAGCCAGTGGAGCGTGTCGTATTTCGCATGGGACATCTCAATCGTCGATTTCAGCGCCCCGTGACTTAGCACCGTTACAATGAGGGCAAACCCGGCCATCAGTAACGTATTAAAAATCAAAAAGTACGGATGATACATCACGAGAATGGTCATGCCGACCATGCCGCCGACGAGCACGTTGATCACATCAACCAGCAGCACCGAGAGTGAGCGCTGCAACAGGACGGTTTCAAAAAAGTAATTGGCATAGCGAGGGAGAAACCCTTGGACTTGGAGGCGAGGAAGGAGCTGAGTCAGCGCGAGCGCGATGCGGGCGAAAATGCGCCGTTCGAGAATTTCCACCGCATAAAACTGCAATGCGCGAAAGGCGCCGACGCACAGCAGGGTCAATACCATGATGGCCGCCAGCGTCACGATCATGATCGGCTGGATGGAAAACGCAAACGTATTGACGAGTTCTTGAACCGTTAAGGGAACGATCAGCGAAAACAGTCCGATGGCGAGCGCATAGGACACGATGAGGCCGAACACGCGTTGTTCGAATTTGAACAGCACGCTGACGCGCGCAAGCATGTCGCGGAACGAAGGATTGGTATTCATCTATAGCCTGGCATGGATGCGGCGGTTCGCCGAGGAGACGATTGGCTCTTGAATGATGACCGGCGCATACGCCTCTTTTATCAGTGTATCAAAATAGGTCAGGGCTAGGGGCGGTAGGAAACCGGAACGGCTGACGGGGCGGACCGGCTCCACGTCCCAATAGCCCATTGATAGAACGCCTGCGCTTTCTGATAGTCGGCCTGCGCTCGAAGTAAATTGGCTTCCGAGTCCACCGCGTTCCGTTCGCGTAAATTCACAAAGAGCACGCTGGTGGCGCCGACGCTGAATCGGAACCGTTCACCTTCTTCCAAGGTGCGAGCCAGTTGGAGCGATTGGCCCGCGGCGGCAATTCGTTCTTTAGCGCGTTCGAGCGCCGACAGGGCGTTATCGACATCGACGAGAACCTGCTGCTCGCGATATTTTTGGACCAAGACAAACCGGTCCGCCTTGCCTTGCGCTTCCATGACTTCACCACGCGACCGTCGTTGCAAAAAGGGAATACGCACCTCAGCGCCAAACCGATAGCCTAAGCCCAACACGAATTTTTCCGGACTTCGGGCCGGCGTCGCTTCCAGGTCGAGACTGGGCAGCAGATTATTTTTCGCCAGCGCAAGATCGATATTGTTTAATTTCGCTTCGATTTCCACTTCGCGGACTTCCGGACGCGTGCTGCGGGCGACGAGCTTATCCGCCTTGACGACTTCCGGCGACGGAGTATCCAAGGGTATCGGAAAATTCCAGGCGCGCTCCGCGCTCGGCGTCACAGGCGAATCGCGCTCCCAGAGAAACATCGACAGCTTGTACTGTTCCTGTTCGACGGCGCGTGTGGCGGCGATCAGACTCTCTCGCCGACGTTGAACCTCCTGATTGGCTTCGACGGCATCGAGCGGCGCGGCCGCCCCGGCTTTGGCCCGTTGCTCGACCTGCTTAAAGCGATCTTCCGCAACCTTCAGGGCCCGTTTCTGCACGTCGGCCATCTTGACCGCGGCCGTCCAATCCCAATATTCGCTGGCGGCGGCAAAAAACAAATCCTGCCGGGTCTGGGCGATTTGATTGTCGGCTTTCGGATCGGCGAGATTGGATCGCTCCAATTCGGCGTTTTCCGGATTGGTGATGAGCCCTCGCAGCAATGGAATGAATCCACCCAGCAACACCTGATTGTTTCCATTATTAAATGCGAGGTCGGGAATCTTGGCAGGCCCGTTGATCACTTCACGAATGCCTGCGCTCCCGCGAAACCCCCAGGGGTGGCGAGCTTCAATCAGCGTGTCGTTGAATCCGACGGTTTTTGTATCTTGCGGACCGCTGGACGGAATAAATCGTTCCATCTCGGTGTCGTTGATCAGTGTCGGTTCGAATGCGCCAAGCGCGCGGAGCATTTTCCCTTTCGCCACGATCTTTTCCGTGCCGGCCCCCTTTAACAGGGGGTGGGCGCGATCCACCCACGCGAGGACTTCATCCAACGTCAATGGAATGGGCGGAAGCGGTTTGGCAGAGATGACCTCCGCCGCCTCCGCGCGCGGTGCGGCGGCGATGATGACCAAGAAGCCGACAACGACGAGGAGTTTGGCGGACCAGAACATACGTTCTCCTTTGTTCAGCGAGACCGGGCGAGAGGGAACCAACGGCGGGACATCAGTCGGAGGCGCAGCCCTTGACGGCGAAGGACTCTGGCTGATGCACGCAGCTACTTCGCACCTCTACCGGCTTTGGGCAAGAGTGTGTCGAGGAGGGAGGGCGGGCCTTCCTGATAATCCGGCGGGAAGAGATTGAACCTCCGCCACAGTTCATACCAGAGCGGCACCCGATTGAGAATGACCCAGCCCATGACCTTCGTGCCCTGACGGACATGGGTCTGCTCAGGCCAGGGCTTATCCTCGGGATCGGGCACGACCCAGAAGCGGTAGTTTCCCTTGCCGTCATCGACTTGATCGATCACCTTAATCACGCCGGTGAACGTTCCGTACATGGCGTCCGGCCATGCGGGCAGAGGAATGGCCGGAATGCCGTAGAACAGCAGTTTCACCTTCCGTCCGACGTTGAGCAGCGGCGCGTCGATACCGTCGGCTTTCATCTCGATCGCTTTATCGGTGCTGGTCGGCGAAATGCGGAGCAGCTTATCACCGGGCTTCACGGTTTCCCCGACGCCGACTTGCGCCATGCGCACGACCGTCCCATCGATCGGAGCCAAAATACGTCCGGCTCCTCGCCGTTGGGTCGCATTCGACAGGCGAAGCTCGACATTGGCGACCTGGTCGGCGGCGCGCGCGGCATCCGCAATGGCGCCGGCGCGGCTGGCCTCGGCATCGAGGAGTCGCTGCAGTACGTCGGCATTGATTTGATCGCGGCCGTAGCTCAGAGCCTTCATCGACTGCTGAGTTTCTTTCAGCATGGCTTCGGCGCCCTGCAATTCCGCTTGGCTGGAAATGGCGGCTTGTATCGCCAGTTCCAATTCGCGTTGTGATGCCAAGCCTCGAGCCGCCAACTCCTTGTTCCGGCTGACATTCAACTCGGCGGTATCCATGGCGATTTTAGCGCCCACGATGCGCTGTTCCGCAGCACGCACCTTATTGCTCGACTCCATCACGCGAGCCTCCGCCGATGGACCGGCCGCTTTGACTAAATTCTGCATGCTCTTAATGCGCTCGGTGAGCTGATCGGCGCGTTCCAGGGCCGATGTTCGACTTTGCTCGAGCGCGACCTTTTGTTTTTCCAAGAGAGAAAGCAGGTCGGGAGACATGAAATTCGGATCGACGTCATCCATTTCCAGAATGAGCTCGCCTTGTTTCACGCGCACGCCTTCAAAGACGTGCCATTTTTTCAGTCGCCCGGTGATCTGGGCTTCAATATCCTGAGGGCGTTCGTAAGGGGAATAGGCCGAGAGTTGACCGGTGGAGGTGATGGTTTGTGTCCACGGCACAAACGCGATCACGAGCGCAAAGAGCAGCAGCAATTTGATGGCTAATCGGGCCGAAAAGCGAAGCCGCTCCGGAATTTGAACGGCTTCCCATGACTCCAGCCGCTGCGATGTAGCAAGGTGGTCAACTTGAATATCTTCCAGGCCGGTCGGTTGATCGACAAGCGCACGTAGTTTGCTTCGTAGCGTCGGAAGACCGGCCATGATTGCCTCGCTAGAAGCCATTATATGGAGTTCGCCTCTTTTGGTCAATTTTGTGCGCGTTCGGCAGCTTTGAGCTTGACCGCAGCTAAGGGAGAAGACTAAGGTGAGGTCCGGATTTTTGGTGACGACATGTCAAGCCAACGAAGCAAAGAAGGAGTCTCTCAGACTGAGGATGGCATAGGCGCGCATCCGTTGGTGGGCGTGGTAGGAGGGAGTCGGACTGATTTTCCGATTCTTGAAAAAGCCGTCGAGATGCTAAAGACGCTCGGCGTTCCGACGGAATTGTTAGTGGTCTCGGCTCATCGGACTCCCGATCGATTGTTTGCCTACGCGGAGCAGGCGGCTGAACGTGGGATCGAGGTGATTGTCGCAGGGGCGGGCGGCGCGGCGCATCTGCCGGGCATGTTGGCAGCCAAAACCCATCTTCCTGTTATCGGCGTGCCGATTCCGACTGAAAACCTTCGCGGGCTCGACTCCTTGCTGTCTATCGTGCAAATGCCGAAAGGCATTCCCGTCGCCACGGTCGCAATCGGGGGCGGAGAAAACGCAGGTCTCCTGGCCGCGCAAATCTTGGCGGGCAAATATCCCGCTATTCGACAACGCCTCATCGATTTTCGTGCGAAGCAAACACAAGCCGCCGTCGCTTCTTCTCCTGAATGTTCACCATCCAGCACCTCGCGATAACATGACGGGCCCGATCTTGCCGGGAGCAACGCTTGGGGTTCTCGGAGGAGGACAGTTGGGCGCGATGTGCACGATGGCGGCACGGCGTCTCGGTTATCGCGTTGCCGTATGGGATCCGGATCCCGACGCGCCGGCGCATACCCTCGCGAATCTGTCATTCAAGGGACCATTTGCAGATCACGTCCTGCTCAAGCAATTCGAGCGCGAGGTCAGCGCGGTCACGTACGAGTGGGAAAATATCCCGACTGCCGTGACGGAGGTCTTGGAGAAATCGCTCCCTGTTCGTCCAGGTAGCGCCGTCTTGGGCGTGTTGCAACACCGACTCAATCAAAAATCCTTTCTTGCCGAGCGAGGATTTCCGGTCGCCTCATTCCGATCGATCGCTCATCCGGACGCATTGACACAAGCCGCAGCGGAGATCGGATTTCCCTGTCTTTGCAAGACGGCCACTTCCGGCTACGACGGAAAAGGGCAATGGCGATTATCTTCTGCAGAGGAAGCGATGGCCTTGCAACATGAGCTGAGCCGGACCGCATCTCCATCCAGCCAATGGATTGTCGAGCAGTTTATCGAGTTTGCCAAGGAACTCTCGGTGCTGGTGGTGCGAGGAGTTGATGGTGAGCGGTGCGTCTATCCCGTGGTTGAAAACATTCATGAGGCCGGAATTTTGCGAATGACCTTTGTGCCTGCAGACATTCCCGCCGACCTGGCAAGGCAGGCGCAAGAAACCGCAACTGCTGCGATCGATGCCTTGAACGGAGTCGGTGTATTCTGCGTCGAGCTATTTCAAAAGCGTGATGGTTCGTTGTGCATCAATGAGATTGCGCCGCGCCCCCACAATTCGGGGCACTACACGCTCGATGCCTGCACGGTGTCGCAATTTGAGCAACAGGTACGGGCGCTCTGTGGGCTGCCGCTGGGCGAAGTCCGAATGTTATCCCCTGCGGCCATGGTGAATGTCATCGGCGAAGACATGAGGCGTGTCCTAAAGGAAGAAGCTCTCATGATACTTCTGAAGGCACCGGGGGCGAAGCTCCATGTCTACGGGAAACGATCAATCCGCGCGGGACGAAAGATGGGGCACGTGACTTTTTTGGCTGGTCATCTTGAGAAGGCTAGGAACGCCGCAGTCCAATTCGGACGACTTCTGCGCGCCTCTGATGAGTCACAGGTCGCCACGACCTTAAAAAAATAATCCTGTGCCGCTATGATGCATCGATCTCTCATCACAACTCTTTCCAGCCCCGCCTGTGTGGTGACGAAAAGAATGGAACATCGGCGCGTTTAAACAGTCCGATCAGCCCCATGCCCGCGACGAATCCTCCGACATGCGCGAAAAATGCGACGCCTCCGCCCTCTCGCCCTAGACTCATGCCGCCGCTCAATATTTGAAGGACGAACCAAAGCCCGAGCACGACGGCTGCCGGAACATACATCGTTCGCGTGAAGAATCCGAGCGGGATCAGCACCAGGACTTGCGCTCGCGGAAAGAGTAATAGGTAGGCGCCCAGCACACCGGAGATCGCGCCGCTTGCGCCGACCATAGGCACGGTAGACGAAGGGTCTGTCAGTGCATGGCTAAGGACGGCGAGAATTCCGCACGCCAGGTAGAACAGGACGAACCGGATGTGTCCCATCACGTCTTCGATATTGTTGCCGAAGATCCACAGGTACAGCATATTCCCGATCAAGTGCATCCAACTACCATGCAGGAACATGCTCGTGATCAAGGCGACGAATGGAGAGGCGCCATGGATTTCAGGGGGCAGCGCCGCATGCCCCAACACCGTGGCAGGGATGGCTCCGAACCGGTAGACGAACAGTTCGCCGGGTTGCGGTGGCAAGAAAGCTTGATAGATATAGACCAGCGTGCAGAGGACAATGAACGTCGTCGTGACTATGGGAGTGATGTCGGCGGGGTTGTCGTCACGAAGCGGAATCATGGTTCAAGGACAGTCAACGGACTGTGGGCATCCGGGAGTGTTAGTCGGAACGACGTCCGGCTCGTTGTTTTGCGGTGTCGGGCAATGCGGGGAGCGGATCGAATGGGGACCGGGCATGTGCGCCGAGTGCCACTGAAAATCCGGCGGCGTGCGTATGTCCTCCGCCACCATACTGTGTGGCGATCGCCGCGACATCGGCGCCGTCATCGCGGGAACGAAGACTGTAGTATCGCCGTCCATCGCGATCGTGCCACATGACGCAAAACGGATGGTGCGCCGAGAGTCGCTCGCCGATCTGACTCGTCAAGACCGTACTGTTCACAACCGGAACGATCGCCCCCTCAAAGGGCAGCAGCACCGCAGATGCCGCAATCTTGCCCACGAGTTCTGTTTCGTAGCGCAGAATGGCCCGCCCTTCCGCCTCCAACGCGTCTTGCCGCAACGTATCCCAAATGTGGAAGTCATAGGGATACGAAGCCAGGGCCGCGTTAATTTCTCGGCTGCAGGGCAGTGCCCAATTCCACAAATCTTTGTCCTGCACATACTGAAGCAACCAGGGAGCAGGTTGTTGATGCGCCCATTCCCACGCCAACACGGCCCCTGACTTTTTGAGATCGAAATAGGCGAAGGGGAGACCTGCCAACGCGTCTTGCGCCGTGATGTGGTGATCCAATACTTGTAGACTTGCCGCTTGCTGCGCCATGGTTTCCAGCGCCGGGCGCGAGTAGCTGAAGTCGACCATGACGATGTGCCGCCCCGCCAAGTTGGTCGGGGGCGGAAACCCATGTTTGACGGGTTGATATTTGGCCTTCGGATATTTTTTCCATAAAGCCCACGCCGCTCCGAATCCGTCCGAGCAGTCGGCATGATACAGCACGACATCAGGGGGCGCGTGGTCGCCTTGGTTGGATGACGAAAAGGACCGGTCCATAGAGGGTCAGCTTAACACGGTCGGGCTGATGACGGTATCGCTAAATTGAGGTTCAGAGTCCCGCCGGCGTTGGAATGGCGCTCACCGGAGCTTCGACGGCGGATTGAGGAAACGCATTAATACGGTCGATGAGTTGCCGCAAGCGGCCGGCGCTCCGGCGGTTGTAGTGAAAGGCGAGGCGGGGCAGATCTTTCAAGGCCGCTTCGTCAAGCTCCTCGGGAAACGCACCGCGCAGAGTAAATGTCCCACCCGAGAGCATATCGCGAAATTCCGATTCAAGCGTCGCGACCTGCTGATCGGTTAAACCATGACGCAAGCGAAGGACGAGATGGTGATGGACAAAGCGGCTGGAGTGATACGTGCGATAAAATTTTTCAATCTCTTCGACGGCCTCATCTTCGGAATCGAATATTTTAAAGAGGCTGAGATCTTCCGGATTGATGAGCCGTTGCGACAGTAATTCATCGGTGAGAAAGGCATACCACCGATTCCAATAGTCGCACCCTTTGGCTTGAAGGCACACGATAGGTTGCGGATGGCTCTTACCTGTTTGGAGCAACGTGAGCACTTCAAAGCATTCGTCCTGCGTGCCGAATCCGCCTGGAAAGAGCGCCGTCGCATGCGACTCTTTGAGGAACATGAGCTTGCGGGTGAAAAAGTATTTGAACACCATTAACTTCGGATCGTCTGCAATCGTGACATTGGCGCCTTGCTCGAACGGTAACATGATATTGAGGCCGAAGCTGTTGGCCCGGCCCGCTCCTTCTTGGGCCGCTCCCATAATGCCATCCCCGCCGCCGGTGATGACCATGAACCCGTGCTTCACCAGCCGACGACCAAAGGCGCGCGCGAGATCGTAATTCGGATCGTCAGGGGAGGTGCGGGCGGAGCCAAAGAAACTCACTTTTTGGCGGTCGCGATACGAATAGAACGTTTTAAAGGCGTAGCGGAGTTCTCTGAGCGTTCGATTGAGAATCTTCAGATCGAGCGTGTCCAAGGCCGCGTCGCCCATTCGTAGGAGCGTGACCAGCATTTCCTTCCGCAGCGTTTTACGGAGGTCGCCGTTGGCGTGGTCTAACAGATGCGTGACCTGTTTGAGAATGTCTTCGTTGGTTAACCCAAGGCGCGCCGCTGAATCAAATTCTTTCATAGTGTCTCCTGGTGCAAACTAATCTTATCAGCCCATCGGCATCGGGTCAAAAGAACGTCGGACTTGTCAAAACGTGAGAACCATCAGTAGACTGTGGTGATCGATTGGAATGGCAGGATGTCGACTATAGCACAGGAATTTTTCAGCCGGCTCGCGCGAATACCAACACATGGATTGGGATTGTCGGTTGATGTGTACTCGCCCAATCTCTTTGATCTCTTGGACGCGTTGCGCGCGCACCACGTTCCGTACGGCTATTTGGAAATTTTTAAAGCCTCGCCATCTGCCTTGGCCGAGGTCCGTCGACGAGTGCCGCAGGTTCCCTTGGCCTACCATGCCGAAAGCCTCTGGCTGACTCAGCCCGATTGGAGGTCCCGCAACATCACCCAAGATGAAATCGGTGAGGTCGCCTCTCACCTGGCCACGTTGGGCTGTTATTGGATGAACCACGAATGCGCGACCAAGCAGATGGCTGGGGTGTCGTTCGGGACGTATCTGCCGCCTCTATTCACTGCGGCAAGCGCGGCGGTAACGGCAACCCACGCGTTGCACTTGCAGCAGACGTTAGATGAGTCGAGACAGTTTGCGGGTCGTCATGAACCGCTGCTCTTGTTGGAGATCCCTCCGCTTACATACTTCGCATTCGGAGATCTCTTTGTGACGGAATTTTTTCAGCAGATTGCCGATCGCGCACCCTGTGGGTTTGTATTCGATCTCGGTCATGTCTGGACCTATTATCGTTATTCGCCTGCGTGGCGCGATCGATCCGTCGCCGATTTTCTCGCGGACTTTTTGAATGCGTTTCCGCTCGACCGTGTCGTCGAGATTCATATCGCGGGGTTGGCGCTTCATGAGTGTGACATAGAGCAGTCCGGCGAAAGCTTGAACCATTCTGAACCGCTACGTTGGCTCGATGCACATCATGCCCCAATCCCCGACGTGCTATGGGACATGCTCGATCAGGTATTGTCACATCCCCGGCTGCGTTCATTGAAAGGGGTCGCCCTGGAAGTCGATACGAAAACGATTTCGCAAATCGTCCACGAGCTGTCCTACGCGCAAGCTCGGTTCGGCGATCGTTTGAACACGCTCTTCGACGACCATGCGGCGGCATCCATCTCTGAACGGGCTGAACCCTATGCCGCTTTTCGCACACGCTCGCCGGATGTTTCCGAAGAATCCCTCGATGCCTTGCGGTCTGCATATGACCGCTATGCGAGAGTGGCCAGCGGGCGAATCGCGCAATCGGAAGCAATCCTGCCGTCGCTATGGATGGAGCCAGGCAATCTGGGTTTGTATCGGCGCGTGTATCTGCCGCATGAGATTTTGACCTGGGGCGGGGATGTGCGCCAGATGTTTCCCGACACGTGTCGCCAATTGGTCGATCGTGGAATCGATGTATCGATGTTCGTCGATTTCTGGTTTCAGCAACCCAAGATCTTGGATGAATCGTATGATTTTTTCAGATTGAAGCTGGATCGATTTCCTGAATTTGTGCGCGATGTCTTGCCGGAGGCCGCCGACACCGCCGCGGGTGAAGCCGAGGAGCTTCGAAATGCCTATGCCTCGGCATGCGACGCCGTGGTGATCTCATGATGTGTCCCGACATCGTCAATCCAGTAGGAGTACGCATGTGAGCTTTTGGCAAAGCCTCCCTCATCCCATCATCGGCTTGGCGCCGATGGACGGTGTCACCGATGCGCCCTTTCGGTACATCGTCGCACAACAGGGACGGGCGGACATCAGCTTCACTGAGTTCACCAACGTCGGCGATATCTGTCGCGGCCCGGAGCGCATGTTGTCGTCACTCATTTATGATGAATGCGAACGTCCGGCCGTCGCGCAATTGTACGGAAAAGACCCCGATCTCTTTTATCAGGCCGCACAGATCATGTGCGAACTTGGGTTCGACGGTTTGGATATCAACATGGGCTGCCCGTCAAAGAATGTGGCGTCATCGGGGGCCGGGGCGGGGTTGATCCGAACGCCTGATCTGGCGCACGCCATTCTTCATGCTGCGCGTCAAGGCGTCACCGACTGGGCGCAGGGTCGAACGCTCTCCGACGCGGGACTGAAGGACGCACGTGTCGAAGCGATTCATGCCATGAACGTGAAGAGGATCGGCATGTCGAACGTCCCGCGCCGCCTCCTTCCGGTTTCCGTCAAAACAAGATTGGGGTATGACTCGGTCATCGTTGAACGATGGATTAGTCACCTGCTCGATGCCCGGCCCGCGGCTATTACCATTCACGGACGGACACTGGAACAAATGTATCGTGGGGAGGCTGATTGGAGCGCCATCGCGAGAGCCGTCACCCTCGCTCATGGAACGGGCGTCCTGTTGCTCGGAAACGGCGACCTTCAATCGATGCAGGATGTGGTTCGCCGTGTGAGAGATACAGGGGTGGACGGCGTGCTGGTGGGCCGAGGCGCCTTAGGCAGTCCTTGGTTCTTCCGAGACAAGGATGCCGCGAGGGCCTGTCTTCACATGCAGAACGGACATGAACACGTCGCACTGTCCACGTCGATCGAGATGGAGCGCGCGCAGCGCTTTCGTGTCATGCTGGCGCATGCCCGGCAATTTGAGTTGACGTTGGGCATCCATCGGTTTTCACGGATCCGCAAACATTTGGGGTGGTATTGCAAAGGCTTCCCTCACGCCGCCGCGCTCCGAGCCAGTATGGTGCGGGCCTCGTCGGTGTTCGATATAGAGCGCATACTCGAAGCCCATGCGTCCGCTCAGTCACCATCTGCTCATTCGGCCCTCGCCCCGTCCGACGCGGCAGTTTCCCCTGTCTCATGCGCGTGATTTTGGCGTCCACCTCTCCACGCCGCCGGGAATTGCTCGCCCTATTGAACATTGCCTTCGAGCTTGCCGATCCTCCCTACGTCGAACAGCCCTCACCGAATGTATCGCCTGTCGATCAAGTGAAGATGTTTGCAGAAGGCAAAGCTCAATCGTGTCGGGACCGTTACCGAGACAGTCTGATAATCGGATGCGATACGCTGATCGCGCTTGATGCAGACCTCTTAGGAAAACCCAAAGATCGGAACGACGCGGTGACTATGGTGCAGCAGATGAGCGGACGGCAGCATCTGATTCATACCGGTGTGGCCGTACTTTCCACAGCCACGCAACAGATTCACTCCGCCGTAGAGACGGTCCATGTCTTTTTTAAGCCGCTCACGCCAGCGGATGTTCAGACCTATGTGACAACGGCGGAGGGTCTCGGAAAGGCCGGGGCCTATGCGATTCAAGGGCGTGGAGCAGATTTGATCGAGGGCATCAAGGGCGACTATACGGCGGCAGTGGGACTTCCGCTACGATTGCTGGCTCGCCTCCTTGCCGATCAGGGAGTCGTCATTCCGGTCGATCTTGATATGCTCTATGATCGAAAGCCTTATCCCAACTGGGACCGATTTCCGTCATTGCGGCGGCCCTTGAATCAATTGCATTGAGATAACGCATTTCTTACAATGGGCCACTTTTATCGTCTTCATCCTCAAGGAGGCCGTATGCAGTCGAAGGTGATTCAATTACTGATCATTGGTGGAACGCTGGTGTCTTGGACGGCGGTAGCGCAGGCCATCGACGTCAAGTTAACCATGGACGAAGCGAAAAAGGCCCTCGCCGCCGGCCGGGAACCCATGGACGCTGCGAACAATCCTGACGACGTGAAGAAAGTATTGCTACAAGCTGCTACCGTGACCCGAGTCGGCGCGGACCCTGAAAAGGAGCCATGCGGGGCCAATGCGGTGTTGCGCACCAAGCGATATTGGCTTGAATCATTCGGCCGCCAGGAGTCGACGGAATCGAAGAAGCAGAAGCATGAGGTCCGTATGCCCGACGAAAAAATCCAAAAGATTCTGGACATGCCGAACCTGGAAATGTCGGTCCAACTCTGCGGCGACGACGAATACTTTGCAGAAGGTGTCCAAGTGGCGCTTCAGCAAGGGAACAAAACCATTAAGCCGGTCGATATCAGCCCGGCCGATAAAGGCCGCAAGAATGAAGGCCAAGAGCCTGCCTATCGCTCCCGCTTCACCGCCCGATTTGCCTACGACAGCTTCGACCCTACCGCCAAGACAAAAGTGCAGGTGTATTTCCAGGATGGCAAGATGCTCGACTTCGACGCGGATTTGTCGAAGGTGAAGTGAGGGGCTTTGCATGACGCTGTCCGATAAAATAGGGATGAGCAGGTTGATCTCTCGCTCAAACGCTCTGTATTTTCTTAACGAAAGTGCCCATGCTCATTGTCCTTCTAGGAAACCGAAATACCAAGATCGGAAGGGGGGGTAGTGCTGTGGAATTTATGTAGCTGGATCACAAGATTTATGGCAACCTGAGTAGGCCATCCTGCGGGAATACTCTGTAGTTGCTCAACAGTAGGTATTGGTCTAGCGTCGGCTGGCAGGTCATCTTTTTCTGGTCGGCTTGCCACGCCATGAACGAGGCCGTCCCTATACCGAACGAGTAGTTGAAATTCCTGCCATGCTGGCTTGTCCAGAGGCATGCTTGCACTGATCTTTTTGGCCTCACTTAGCTTTTTCATGACAGTCTTCCATCTTTCAGTAATGCCCAATCTTATTGGTTGGCCTTTTACGTTTCTATGATCGAAATATTGTTCGATCTCAGGGTAATTTCGACATAAGACATCATCTCTGACCCATTCGAAGAGATAGCTTTCGATAAAGCACACAGCGAAGACTATTTCTCTCCGTCGCGAGTCAATGTCTTCTAAAAGCATTGTCTCACTTCGAGCGTCCCGAAGCCAATCAGGAGCAAAACGGGTGACCTTGACGATTTGGAGCTTCTCGAAGGCCTGTACATGGTCAATGGCCTGAGGCCTTAAAGGGGGCGGACTATCCTCTGCCATTGTCATGCATTTTCCTCACGCTGATTAAGTAAATTGTCAGAGTACCATCCAAGAGCCATCAGAAGCTTCTATGCACTCGTATTCGTCACATCAGCCCACCGACTCATCGACGGTCTGTTCCGCTAGTCGCAAGGTATAGAGGTACTGATACAGCCCCTTCGCCGCCATGAGCGAGGCATGATCACCTTGCTCGACGATACGACCTTTGTTGAAGACGAGAATGCGGTTGGCACGTTGAACGGTGCTCAGCCGATGCGCGACGACAAAAGTCGTTTTGCCGACCATCAATCGCTCCACCGCTTCCTGCACTAATCGTTCGGATTCCGTATCGAGCGCGGATGTCGCTTCGTCCAGTATCAAGATCCTCGGATTTTTCAAAACGGCTCGCGCAATGGCCAGCCGTTGGCGTTGGCCCCCCGAGAGATTGACGCCTTTTTCACCTACGATCGTCGCGTACGAATCGGGCAGCGCGCTGATGAAGTCATGCGCATTGGCGGCGCGCGCGGCGTCCCTCACTTCGTCCTCGGTGGCGTCTTCCCGGCCGTATCGGATGTTGTCGAGAATCGTGCCTCCAAAGAGAATCGTTTCTTGAGGGACTAGCGCGATCTGCCGGTAGAGGGTATCGAGCCGAACGCCGCGAAGGTCATACCCATCGATGGCGATTGTCCCGGAGCTTGGATCGTAAAATCGGTGCAGGAGATTGACCAATGTCGTTTTACCGGAGCCGGTCGGTCCCACAAACGCGATGACTTCTCCCGGCTTGGTGTCAAAGGAGATGTCGATGAGCACCGGCTGTCGCGCGTCGTATGCAAATGAGACTCTCTCTACAGTCACGTGACCGATGATGGAGGGCATGTCGACGGCGTCGGGCCGATCCCGCACATCGGGCGCCGTGTCGAGAATGTCGAAGACTCTGCGCATGGCGCCCTGGGCTTCCTTGATCTGTGCAAATACGCGCGCGGCTGAGCCGAACGGCCCGATCAGAATGCCGGCGAATAAGACAAACGCGAATAATTCTCCCGGCGAGACCGATCCGTCGATCACCTGTGTGCCGCCGTACCACAGCACCGCTGACGCGGCGGCGAACGTCAGCAACGTGATGGTGGGAATGAAGACCGCCATCACGCGCGCGCGTCTCAGCGTGAGCTGCAGCATCGTTCGCACTTGGCCGGCGAACCGTTGTTCTTCCCGCCGCGTCTGCACAAACGATTTTACAATTCTGATTCCGGAGAGGACTTCTTCAATTAGCGTGGTCGCCGCGGCGGTTTGATCTTGAATGGTGGTCGACAGAGCTTTGAGCCGTTTGCCGAAAAAGCGTGCGACGAGAACGAGGGCCGGCAAGAGGAGCAGGATCAAGAGGCACAATCGCCAGTTCATGATCAGCAGAAAGGCGATCCCTCCGATCAGCGTCACGAGCTGTTTGGTGGAATCAATGGGCATTTCCGTGAGCGTCGATTGAATGACGCTCACATCGTTCATGACGCGCGAGAGGATTTCGCCTGTTCGGCGTGCGGCAAAGAAGCGCAACGAGAGTCGCTGAAGATGCGCGAAGACGTGCGTCCGAAAGTCGGCCATAATATGTTGCGAGACCCACGCCGTCACATAACTCTGACCGACGGAGAGCAGGCCTTGCGCAATCACCAGACCTAAAAAAACGCCGATCGACCTCGCCATTCCCATAGAGTCTCGCTGGACCGTGATCTGATCCCATAGCAGTCCGGCCAGCCGAATCAGGGCGAGATTCAGCACGGCGACGCCGACCACCAGGCTACAGGCCAGGATCATCTTGGGAAGGTAGGGTCGGATAAACGGGTAGAAGCGTGAATAATAAGACATCAGGGGACCAATTCGAGGCGCACGTTCATCACGCCGACTCTCAGATTCCGAACAATGCGCTGGTGGGAAGGGTGCAGGGATGGGGGAACAGTCTATAACTGCGTGATCGATTCGATGAGATGCTTGTTGATCGCAACAAACGATGTCCGGTCTTTGTCGTTGATCACGACATCCGTCAGGCTGATGAACATGCGCTGTTCCTCATTAATGGCGTCGGAGACGCGATTGCGCATGGGAGGCACCAAAAAGTCGCCCGCATAGGAGCCGTTGACCGTTCTGACTTGGATACGGACTTTTTTCCCCTCGGCCACGTCGACCTCCTCTATGGTTGACTGCGCTTAGCTTCTGCGTCGCAAGAATTTCTGACGTCTGCGCAGCTTTTTGTGTTTGTGCTTGCGCATTTTCTTGCGGCGCTTCTTTAAGACACTCGACATGCGGGCTCCTGGACGATGGCCAAATAGTGTACGCGAGCAGAAAGGAATTCATCTGCCTTTCGCTCTCCAAACCGTGCACTGGTACCATATGTTCGGCGACGCTGTCAAGGCAATGACTTCGCAGCAGGGCTCTTTTGAAGGCCATGTAACGGCTCACGGCCATTGCTTGACGATGCGCGCACGCAGTTCCTATACTGCGCCATGCCGTACCGTCTCTTCGCAAAAATGGTCTTCGTGACGTGCCTGCTTTCGGCGGCTGGACTCAACGCCGGCTGTGGTGCGAAGGCTCCCCAATATCCGGAAGAACACGCGCGGTACGTACGACTCGATCTTGCCGTCGAGGCGTTGCGGGATGCCTATACTCGTAAGAACCTTTCTGCAATGGAAGCGTTGATGTTGCCCAGCGAGGGGCTCGATCGGATGATCTCGGATGTCGCGAAGGACTTTGAGCAGTATGCCGATATTACTTTAGATTTCTCGATCGAGCGGGTACTCATCGAAGGCGATCAGATCGACGTCTTTCTCCATTGGCAGGGCCAGTGGAAGCGAAACACGGCCGAATTCGGCGTGCGCGACCGGGGCCACGGGCTGCTCCGATGGTCCGGGACGTACTCTCCCCTGTTAAGTGGGGTGGGGGGAGACCTGCCGTTCGGCATGGCCGTTCGTCATACCGTCCCGCGGACCCAGCCAAGTACGTGAACCTCATCGGTTATCTTCTTCTAGCATTCGTTCGCTCTCGACATAGCGACTCACGCAACACCCCTCATTTTTATGGCGAGACCTAATCATCCTCTACAACCTGATTTTCTCGTGATCGGAAGCGGGGTGGCCGGCTTGCGCGCCGCGATTGAGTTGGGCCGGCACGGCCACGTGATCATGTTGACAAAAGGCCACCCGCTCGAAAGCAATTCGATTTATGCGCAAGGCGGTGTGGCGGTCGCCCTCAGTGAAGAAGACGATGTCGCGATTCATTTGACCGACACCTTAAAAGCCGGTCACGGTCTCTGCCGAAAAGAGGCGGTGCGGGTGTTGGTAGAGGAAGGGCCGGATCGGATTCAAGAACTAATCGGGTGGGGTGCCCAGTTCGACAAAATCGGCGGTCAATATGCCTTTGCCCGAGAAGCGGCTCACAGCCGAAGCCGCATTCTTCGCGCAAGGGGAGATGCAACCGGCAACGAGATGGTGCGCGTGTTGATGGCTCAGGCGCGTCGCCAAAGAAAGATTCAATGGTTGGGTCATCATTTTACAGTGGACCTGGTCGTGGTGAATGGGGTGTGCCGAGGCGCGCTCGTGCTGGACGAAATCGGCGGCAAACGGTCGGTGTTGCCTGCGCGCGCGGTGGTGTTGACGACCGGGGGATCCGGTCAAGTCTATGCTCGAACGACAAACCCTCCGAATGCAACGGGGGACGGTATGGCGATGGCCTATCGGGCCGGAGCCCTATTGGAAGACATGGAATTCGTCCAGTTTCATCCTACGGCACTCTACCTTCCGTCGAGTCCCCCGTTCCTTCTCTCCGAAGCCATTCGAGGAGAAGGCGGTCGCCTTCGCAATGTCAAAGGCGAATTGTTCATGGGACGGTACCATTCTGCTGCGGAGTTGGCGCCCCGAGACATTGTCGCCCGTGCGATTTGGTCGGAAATGGCCGCCACCCGATCCCGTCACGTGTATTTGGATGCGACGCACCTGAGTGCGACGTTCATCAAGCAGCGGTTTCCGACGATCTATTCGACGTGCCTGCGTTACGATATCGACATGACAGAAGAATGGATTCCCGTCTCGCCCAGCGCGCATTACCAGATGGGAGGTGTCCATACCGATACGGACGGCGCGTCGAGCCTGCAGGGCTTGTTTGCGGCCGGAGAAGTCGCTTGCAGTGGAGTGCATGGCGCCAACCGGCTGGCCAGTAATTCTCTTTTGGAAGGCCTTGTCTTCGGTCAACGAGCCGCTCAGGCGGCGGCTCTGTTTGCGGCCCATCACAGGGCTCATGTCTCGCTCCCTTCCGTCCAGGATCTTGACGGCGGTCCATCGGGTCAACTCGACGACGCGGAAAAACTTCGCAGCTCGCTGCGTCGAGTGATGTGGGGCAAAGTCGGGTTGATCCGTACAGGCGATTCGCTGGTGCGGGCGATTGCCCAGCTTTCGCGTTGGGAGCGGCTGGCGTCACGCCCATTCAGAATGCGTCGAGATCTCGAGGTAAAGAATTTAGTTCAGGTTGCACGATGCATTGCGGAAGCGGCTCTGTGGAGAGAAAACAGCGTGGGCGCACACTACCGGGCCGATTATCCCGATGTTGGAGATCGGGGATGGAAACAGCACAGTCGATCGATAAAGATTATGGATTCTGAAAACTTGAAAGCGCCACCGGACGCGGCCACGTCGGAGCGGCAAATGCGCGGATCGAAGAAGGCTGGGCAAGCCGGCGCTCGTCGTACAGTCGGTAGAAGCGGAGCACTTTCTTGACGTAGCGTCGTGTTTCGTGAAACGGCGGAAGCGTGTTGTAGTGCTCAACTCGCGTCGCCCCGGCGTTATAGGCCGCCAGCGCGAGCGGCAAGTTGCCGTGAAAGCGGTCCAGCAAATAGCGAAGGTATCTGGCTCCGCCTGCAATATTCTCTTCGGGATTGAACGGATCGTGCACATCCCATCGCACGGCCGTGTCGGGCATGAGTTGCATCAGGCCGATGGCCCCCGCCCTCGACACCGCATCCGGATCAAAATCGGATTCTGCTTTAATGATGGCGCTGATCAGGGCGGGATCTAATTGATGCTGACGAGAGTGGTGCGCGATCGTTCCTTCGAGCTCGTGAATCGGTACGTGAACGCGTAGACGAAGCGAACCCGGATCGATTTTCGTAAAGGCCGCATTGGTCGGTACATTTGTAAACGAGATGACGCCGTTTCGATCGACACGTCGATAGACGTCCGCCTTTTCGGCAGCGTCGAGATCGTCGGTCAAAAACGAAGCTATTACTAGGATGGTGATGAGGGGCAGCATGCGACAAGGCATGCTACAAACCATACCAGTAGGTGGCTAACGTGTCAAAAATATAGATAAAACAGATCGTTACTCGAGAAAACGAGGAAGATTCAGACGAAAGAGCTCCTGTAAACGTCGCGTGATGGGACCCGGTATTTCCTGCCCGATTCGTTGAGTATCGATACGACGAACCGGCATGATTTCCATCGTCGTGTTGGTGAGAAAGATTTCATCGGCATGTTGGAGCATCTCCGGCGTGTAACACCCTTCATCGATCGGCAGTTTGTCCTCCTTCGCCATTAACAAGACGATCTCCCGCGTAATACCGTCTAAAATGCCGCACTCGACGGAGGGTGTGCAGAGACATTGATCTTTGGCAAATAAAATGTTGCTCGTCGTGCATTCCGTCACGTGCCCCTGGTGATTGAGCATCACACCATCGAAGGCGCCTTGCTGCGCGGCTTCCTGCTTGGCCAAAATATTATTGAGAAAATTGAGCGATTTGATTTGAGGCGACAGGGCGGATGAAAGATTGCGACGGACGCTGACGACCGTCAGACTCACGCCGTCTTGAAAAAGTTGAGGGGGATAGGATTGTAACGGCAGGCCGATAATAACGACGGTGGGGCGGGGGCAGAGTCGCGGATCCAGTCCGATCGCGCCTTCTCCCCGCGAGATCGTAATGCGGAGGTAGGCATCTGACAGCGCGTTTCGCTCCAGCGTTTCTTGTAAGAGAGCCGGCCAGTCAGATTCAGGAATGGGCATATCCAGCCCAATCAGGCCTGCGGACCGGCGAAGACGAGCGAGATGATGGCGTAGCATAAATATTCGACCCTTGTAAGCGCGCAACGTTTCATAGATTCCGTCGCCATACAAAAACCCATGATCGAAGACAGAGATCCTCGCCTCTTCCTTGCGCACGAACCGGTCATTCACATAGATCCACATCGCGTCGCTCCCAGTGCCTGCAGTACGGCCTCTGCTTTCAACAAGGTTTCTTCGTATTCCCTGCGCGGTTCCGAGTCTGCGACAATGCCCGCACCGACCTGAAGATAGCCGCAACGATCGGTCGTCACCAAGGTACGTATGATGATATTCAGGTCCATGTCACCGCTCCAACTGATATATCCCAGGGAGCCGGTGTATGGGCCTCGTCGGACAGGTTCGAGGGTTTCGATAATTTCCATGCAGCGAATTTTCGGTACGCCGGTGATCGTACCGCCCGGGAAGACCGCACGAATAAGGTCAAAGCCGTCCATGCCGTCGCGCAATTCTCCTGTGATATTGGAAACGATGTGGTTCACGTGCGAATAACGTTCAATCGTCATGAGCTCATTTGTCCGGACGGTCCCGTACCGGCAGACACGTCCGAGGTCGTTGCGCTCCAGATCCACCAGCATAAGATGTTCTGCGCGTTCTTTCGTATTCGCCAGAAGTTCCTTTGCCAGCCGATGGTCATCCTCGGCATCGATGCCACGCGGGCGCGTGCCGGCGATCGGTCGGGTATCGGCCTGTCTGCCTGCAAGGCGCACGAGCCGTTCCGGTGAACAACCGACCAGACTAAAATCTTTGAGATTCACCAACGCCGAAAACGGGGACGGATTGACCGCTTTCAGCCGACGATACAGAGTGGTGACGTTCTGATGAAGATTATGGGGAGCTTGCCCGGACTGAACCATAAAGCGATGCGAGAGGTTGGCCTGATAGATATCGCCTGCCCGGATATATTCCTGACAGTGACGGACACGATCCATATAGGCGTCGGGCGATTGACCGGGGCAAATGTCGAGTTGCGCAAGCGCCTCGGCCTGTTCTTTACGGGGATGAGGCGCCGAAATTTTCGCTGCCCATTCCGCCAACCGATCGCATCCTTCGCGATAGAGCTTTTCACGTGGTTCCGAAATGAAGCGTTGGAGTGGCGGCATGAAGATCAAGTGGAGGGTGCGCGCCGGATGATCGAGCGCAGCTATCTGATCGACGAACAGGCATTCCACGTCAGGGAAGGCGAGATCGTCACGCGTCAGGCTGGGAAGCTTTTCAAAGTGACGGGCGATGTCGTAACTCAAACAGACGACTGCCCCGCCGAAAAATGGTGGAAGTCCTTCAGGCTGTGGAATCTGGGAGGTACGGAGTATTTCCGCGAGTGCTGTCCACGGGCTGCCGTGATGACTCGTCGTCCCCTGTCCAGTCCTCAACTCATAGCTGTGATTTTTCCCCGACAGGACCATATATGGGGCGCATCCTATATACGAATGCCGGGCCACCGTTTCCTTTCCCATTCCGCTCTCTAAGAGAAAAGAGGGCGAGCCCTGTACGGCAAGTCGCGTATAGAGCTCATGCGCATCCTCAGTGGGCGTCGGCATCGTGCAGACAAGAGGGACCGGCTGTCGCGAGTGAAGAAACGGAGCCGAAAAAGACGTGCTCATGTCAGGTTTGTACTTCCCATGGCTCGACAGAGGATCATTGTGCAGTCAGCACGTCGTTTTCTTCAAGCCCGCGGGCCATAGTAGATAGCAGCAATGGCATCGCAGCTGACAAGCCTTGCTTCGAATGCTTATCCCTGACGCAAGTGGTTTCTTGGAGGATGAAATGCGGTCGGTGCGACGGAATGCTGATCGTCGATTACTACTCGAGATGAAAGACGATCAGGCCTCTTTGATTATGTGCCTAGCCATGCATGATGGTGAGACGTCACTGCGCCTATGCCGCATGATGGGAGCGCTCAGTCGGGGTTTCTCGACTGGCTCATAGAATTTTCCGATCTATCGTCCGCACATTTCGTCCTGGCCGGATTCATTATGGTAGTACTTCCAGATTTCCATTCGAATCCTTCGCTCATAGCAGGTTCGCCTTGACAATTCCCCTCCGATTTTGATTGAATGACCCGCCATTTTCAGCCTTTCAAGAACGCGTGTAGATTATGCCCTCGACTGATCCGTTGTATGCGGGCTTAGGGCAAGCCGTTCGTGTCGGAACTGAGTTATTGGCTGCCTTGATCGTCGGTGGGGGGCTTGGCTGGGTCGTAGACACCTACCTCTTTGGATCGGGGCCATGGGGCTTGGTGGTAGGATTGCTGCTCGGCGGCGCCGCCGGGGTCCGTAGCGCCTATCGCTCAGCCCAACGGTGGTCCAAGCCTTAAACTACAGCCTAGTCAGAAATAAGGACACACGGTGGAAAATCCGCTCCATCCATTTGAACTACATAATTACGTCGAGCTGTCGCTCTTCGGCATCGATATTTCCATCACTAAAGCCGTCTTGCTCATGTGGGTGATAATTGCCCTCGTTGCCGGATTGTTGGTGGCCGCCGGCCGCTCGCGTCGGCTTGTTCCCACCAAGCTGCAAAGTCTCGCGGAGCTGCTGGTAGATTTTATCCGCGGAATGATCCTGGACACGATGGGCCAAGAAGGCTTGAGGTTTTTCCCCTTTATCGCCACCCTCTTTCTGTTCATTCTTTTCAGCAATCTCCTGGGACTGATCCCAGGATCGTACACTGTGACCAGCCAGATCATTGTCACCGCCATCTTCGCAGTGAGCGTCTATGGGTTGAGCCTGATCGTCGGATTTGCTCGACACGGCATAAAGTTTTTCGGCATTCTTGTACCCCCTGGTACGCCGGGATGGTTATTGCCGCTCATGATGCCCATCGAGTTAATTAGTCAATTGGCTCGGCCCATTTCATTGGCCGTCCGGCTCTTTGCCAACATGACCGCAGGCCACGTCATTTTGGGAGTGCTGTTCGGTCTGGCCATTGCCGGAGGCGCCTTGATCGGGTGGCTGCCGTTTGCCTTTACCATTGCCATGAACGGCCTGGAGGTCGGAATCGCTTTTATTCAAGCCTATATTTTTACGGTGCTGACGTGCGTCTATCTCGGTGACGCGATCTCACTGCATGGACATGGCGATTCTCACGCGCACTGATAAATGAGGGTACAGGGGAGGACTCGAATGGTGCGCTTGACCCAACGTAGTCACAACTCATAATTGGAGGATAGGAAACAATGGATTCTGCAGCTTCAGCGTTATTGGGAATGGGAATGGCGGCGGCCGGTTTTGCCGGTGCGGGTGTGGGCATCGGATACATTTTTGGAAAAATGATCGAAGCGGTGGCGCGTCAACCAGAAGCCGAAGGTCGAGTGGGCAAATACATGTGGATCGGGTTCGCTCTCGTCGAAGCGATTGCGCTGTACGGTCTCGTGATCGCATTCATCATCATGGGGTTACGAAAGTAACTTACAGGCTCATGATATCTACCTCCCCGAGCTTCCAAAGGAAGGACCATGCCACAGTTTGAATCCCACTTTTTCTCGTCGTTGATTTTTTGGGAAATTCTCTCGTTCGGCATTCTGTTGTGGGTGCTGTACAAGTACGCCTTTCCGCCGATTCTCGAAACCTTAGACACGCGCGAACGCAAAATACGGGAAAGCTTGGAGCAGGCTGAGCGTCACCGCGTCGAGGCGGAGCACAGGATGCAGGAGTATGAGGCCAAGCTCAATGCCGCGTCGCGTGAAGCCGAGGCCGTCCTTATTCAAGCGAAGGAACGCGCCCAGCGTCTCTTGGATGAAAATGAGCAGCGGCTGGCGGCGGAAGCGGAACGGGTGAAGGGTGAGGCGACACGCGAGATCGATCAGGAGCGCCGAAAGGCGATTCAAGAGATTCGCAGTCAAGCCACCGACTTAGCGTTGCTTGTGGCTGAGAAAGTCGTGGAGCGGAGTCTGAACGATGCGGATCATCGCCGACTTGCTGATGAGGCAATTGCGGCGGTCGCGAAGGATTATTCTAGTTAAGGGACATTCAGTCCAAGCAACGGAATTTTCAGGCTTGCGCATCTCGCCTTCGCGATTACCGATTTGAGCTTCCTCGCTGATATCCGTCCAGATCTATGACGACGAATCGGAATCCTGCCGCTTTAATTTTCTCAACAATACCCGCCTTGCGGGACTTGTCCTGCAATTTTTCGAGTCCACCTTCGTCTAATTCAAGGCGTGCAATAGTGTCATGATCTCGCACGCGGAATTGCATGAAGCCCTCGCGAAATAGTATGGCTTCGGCCTGTTCAACACGGCTGAGTTTTTCCCTCGTAATCGTCGTGCCGCGTGGAATGCGTGAAGAGAGGCAGGCGGCGGCCGGTTTATCCCAGTTTGAAAGTCCATATTCTTTCGCAAGCGTTCTGATCTCCGACTTCGAAAGGCCCGCTTCCAATAAGGGGCTGAGCACCCCCCGCTCGCGCGCGGCAAAAAGACCGGGTCGATCGTCGCCGAGGTCGTCGACGTTGGTTCCGTCCACCACACTGGCAAGTTGAAGATCAAGCCGCAAACGTCCCAATAGCTGGTAGAGATCCGTCTTGCAATGATAGCAGCGGCTCGCATCGTTCCGGGTGAACTCCTCGATTTGAAGCTGGTCGGTCTCAAGGATAATATGACGAGCCCCGATCTCCGCAGCTAGATTCCGGGAGGCGTCGAGTTCGATACGGGGAAACGTGGGCGAGACCGCGGTGACTCCAATGGCCTGAGGACCCAGGCATTCATGCGCGACTTTGAGAACGAGTGTGCTGTCAATCCCACCCGAAAAAGCGACGATGACCGAGCCGAGATCGCTGAGGCGCGTCCGGAGCGCATGCAGTTTGTCCGAGAGGGCCGCGTGACCGATGGCCGAGGTTGCCATGGTTAAGATTTCACCTTGGCTTTATGCTGATTCGCCACGACGACCAGGGCGTAGCGAGCGGGATTCAAATATTGTTTGGCGACGCGAAGCACATCTTCTTTCGTCACTTGCTCGATCAACTTGGGATAGCGGCTAAAGTAATCGAGCCCAAGGCTATATAATTCGACCAAGGACAGCACTTCAGCCAATTTCGAGGTCGTATCGACGCGCAACGGAAAGCTGCCAATCAAATAGGCCTTGGCTTCAGAAAGCTCCTGATCCGTGACCGGGGCCTCACGAATACGATTTAATTCAGTCACGACGCCGGTGATCGCCTGATTGGCCGCTTCATTTCTCGTTTGGAGACTGACAATAAATGGCCCGGGCATGAGGTTGGCTTCAAAATGACTGCCGACATGATAGGCCAGTCCCTGATTGTCGCGGATGGAGTCCATCAAGCGTGACGAAAATCCTCCGGCGCCGAGAATGTAATTCATTACCGTCACAGCGTAATAATCAGGATTGGTCCGGCTGATTCCGACGTGCCCCATCAGAATCGTGGCCTGCGTGAGATCTTTCTCGATCAGTTTCACAATGGGTTTTTCAAGCGGATGCGGGACAGGAAGGGCATGTGACCCGTTCTCTCCCCGCTTCCATGCGCCAAAACGTTTGGCAAGCTGTGTTCGAACTTGATCGGCCGTGATATCTCCTACGATCGTCAGGATCGTCTGGTTGGGAAGGTACTCGCGGGTATAGAACTGAAGGATGTCGGCCCGCTTGATTTTGGGAAGCGTGTCTTCCATGCCGGTGACAGGCCAACGATAAGGATGATTTGAAAAGACGAGTTGCTTGAATGCCTTGGACGCGACCTGTCCGGGATCGTCTTTTTCGCTCTGCATTTCGCCGAGGATCAAACTGCGCACGCGGTCGATTTCCTGTTCTGCAAACGCAGGATGGAGCAGGATGTCCGCGAGCAGTTCGAACCCGAGTTCCGTATCTTTCTTCAAGACTCGCGCAGACGCGGTCGTGAAGTCCTCTCCCGCCTTAGCTTGCAGCGCTCCACCGACGAACTCGATCTGCTCCGCAATTTGGTGCGACGATCGAGTGGTCGTCCCTTCGTCGAGGAGTCCGGCAACCAGATTGGCGAGACCGGCCTTGTCGGGCGGGTCGTGAGCGGCTCCGGCCTTCACCAGGGCATGGATTTGGACGATCGGAAGCGAATGTTGCTCCTGCACCAATACGGTCAATCCATTCGGCATCACGAAACGTATTGGGTTAATGTCTGCGGCTTGGGCGTTCCCCAAAGGAGCCATCGACAGAAGCATCGTTAGAAGGGCCATCCAAGCGATCATGGTGCGCATCTCGATCATCTATTAATGTGTTCGCTGACCGCGTTTGAATCGGCGGCGGGAGCAGTCGGCAGAAGAGTGCCGACCGTACGATTTTCTGCCGTCAGATACTGATGAGCCACGCGTTGAACGTCTTGAGCGGTGACGCTCCGAATCCGTTCTAGAAACTTATCGATGTGGCGCCAGCCGGCTCCGACAGTTTCGGCCTGGCCGATCACCATGGCTTGACGAAAATTGGAGTCTTGAGCGAACACGTATTCGGCTTCCACCTGATTTTTTGCCCGCTGGAGTTCCTGCTCGGTGGGTGGGCTATCTTGGAGCCGATCAAATTCGCGATACAAGGCATGCTCGACGTCTTCGATTTTTACGCCGGGCTTGACGACCGCAAAACAATAAAGAAGTTCACCGTCGGTTTGCAGCAGATTATATTCCATCCCCACAGCGAGCGCGATTTTTTGCTCGTACACGAGGGTTCGATACAGACGAGAACTTTTGCCGTGCGAGAGGATGGACTCCAGAATCGTCAAGGCATAGGAATCGTCGCTCGTATAATTAGGGACCCGATACCCTGCCATAGCAAACGGCAATTCGGCTTCACGCCGAAGCACAAAACGTCGTTCTCCGCGCTGCTCGGGCTCGGTCACTTTTTGCACTGGGGGCGTCGGCCCTTTGGGAATCGGCTCGAAGAGACGTTTGATCGTCCCGATCAAGTGCTCCGCCTTGATGTCGCCAACCACGACCAAGGTTGCGTTGTTGGGGCTGTAATAGGTGTCATAGTAAGCTTTCAGGTCATCGAGCGTCATCGCATTGAGGTCCGAGAACCATCCGATGACCGGCCAATGATAGGGATGCATCAAAAACGCCTGAGCAAACAGCATTTCCACTAAAGAGGACTGCGGATCGTCTTCTGTACGCAACCGGCGTTCTTCTTTGACGACTTCACGTTCGAGTTGGAATTCATTCTCGTTGAGCTGCAAGCCTTGCATGCGGTCGGCCTCCAGCGCCAAGGCCAATTCGGTTCGATCGGCTGCGACGTTTTCAAAATAGGCGGTGAAGTCCTGGCTGGTGAAGGCATTGTCGTTGCCCCCGTTCTTCCGAATGATGCGAGAAAATGTACCCTTCGGATTTCGCTCTGTGCCTTTGAACATCATGTGTTCTAGCATATGCGAAAGACCGGCCCGGCCCATCACCTCATTTCTAGACCCTACCTTGTACCAGATTTGCACGGTAACGACCGGCGCTTTGGGAGACTCAACCAAGAGGACTTTGAGGCCATTGCTCAAGGTATGCTCGTGCACCGTCGATGCGATATCAAGTGCCCATGCGACCGAGAGCGGCCCCATCATAAGGCTCGCGCACAAAACGAGAATGGTAGTAGAACGAGAACGAAAGATGGGTCGAGAAAAGAACCACATCATGGGTAGCAAAATGGCTCGCATGCTAGCCACGAGCCGCCATAGGGGTTAACAAGGTCGATACCCGGTGTGGCTTCTCGCCAAGCTGGCCACAGGCGCCCAGCACATCACGGCCTTTGCTTTTTCGTATAAAGACATCAATCCCGGCTTTCCGCAACACGCCCTGAAACTGTAACACAGTCGAGTCGCTCGGGCGGCGGAATGTCGTGTCTGAAAACTCATTAAAGGGAATCAGGTTCACCTTGCAGCGGATGCCGTGGAGAAGCTTAACCAGCCGTTTCGCGTCTTGTTCCGTGTCGTTGACGGCTCCAAGCAGGACATACTCAAAGGTTAATCGTCGATGTGGTGGAAGGGGATATTTCCGACACGCTGCCATCAAATGAGAGAGTGGGTGCAGCCGATTGACGGCAGGCATCAGGACACCGCGCTGAGCATTCGTCGTCGCGTTTAACGAAATAGCCACGTTGACCCCGAGAGCCGCCACTTCTTGGAGACGTGACGCCATGCCGGCCGTCGACAGCGTAATGCGCCGTGCCGGGATACCGAGCCCCCAGTCGGAATCGGTGATCCGTGCAATCGCCTCCGCGACGGCTTCAACGTTGGCCAACGGTTCGCCCATGCCCATAAAGACTAGACTCGTTAAACGTTCGTCGGGTCCCAGATGATCCTGCACGGTCAACACCTGGTCGACAATTTCATGGGCGCGCAGATTGCGTTTCAACCCCATGGTCGCCGTGAGGCAAAATTTACAGTCCAATGTGCAACCGACTTGAGTTGACAGGCAGAGAGTTAATCGTCCGGCGTCCGGGATCAGCACGCTCTCGATGAGAAGGTTGTCTTCAAGGCGTGACACAAACTTTCTGGTCCCATCCTCTGAGCGCAATGTCTGGACGACCTCGGTTCGAAGAATGGTCGCACATTGATGAAGGTTCATCCGCTCAGCCTGGGAAAAGTCCGTCATCTGATCGATCGATCGTACTCGCTTCCGATAGAGCCATCGAAGCAGTTGTGTCGCTCGATAGCGAGGCCAGCCGCGATTCTCAATAAGTTGCTGGGCGGCATCGAGGTCGAGCGATAAGAGATTGGCCACGCCGGCTTGAACAATCGATGGCATGAATCAGACTAACACAGCAGAAAATTCTGTGACAAGCAAGGGTACGTGGACCTAGGGAGATTGCTTTGCTATGATAATGTACGATGGTCCATCGGGCCGTGTGTGAATGAGATCTTTGTTTCCATCATTGGCGCTCCTGCTGACAACATTTATATCCTCCAGCTTTGCTCAGCAGGACCTGGACGCTCCATCTTCCCTCCCTCCCGCGTCTATCACTTCACCCGAATTGGCATGCGAATCAGTAGAGGCCTGTTACCGGGCGGTTTTTACCAATCCGGATGGGGCCGTAGCGCCACAAGATCGCCTCCACATCAAAATCGACCGATTGCGCAATGCGCAACTCCGTGAACCGGCGTCGATATGGGCGAAACGCTCGACGTTGCTTATGGGACTGCTGCTGATCGACGCGGACCCTGCAGAAGCCGGCTCACTTCTGCAATCTGTCCAGGCGGATTTCCCCCACTTGGACGATTATATTCGACTCTGGATGGGTGAGGCCCAGGCCAAGCTAGGGGATATGGCTCAAGCCGCCGCGCTTTTTGAATCGATTATCGAGTCTCCCGATAGCATTCTGCTGGCACGAGCCTCATTCCGAGCGGGAGAATCGTGGTACCGGGTCGGACAATGCGGAAAGGCGGTCGATCATCTCACCCGCGGGATGGCCTTAGCCCCCACCGATCCTTACGCTCCGACCGCCGAATTTCAAGTGGCGGAGTGCTACATGCGGGACAATCGCATGGCCGACAGCCAAGCTGCCTTCCGCCATCTATGGACGCGGTACCCCAACTCGCCGGAAGCCCGCGAAGCATCAATGCGTCTATCCGTCATCGATGGCACAGGCTCTTGGCATCCGACCTCCGACGAACTATATAATCGAGCTCTTGCCTTCTCGGCTCTCGCGTTACACGCCGAAACCGTCGAAGACCTCCAGAAATTTTTATCGCTTGCTCCGCAGCATGCTAAACGGGATGAAGCCAAGTTCAAGCTCGGGACAGCGCTGGTTCGATTGAAACGGTACGACGAAGCTCGAGACGTGTTTCGCGCCCTGGCCGACGGTCCGTCCGCACAAGCAGGGGAAGCCGGGGTGTGGCTTGGTCGGGTCTATCTCAGGCAGGACGCCGGTGATCGTTTATTAAATCTTCTGCCCTCGCTTCCCCCGAAATCGTTAACCCCAGATCAGAAGGCCATGATTCTTATGTTGTCGGGCATCTGGCTGGACGACCAAGGCCAGTTCGATAAAGCGGTGCTTAAGTATCGACAGGCGGCGAATGCAGCCGAAGGAAACAGTCAGCGATTTGAGGCGCTGTGGCGCATCGGATGGATCCAGTATCGCGAAGGTCAGTATCAGTCGGCCGTAGAATCGTTTCAAAAAATTGTTGCCGGAGCCGATGACCCTCAATGGACACCACAAGCGCTCTATTGGGTCGGGCGAACGAGGGAACGGCTGCACGACCCGGACGCAGGAGCGGCATATGCGCAAGTATGCCGCCGCTACTATTTTACTTACTACTGTCAGTTAGCACGTTCAAAACTTCAAATGTCGACTTCCACACGAGGAGGCAATGCCGCAACTGCGGTCATCAGTTCAGACACTGGGGACGAACTCAGGAAGGATCGCCATTATGTGAAAGCGGTTGAACTCAAACTGCTGGGTCTGGATCAAGAAGCGGCCAAAGAATTAGCCTCCTTGCCGGAACGGTACGCCAAGGACCGAGCCGTGATCATGGAATTATGCGGACTGCTTTCCGATGTCGGTGAATATCACCAAGCGCTGCGATTGACTCGACTTTATTTTCGCGAATCGATCGAACGGGGCGGAGCGACGCTCGTACCGGAACGACTCTGGGCCGCCGCGTATCCGACCGCCTATCTTCCCCTGATCCGGAACTACGCCGGGTCCGTAGATCCATTTCTGGCCGCAGCGATCATACGTGAGGAGAGCCAATATGAAATTCGCGCGCTCTCCCGAGCTGGCGCCGTGGGCCTGATGCAGGTGATGCCGGCGACGGCTCAAAGTATGGCCAAGAAAAACGGGGGTGGCGACATCGGGCGAGACGATTTGTTCGATTACGAGACCAATATCCGCTTCGGTGTCAAATATCTCGACCACTTGATCGAGCAATTTGCGGGAAACATTACGCAGGTGGTGGCGTCGTACAATGCCGGTCCGCAAGCCGTGTCATCATGGATGGCAAAATATGCGGGCAAAGACCAGGATGAGTTTGTCGAGATGATTCCGTATCAGGAGACTCGGCAATATGTCAAACGCGTGCTCAGGAGCTATCGAGAATATCTGCGTCTTGCAGGTCCATCCTGTGAGGCCGGTTCGCTTGACAAGGTCTGTTGAAAAAATTATAGTTCGCTCGATTTTGTCTACATTTTCACGGACATAGTTGAGCGGAACAACATGGCACTCGAGAAGTTGGAGGCGTTGGAGTCGCGGGTACGCGGATTGGTCGAGGTAGTGCAGGAGCTAAAGCGAACCAATGCGACCTTGCAGAGCGAATTACGTACAATGCGGGAACGAGCGATGAGGCAGGAAGAATTGGGCCGGCGTTGGGAAGAGGAGCGAAGCGATGTAAAGGCGCGGATCGAAAAGGTCTTGAACGAATTGGACTTCCTCGATTGTTTCGAAGAATCCAAGGAGGTGGCGCTTGATTAATACGATCGATGTGGAAATCTGCGGACAACGGTATGCAATTAAGGGTGAGGCCGACGACGAATATGTCAAACGGTTGGCTGCGTATGTCGATGACCAAATGCGAGCTCTGGCCGCCGGAATGAAGACGGCAACGACCTCGAAGCTGGCCGTTCTTGCCGCAATTAACATTGCGCATCAATTATTCCAGACCGAGCGCAGACGTGAAGAAGGAGAGGCTGACGTCGACCGACGTGCGACAACCCTGATGGCGTCCATCGAAGAGCAACTCCAGATGATCGCGCCGTCCAAGTAGTCGGGCGGCTTACACTGTTGCATTCATGAGTGGTTTTTGGTACGGTGCCATTCAACCTCATCAGTGCGGATGAGGGAATGAGAATAGTGCTCGGATCGAAGATACGTGTAGGGCTGACGTGATCAACGCATTGAAACTTTTTGGGCTGGTGATCTACGGGATATTCCTTGAAGGGCACCTGGCTCTACGAATGACTTCCGGTCAACGTAGCCCGGTGGACCGAACGGCTCCTTGGAACCATACGCTACTAGTACAGTTCGACAAATTGGGAAGATGGCATCCGGTGCGTCGTGATCTCTCTCCGCTACGGTCGGCTATCTTTCCTTCCGGCACCATTCACTCCTGTACGAGTAGGGGCCGTCCCTTTCCTGCTTCACCACTGACGTTGGCAGTCGACTTTCCCTAACACTCCGTTTCTTCGTCCAGCCGTCCGGCGCATTCTCATTCACGATCGATAGATACTGTATCGTTCGCTCTCCGAGCGATGGTTCTATCGATGTGCAGTGGGCCTGAGCGTACGTGGAAGGGGGTGCGGACCATTTTTACTGAAATTGTCACATACTTCGCAGTGGCTATCGTGGGCGCAGTGGTGGGGGTGATCCTCAATGCCGTGGTCCAACGAAAAAAGCTGTTTGCGGAGCGGAGCCAAGCAGAAGACTATTCCCGCCAAACTCGCCAGGGAGCCGAGCGTGAAGCGGAGAACCTTGTCAAGGAGGCCAAACTCGAATCCAAGGCCCTCTTGCTGCAAGCCAAGCAGGATCTGGAGCGGGAACAAAAGACGAAGCAAGGGGAACTGGCCGGCCAAGAAAAGCGCATCTTGCAGCGCGAAGAGCAACTCGATCGGAAACTGAGCGCCGTCGATAAACGGGACGCCGAAGCACAGAAACGTGACGCGCTGTTGACGAAACGCCAGGAAGCAATGGCTGCGACGGAAGCAGCCAACGAGCGGCTTTTGAAGGAACGTCGCCAAGCGCTTGAGCAGGTGTCTGGGCTGACGGTGGAGGAAGCAAAGCGTCAGCTCTTTGCGGAAATAGAAGGCGCCGCTAAGCATGAAGCGGCCGGCATGGCGAAGCGCATTCTCGATGAGGCGAAAGAGAATGCCGAGCGGGAGGCTCGCGAGATCATTACGCGTTCTATCCAGCGCGTAACTCGCGATTACGTCAATGAAGCGACGATTTCCGTCGTGCCCATTCCCAATGACGGAATGAAAGGCCGGATCATCGGGAAGGAAGGGCGTAATATCCGTGCCATCGAAGCTGCGACCGGTATCGATCTGATTATCGACGAAACGCCGGAAGCGGTGATCATTTCAGGGTTCGATCCGCTTCGTCGGGAGATTGCGAAAGTTTCCCTCGAGCGGCTTATGCATGACGGGCGCATTCATCCGACTCGCATCGAAGAGATCGTAGAAAAGGTCAAGACTGATCTCGATAAAATGATGATCGAAGAAACGGAGAAGATTATTTTCGAGGTGGGCCTTTCGGATTTTCATCCGGAGTTGGTCAAAGTGTTGGGCCGGCTGAAGTACCGAACGAGTTATGGTCAAAATAATCTCTATCATGCGCGCGAGGCGTCGTATATTTGCGGCATCATGGCGGCCGAGCTGGGATGCGACATTAAGCTTGCTAAGCGCGGCGCACTTCTTCACGATATTGGGAAAGCTGTGAGTCATGAAGAAGAAGGTCCCCATGCGATGCTCGGGGCCGATATCGCGAAGCGCTATGGGGAATCGGCTCAAATCGTCAATGCGATCGCGGCGCATCACGAACAAGTAGAACCCATCTGCCCTGAGTCCGTCCTGGTTGCGGCTGCGGAAGCGCTCTCGGCGGCGCGGCCGGGCGCACGGCGCGAAGCCTTGGAATCGTACGTCAAGCGCCTTGAAAAATTAGAGTCGCTTGCGGTGGCATTTGCAGGTGTCCAAAAAGCTTATGCGATTCAAGCGGGCCGCGAAATTCGAGTGATCGTTCGCCATGACGAGGTCAGCGATGCCGAGTCGTCGCTGATGTCGAGAGAACTGGCGAAACGCATACAAGATGAATTGACCTACCCCGGACAAATCAAAGTCACGGTCATTCGAGAGAGCCGGTTCGTAGATTTTGCAAAATAGGACGAGGGAACGAAAGGCATGAAGGTCCTCTTTATCGGCGATATCATGGGCGAGCCAGGGCGCCGAGCAATTGCTCGGCGCCTTCCAAAACTCGTAGCCGATCAGCACATCGATGTCGTCGTCGGGAACGGCGAAAACGTGGCCGGAGGATTCGGTATTACGCCTGAACTGGCGCAGGAATTATTCGAACAAGGCCTCGCCGTGATCACCCTGGGCAATCATGCGTGGGATAAGAAAGAGATTGCCGACTACATTCGTTACGAGCCACGGCTGTTGCGTCCCGCCAATTATCCTGAAGGCGCGCCGGGCCGCGGCAGCTTTGTTGTGGAAGCGCCTTCAGGTGAGCGCGTGGCGATCCTTCAGCTTATGGGTCGGGCATTCATGCCGACCTTGGATTGTCCGTTCCAGGTAGCGCGACGGGAGGTCGATCGGTTACACGTCGAGACGCGTGCCATTATCGTCGATATGCATGCCGAGGCTACGTCTGAGAAGATGGCCATGGGTCATTACCTGGATGGGGATGTATCTGCCGTGGTCGGGACCCATACGCATGTGCAGACGGCCGATGAGCAAATTCTTCCCAAAGGCACCGCGTATTTAACCGACATTGGAATGACCGGACCGATTCATTCCGTCATCGGCATCAAAAAGGAATTGGCGATCGAAAAGTTTTTGACAGGCATGCCGAGACGGTTCGAGGTTGCTACCGGCCCGGCGATTCTGAGCGCCGTGCTGATCGAACTCGATAGCCGACTTGGGAAAGCCATTCATATTCAACGATACCGCATTCCGGATTGAACCAAGATCATCTTCAATCGCGCGTGTTTCGTGTTCATACCTGGAACCCCGCAAAAAATCCTCACCGTTTCTGAGCTTACGCTGCTTATCCGAGAACGTATCGAAGCGGGATTGCCTGACGTTTGGATCGAAGGGGAGATCTCCAACCTTCGCACGCCAGGATCCGGACATTTTTATTTTACGCTGAAAGATGAATGGTGCCAGATTCGAGTGGTCCTATTTCGCCTCGGTGCGCAACGACTCCGATTCGCGTTACGCGAAGGGATGCAGGTCATTGTTCGGGGAAGACTCTCCGTCTATGAAGCGCGGGGAGAATATCAGCTCGTCCTGGAATATCTCGAGCCCAAAGGGATTGGCGCGCGGCACCTCGCTTTTGAGCAATTGAAAGAGCAGTTGGCTCGTGAAGGGTTATTTGATCCGGGTCGCAAGCGTCCGTTGCCGATGCTCCCACGCTGCGTCGGCGTGGTCACCTCGTTAACGGGCGCTGCCTTACAGGATATGCTGACCGTGCTCCATCGTCGATGTTCCATTCTCAAGGTCTTAATCTACCCGGTTTCGGTCCAAGGGGACGGTGCCGCGATCCAGATTGCGCATGCGATCGGCGCACTCGGCGAGTCGAGTGATGTAGACGTCATTATCGTGGGCCGTGGCGGCGGATCGTGGGAAGATCTGTGGTGTTTCAATGAAGAACGAGTGGTTCGAGCGATCGTCGCTTCGCCGGTACCGGTGGTCTCGGCGATCGGGCACGAAATTGATTTCACATTAGCCGATTTTGCTGCGGACCATCGTGCTCCGACGCCCTCAGCGGCGGCGGAAGCCGTCGCGCCCGTCCTTCGCGATGTGGCGCGCACGATTCGTCATCTCTGTGATCGCCATGAGCGGGGCATTCGAGCTCGCTTCGATCAGGTTCATCAACGGATAGCCGACTACAGTGGGGCCATGGCGCTGCTTTTCCGGGTGCGGCGGTACATGCAACGACTCGATGAATCAGGCGACCGATTACGGTCTTCGCTGAAGAGCGGCCTGGACACGCTTCGCCAACGAATCCAACGCCACAGTCACGACCTCATCGTGCAGAGTCCTCGCACAAAAGTACAAGGTAATCGAGTCCTGGTTCCACAACTCATCAAACGGTTGGAAGAGCGCATACGGAGCCGAATGACCTTTCGCAGCCAACGGGTACGTGCGCTGGTCGCAACATTGGATGCGCTGAGTCCGCTTGGCGTGCTTGCCCGCGGATACAGTATCGTCTCCACGAGTCCGGAAGGCAGGGTAATCACGCGTGCGTCCGATGTCGCCATGAATGATGAGATCGGTATTCGATTGGGCCAAGGCCGGTTGGTCTGCGGCGTTCGTCGCGTCCTCACGGACTCTTCTTGACCTGATGCAGAGGCACGGTATAATACGAATCTCTTCTTGGAAACATCGACATGGCGGCGATTAAATTTGAAGATGCATTGGCTCGCTTGGAGACGATCGCCACTGAATTGGAAAGGGGCGATCTTCCGCTGGATGAATCGTTGAAAATTTTTGAAGAAGGCATTCGGTTGTCTAAGACGTGCTTAAAGATGTTGGATGAAGCCGAAAAGAAAGTCGAAATCTTGATTCAGGACAAGGATGGGAAGAAACGGCTTCGTGCCTATAGCTTTGGGGCTGAGGAGGCCGATGAATCTCTGCCGTCGATGTGAGCCGCCGCTGTCCTTCATGTACCTCCCAATAAATCCGGTTTGGTCTCCCATGCGACAAAAGTCAGGACGTGATCGATTGGACCGGACGCTCGTGCTTCGTGCGTTGGCCCAAAGCCGTGAGCAAGCCGGCCAACTCATTCTTTCCGGCAAGGTCCAAGTCGATGGAATGCCGGTAGACAAGCCGGCTCGTCTCGTTTCCTCAGACACGCGCATCGAAATTTTGGGGGAGGGGGAACCCTATGTCAGCCGGGGTGGTCGTAAACTTGAGGCGGCGCTGGATGTCTTCCACATCAATCCTGAGGGACTCGTTGCGATGGATGTCGGCGCATCAACCGGTGGGTTTACCGACTGTCTGATACAAAGGGGTGTGCGTCGCGTCTATGCCGTGGACGTAGGATATGGCCAACTGGACTGGCGCATCAGACAAGATCCACGAGTGGTAGCCCTCGATCGACAAAACATCCGGTATCTTCCCCGTGCTGCCGTGCCGGACCCTATCGATATCGTGGTGATCGATGTCTCGTTTATTTCTTTGGCGCTTGTCATTCCGGCTGCACTGCCCTTTCTACGACATCCGGCGTTGATGGTGGCCTTGATCAAGCCCCAGTTCGAAGTGGGACGCGGCCAAGTGGGCCGTGGCGGTATTGTGCGGGATGACAATCAACGCCACGCGGTGATGGAACGAATTGTAGCGTGTGCTCGAGGGTTTGGCCTTGACTCCATTGGCGTCATGGATTCCCCGGTGCAAGGGCAGAAGGGGAACCGAGAGATTCTCGCCGCATTCCGGTTGCCGGACGTGGTGCAATAGGACAAGCGCATCGTTGTAAGAGGAGTGGTATGAAAACTTTGGTCACGGGCGGAGCCGGATTTATTGGATCACATTTAGTCGACCGTTTGGTTCAAGAAGGACATGAAGTCGTCGTTCTTGACAATCTTTCGTCGGGCAAGCGAAAAAATTTGAACCGGGCGGCTGAGTTTTACAAGGCCGATATTCAGAGCTCCCGCCTCGAACAGATCTTTCGGAAGGAACGGCCGTCCGTTGTGGTGCACCTCGCAGCTCAGATTAACGTGCGACGATCCGTGGAGGATCCTGTCTTCGATGCGCAGGTCAATATTATCGGCCTGTTGAATTTGCTGGAACAGGCCGTCAAGCACGGGACGAGGAAGATAATTTTTGCCTCTTCAGGCGGGGCGATCTATGGCGAACAAGAAAAGTTTCCTGCGCCGGAGTCCCATCCTACACGCCCGCTCTCTCCCTATGGAATTACGAAGCTGACCGGCGAACACTACTTAGCTTACTATCAATACCTGAGTGGTCTCCAATATGTCATTCTTCGTTTTGCAAATGTGTATGGCCCTCGTCAGGATCCGGAAGGTGAAGCAGGAGTCGTCTCCATATTTGCGAAGAAAATGTTAGCCGGCGAGCAGCCCATTATTAACGGCAACGGTCGGCAAACGCGCGACTTTGTGTATGTCGAAGATATCGTGGAGGCCAACCTGGCGGTGATGGGCCAAGATGTGCAAGGCGTCTACAATGTCGGGACCGGGCAGGAAACGACGGTGAATGAATTGTTCAAAAAGCTTTCGGAATTGACGGGCTGCGGATTCAAAGAAATACATGGTCCGGCTAAGAAAGGCGAACAGGCCAGGAGCGTCGTCGATATCGCCAAGATTCGGCAAGACATCGGATGGGAGCCAAGGGTCATGCTGGAGGAAGGGCTCAAGCGCACGACGGATTTCTTCCGAGAAGAACAGGCCCGTAGTACTCATTGACCCTTCTCGAATCAACGATAGCGTGGAATGGATGGATCGACCTGTACAGACCACGCATCAATGCCACCTACGAGATTTTTTACGTTTGTAAAGCCTTGCTGCACTAGAAAACCCACCGCGTCCCCACTTCTCATCCCATGATGGCAGTAAGCCACGATTTCTGCATTTTTATCCAATTGGTCAAGGGAAGAGGGAAGCGTTCCAAGTGGGATCAAAACGGAGCCTTCGATCTTGGCTAGGGAATATTCGTATGGTTCTCTGACATCAAGCAGAAATGGCTTGCTGTCCTTTTCTAAACGCTGTTTCAGTTCTTGCACGCTCATCGTGTATACCATTGTGGACCTCCTAATGGATGAATCATAAGCCTCTGTTTTAAAACGTGTCAATGGGGCGAAAGGGGTCGAATGTCATGGAACCCAGCAAAAATTCTAGTCAGCAGCTCAAGACAGAGGAATTCATCGTCGTTTTAGTCACAACCGGCACCGAAGAGGAAGGCACCAGTCTTGGGCGTGTATTGGTTGAAAACGGGCTGGTTGCCTGTGCGAACATCCTCCCGATAAAGAAATCAATCTATAAATGGGAAGGCAAAATCGCCGAAGAGCCGGAATGCCTCGTGCTCCTCAAATCCCGACGAAATTTGTTCGAACAGCTTTCAATCACCATAAAACAACTGCATAGCTATAAGGTGCCTGAGATTGTGGCCATTCCGATTGAGATGGGCTCAAATGATTACCTGAATTGGGTAATGGAAAATACACATAAGTGATTGATTGTTATTAAAAGTAAAACAAAATTGTTGACCGTGGAGACGAGTTTGGCTACACTTGGTTCTGCCGATTACGGAGCTTCGGGAATTTGAGGAGCATGGGTATGGACGAGCCAAAAGATGCTTACACAGTTATGATCTTTAGGGGATCAATGTCGGGTCCTCTGAAGTTCAGCTTCTCCCGGTCTCTAGTTCGGAAGGCGGTAGGGTTTGGAGTTGCGCTGCTTATTATTGAAGCCGTGTTGCTTTCTCAAACGGTGATGCGGATCGGAGAGATTTGGGAACTCAAGGCCTTACGTGCTGAAATGGCATCCGTGCGCGAGCAGACTACAACATTTTCAAATAGCGTAAACGATCTCAAGCGGCGCCTCCTAGCGATGAAGGAAGTGAATCAACGATTGCGCCTGATGCTGGGCATTGAAACACCCAAAACGGAGAATGTTTTGGACGGAAAAGGGGGCGAAAGTGAATCTGCCCCACCGGTCGATATGCAAAGTTTGAATGGACATGCCGGCGAATTTATAGAAGAAAGCACAGTTTCGCAATCAACGACAGTTCAAGAAACTGCCCCTCCATCGGACCCTCTCCTCTCCAAAGTTCAAGCGGGAATTGCCTGGCTCCAAAATGAAGCGGGCACAGAAGAACGCTCGATGCAGAATTTGTCTTCGGTCATTGAAAGTAAGCAGGCTAAGTGGGATGCCACCCCATCGGTTTGGCCTGTGAAGGGCTGGATTACGTCAGGGTTTGGTAAACGGGTTTCCCCCTTTACCGGCCAAATGGCGGTGCATGAAGGGATAGATATCGGTGCTCCGTTTAACACCCCGGTTCAAGCGCCTGCTGCTGGGAGGGTCGTAGTAACCGGTTTTGATCCGCGCATGGGCAACCTGATTGCAATCGATCATGGCTACGGCATGGAGACCCAGTACGGACATTTGGCAAAGGTCTTGGTAAAGAGTGGTCAAAAAATTCGGCGTGGAGACGTCATCGGCTTAGTCGGAAGCACCGGTTTATCCACCGGCCCCCATTTGCACTATCACGTCAAATCAAACAGTCACGCGGTCGATCCCCAGCGATACATCCTCGATTAAAACCGTCCCATCCTGCAGCTTCTTTCCCTCATTTGTCTTTTCGAGAAACCCTCTCGGTCGAGCGCCTCTGTGCACTCGTGGCTGTGTTACACTGCCGCCCTGAAGAACATCTTCCCAGAATGAAAGATGAAGCACGACCGATCTTGATATCGCACATTCCGTAACACTGAAGCCGATAAGGCAGGTAGCGGAGGCGCTTGGGTTATACGGTGAAGAACTTTCCGTATAGAGACTTCAAAGCCAAGATCCCCTTAGCGGCTCTCCATCGACGAGGCGATCGTCTCTTTGGCCGCTACATTCTCATGACCGCAATCAATCCCATCCCTTAGGCGTAGGGAAGACAACGACATCCATTGGGCTTACCATGGGACTCTGCCGCAAGGGTCACCGTGCTGTCGCAACGCTCCGTCAGCCATCCTTGGGACCGGTCTTCGACATGAAAGGTGGAGGGACCTGATGGTGGACGAGCCCAGATTGCGTCGATGGAAGAGATCAATCTCCATTTGACCGGCGATGCGCATGCGGTGGCTGCCGCCCACAATCTGCTGTCGGCCTTCATAGATAATCACCTCTTCCATGGGAACGCGCTCAACATAGACCCTGTCCGCGTGACCTGGCTCGAACGATGAACGTCAGCGATCGTGCTTTTCGGAATGTCCGGCTTGGAAATCTAGATGGTGGCACGGTCCACCACACGCAATTTGTGATCACCGAGGGCCTCGGAGATTGAAGCCCGATGCTGCCCTCGTGGTCGCGACGCCACGTGCGTTGAAGCTGCATGGTGGTGGCGGAATTGCTAAGGCGGGAATGTCTTTGCCGCCCGGGCTGACCGCACCGAATCAAGACGCATTAGAAAAGGGCATAGGCAACCTCGAGCAACACATTGCAAATGTGAAGTCCTACGGCATGTCGGTAGTCATCGCTATCAATGCGTTTCAGGGCGACACACAAGAAGAATGGGATTATGTGATGCGTCGTGCCATCGCGGCGGGAGCTGTCGGTGCGGCGGTTTCGTCTCACTGGGCCGACGGAGGTAAAGGCGCCGAAGCGCTCGCCGATGCGGTCGTGACGGCGTGACGGCAGCCATCTGACTTTAAACTGCTGTATTCCAACTCTATGCCCATCAAACAGAAAATCGAGACGGTCGCAAGACGTATGTATGGGACCGATGGAGTCGTATTTGAGGCAGGTGTGAAGGAGGCGATTCAGACGGCGACGCGTCTGGATTTCGGTGAATGGCCGGTATGCTTGGCGAAGACGCCTTTGTCGCTTTCTCACGATCCGGCGCTCAAGGGGATTTACGGTACCGATTAAGGAACTCAGAATTTTGGCGGGAGCAGAGTTTATTACTGCGGTCTGTTCAGGGATTCAGCTGATACCTGGATTGCCTGCACACCTGGCGGGGGAGCGGATCGACCTCGATTCGGAAAAGGGACACGTTGTTGGTCTGTCTTAAAGGCAACGAAAGTTTGGCGTTATCGCTGCTTGAGATACTTAAAGAACTCGGAATCCGGCGTCAGGATGAGAGTGGAATGGCCGTTGAAGGTTTTTTTGTACGCTTCCATTGAACGCGTGAATTCGAAAAATTTCGGATCTTGCCGGTAAGCATCGGCGTATTGTTTAAAGGCTTGGGCATCGCCTTCACCGCGGAGCTGTTCTGCCGTCTTATACGCTTCAGCTAGAAGAATTTCCCGATCCTTTTCGGCCTCCGACCGAATCTTTTGGGCTTCCTCCGCTCCCTCGGCGCGATATTGTTTGGCCTCCCGCTCACGTTCAGCTTGCATGCGCGCGAACACGGCTTTTTCGTTTTGTTCCGGGAGATCGGCCCGTTTGATGCGCACATCGACAATCTCAATCCCGTAGGCCAACGCCTTTTCATTGGCCCGTTGCGTCACGATAGACATAATATCGGACCGGGTCTTGGAGACGATCTCGGAAAGATCGTGGCGTCCGACTTCCACACGCAGCTCAGAATAGATGATGTCGTCCAGCCGCTTGAGCGCGCTTCGTTGCGTTTGAAAGGCTTGATAGACCTTCAATGGATCGGTAATGCGCCATTTGGCGAAATTGTCGATCAGCAGCGTTTTCTTGTCCTGCGTGATGACGTCCTGCGCTAGGGAATCGTAATCAAGCAGCCGCTTGTCGAAATAGGTGACATCTTGGATGAACGGCACCTTCCATTGAAGGCCGGGTTGCGTGATGCTGCGAACCGGCTTGCCGAGTTGAACGACAATAGCCGTCTGCGTGAGATCGACGACGAATAGCGGCGATGCGCCAAGGATGAAGAGCAGGACTACAACGGCCACGACCGCTGAAATGATATTTTGAGTGCTCATGCGATCACTTCTTGTCGTCGCCCGCGGCGGCTGCCGGTTTTTGAACTCGATCCAAGGGAAGATAGGGAAGGAGCCGATCAGCCGACTTCCCATCGATGATCACTTTTTCGATGCTCGGTAAGACTTCTTCCATTGTCTCGATATAGATCCGCTTACTGATGATGTCTTTCGCCTGGCTGTATTCTTTCAGGGTCTTCAGAAATCGATCGGTTTCTCCCTGCGCCCGAGTGATGCGGGCCTGTGCGTACCCCTTTGCTTGATTCACGACCTGGGCGGCCTCACCCTTGGCTTTCGGAATAATGTCGTTGCGATAGCCTTGCGATTGATTGATGAGTTTCTCGCGGTCCTCTTTCGCGCTTGCCACATCTTTAAAGGCGGCCACCACGGCTTCCGGCGGATCGACATCCTGCAATTGCACGGCGGCGATCTGCACGCCGGCCTGATAGGAGTCTAGAATGGTTTGTAAGAGCGTTTGCGTGTCCTGTTGAATTTGCGCTTTGCCCGAGGTCAGGGCTTCGTCGATTTTGCTCTTCCCGACCACTTCGCGCATCGAGGCTTCGGCCGCTTTTTGGATGGTTTCATCGATTTCATCCACAAGAAACAAGTAGTCCTTCGCGGTCTTGATCTTATATTGGATGATAAATTCGATCCCGATGATATTTTCATCGCCGGTCAGCATGAGGGCTTCTTTCGGCAGCATATGCTGACGACCTTGTTGATCGGTGCGAAAACCGATCTCCACGCGATGAAGCTTTTCCACCTTTGGCCGCACGACCGTTTCGATGAAAGGTATTTTCATGTGCGGACCGGGACCGGCGCTGCGCACGACCTCCCCAAATCGCCTGACAACGCCTTCTTCATCGGGAGCGACAATAAAGGCGCTTTGCCAGACGAAGAGGATAGCTACGACCGCTAAGACGATCGGTCGAAGACCCTTAAAGCCCCTCAAATGCGATTTCGCTTGGCGGAGAGCCTCTTCGAGAGGATCGTTTTTCTGTGTCCAAGGATCTTTGGGATCCCACACCATAGAGAATCCTTTGAATAGAAGGGTGCACCTTAACACGCGGGGGGGAGGGGGTAAAGGGGTAACTGCGAAGGATCGGCTATTCTTTACGTGTGACAGTGGACCGCATGAGGCCGTCGGCTTGGGGCGGAGAAAATCCCAGGAACCCTTCATGCCGCTCAGTCAGTTCAATGACCGTGAAAGCCTCCCCATCGACTTCTTCAGGCGCCGTAAAAATTTGCCGCAAGGCGCCGCCTCGCTCCCCCACGATCGAACCGGTAAAGCGAATTCCTTCCTGTTGCATATGATCGATGGCCAGATCGATGTCCTCGACGCGTACGGCAATATGATGGAGCGTGCGATCACCGAAACGTGCGACCCATCCGGGGATGATGCTAGTCCGTCCGCGATCGTCGCTATAAGCTTGATCGATAAATAGGGGAGGATACCCGGGCTTGCGATACACCTTGGCGAACCAATCTTGGTATTCAAGCTCTTCTGAAAAGGCGTAGCCGAGTCGTACGAATTCCTCAGCTCGGCGGTCGATATCGGCAGTACGAAAGGTCACATGATCTGCGAGCGGAAAGAATCCTACCCCTACGCGATCGAGGTGCTGTTTCAATATTCGTGCAGCCCGGTTGCGGGCGATAAAATCGCTCACATACCCTAGGAGAAGGCGATCTAACAGTGCTTCCGGCGTCACTATTCCGTGACCTCTCGACGTGCGGTCATTTATATCATGTAACAACGTTTCCTCGGAGGAATCAAGGCCAACCGTTCTATGGACTACCTCTCGATCAGATCTCCGGGCGTCGGTGCATTCCCCTTTGGATCAAGGCCGAACGGCCAGGTCACTCTTCTACGTAGTGGTAGAAACGATAGACAGGTTGCATGGACGAAGACGGAATATTATCCGTTGTGCACCATCGTGGAATCGAGTAGGTAATCTCGGGGCTTTCACCCATGCGCTCACTGTTGTAACCACGATTGATCATGAGTCGATTCATCTCGCAACTTTGGCCATATCTTGCCGCAGCAGCCACACTCGGACTGGTCGCGGCCATCTTTCTTGTCGATCTCTCGACCCCGCTTGGCCTTGCCTTTTGGGTGCTTTATCTTTTCCCCCTATGGTTGGCGTCCCGGCTCTTCCGCCGCCGGCCGCTCTTTCTCAAATGTGTCGGGGGGCTGTGTATGGCCGTGATCCTTGCGGGACTTTTTCTTCCCCGCGCCGGCATGGCGAACTGGATGGGAATGGCCAATCGCGCCTTGTGGATTGCGGTCATTTGGACCGTGACCGTCTTGCTACTGCGGGCGATCCGTCGCGAGCGCACGCTCGAAGAGCGCGAGGAGCGGCTCAGCCTCGCCTTGGATGGAGCGCAACTCGGCACGTGGGAGGTCAATCTGCAGACCGGCCGTGCCCTGGCGTCACCGCGGATGAACGAGATGGTCGGAGTCCCGGCGGAGTCCGCCGCCAGGCGAATGGACGATTGGTGGAATTGCGTGCATCCGGACGATCGCCAACGGCTGCAACGGGAAATTGCAGAGGCCACGCAGCGCCTCACCATGTTTGAAACCGTGTTGCGCGTTGTGTGGCCGGACGGCTCCGTGCGATGGCTCTTGCCCAAAGGCAAGATCGTCCGCGACGAGGAGGGCCGTCCGATTCGCGCGGCAGGCGTGGCCATGGATATTACGTCCCGCCACCAAGCGGAAGAAGAGCGCGCTCGCTTGTTGCGCGATGCGGAGTGGCGAGAGCAAGAGTTGCGTGAAAAACAAGCGCAACTCGTGCAAAGCGCCAAGTTGGCCAGTTTAGGGGAGTTGACCACCGGCGTCGCGCATGAACTGAACAATCCGCTCAACAACATCAATCTCATCCTCGGCAATCTCATCGATCAGGTTCACATCCACTCCATTGAACGAGAGGATCTGTTACTTCCGTTGAAGTTATCCATGGCCCAAGTGCTGAAGGCTTCGACGATCATCAACCACCTGCGCGCGTTCGGACGCATGGCTCCCATGGAACGCGAACCGGTTTCCGTGAACGACGTGCTCAAGTCCACGATCGATCTCATGCAGGAGCAATTGCGCCTAAAGAACATCGACCTGACGGCGACGCTGTCTTCCTCGAATCCCTTCGTGCTCGGCAACCGTATACAGCTCGAGCAGGTATTTTTGAATCTGTTGACCAATGCGCGGGACGCTGTCGACTCGCGCCCCCGAAAATCGATTATTCTACGAAGCGACGTTTGCGGCGAGACGATCGAAGTAGTCTTTCACGATAGCGGCACAGGTATCTCGGCGGACAATCTGGGCCGCATCTTCGATCCATTCTTTACCACGAAAGGTGTAGGAGAAGGGACTGGGTTGGGCCTTTCAATCAGCTACGGCATTATCAAGGAGCATCAAGGGCAGATTGCGGTGCACAGTCAGGCTGGCGATGGGGCGATGTTTAACATTACCCTTCCTCTCCTGAAGCTCGGAGCCGAGGCGACGAAGGAACTTGATGCGTTCATCCATACGAATCGCTGACAGCCACTGGAGGGAGCCACTCGCCGTCGGTGTTCGCTGAGCAGAGAATTAATCACCGGCCCAAGATTAGAATAACGACGGACCTTGCGGCGAGGGCGAGGGATAGAAAAGAACTCCACCTTCCATCTGAGCGAAGGAAGTCAGCGCATGGAGGTCCGCCTTCGCCGGGGTGAGAATGTGCCGAACGCTCCACCCACGGCTTAACAGCGCATCGGCAATCAATGACCGATGGCATCGCCACGGCATGGCCTCGGCGCACATAATCGCCGTCGGCTGACCGGGCGCAAAAGAGAGTAAGCGTGCGAGTCCCTCCTTGAACTGCGCAGTCTGCATGTAATCCGCATACCCTCGAAAGCTCGAGTTCCGCCAACCCTGATTCATTGAATCCGGCCGGCTCTTTCTCCGTCCACCCAGCGCGGACACATGATGGTACTGGATGCCCACCTGCTGGAGAGCGTTCTCTAACGCGTCGAGATTGAATTGAGGATGCCGTCGTGAGGATGGAAAGGCGCGCACGTCTGCGATAGCCCCGATCGCATGAGCCTTCAAGAGGGCGATGAATGTTTCCAGAGTCCGTGTCGAATGACCGATGGTCCAGATGGTGGACGACATACATCAGTATGCCATGGAAGGAAGTCGGGTCGTCAGGCTTTCAACAGAGACTCGCACTCTTCTCTGACGCGGCGGTAACATTCGCAGGAAATCGATTCGAGGGCACGTCGATTGACGATCCTCAGTTGGCCGCGGCTGTAGCGGACAGTGCCGGCATGTTGTAGCGCGCTGGCAATGGCGCTGATACTTTGTCGGCGCACGCCCAGCATTTCCGCGAGCAATTCCTGGGTCAATGGGAATTCGTCTGATCCGACGCGATCTTGGGTCGCCAGGAGCCAGCGCGCGCAACGTTGTTCGGTGGAATGAAGACCATTGCAACCGGCTGCCTGAAAAATCTGTCCCAGCAACACATTATTGTATCTGGATACCATCGCACTCAGAGCGGGATTGCGCTCCATTTCTTCTTGAAAGGTGACCGTCTTGATCATCAGCGCTTCGCCCGGTATTTGAGCGACCGTCCGAGCTAAGGCCGTATAGGCGACGCCGGGCGCCAGGCGGCCTCCCAACATGCCTTCATTTCCGACCAACGCGACTTCGATGCTTGAGCCGCAATCCATGACGTTCAGCAATGAGACCACCGCGGTCGTTGGAAAGTAGACAGACGTGACGGGGTCGCCTGGTTCGTAAATGATATGTCCAGGGGCAAGGGCGACGGTTTGCATATGATCGAGTGCCGCCTGTCGCCATTCGAAAGGCAGCGTGGATAACAACCGATTCGGCATGTGATGCGATGTCAATTCGGTCACCGGCATTGCATTGTTTCTCCCACTTTGTGTCAGCCGAATCCGAGATTGCGATGATACGATTTCTCGCGGACCTGGCCTTGTACACTATCTGAGTTCTGCGAGTCTGCCAGATAGCGGACATAGTGCGCAGGCTCCAGCTCGACAAATTATATCGTCCATCGAGAAAGGGCAGAGATATCTGCACATGATCCAGTCAGTGCCGAATGGTCTTATCCACCAGCGCCGATTGACGGTACTCTCTAAATTATGTGCTTCCACAGGCAGAAAAATTTTTGCCGCGATGGACATGCGACCATTCCAATGTTCAGGATAAGGAGATAGTGACCTATGAGGCGTAAGCCATGACATCAGCGTCACAAACCGGTATGAGGCCGAAGGCGCGAAAAGAGTTGACGAACGATCTCGTCTAGCGTAAGAGAACCGCACTCAATGGCAAGGATTCTCATCATCGACGACGATCAGATGGTTCTGAACATGCTCCGGCAGGTTCTGGAAGGCGCAAAGCATACGGTCGTCGAAGCCGCCAACGGCGAAGTGGCCATGCGGCTCTGGCGAGAACAGCCTGCCGACCTGATTGTGACCGATATTTTGATGCCGGAAAAAGACGGCCTCGAAGTCATTCGTGAACTGCGGCGCGAATGCCCCACAGTCAAAGTCATCGCTTTATCAGGCGGCAGTCGAAAAGTTCATTTTGACGCACTCGATGTCGCCAGACGGTTCGGGGCGGTGGCGACTTTAGAAAAGCCGTTCGAGCTCAAAGAATTGCTCGCCGCCGTCGAAAGCGTTCTCAAAAGTAAGGCCTGATCGCCTCCGATCATTGGTCGCCCTGGCTCCTCCTTTCCTTCTCACGTGTCATTCATACTCCCTCGGATAGCGCCATGAGAGTCAGCGGGTGCGAGCGGGCAATTGCGTTTCCCGCAATATCTGCGTTATGGTAAATCTCAGGGAGTGAGTCATGATCAACTTTGATGTTCTTACGGCATATATTCAGCGAGCCCTTCCGGGGGCCAACGTATCTGTGTCCGATCGTACAGGAACGATGGACCATCTGTCGGTCCGCGTGATCTCGGATTTGTTTCAGGGGAAAAACTTATTGGATCGCCATCGGATGATTTACCAGGCGTTGGATGAGCCCATGAAAGATGGACGTATCCATGCGTTGGAATTGAAGGCGGAAACGTCGAACGGCGGCTGAGAGCGAAGGGGAGGAATATATGAGCAGTCCAATCGAAGAAGAAATTCAACGGGAAGTCAGCGCGAATAAGATCCTCATTTACGGCAAAGGCACCAAGACCATGCCGATGTGCGGCTTTACGCGGGAGACCATGCAGTTTTTCGACAAATACGGATACCCATACGAACTGGTCGATGTGCTGCAGAATCCAGCCAAGCGCGAGGCGTTGACCAAGATTACCAATTGGCCCACGCTGCCCAAAGTCTTCATCAACGGAACGTTTTACGGCGATACCGACATCCTCGACCCCATGGAAAAAAAGGGCGAGATGGAGCCGCTCTTAAAGAAAGCCTTCGGCAAGACCGAGTGATGAACAGATTAAAGAAGTCCGGAAAGGCCATCCTCTGAAGGCTGCTCAAAAGGCTCATCCAACAAGGCCGCAGCCGAAATCAACGCCGGAGGCGTAGCCTCAGGGCTACGTTGAGGACGTTGATGAGGCGAGAACGAAGTTGGGGAGCCTTTTCAGCGGCCTTAGATCCCCCAGCCGCCGTTGACGTGTATGTTCGCCCCATTCACGTAACGCGCCTCATCGGATAACAAATATCGAACCGCCCCCGTTGTATCGCTGACCTCTCCGAGATAACCTGCCGGAATGCGTTTTATCGCGCCAGCCAATTCCTCAGGCGGCGCGCTGCCGGAGTCGATGAAGCCGGGGGAGATCGCATTGACCGTCACGCCGAACGGGGCCAGCATCTTTGCCAGTGTGCGTGTCAGGATCAGCACCCCGGCCTTCGCAATATAGTGCGCCGTCACATCCGGCTGCGCGATCATGTGATCGGCGTTCGCCATGCTGAAATTCACGATTCGGCCATATTTGCGCGCCTTCATGAGAGGCGCAACGGCCTGCGCCAAATAAAAAATCGGGTGCAGATTACCGTCAAACATCTCATTCCAGCCTTCCACCGTTTCATCGAACAAACTGATCCGATGGTATGGTCCGGCGCAGTTGATCAAGGCGTCGATGCGGCCCCACTGCCGCTGCACCCTCTCGACGAACGCGTGCGCGGCCGGGGCATCGGAGACATCGCAACGCACGGCTAACGCTCGCCCTCCGCGTTCGATCATCGCGGCGTTGGTCGCCTGCGCCGCCTCTTCGCTCGTTCGATAACAGATGGCCACGGACCAACCCTGCGCCGCCAAATCCAACGCAATGGCTCGTCCAATACCTTTCGCCCCGCCGGTAATTAACGCTACCCGATCAGACACGTTCGCTCCTTTCTCGTATGATGCACTCGTCTTCATCGACTCATCTCGACGCGAGCTGTTTGCCGATGAACTGCAGGGCTCCCGCGGTGCGTGTCGAAAATATCTGTTCGTGCTTCGGTCGTTTCGAGTCCAGCGCGCTGGCCTTGATCAAGGCCTGTAAGTCGGCCAACGTGTCGACATCCCGCCATTCGGGCAGCAGCGATATTTTCAACCCCAGTCCTTCCGCGCGCTCGCGGGTCAGCTTGAGCACCTGATCGGTGGACCAGGGAATGCCGGTAAAAAGCTCCGGACGCGGATGCTTGAGAGCGATCATGTAATAGCCCCCGTCGGTTGCGGGTCCCAGCATCAGGTCGTAATGGTCGAGCGACGTCAGCGCCTGTCGATAATAGTCGGCCGGGAGCGACGGTACGTCCGTCCCGACAATGAGCGCTTTCCGATGCCCCCGCGAGAACACGGTCGAAAAGGCATGGAGCATCCGCGCGCCAAGGTCATCCCCGACTTGATCGAAGATGGTCACACCGTGGCGTTCCTCCATGATCTGGAAAAAGACGTGCGAGGCCGACGGTGAGCACGCCAGATATCGGGCGGCAGAGAGGTGATGTTTCGCGACGGCTCCCTTTGTACGTTCGAGCGTGTCCAAGACGAAGCTGCCGTGTAGACTCGCGGCTTCATCGTCGGTCAACGGAGGGCACAGGCGAGTCTTCACTTCACCGGGAATGGGAGCTTTGGCGAAAATGATGCAAGCCGATTCAGCCTGTGCGGTTCGATCAAGGGACGGTCTGGATGGTCGTGCAGCCATGTTAATGTTAGCCATCTATCGGATGTGAGCGTACATGCGGGTGAGGGTCGAGGGGCTGATGCCGAGCCAATAGAGTCCTCGCAGTAGCCACATCAAACCGATGGTCCGGAGCGGACCGCACTGTTCCCATCGTCGATAGGAGGTCACGACGGTGGAGCGAAGCGCGGCCATGCGTCCGGCGCGTTTCAGTCGGCGGCTCAACTCGATATCTTCCATAATGGGAATATCGGCAAAGCCTCCCAGCTGTTCGAATACCGTGCGGCGCACGAAGATGGCCTGATCCCCCGTGGCAATGCCGCTCAAGCGGGACCGCCAGTTCATCATACCGCTGATCAGGCGGCCCCATCCCGTGTTCGGGGTGAACTGTACATCAAATCGCCCGCCAACGTATGCCGGATGCCTTAGCGTCTCCTCAATCAGGGCGTACGCGTTCAATGGCAACCAGGTGTCGGCATGCAAGAAGAGTAAAACGTCGCCATGACTCATCGAGGCGCCGGCATTCATTTGGCACGCGCGGCCAGGAGGGGAAATCAACAGGGCGAGTCGGTCGGCGGCCATCCCCATCATTGAGGTCACAAGGCCTCTGGTCCCATCTCGACT
>Ga0207683_10000118_pt1 | contig 64632 bp, 54 predicted proteins | sample KBSM73metaG_FD_184333 | JGI IMG/M metagenome (GOLD analysis project Ga0207683, IMG submission 184333) | Miscanthus rhizosphere microbial communities from Kellogg Biological Station, Michigan, USA - KBS M7-3 metaG (SPAdes) (version 2) | ecosystem: Host-associated > Plants > Roots > Rhizosphere >...
GGTTGGCCAGAGCCACGGCGCACCCGAGCGGATTCCCGGTGTAGCTATGTCCATGGAAGAATGCCTTGAACTCCTCATACTTGCCTAAAAAGGCGCGATAGATTTCCTCGGTTGTCAGCGTAGCGGCAAGCGGCAGATACCCGCCCGTGAGTCCCTTACTGAGCGTCATCAGGTCAGGCGTCACGCCTTCACGGTCACACGCAAACATTTTTCCCGTCCGGCCGAATCCTGTGGCCACTTCATCCGCGATCAGCAGGACCTCGTATCGTGTGCAGAGTTCCCTCACCCGTTTCAGGTAGCCCTGAGGCTGGGTGATCATGCCTGCGGCCGCCTGGATCAGCGGTTCGATGATGAACCCTGCCAGCTCGTGTCCGTGTTCTCGTAGGATCCTTTCGATGGGGTCGAGGCAGGCAAGGCGGCAGGCGGGATACTTCAACGCCAGCGGACAGCGATAACAATACGGAGGCTCAGCCGCCTGCGTCGGAAACAGCAAGGGCCGGAATCGCGCATGAAACAGCTCGATGTTGCCGACGCTGACCGCTCCGATCGTGTCGCCATGATAGGCCAGATGCAAATGTAGAAATCGGTGTTTGGGTCCTGCCTCCGGTCGCCTCTGCTGCCAGTACTGCACTGCCATTTTGAGCGCCACTTCAACGGCCGTCGACCCGTCGTCCGAGTAAAAGACGCGCGTGAGTCCTTTCGGAGCGAGGGCAATCAACTGCCGCGCGAGACGGATGGCGGGTGGATTCGAGAGGCCGAGCAGCGTGGAGTGGGCGATCTGTTTACTTTGGGCCTTGAGCGCACGGTCGAGCGCGGGATGTCGGTGGCCATGGAGATTCACCCAAATGGATGACGTGCCGTCCAAATACGTTCTCCCCTCGGTATCGATCAAGTACGGACCTTTTCCGCGCTCGATGATGATGGGCTCCTCCTGTTCCCACTCCTGCATCTGGGTAAAGGGATGCCACACATATTGCCGGTCCCAGTCACTCAACGAGGCCGCATTTTTTGTGTTGGTCATGGGAGTCGTGGTGCCGTGGTGCCGTTCCTGCGGGCGATGCCAGGAAAACCCAATGCTGGAGCGGGTGCGGCGCGGATTATACGAGGGGCTGTTTACTTTGACAACCCAGGGGGCAGTTACTATAATGAACCGGTTTTATTGACAAAATGAGCTAGGATTTGCAAAGCCTCATACGCAATTTCTCTATTATCGCCCATATCGATCACGGTAAATCAACCCTCGCTGACCGGTTCCTCGAAGCCACTGGTGCTGTGACGGCCCGTGAGGCCAAGGACCAGATTCTCGATGCGATGGATCTGGAGCGGGAGCGGGGGATTACCATCAAGGCCCATGCGGTGGCGATCCGTTACAAGGCCAGGGACGGGAACACCTACGCCCTGCACCTGATCGACACGCCGGGGCACGTCGACTTCACCTATGAGGTCTCGCGGAGCCTTGCGGCTTGCGAGGGGTCGCTGTTGCTGGTTGATGCGACACAGGGTGTTCAGGCCCAAACCATCGCCAACGTGAATCTCGCGATGGCGAACAAACACGTGATTATTCCCGTCATCAATAAGATCGATCTGGCCAGCGCCGACGTGGAGAACACCAAGCATTCCATCTCCGAAGTACTGATGCTGGATGCGAGCGATGCGATTCCCATCAGCGCCAAGGAGGGGCGTGGGGTTCCCGAGGTGCTCGAGGCCATCATCGAGCGGATTCCCCCACCGTCAGGCGATCCCCATGCGTCGTTGAAGGCGTTGATTTTCGATTCATGGTTCGACAACTACCAGGGCGTGATCGTCTTGACCCGGATCGTCGACGGCGTCGTTCGTCCGGGCATGAAAATCAAAGTCATGTCGAACGGCCGGACCTTCGAGGTCATGGAAGTCGGTCATTTCACGCCGAAACGGTTGAAGAAAACGGAACTGTTGACCGGAGAGGTGGGCTATCTGTGCGCCAACATGAAAGAGGTCGCCGATGTAAAAATTGGCGACACCATTACTGATGCTGTGCAGCCGACAGCTGCGCCGTTTCCGGGCTACAAGGAAGTGAAGCCTCTCGTCTTTTGTGGACTGTATTCCACCGATACATCAAAATACGAAGATTTGCGTGACGCCCTCATTAAACTGCGTCTCAATGATTCGTCGTTTGTCTACGAGCCGGAAACATCCCTGGCGCTTGGATTTGGGTTCCGCTGCGGGTTCCTGGGGTTGTTGCACATGGAAATCATTCAGGAGCGCCTCGAGCGCGAATACGGTCTGACGTTGATTACGACCGCGCCGACCGTCGTCTATCGCGTGACCACGACCAAGGGTGAGATGGTGGAAGTCGACAATCCCGCGGAGCTGCCTCCACCCAATAGCATCGAACGGTTTGAAGAGCCGTTCATTCTCGCCACGGTCATTACGCCCGAGCGCTATATGGGAGCGATTCTCCAGTTGTGCCAGGAACGCCGGGGAACCCAGCGCAGCATTCATTTCCTCGATCCGACGCGCGTGATGATCAGCTATGAAATGCCGCTCAATGAGGTCATCCTCGATTTCTACGATAAGTTGAAGTCGCGGACGCAGGGATACGCGTCGCTGGATTATGAAGTGCTCGAGTATAGGAATTCTGATCTGGTCAAACTCGACATTCTCCTGAACGGCGAGGCGGTGGATGCCCTGTCCATCATTACACACGGAGAGCGGGCGTACACACGCGGACGGCAGTTGGCCGAGAAAATGAAAGAGCTGATTCCGCGGCAGATGTTCGAGATCGCCATTCAAGCGGCGATCGGCAACAAGGTGATCGCCCGCGAGACCATCGGAGCGATGAAGAAGAATGTCACCGCCAAATGTTACGGCGGCGACATTACCCGCAAGCGGAAACTCCTCGAAAAACAAAAAGAAGGAAAAAAACGGATGAAAGCCGTCGGCAGCGTGGAAGTGCCTCAGGAAGCCTTCTTGGCCATCCTGAAAGTCGGTGAAGAATGAGCGTCGATCCCAACCTCCAGAGTACAGACGAGATGGCATCCCGAGCGCCGGAGGCGGCCACAGGAGAGGGCATGTCCAGCACCGTGCAGCCGGCCCGGAAGTCCGTGTTCCGGGAATATGCGGAAGCCATCGTGGTGGCGATGCTGTTGGCCTTTGCCATTCGCGTGTTCGTTGTCCAGGCGTTCAAGATCCCATCCGGTTCGATGATTCCCACGCTGTTGATCGGCGACCACATCCTGGTAAGCAAGCTCGCCTACGGTATTCAATGGCCGAGCGATTGTAAATTCCAGGTCACGTTCCCGCCGGTCAATTGCTACGCCTCCCATGCGGTAATCGAGTTCGGAAAACCGCAGCGAGGAGACATCATCGTATTCAGGTTTCCGGAGGACGAGGAGAAGGATTTCATCAAGCGGATCGTCGGCGTCCCAGGGGACACGGTTCAGATCAAGAACAAAGTGGTGTTGGTCAACGGGTCACCGCTGGACGACAAGGCATACACGCAGCGTATTGACTCGGGTGTGATCGATGGGACGATCAATCCGCGGGATAACTTTGGTCCCGTCACAGTGCCTTCCGAGTCCTATTTCGTCATGGGAGATAACCGCGACCAGAGCTTGGACAGCCGGTTTTGGGGATTCGTGCGCGAAGAAAAGATCCGGGGAAAAGCCTTCCGTATTTATTGGTCATGGAGCGGCCAAGGGCAATGGAAGGAGTGGGTTCGATGGGCGCGGTTCGGCAAGGCGATTCAGTGAGCAGACCGGCGCGTGACTCGACGACAATAGCGGGCTCATCCAGCCGCCAAGATAAGCCGTCAGCCAGCAGCCTTCGGCGCCATATTCAGCGATTCCCTCAGGCTTCGGTGCTCGTCATCGGTGATTTAATTCTTGACCATTATGTGTGGGGACGAGTAACCCGGATTTCACCGGAAGCGCCCGTGCCCGTCGTGCACGTCGAGTCGGAATCCGTGCGCCTCGGCGGAGCCGCTAACGTCTTCAACAACATCCTGGCGCTCGGAGGAAAGGCCGACCTGTGCGGCATGATCGGCGCGGATGAGGCCGGGCGCCTGCTGCTCAAGGAGTTGGGGACGAAACGGGCAGGCCGCGGCGGCATCGTCACTGATACTGACCGGCCGACGATCAAGAAATCGAGAGTCATCGCACACAATCAGCAGGTGGTGCGCTATGACGTCGAGCGCAAAGGGGAGATCAAGCCACAGTTGCAAAAGCGGATCTTGCGCTATGTTGAATCGCGCCTCCGCGAACTCACCTGTCTGGTGGTATCGGATTACGCCAAAGGGGTGGTGACGGCAGGAATCATGGCAGATCTGGTCCGTCTTGCGGCGCTGCGCAAGGTGCCGGTCATCGTCGATCCCAAAGTGGAGCATTTTGGCTTCTACAAGGGGGTCACGGTCATTACGCCCAATCATTTGGAAGCGACCCAGGCAGCGGGACTCCATGGGGAGGGAGATCAGACAATCCAAGAAGCCGGAGAAACGATCCGCCAACGGCTGGGGTGCCAGTCGGTGCTGATAACGCGAGGGGAGAAGGGCATGAGCCTCTTTGAAGGCCACAACGAGGCCTGGCACATTCCCGCGCAGGCTCGGCAGGTCTACGATGTCACCGGCGCCGGCGATACCGTCGTCGGCACCCTGGCCCTGGCGCTTTCGGCCGGCGCTTCGATGCGTGAGGCGGCGACCTTGGCCAATCATGCGGCGGGCATCGTTGTGGGAATGGTTGGCACGGCCACCGTGACCACCAAGCAGCTTTCTGAAGCGCTGGGAGACTAGGCAGGATGTTGAAAATGCCCTGCAGTTCGTTCTCGCGTCGCTCAGAGGCTCGACGTACGGGAATACCTACGCGCCTCGCCTCATTGCTCGCTGCGGCCTTGCCGCAGGGCGTTTTGAACATCCTGCGAGGCCATGATGGCATTTGAGCAACCGAGTTCGAAGCCGAAACCGGATGTGACGGTCGTGATTCCGGCGCGGTACGCGTCGTCCAGATTTCCCGGCAAGCCCATCGCCATGCTCGATCGAAAACCGATCATTCAACACGTGTATGAGCAGGCAGCGGCCTGCCGTGCAGTGTCCGAGGTGGTGGTTGCCACAGATGACGAACGGATCCGGCGAATTGTGGAGGAGTTTGGAGGGCAGGCAGTGTTGACCAGCGGGGATTTTCGGAGTGGCACCGATCGGGTTGCCAGTGTGGCCCGATCGCGGCCCGGCCGGTTTTTCTTGAATTTGCAGGGAGATGAAATTCCGGCGGATCCTGAGCTGCTGAGAGATCTGATCGAGCCCTTCGTCGAATCCGGCGCCGAGATGGGGACCCTGAAGCGAGCCCTGCACACCGCCGAGGACCTGCAGAACCCGGCGGTCGTCAAGGTGGTCACCGACCGGCAGGGCCGGGCCTTGTACTTTTCACGCGCGCCCATCCCGATGGTCCGAGATGATCATGGTGCACAGGCCATGAAGGGGTTGCACTATATCCACTTGGGCGTCTACATCTATACGAGGGAAACGCTGCTCAGGCTGGCGTCGTTGGCGACAGGTGGTCTTGAGGAAGCGGAAAAGCTTGAGCAATTGCGCGCCCTGGACAACGGGATTGGCATTCAGGTGTGGGAAACACGGCATGCGTCCTTGCGCATTGATACCCCGGCCGACATCCTCTCGGCCATTGAGAGCTTACGGCGGCTGGCGCTGAACAAGCCGCTTGAAACGTCGACGCGTTTATGACTGAATGCGGATCACCTTCACCCGATCCCGAGGGATGGAGACTATGATGGGCAAATACATCTTTGTCACGGGCGGGGTCGTGTCCTCGTTAGGCAAGGGACTGGCGTCGGCCTCGATCGGCAATCTGCTCGAGAGCCGGGGACTCAAGATCACCTTCCTCAAGCTCGATCCGTACATCAACGTCGATCCGGGCACCATGAATCCATACCAGCACGGCGAAGTGTACGTGACCGACGACGGTGCAGAGACCGACCTGGATCTCGGCCATTACGAGCGCTACACCTCGCTGACCCTGACCAAGGAAAACAATTACACGACTGGTCGCATCTACAATTCCGTCATCACCAAGGAGCGACGGGGAGACTATCTCGGCGGGACCGTGCAGGTCGTGCCGCACATTACCGACGAGATCAAACAATGCATCATGCGGGTCTCCCAGGGCATGGACGTCACGATCGTCGAAATCGGCGGGACCGTCGGCGATATCGAAAGCCTGCCGTTTCTCGAGGCGATTCGCCAGATGCCGTACGACGTCGGGCGTGAAAATGTGCTCTACGTCCACTTGACGCTGGTGCCGTACATCAGTGCGGCCGGAGAGTTGAAAACCAAGCCGACCCAGCACTCCGTGAACAAGCTGCGGGAGATCGGTATTCAGCCGAACATCCTCTTGTGCCGCACCGACCGCTACATTCCGCCCGAAATGAAGGGCAAAATCGCGATGTTCTGCAACGTCGAGAAGGACGCGGTCATTACGGCCAAGGATGTGGAGACCATCTATGAAGTGCCGATCGTGTTCCGCAAGGAAGGCCTGGATGAACTGATCGTCCGGCAGCTGAGATTGCAAACGGGTCCGCCGAACCTGCGCGAATGGGACGCGATGGTGCAGAAAATCAAGCATCCCAAGCACGAGATCGTGGTGGCGCTCGTCGGCAAGTACGCCGGGTTGAAGGAATGCTACAAGAGTTTGGCCGAAGCGCTTGTCCATGGCGGCATCGACCATGAGACGCGCGTGAACATCAACTGGATCGAATCGGAAGATATCGAGCGGCAGGGGACGGAGCGCATCCTCCGGGAAGCAGACGGCATTCTCATCCCCGGGGGATTCGGCGCGCGTGGGATTGAAGGAAAGATCACCACGATCCGCTTTGCGCGAGAACGCCAGGTGCCTTTCCTCGGACTCTGCCTCGGCATGCAGTGCGCCACCATTGAATTCGCGCGCCATGTTGCGGGCTTCGCCGGCGCCAACAGCGCCGAGTTCGACGAACAGTCACCCCATCCAGTCATACACTTGATGCACGATCAGCAGGGCATCAGCGACAAAGGCGGGACCATGCGACTGGGAAGCTATCTCTGCCGCCTCGGGGAGGGCACGCTCGCTCACAAGATGTATGGAGTGAATGAGGTTCGCGAACGACACCGGCACCGCTTCGAGTTCAATAACGCCTACCGAGAGCAGTTGGCGGTAAAGGGATTGGTGCTGAGCGGATTGTCGCCGGATGGCCGGCTGGTCGAAATCGTCGAACTCAAGGATCATCCCTGGTTCCTGGCAACACAGTTCCATCCTGAATACGGTTCGCGTCCGCACCGTCCTCATCCGTTGTTCAGCGGATTTGTCGGCGCGGCCTTGCGCAAGAAACTCGGACATTGAGCTGAAATGCTGAAACAGGATCCCAACTTCGTTCTCGGCTCGACAAGATCCTCAACGTAGCGAGTACGAGGAAGGCGCTGTCTTGGCAGCGCGGGGTGGGAGGGTGAGAAAGCTACGCCTCCGGCCTTGTCTTCACCTGCGGCCTTGTTGGATATCCTGTTTGAGCATTTCATAGGGAAAACGTAGACTGAGCGACCATGGCACATCTTGTCGACATCGGCGCATTCACCGTCGGTCAGGGAGAGCGGCCGTTCTTGATTGCCGGTCCCTGCGTCATCGAAAGTGAGCAGTTGGCGTTGGAAACGGCGGCCCAGATCGCCGAAATCACGCGCTCGCTGGGCATGCCCTATGTGTTCAAGTCGTCGTTCGACAAGGCCAACCGGACGTCCATCGACTCGTTTCGCGGCCCAGGGCTGGCCCAGGGCCTCGCGGTGCTCGCCAAGGTCAAGCGTGAGGTGGGTGTCCCGGTGCTAACCGATGTACATACCGAGGAACAGGCGACTGAAGCCGGCCGCGTGGTCGATGTGCTGCAAATCCCTGCCTTTTTGTGCCGGCAGACGGATCTCCTGATCGCCGCCGCCAAGACCGGGAAGGTCGTAAATGTGAAGAAGGGGCAGTTCCTCTCTCCACAAGAAATGTGCAATGCCGTCAAGAAGGTCGAAGAGGCTGGCAACCGGCGGATCGTCTTGACCGAGCGCGGATCGTCTTTCGGGTATAACAATCTCGTTGTGGACATGCGGTCGTTCCCGATTCTGAGAAGCTTCGGATATCCCGTCGTTTTTGATGCGACGCACAGCGTGCAGTTGCCCGGCGGCGGCGGCACGAAATCCGCCGGCCAGCGGGAGTTTGTCGAGCCGTTGGCCTCGGCGGCGGCTGGTGCGGGGGTCGATGGATTCTTTATGGAAGTGCATCCAAACCCAGATCAGGCGCTGTCAGACGGGCCCAACATGGTTCCACTCCATCAGCTCAAATCCCTCCTTGAACGGGTGATGCGGATATGCGACGCAGCAAATCCACAAAAATAACCTCCAAGACCGCGTCCCGCCCGTCCGATCGAGCCAACGGCGGCAGCCTTGCCGAAGGCCGGCGTGTGCTGAAGATTGAGGCGCGGGCAGTGCAAGCACTCGTCGAACGACTGGATGCCCAGTTCGCCAAGGCCGTCGATCTGCTGCTGCGCTGCAAGGGCAAGGTGGTGGTCTCCGGGATGGGGAAATCCGGTCTGGTCGGACAGAAAATCGCGGCGACCATGTCCAGTACTGGCACTCCCGCATTTTTTCTGCATCCGGCCGAAGGTATTCATGGCGACCTTGGTATGTTGGGCCGCGCCGACGTGTTGATTGCGATTTCCAACAGCGGGGAGACGCAGGAAATCTTGCAGTTGCTGCCCTCTGTCGAGCGAATGGGTATTCCCGTCGTGTCGATGACGGGGCGCATGACGTCGACCCTTGCCAAGAATAGTGATGTGGCGCTCGATGTGTCCGTCTCGGAGGAAGCCTGCCCGATGGGCTTGGCGCCCACGGCGAGCACCACCGCGACCTTGGCCATGGGAGATGCGTTGGCCGTCGCTCTCCTTCAGAAGCGCGGGTTCAAGCAGGAAGACTTTGCGCAATTCCATCCTGGAGGGACTCTCGGGAGGCGCCTCCTCGTGAGGGTCAAAGACCTGATGCATGGCGGGGCCGAGATGCCCACGGTCTCCGAAGCGGTGCCGGCCACCGCGGCCATTCTGGAGATCACGGCCAAAAAGCTGGGCATGACGACCGTGGCCGACGCCGATGGAAGGCTTGCCGGCATCATCACCGATGGTGACTTGCGGCGGTTTATCCAGCAGGGCAGAGATTTTGCCAAGGTGACGGCCGGCGAACTGGCTTCACGCAATCCCAAGACCATTGCGCCAGACGATCTGGCTGCAAAAGCCGTCGAACGGATGGAGCGGTTCTCGATTACGACCCTCGTCGTTACGGAAGGCGAGAAGGTTCTGGGCGTGATTCACCTGCATGACCTCTTGAAGAACGGCATCGTATAAGCGCACCATGACCGTGATCGGCGTGTGAGCAAGGATACGGAACCCATGAATCGTGTGCTCGAAGCCTGGAAAGCCGTCGGCCAAGACTCCCTGAACCTGCCCAACGTCATCACGCTGGTCCGCATTTTGTTGATCCCTGTCTTCGTAATGCTGTTCTTTACACCAACGCCGGACCGCTCCTTGAGCGCGGCGGTCGTGTTCGTGGTTGCTGCGATTACCGACCTCCTGGACGGGTACATTGCCCGCCGGACCGGCCAGATCACTAAACTGGGGAAGCTGCTCGATCCGATCGCCGACAAGCTACTTGTGTTGTCGGCACTGATTCTCCTGGTGAATGTCGATCGTGTCAGCGCATTAGTGGCGATTCTCGTGATCGCGCGGGAAGTCGCCGTGACCGGAATCCGTGCTATCGCCGCAGGCGAAGGGATGATCATCGTGTCTGAGGCCACGGGCAAGTACAAAATGGCCTTGCAGGTCGTGGCGATTACGATGTTGATCCTCGAGGGCACGGCGCTTTCGGATCTGGGCAATTTGCATTTGGCCGGCATCGTGACGCTGTACCTGTCGCTCGTGCTGGGATATCTCTCCGGCGGCCTCTATGTGTGGAGCTTCTGGAAACAAGTGATCGCCAAGGGCCTGTAGAAGATGCGAACCGCGTGGCTTCCTCGAAGGCCTCTCCGGCACTCCTTCACACGATTTCTCTGACGATGGAAGAAGAACTCTTCTGTCTCCTGCTGGTGATGCTTGGCTATGCGCTGGGCGCCATTCCGTTTGGAATCGTCGTCTCGAAAGCGCTCAATCTTCCCGATCCCCGCGGCGTGGGAAGCAAGAATGTGGGGTTCACCAACGTGCTGCGGGTTTCCGGTGCAAAGGCCGGGGTGCTGACGCTGCTGGGCGATATGGGAAAAGGATGGCTCATCGGCTGGGCGGCGATGCATTGGCTTCAGACGGAATCGTTCATCATGCTTGCGGCGCTGTCGCCGATCATCGGCCATATCTTTTCCCCGTTCCTGGCATTCAAAGGAGGCAAAGGTGTCGCGACCGCGCTGGGTTCAGTTCTGGGATTGTCACCGTCGATCGGCACTCTGCTGCTGTTGATTTGGCTGGGGGCGGTCGCCATTTGGCGCTATTCTTCCGGCGGCGCGCTGGCCGCCTTCGGGCTGTTTCCCGTCGTCGCCATCGTCAATGAGCAACGGCAGGAATTTCTGATTTTCGCGATCGTCGTCAGCATGCTGATCTGGATCAAACACAAAGACAATATCGTGCGATTGTGGAAGGGGACGGAGGGGAAGATTGGGCAAAAGACCTTGGCTACGTAGCATCCGTCGGCCCTGCCGCGTTGCCCGCTCTCGATTTCCCTAGTAGGTCCAAACCCTCAACACCATTAACCTCAAGAGTCAGAGCTGTAGTGGCCTGCCCTTATTTTTCCTGATCAATGCCTGATCACCGTTTCACGCAGCGTCGATGGTGTGTCCGACTCGCGACCGTCATCGTTCTCGTTTTCGGATCAGTGGCGGCCTGCGGTTCCCAGGCGGATCACCCAAGTCATGCCGCTCCCCAGAGGTCCAATGCCACTGTCAAGATCATGCCGCTGGGGGATTCCATCACGGCATCGAGCAAGGGGCTCAATAGCTACCGCTACTATCTGTGGCATCTGTTGCTCGACCAGGGCTATCACATTGATTTCGTCGGTTCCCAACATGGCGTCGGCAACGGCCCGCCGGCGAACCCTGATTTCGACATGGATCACGAAGGGCATCCGGGCTGGAGGGCCGATGAAATTCTGGCCCAGATCCAGTCTTGGGCGACCGCTGCATCACCGGACTTCGTCTTAATACATGTTGGAACCAACGACCTCTCCCAAGGGCAAAGCGTCACCAGTACGGCCAGCGACATCGGCGGCATTATCGACGTCCTGAGGACGGTGAACCCGCACATCCGCATCCTGTTGGCGCAACTCATCGCCAAGACCGGTGTCCCTTCCATTGCAGTGTTGAACGGGAATTTGCCCGCACTGGTTGCCGACAAACAACGCGCCGAATCGCCGATCGTCCTTGTCGATCAACAGACCGGATTCGATTCCACCACGATGACATACGACGGCACACATCCCAATGCCGTCGGGGACTCGCGCATGGCGGTCCGGTGGTTCGAAAAACTCGCGCCGACGCTCGATGCGTTCCTCACCCAATCCGATACGATGGCCGGTCAAAGGACGGCCGTAAAATTGACTCCTCCACGACCGCTTCTTATAATGCCGCAACCTCTGTTTCGCTTGTCAGATCAGCCCTATGAGCCTCTTGTTCAAGGACCATCTCACCAGCCGACTACGCCAGCTCTGTAACGGCGTCAGGCATGCCTTTGCGGCCGAACCGGCCACCTCGGCGCTGAGCACTGACGATATACAGTTCATGGAACGCATTGCCGATGCGCTGGTGAAGCGAGGGATGGGAGCACCGGCCGCGTTGTTTCTCGAGTCCATGGGTCCTATGAACTTCCTCGGAAGCCAGGCACTCCATGTGCTGACCCCTATCATCGAATGCGCTTTCGACGGCAAGGACATGGAGCGGCTCGCCCGCCTGCTCGAACGCCGGGATATCATCTCGCGGCTGATCACCCTCATTGAAACCAAAAGGTCGATGCAGAGGGCATCGGCTCGATGACGGCTGCCGCCTCGGTCCCGCCTAAGATCGACCGTCCATTGAACGTGATCGTTGCGACCGATTGCGGCAGTACGACAACCAAGGCCATTCTGATTGAAAAGGTCGGCGGCGAATACCGCCAGACGTACCGGGGGGAGGCGCCGACGACGGTGGAGGCGCCGTTTGAGGACGTGACTCGCGGGGTATTGAACGCGATTGCGGAAATCGAAGAGCTCTCCAAACGGAAAATTCTCGACGGTGATCAGATCATCACACCTTGCCGGGATGCGCAGACCGGCGTCGATATGTATATCTCCACCAGCAGCGCCGGTGGCGGGCTGCAGATGATGGTGACGGGCGTCGTGCAGAACATGACGGGCGAAAGTGCGCAGCGGGCGGCGCTAGGCGCCGGGGCGATTGTGATCGACGTGCTGGCTTCCAATGATGGCCGGTTGCCTCACGAGAAGATCGAGCGCATTCGTTCGATGCGGCCGGACATGATTCTGATGTCAGGCGGCACCGATGGGGGCGCCGTCACGCACGTCGTCGAGATGGCGGAGTACATCGCCGCTGCCGACCCGCGTCCACGGTTCGGCGTGACCTACAAGCTGCCGCTGATTTATGCCGGCAACAAGGACGCCCAATCACAGGTCAAGAAAATCCTGGGCGACAAAACGGCCTTAGAGATCACGGACAATATCCGGCCCGTGCTGGAAAAGGAATACCTGGCTCCCGCCCGAAACAAGATCCATGATCTCTTCCTGGAACACGTGATGCAGCAGGCTCCGGGATACAAGAAACTGATCGACATGGCGGGCGCCCCCATCATGCCGACCCCTGCCGCTGTCGGCCTGATCATGGAAACCATTGCCAGGCGTGAGCACCTCAATTTGATCGGCGTCGACATCGGCGGCGCAACGACGGACGTGTTTTCGGTCTTTGACGGGGTCTTTAACCGGACCGTCAGCGCGAATCTCGGCATGTCCTACAGTATTTCCAACGTACTGGCCGAGGCCAAACTGGCCAACATTATGCGTTGGGTGCCCTTCACGATCGACGAGCAGACGCTTCGAAACCGCATCAAGAACAAAATGATTCGGCCCACGACGATTCCCCAGACACTCGACGAGTTGCAGATCGAGCACGCCATTGCCCGCGAGGCCTTGCGGTTGGCGCTCATCCATCATAAATCGCTGGCCACCGGCTTGAAGGGCGTTCAGCAGGAGCGGACAATCTCCGATGTCTTCGAGCAACAGACGTCCGGCCGCACGCTGATCGACATGCGGAAATTGAATTTGATCGTCGGTAGCGGCGGCATTCTCTCGCATGCCCCCCGCCGCATCCAATCCATGCTGATGATGGTCGATGCCTATGAGCCGGTGGGCTGTACCATGCTGTCCGTCGACAGTATCTTCATGATGCCGCACCTGGGAGTGCTGTCCACTATCGATGAGAAAGCTGCAACCGACGTGTTCGTGCGGGACTGCATGATTTATCTGGGCACCTGCGTTGCGCCGATCGGCCAGGGGAAAGACGGCGACACCTGTGCAGACTATGCCATTACATTCGCCGACGGCCGAACCGTAAAGGACCGGCTGTTTTTCGGCGATCTTAGGCATTATCCATTGGAGTCCGGCGCGAAGGCCGCGATGACGATGCATCCGGCCAAGTCCATCGATGCAGGAGCCGGTCCCGGAGCACCGGTTACGCGAGAGGTGCTGGGCGGAGTGGTCGGCGTGCTGCTGGATGGCCGTGGCCGTCCGCTTCAATTGCCGGCCGAGCCCTCCGCGCGGGTCGCAGCATTGAACAAGTGGTTCGATGCAGTGGATTTATATCCGAAGGATTAGCGACTGAGAACGAAGCCCGGTGAAGAGCGCGCGCGGGGGCGGGCGGGTGATATAGAGGGCTTTTTCAGCAACTTTCTATGGCGCATTCCTATACCCCAGGACTGACGGTCGCCGATCGCATGGTCGTGAGACGCCGGCGGCTGTTGCCGTTGCCCGGATCGGTGCTCGTCAAGATGGGCGACCGTGTCCGGTCGGATCTGGCCGTGGCCTGCGCCGAACTTCCTGGCAAAGTCTATCCGATCAATCTCGCCAATCAACTCAGCATCGCACCGGACGAGATTAAGGATTACCTCGTCAAAAAAGAGGGTGATGCCGTCCAGAAGGACGAAATCCTCGCGGAAAATAAGCCGCTGATTAAGTGGTTCAAAACCGAGATCCGATCCCCAGTCGCGGGAACGATCGAATCGCTGTCCGAGGTGACCGGACAGGTGCTGCTGCGAGAACCGCCACGTGTGCTTAATCTGTTGGCCTATATCGACGGCACGGTTGTCGAGACGATCCCTCGCCAAGGCGTCGTGGTGGAAGCCCACTGCAGCTTGGTGCAGGGCATCTTTGGCATCGGCGGAGAGGTTTGGGGCGAGCTGCTGGTGGCGGTGGCGACACCCGACGAACCGCTGGAACCAGGTCATCTGATACCGGAGATGAAGGGAAAGATCGTGGTCGGAGGCGCCTTTCTTCCAGCAGAGACGATGGCCAAGGCCAAAGAACTTGGCATCGCGGGCTTGGTTGTCGGCGGAATTCATGATAAGGATCTGCGCGCGCTTCTGGGGTATGACCTTGGGGTGGCGATCACTGGCACCGAGCAGGTGGGCTTTACGCTGATTCTCACCGAGGGTTTCGGAACGATTCCAATGGCCTCCAAGACCTTTCGGCTGCTCTCTGCGCACACAGGACAGAAAGCCTCGATCTCCGGTGCGACTCAGATCAGGGCCGGGGTGATTCGTCCTGAGATCATCATTCCCCGCACGGGTGCGTCAACCGATCTGCCAACGGATTTCCAGCGAACAGGGATCCGGCTGGGGGATTCCGTCCGGGTCATCCGGGATCCGCTCTTTGGGAAGATCGGCGAGGTGTCCGCCCTGCCTTCCGATCTGGCCAGCATTCCCACCGAGAGCGAAGTGCGCGTGCTGGAGGTGACATTTGCCAACGGAGCGAGAGCCGTCATTCCCAGGACCAACATCGAGGTGATCGAGGGGTCGTCGTGAGGATGTTGAAAAAGGCACTATTATCACCCCCCCACCCCTGGCGCGCTAGTTCTCACCCGCCCGCCCACCGATTGCTGCGCAATCGCTTTCCCGTGACGCGCTTTCCTCGGGGCTTCGTTCTCGCGCTGATGTTCTCTTTCATCTGTCTTGCTGGAATCTTCTCTTATTCATCAGCTCACGCTACTCTGTCCGCTCCTGCCGATCTGCAAGTCATCGATACGCCGAATGATGGCGGGGGGAGCCTGACCGTGGTCTGGGCTCCAAGTCCATTGGACGGTTCCGAGTCGCAGTATCAGGTGCTTATCGGTGAGCCCGGCGCCGGCGATCCGGCTTCGCTCAAGGTCATCGCCGAGTTTCCGGCGAACACCCGGTATGTCAAAGATGCCAAGGGGGGCTGGTGGACAAGAGCCGCGGACCCGACGTGGCATCACTATGTGATCAGGAGCGGCAAGGGCGTCGACATCAAAGACGGCACTGCCTATCCGGTGACAGTCGCCATGCGGAAAGGCGACGAGCGGGCCGCGGGACCCCTGCTTCAGGGGACCCCTTACGCCAATTGGTTCAATTGGAACCAGCTCAACAACCTGATTCTTGCCCTCGGTTTTGGCGCGCTTGTCTTCTACACGATCAGTCACGCGAAACGGAACAACATCTTTTTGCGTCGCATTCCCGGCTTGGACGCCGTCGATGAGGCCATCGGTCGCGCAACCGAGTTGGGCAAACCCATCCTCTATTTGACAGGGGCCCATGACATGAGCGATCCCTCGACGATCGCGGCGGCCGTGATTCTCGGGCGGGTGGCCAAGCGGACGGCTTCCTATGAGACGGAACTGATGGTTCCTCACCGTGATCCCATTACGATGGCGGTCTGTCAGGAGATCACCAAGCAGGCCTATCTCGAGGCGGGTAAGCCCGACCTCTTCAAGGAGGACTCGAACTTTTTTATCACCTCCGACCAGTTCAGTTACACGGCGGCCGTGGACGGCATCATGCTGCGTAAGAAGCCCGCCGCGAATTTTTTCATGGGGTCCTATTTTGCCGAATCGCTGCTCTTGACCGAAACCGGTGCCAGCACGGGAGCGATCCAAATCGCCGGCACCGACTCCGATCACCAACTGCCGTTCTTCGTGACAACGTGTGACTACACGCTAATCGGCGAGGAACTGTACGCGGCCAGCGCCTACCTGTCCAAGGAGCCGATTCAAATCGGCACGCTTCGCGGCCAGGACATCGGTAAAGCGGTTGTTCTCAGTGTGATTCTGATCGGTACCCTGCTCGCGACGGTCGGGGTGGCCACAGGAGGCTCGTGGCCGCAGCTGTTCCTGGACCTCGTTAAGGACCTTAAATGATCTTTCTTCGCCGCCGGCTGCCGCTGCTGATCACGATGATCACGGGGCTTCTGTTCGCCGGGCAATACTATGTCCCTCATCCTTCGTCCGAACTGTTGCTGACCTCGGCCACGAAGTGGCTGCAAATCATCGGCGGCTTTGCCCTGGTGCTCGGCGTGTCGAGCTTGTTCCATCAGCACGCCGTCAAGATTCGCCGGCAGGAAGCCGGGTGGGGATACAGCCTCGTGCTCTATGGCGGCATGCTCGTGACGATCGTCGCCGGGGCCATGGCCTGGGGCAAAGAGAGTCTCGACGGCACCATGACGGGGTTCGGTTGGGTCTATAGCTTCATGATGGTGCCTTTGCAAGGCACGATGTTCGCCATCCTGGCATTCTTCATCGCCTCTGCGGCGTACCGGTCGTTCCGGGCAAGAAGCCGCGAGGCCGCCGTGCTGTTGGTGGCAGCGGTGATCGTCATGATGGGCCGGGTACCACTCGGGGAGTATCTGCTTCCACTGAGCGGCGATGTCTCCCAATGGATTCTCAATGTGCTCAACGCCTCGGTCCGCCGGGCTATTCTGATCGGCGTCAGTCTCGGGGCCATCGCGCTCTCGTTCAAAATTATTTTCGGCGTCGAACGCTCGTATCTGGGCGGAGGGAAAGAATGATGGGTGTGAGGGTTGTTGATCTCCTTTGCTCGCCGAACGCGCACACCAGATCCATCGTATTCTTAGATAGGCGGTGCTCGTCCAAGCGCGCAGTAGGAGATCAACAAACCCTGCACCCTGAAGAGAGAGTGGCTGGGAAAGGCTGCGAGCGCTTGGGCAAATCGCACGTCTCGGCGTGCGCAGGGTTGGGGCGGGTGAGAAAAAGTGCAAGCCGCGTCCCGGGAAATCGATTGCCAAGCAATCGGAGGGTTGGGTGGGTGGAAAAAGCGCGGCGGGGTGGGTGGGTGTAACCCCTACCCCCGCTCGGCGCCTCCCGCAATGCATGGATGGCAGGAAGCGGAAAGGGACCTGACATGACGTTCTCCGAACGCATGTTAAAGATCGACCGGCGGATCATCTTCCTGGTGATCGGCCTCTGCACGCTGCTGCCGCTGTTGTATCCGGTTGGGTTGCCGATCAAGATTTCGCCGGAGGTGCGCAGCATTTACGATTACATGGAAGCGTTGCCCGAGCGTTCGGTGTTTCTGCTGTCCATCGATTTTGACCCCGCATCCAAACCGGAATTGCATCCCCAGGCCATCGCCTTGTTGCGTCATGCGTTCAGGAAAAATCTTCGGGTCGTGGCAATGACACTGTGGGTGTCTGGCACTGGCATGGCCGATCAGCTGTTGACGCAGGTCGCCCAAGAGATGGGCAAAGAGAATGGCAAGGACTATGTCTTTCTCGGCTGGAGTCCCGGAGGCACGGCCGTCATCATCAACATGGGTCAGGATCTTTACACCGCCTTTCCGAGCGACTATAGCGGAAAGGCAACGAAGGGCATTCCGGTGTTGGAGGGTGTCCAGAGTTTAAAAGATATTGCGTATGCGATCAGCCTTGGTGCCGGCAATCCCGGTATTGAGGCCTGGTACGTCTTCGGCAAGGATAAATATAAGTTCGAGCTGGGAGGCGGCTGCACAGGCGTGATCGCGCCCGGTCTCTACCCACTGCTACGGAGTGGGCAGATCAACGGTTTGATCGGCGGTCTACGCGGCGCGGCGGAATATGAGAGCCTGGTCGGACAAAAGGGCCGTGCGGTCGCCGGCATGGACGCGCAGTCGGCGACCCATTTTGCCATCATCGTCCTCGTCGCGATGTGCAATCTATTCTACTTTTCACTCCGGCACCAGCAAGGCCAGAGACAAGTATGAGGCGGGGACTCTGAGATGGAGGCGACCACTCTAGGCGCGTGGATGGCGACAGGGTTAACCCTGTTCATCTTCTCGTTTCTCTACAAAGACAATCCGCTGTTCAAGCTGGCCGAGCATCTCTATGTCGGGGTATCGGTCGGGTACACGATTGTCAAGACGTGGGATTCCGTGATCGTGCATTTAATCTACAGGCCGATCGTCGATCAGGGAGAGATCGGGCTGTTGATTCCTGTGGCTATCGGCCTGCTGATGCTGACGCGCTACGTGCCGAAAGCGGCCTGGATGTCGCGGTACGCCTTCGCATTCATCGTCGGCCTCGGATCAGGCCTGGCCATTCCGCGAACCATATCATCGTTCATCCTAAAGCAGGTCGAAGATACCGTCAGGCCGCTGCTCTCCATGGCCGGCGGTGAGGGTCTGACGTTTTCGATGAATTTGCTCAATCCCGCCAGCAATCTCAACGCCATTATTATCCTGATCGGCGTCAGTTCCGTTCTGTTCTATTTCTTCTTCTCGATCGAGCACAGCGGTCCAGGTAAAGTGGTGGCCAGGACCGGCATCATCTTTCTGATGATCGCCTTCGGTGCAGCGTTCGGATACACCGTCATGGCCCGCATGTCGCTCTTGATCGGCCGGTTGACCGATCTCATCGAGTTCTCCGATGCCTCCTACGGCCGTCCGACATTGTGGCTGTTCATTCTAACCGTCGTCGCGCTGGTTCTGTTGGGTCGAAGGGCCTCGAGCGCCCCGTCGCAGTTGGAATAGCGTGCCCTCCCTCCACCTGGGAACCAATCACACACGCACTTGGGCAGTTGCAGGGTAGGAAACCCATCCGCTAAAATGCCGTCTTTGTCTCGACCGACATCATGACTACAGGCACTGCCAAAGATCCCAAACAATACCCTGTCTTGAGGAATCTGCAGTTTTCCCCCGTCAAGGAGGGCGAGGAGCAGTACGTGGTGCTCTGGGATCCGAGCGGCCTCAGCAAGGAGAAACTCGTCCTCCCGCTCAACTATTTTTTTATCATTCAACATTTCGACGGCGACCACTCCCTCCAGGCAATCGGCTCTCTCTATCTCAAGCGCTTCGGCGAATTTCTGCTGCCGGCCAAAGTGGAGCAATTGGTCGTGGACCTCGAGGCCAAACTGTTCCTCGAGGGCGACCGCACAGAGGGGGCCAAAGAACAGGCCCGTGCCGCCTACCGACAGGCCGCGGTGCGTCCCGCCGTCTTTGCGGGGAAGAGCTATGAAGCGGACGGGGCACTACTTAAGAAACAGATCGATGGATTTTTTTCGTCGAAGGAGGGACCGGATTTTAAGCCATCCGCGAACAAGGGCAAGCTGATCACGGGGTTGGTGGCTCCGACCTATGAGCTCAAACATGCCGGGCCGATCTATGCCTGGGCCTATAAAGAACTCCAGGAAGCTCAACAGCCGGACGTGCTGGTCATCATCGGCACCGCCCATGCCGGACTCGAGCAGCCCTTTGCATTAACTGACAAGGATTTTGAGACGCCGCTGGGTATCGTGCCGGTAGACCGTGCCATCGTAGAGCGACTCAAGGTGCTCGTGCCGGAATATTTTTCCGAGGATGTGGCCCATCTGTCCGAGCACGCGATCGAGTTTCAGTTGCCGTTTGTGCAGACCAACACAGGAGCAACCACTGCCGTGACGATCGTGCCGGTCCTATCGTCGTTCTCCGCGATGAGCCTGAATGATCCATCCGTGCGAGGGTCGGTCGACCGGTTCCTGGCAGCATTGCGTGAGGCGATCTCGGTATCGGGCAAAACGGCCTGTGTGATTGCTGCCGGCGAGTTGGCCCACCTGGGCATGCGCTACGGAGATAAAGCGCCGCCGACTGATTTCTCCTTCCACCGGTCTATGCAGTACGACCTTGAAATGCTAAAGTTCGTCGAGGATCTCAAACCGGAAGAATTCGCCGGCTACATCCAAAAAGAAAAGGACGAGCGGCGCATTTCAGGTTTCTCGCCCATCTATTGCCTACTTCGGCTGATCCAGGCCGAGAAAGGGCAAGTCCTTCGCTACGACCGTGGCATCACCGATCAGTACAACTCCACGGTCACCTACGCTTCGATGTCATTCTTCTAGCTCAGGCTGCTGAAACCGGTCCCCAACTTCGTTCTCGGGCGTTTGTCCAACTCAACGTACTGAACAACGTACGCCTCGTTGTCCAATCTCCCTGCGGCCTCGTTGGATGACCTGTTTGAGCAGCCTGGTGGAAAACGTCGGTGAGATTTTACCCTACTCCTTCACCGTCATCGTCATCGGAATCGGGTCGAGAGGATTATTGTACTCGTCGCGGGCGGCCGAGGCGATCTTGTCAACCACCTCCATTCCCCGGAAGACTTCTCCGAACACGCTGTACCTTCGATCCAACCCGCTGTTGTCCGCCAGACAAATGAAGAACTGCGAGCCATTGTCGTTGAAATCACGCGTGCTCGAGCCGTCGCGAGGGGTCTTCGCCATCGAGATGGCTCCGCGCTTGTGCGGGCGATCGCTCAGTTCGGGATTCAGCCAGTAACCGGGACCTCCCGAACCGTGCCTGAGCCGATCCGGTTCTTTGCTCAGCGGATCGCCGCCTTGAATGATGAACCCCGGTACGATGCGGTGGAAGGTCGTGCCATCGTAAAACTGCATCTTGATGAGGTTGATGAAGTTTTCAATGTGACGCGGCGCGTCCTCAGGGTAAAAGCGAATCTTGATCTCGCCGAACTTCGTCGTAATCGTCACGCGAGGATCGATTTTTTTGAATTCCATCGTCATCGGACGAATCTATCAAGGGCATGCGCCAGGAGGCAATGGCCGTGCATTAGCCGTCCAATGCCTTTGCGGGATCAATCTTGAGCCAGAGCACCGCGCCGACCAGGGCAACCGCCCCGGCAACGGCGAGCGCGATTGGCCAACCCCATTGGGCGGCCATCCAAGGAGTCAGGCTTGGGGAAAGGGCTCCACCAAGATTGGCTCCCGTATTCATCAGCCCAGATAAGGCGCCGGCATGCGCTTTGGACAAATCGCTCGTCGAAGCCCAATAGGCTCCGACGGCGAAGTAGAGACAGCCGGCCCCTATGGACAGGCTTGCAATCGCCACGAGTGAGGAATCGGCGAACGCCCCGGCTGCAATCGCGCAGCCTGCGCCTGCCATTCCCGACATCCCTGCCAGGAGCCGTCCGCGAGTGACTCCTTGTCTGGCGCTCCATCGGTCTGTGGCCCAGCCGCCCAAGGGGCAACCGATCAGGATGGCCCAGAAGGGGGCCGACGCATAGAGTCCGCCCTGGAGCGCGTCGAACCCTCTGACGTTCACGAGGTACAGATAGAACCACGAGAGGTACACATAAGCGACATAGCCCAGGCAACTATAGCTACATACTAACCACCAGATAGTAGAGTGTTTGAAGAGCGACATCCAGAAATGTGTGGACCCGCGTTCGGACCGTCCACTGTCTGTGAGAGCAGCAGAGTGGTGCGCCCAGGGGTGCTGATCGGGCCGGTCGCGCGCCAAGGTCCACCACAACAGTCCCATCACCAGCCCTAGTGCCGCCGAGAGGTAAAATACGGTTTGCCATCCCCAATTCACCATGACCCATGCGGCTAGGGGAGGCGTCAGCGCCGAACCCAAGCCGATTCCGCCGATCGCAATGCCGATGCCTAAGCCACGCGAATCCGGCGGCATCCAATTCGCGACCGCGCGATTGAAGGAGGGAAGCGCCACCGCTTCTCCCAGCCCCAAGGCGAATCGTACGAACAGGAGCGCGCCAACGATGCCGATCATTTCGGCCAATGGCGAGGCCGCGACAAACGCCGTCAGGGCTGTACAGACCGACCACCAGATCAAGGCACCCGTGAGCACGACTCTGGCGCCCAAACGGTCCGCAAGCCAACCTCCAGGAATTTGGAACAAGGCATAGCCGACGACGAACGCGGAAAAGACCCAGCCCATCTCCTGCTCCGTTAGGCCGAAGGCCGGCATCATCTGGCGGGCAGTGACGGAGATATTGACCCGATCGATGTAGGTGACGACGCTCGTGCCGAACAGCAGGGCGAGGACCAGCGACTGGAGTGAACGCGTGCGGTCCGATTTAGTCACGATGAGCGGCAGCGACAGAGACAGAGAAGCCGCGGCGATTATAGCGGGTCTTCCGCATGGTCACCAGGAGAATTCGAAAGCCCAAAGGTCAAAATCCCCTGTTGGTTCGCGGGCTTTCTAGCTTTCATGGGACTGATTCGGTAAGATGAGGTTCGGGCTGTAAAACAATCTGCTCACCGATTCACCTCTCATGCGGGACGCGCACCCTCAGGCGTTCGTCCCGATGCGGTCCGAATATTGTCAACAGGCGATGCCTGTCGGTGGCTCACTGTGGAGATGCTGTGGTGTCCCTAACACGAGTGGTCGTCGCCCTTCTTGCGTTGCTGGTGATAGGCAGCATCGCTTTCCTCTGGTTTTCTCCGTATCTGACCGGTGAAGACTATCTCAAGGACTTTTTTCTTCACCAGCTCGAACAGAACCTCGGCCACAAGATCGATGTCCATCGAGTCAAGCTCGTGCTGTTTCCCACGATCCGCCTCGAGATGACGCAGATCGTCATCCATGATCGTGACCAGGAAGGGGTGTTGCTGTCAGCGAAGAAACTGGATCTCGTGCTGCGCCTTGTGCCGTTGTTGCGGAAACAGGTGGTCGGAAAACGGCTCCACATTGAAGAGCCGATGCTGACGCTGCGCCGGGATCGTTCGGGGCATTGGAATCTGCTGAATCGAGACGGGCCGATTCCCGCCAGCGACGAGGAAGCGTTGCAGATGCTGACCCGAATCTTCCGCATTCGAGAGGCGACCCTGGTGAACGGCACGGTCGTCATCATTGACGAAGCTCGGCCGGACGGTCCTCGGACGCTGAAATTACAATCTGTGGAAGCGGCGTTGGAGATTTTTCTCGAGCGCGGGCAGGCGGATCTCCATTTTTCCGCGTCGCACCATAGCACCCAGGGGCTTTCCGCCCTGTCCTTGGCGGGCACATTTCGGAAAGCTGAACAGCAAACGCTGGCTATCGAAGAGGCCAAGCGGCTTGCCTTTCCGATTCAATTTGACGGGCTGGTGGAGACCGCCAATTTGAGCCTCCGCGAGGCAGCGGATTTCTTCGGTCCGCGACCGGTCCCGGACTCATTGCAGGGGCGTGTGAACGCACGCAGCTCCGTCAAAATCTTTCCCGGTGTCGCCGGGTACGATGTGGTGCTCTCGGATCTGACCGGCAACATGGACCAACTTGTCGTGACCGGTAAGGCCAGCCTCTCCGGGCTCCTCGCACCTCAGCCGACCTTTGCCGTGACGTTTTCGTCATCTCCGATTCAGATTGGCGACTTGGTCACAAAGATTCCACCGGCCTGGATCCATCCGCAACTCCCCTCAATCATGGAAGAACGCCAGATCAAGGGTGTCGTCGAAGTGGTATCAGCCACCGTGACCGGCTCCTCCGTGGGTGGTCCCCAACTGGCGGTGACGGGAGAGTTTCACTTGCAAAATGGAGAGGCCCTGCTTGGCCAAAGCCGCGTGCCCGCGAAAGACCTGGACGCGCAGATCATCGTGGAAGCGGGAAGAATTCGAATGTCCAAGCTGAGCGGGCTGTACGGAACGATTCACATGACGGACAGCAAGGGCCAGCTCTCATTTCTCGAGCAAGGACCCTGGGTAGAGATGGAAATCAGCGGCACGATGGCGGCGGCCGATCTCCTGCAGTTTCTGGCCACGACGGTCAAGTCCGAGCTGTTGTCCCGTGTGCTGGCCTCCTCGCGAGACGTCGAAGGCATGGCCATGCCGGTCTTTCGCCTGGTTGGCCCGCCGACCGCGGTGACTTTCGCCGGCGGCGAAATTAAGGCCCAGCACGTCAACCTGACGAATGCGTTTTTGCCCGAACGGTTGACGGCGCTGCAAGGCCGCTTTGTCCTGGCCGAAGGGGAGACCCAGTTCGATCAGGTGACGGCGCATCTCGGCGATCTGACCGTGCAGGTGCAAGGCGGCATCACCGGTGGCAGCGGGAGCCTCTTCCGCGACTTGGCGGTTCGCGTCACTGGAGACGCGGTGCATATGACGCAACTCCTGCCGACCCAGGCTCTGCCCCAGGGCACGATAGAAGGATTGGCCAGCGCCATCGTCGTGGTCACAGGCGCGACGGGCAAGCCGCATTTGCGCGGAGAAGTCGGATTGACGGAGTCCAGGGTCACCATTCCCAATGTTCTTGAGAAACCGACCGGCGCGCCGGTGACGATCGCCTTCGAAGGCGATATTCTTCAGGCCAAGTCGGTGACGTTAAGCCGAGTGGAACTCTCTGCACCACCGCTGCGCCTGCCTATCAAAGGGAAAATGCAACTCGGCGACAAGTTCGTCATCGACGCGGCCCTCGCCACCGGCACGGTCTCGTTGTCGACGGTTCCAGAGTGGATCGCTAAAGGCGGCTTCGAAGCAGGCAATCTCGAACTCTCGCTGGACATTAAGGGAAAAGATCGAGATTGGCGGACGTGGAAAACTACCGGTTGGTTGGCGCTCAGCAACGGATTACTGACGGTGAAGGGAACCGGCGGGCCCATCCAGGATCTATACGTACGGCTGCTGCTGGCGCGCGACACGGCCGAGCTCAAACGTCTCTCGTTCCACCTCATGGACAGCGACCTCACGCTCGAAGGGACCATGCGCAATTGGACGACCAAACCCGTCATCACGGCGAAAATGGAGTCCAACCAGATGGACATTGATCTCCTGATTCCCAAAGGCCAGCGTGCGCCCATCCGTGATCTGCTCGAATGGCTGGCGGCGACCAGTAAGGTCCAGGCGACCGCTTCCATCGCGCGAGGTCGCTACAAACATCTGAAGTTCGGCGCCCTTTCCGCGCGACTGACCATCCAGGACGGCGTCCTTGATCTGGATCGATTGTCGGGACAGTCCACCAACGGAGACATCGCTGGCCGAATGGTCGTGCAGTTGCCGCGCGGAGAGCCCGCCGAGTCTGAAATCTCGTTGCGGGCGACCGGGCTGCTGGTTGAGGACATCTACCGGCTGGCGGGCTCAAAACAAGGAGGCGTGACCGGAGAAGCTCGCGTGACCGGCACCGTGCGCGGGCACGGACGGAACCCCCATGGCATTTATCCGACCCTCAACGGCAAGACCGATCTTCTGCTCGAGAACGGCCGGATCTTCAAGTCAGAGGAACGTGCCATCTGGAAGATCATCAGCATCTTGAACCTGCCTGCTGTACTGCAAGGCAAGGTGGACCTGGAGAAGGAAGGTTTGCCCTATAACAGGATCACGGCCACGGTCACGATCCGCAACGGCCTGTTTGAAACCGAGAATCTCATCATCGACAGCCCGATCGTGAAAATCACTGCGGCGGGCAACTACGATCTCCCCACCGATCAGGTGGATATGGTCTGGGCCGTGAGTCCCTTCGGATCGTACTCGCAGTTTTTGAAGACGATCCCGTTGTTTGGGCGTCTGTTTGCGGGTGAACGCAAGGGGGTTGCGACGGCGATGTTTGCGGTCAAGGGGGCGATCGAAGATCCCGAAGTCACCTACCTGCCGATGAAGTCCTTTGCCACCGGCGTCAGTGGCCTCGCCCAGTTGGCGGTCGATTTGCTGAAAAACACGGTCATGCTCCCCATTGATTTGGTGACGCCGGACGACAACAAGACGGTGTCGAAGGACTCCATTCCTCCTGCGGAAACTCCTCCGGCGGTTCCTTGACCCTCCGCGGACCCCATGTTACATTCCGCCGAAGGCGTACAACCGATTCTGCTCGATCGGCGGGCGGGACAGGTGTGTGAGCGCCGCTCGTGTGAGTGCCAATGAGTAAGTCACCGTCTCATGTCTCGATCGGCGTCACAATCACATAAAGCCACGGTTTTCATCGCAGCCAGCGAGCTGGATTCAAACCTCTACCACGCCACCAAGTTCATTGCGCCGGACCCTTTTATTTATTTGGAGATTAAGGGCGAGCGCCTGATGATCATGAACGATCTAGAAATGGATCGGGCCAAGAGCCAGGCCGCGGTCGATCGGGTGCTGTCCTATTCGGAGATCGAGCGCCGCGCGAGAGACCATGGCGTGGCCACTCCGGGCAGCGTCGACATTGTGCACGTCGTGCTGCGGGAGGCCAAGATCAAGCAAGTGCTGGTTCCCGCGAACTTTCCCTACAGCCACGCGGCGCGACTTCAGGAACTCGGCTATCAGGTGCACGCCAAACCGGACCCGTTCTACGAACAGCGCGTTGTCAAAACCACGGAAGAAGTGCGCCACATTGAAGAGGCGCAGCGGGCCACCGAGGACGCGGTTTCCGCCGCCCATGAGCTGCTGCGGCGGGCGACGATCCAGCAGGGGCAGGTGTGGCTGGAGGACGGCGTATTGACTTCGGAACGGATCAAGAAGGTCATCAACGTGAAGCTGATGGAACGCGATTGCGTCGCGCAACATACCATCGTCGCGGGCGGGGAGCAGGCCTGTGATCCGCATCATGAAGGGAGCGGTCCCTTACCGGCACATCGCAGCATCATCTTCGACGTCTTCCCGCGGTCGGCGTCCTCACGCTACTTCGCCGATATGTCGAGGACCGTGATCCGTGGCACTCCGAGTCCGGAGCTGAAGAAACTCTACCAGACCGTGCTGGACGCGCAGGAAGAAGCCATCACGAAAATCCGGGACGGTGCCGACGGTATGAAGATTCACCGGGGAATTTGCGACCGGTTCGAGAAGGCCGGCTACAAGACTGGCTTGGTGAACGGGCGCATGCAGGGCTATTTCCACGGCACAGGTCACGGTGTCGGCCTGGATATCCATGAAGCTCCTCGCATCAGCCGGACGGGTTCCTTGCTGCTGGAAGGCCACGTCGTGACCGTCGAGCCCGGCCTCTACTATCCGGGCTTGGGCGCCGTTCGGATCGAAGACATGGTCTTGGTGACCGCCGACGGCTGCCGGAACCTCACGAATTATCCCAAGACGTTCGAGCTCGATTAACCGCCTGCTCCGCCGGACTGTGACCAACGGCGCCTGGTCGTTAGGATCTGAACGACGCAACCGCATGTATGTCGGACGGGGACTCCCGTACCGTTTTCTCTGACAGGTCCTCCATGTCATACGAGTTCCGGTTTCTTGAAGATGTTGCCTTGGCCGACATCGCGTTCGAAGCAGAAGGCGACTCGATTGAGGACTTGTTTCAAGGGGCCACGCGTGCTCTCCTCGAGACGATGGCCGATCCGCAGACCGTCGGTGCCTCTTGGAATCGCCGAATTGTCAAGATGGACGCCGCACTAGATGATCTCCTCGTTGAGTGGTTGTCGGAAATCGTGTATTGGAAGGATGCGGCTGGGGTCGTGTTCCACGAGGCTCCGCTGAGCCTGACTCACCACAATGGACAGTGGAAGATCGAGGCCTCGCTGATTGGGGCCCCAGTTGACCATACCCTGCAAACCTTGCGCAATGATGTCAAAGGCATTACGAGACACCTCTATAAGGTAGGGCAGAACGGCCCGCTCTGGAAAGCCACAGTGGTCGTCGACGTGTAGCAGAATGTTGAAAAAGGCTGCCAGCTTGTTGAACGTCCTGCAATACCTGTTGGATAAAGAATGCAATTGAACACAGGAATGAAGGTGAACCGGATCACCGACGAAGTCTGGGAAATTCCGACGTCGGAAAAATCGGGAATGCTCGTGCCCGCACGTATTTATGGGACGCCGGGCATTCTGCAGTCGATGGATCAGGGCGTCTTTGACCAGGTCACCAATGTCGCCTGCCTGCCAGGCATTCAACGCTATGCCCTCTGCATGCCGGATGGCCATTGGGGGTACGGATTCCCCATCGGCGGGGTTGCCGCGTTCGATGTGCGTGAAGGCGTCATCTCGCCGGGAGGCGTTGGGTATGATGTCAATTGCGGCATGCGGCTGATCCGCACAGACCTCACGTTGGCGGAGGTGGCACCTCGCTTACCACGCTTGATGGATGAGCTCTTCCGCCGAGTACCGGCCGGCGTCGGTGCGGGAGGCTCCGTCAAACTCTCGCGCAGCGATCTCAACGCCGTCATGGTGCAAGGCGCGCGCTGGTGCGTGGAACAGGGCTACGGCTGGCACCGTGATCTTGAGCGCAGCGAAGAAGGCGGCTGCATCAGAGTGACCGACCCATCGACCGTGTCCGACCAGGCGATCGGCCGTGGGATCAGTCAGCTCGGGACGTTGGGATCGGGCAACCACTACCTTGAAGTGCAAGTCGTCTCGAACGACCGGATCTTCGATCCTGAGACGGCCGCCGCGCTAGGGATCACGGGCCAGGATCAAATCGTCGTCATGGTCCATTGCGGGTCCCGCGGATTTGGGCATCAAGTGGCCACCGATTACTTGAAGGTATTCGCAAAGGCGATGCGACGCTACGGTATTTCGGTCAACGATCAGCAGTTAGCTTGTGCGCCGTTCCGGTCGCAGGAAGGTCAGGACTATTACGCCGCGATGAATTGCGCGGCGAATATGGCCTTCGCCAACCGGCAGGTGATCACCCATCATGTGCGGGAAGCCTTTACTGCCGTGTTCGGCCCGTCGGCGGAGGAGCTGGGCATGGAACTCGTCTATGATGTTGCCCACAACATTGCGAAAATCGAGCGGTACCCCGAAGGCGAATTGCTCGTCCATCGTAAAGGAGCCACGCGGGCGTTCGGGCCGGGCAGCATGGAGTTGACACCGGAGTTTCGAGAGACCGGTCAGCCGGTGATCTGCGGCGGTTCCATGGAGACCGGCTCCTATCTGTTGGTCGGCACGGATCGCGCCGTGGAGGAGACGTTTGGCTCGACGATGCATGGCTCGGGACGGACCATGTCGCGAGCCCAAGCGAAGAAACAGGTGCGCGGCGAGCAGCTGCAACAGCAGATGAAACAGCACGGCATACTGGTCAAGGCGGTGTCCATGTCGGGGCTGGCCGAAGAAGCGGGATTTGCCTACAAGAACATCTCCGACGTTGTGGAGACCGTGGAAGGCGCCGGCATCACGAAGAGGGTCGCGGAACTTCGGCCGATCGGAAATATCAAAGGGTAAGTGAGATTTTGCAAAAACAGTGGCGAATTGTGCCGGGCTTGGCACAATACGATCAACCGTTCATTCATCACCTGAGGTGACTGGCATGGAGCAGCGGAAGAATCCACGGTTTCCAGTCCGGTTCCGTAGTTCCTTTACGTCGCTGAACATCGTCGGAGGAGACGGCAATATCACGGATTTGTCGCTTCGGGGCTGCCGCGTGGAGAGTCAGACGGAAGTCAAACCCGGAACAGCCTTGGAACTTCGCATCCATCCATCGGAGGATGAGCCTGCGCTGAAGATTCGGGAGGCTGTCGTCCGCTGGAGCCGAGCCCAACAGTTCGGAGTCGAATTCGTGACGTTGGAACCGGAGGAATGGGCGCGCTTGCAACACACGGTCACTCATCTCGAACTGCAGCCCTACCAACAGATCTCCCCGGAAGACCCCGTCCAACAGGTCTAGGGATGGCTCAGACCATGGGTGAGGGCGTAACGCGCCAGCTCGACGGTTGATTGCAACTGCAACTGGCGCATCATCCGCCCCTTGTGGAATTCCACGGTCTTGGATGTGATGTGCAACATTCGGCCGATTTCCTTGGCGGTATAGCCTGCCGCCACCAATCGCAGAATTTGTCGCTGCCGTTCCGTCAACGAGCGCATCGAGCCATCCGGCGGCGGAGGTGGTTGGATGGCTGGTTGTTGGAGAGCCGCCGACAGTTCGGGAGAGACGTATTGCTTGCCCGCCAGGACGGCTTCGATGGCGCGAGACAGCTCCTCCCAACCCGAGCGTTTTAACACATAGCCGGATGCACCGATCCGTAGCGCTTCCTCGACGTAGGGTGTATCTCCGTACATCGAAACATAGAGCAGCTTGACGTTCGGCAGTTGTTCGCGTAGTCGCTGGCCGGCCTGGAGCCCATTGAGAATCGGCATGGCGACGTCCATGAGCACAAGGTCGGGCTGCAAGCGCCGTGCGGTGTTGAGGACCGAGTGGCCGTCCTGAACGGTTCCGACCAGATCGTAATGCCGTTCCAAGAGATGGCGCAGGCCATCGAGGATCAGCATGTGGTCGTCAGCGAGTAAGATGCGAGGTTTGCTCATTCGAGATTCCTGTGAATGGAATTGATGCCAATAACCGCGTGCCCTTGCCGGGGTCACTCGTGAGCATCAGGGTGCCTTCCAGCAGACGTACCCGTTCGCCCATGCTGACCAGACCCAAGCCCCGTTGAACGCTCTGCCGGTCTTGGGGCGTAAAGCCCCGCCCATCATCCTCGATGCGAAGCAGCACGTGATCTTCACGGTAGGTCAGTTCCAAGAAGACGTGCTTGGCGCTGGCATGTTTGGCCACGTTGCGCAGCGCTTCCTGCGTCACTCGAAAGAGACATTCTGCCAGATGACGGCCCAGAGGTCTCTCCGATTCTTCGAGTGTCAGGCGGACGGGGATCTGTTCACGTTGTTCAAAATCGTGAGCGCATACGCGCAGCGCGCTGGCAACGCCGAGATCGTCGAGCACTGACGGATGGAGGCGATGAGCCAGGTCGCGCAAATGGTCGGACAGCTCAGCCACCTCGCTTTTGATGAGCTGAAGGGTCGCGCGGGCGGCCGGCGAGAGGTCGCGGACCTGTTGCATTTGATCGTCGATATCGAAGGCCAGACTGATGACGCGCTGGTTCAACTCATCGTGCAATTCACGGGCGATCCGGCGACGCTCGTCGTCTTGTGCTGTCAGTAATTGAGCGGTCAGTTGGCGCAACTGGGCCTGACTCACTTCCAATGACCGCCGACTGGCCTCCATGGTCTGGTCGAGATGCATTTTTTCGGTGATGTCTTCTCCGATCCAGGCATATAAGCCGTTGCCGCGCGGGCTGTCACCGATAAACGAGAGCGCCGACGTCATAATCCGCTCAGACAAGGCCGCATCCGGCGTTGTCGGAATCTGGTATTTCACGTGCACGGTTTTTCCCGTTCGATGGGCGGCTTCCAGGTGTGGCATCCAGAACTCAGGTGCGCCCGGCGCCAATCGTAACGCCGGCGGGAGCGCATATGCGTCTCCCTGGAGGGCCGCGCCAGCGGCCGCGCGGTTGGTGATCACCATCAGAGGCTGGTCTTCGACGATTTCGAGCACCCCCATCATCAAGTCCGTGGAATTGAAAAAACTCTGGAGTGTTGTCTCACTTTGCCGGAGCGCAGCTGTTCGAGCGGCGACAAGGGCTTCCAATTCCTGCCGCGCGTGTTTTTGCGTCGTATGCCAGATAATAGTGGCCGCACTCCAACCGGCGAGGATGACCAGCGAGCGGTTAAAAAGGCCGAGTTGAAGCGAGACAACCGGGGACGTCCAATTCGTCCAGATACCCGCGAGTGTCAATCCGGTCGCGCAAGCGGCCACGACGAACGGCGCCAATGAGCGTCGGACTCTGGTAGTCAGGATGATTGGAATGACGTACAGGGCAGGAATCACGAAACCGAGGGGAAAAAAACTATCGAGGACGAAGATGGCGATGGTGATTCCGGCGATCGCCGCGATCACCCATCCCTGAGACCGCGTTGTGCGCTCGCCGGACGGGCTCATGGTCTTGGGAACGACTGTTCCCCGATGGAATTGCCTGATTATATTCGGTTTATCGGTCAAATGAGAATGGGCAAAGTGTCTCAGGGGATGCACCTAGCAATTGCACTAGAACCGATAGCGTGAAAAGCGGAATTAACTGGTGATTCGGAGCCGGTTTGTTACCCTGACCGCGGAGGATTCGCGAGCGACAAACTCTTACAGGTCTTTCTTGAGGATATCGCTGTTTACCGCCTGGGCTGACCTCGGCGGAGCCCAAAGACCGACTGCGCTGAATGCCCTCCGATCGCTCCAACGGTGGGTACGGCGATGGCGACGGACAAGGACATAACCTACGTGGAGAAAATGGAAAACACGGCAACGGTACTTGTTGCAGACGACGATGATTTAGTCAGAACATTTGTACGTTCGGCGCTAGAGCAGGTCGGACTCCACGTGTGTGAGGCTTCGAACGGCCAGCAGGCGCTCGAACAATTTGTCCTACGCCGCCCTGACATCATCGTGTTGGACGTCATGATGCCGGTTATGGACGGGTATACCGCCTGTTCCAGGTTGCGCGGGGCGATCGGAGGGAGCCGCGTGCCCATCCTGATGATGACCGGCATGGACGACGCAGAGGCGATCGCAAGGGCCTACGAGCAGGGCGCGACCGATTTTATTACGAAGCCACTAAATCACACCATTCTGAGTCATCGCGTGCGGTATATGTTGCGCGGGAGCCGGACCTTGGATGCGCTGCTGCGCAGTGAGTCCCGGCTTGGCCTGGCGCAGCGGATCGCTAAAATCGGCAATTGGGAATGGCAGCCCCGGACGGGGCAATTCTCCGCGTCGGCAGAGCTGTGCCGCCTGATGGGGATACGGCTTCAGGATTTCGGCGGCACTCTCGACGCATTCTTGCAAGCGGTCGACGCGGATGATCGAGAGCGCGTAGAACAGGCGTTGAAGCGCATTCTCACCGACCGGACTCCCTGCGACATCGATCACCGGATCATGCTGCCGAACGGGAGCGATTTCATTGTGAACTTACAGGCCGAGGCCGTCTTCGACGACCAGTTGAAGTCGCTGACCATCGTGGGCACGGCTCAGGATATCAGTGAGCGGAAGCGCTCAGAGCGGGAAATCCACCGACTGGCCTATTACGACAGCCTCACGGGACTTCCCAACCGGGTCTTGTTCAAAGATCGCGTCACGCAGGCGATCGCGCATGCGCATCGTTATCAATATCATCTGGCACTGTTATTTCTCGACCTGGATCGCTTCAAGGTCATCAATGACACGTTGGGACACAACATCGGCGATTTGCTGCTGAAGCATGTGGCCGACCGGCTGGCGGAATCAGTCCGGCACAGTGATTCGATCGGCCGGTCGTCGGATGGCCCGCAGACCCATGAGTTGGCGCGACTCGGGGGCGACGAGTTTACGGTGCTGTTGACCAATCTGCGGGACGTGCAGGATGCGAGCAAAGTTGCCAGACGCATTCTCGAAGCGTTGGCACGGCCCTTTGCCGTGAGCGGACATGAAATTTTTGTCACGGTCAGCGTCGGTATCGCCATTTTTCCTGCCGATGGCGAATCCGTGGACGTCCTGCTCAAGAATTCTGACACGGCGATGTATCACGCGAAGGAGCAGGGGCGAAACAACGTCCAATATTATTCGAATGCCATGAACGCGGCGGCGAATGAGCGGTTGCGGCTCGAGGGTGAAGTGCGCCACGCGACGGAACGCGAGGAATTTGTCGTCTATTACCAGCCGCAGATCGATCTCCGCAGCGGGCGGATCATAGGAGCGGAAGCGTTGGTGCGATGGCAGCACCCGCAACGAGGACTGCTGCCTCCGGCCGAGTTCCTCCAGGCCGCTTCAGATACGGGAATGATCCGCGCGATTGATGAATGGATGCTGCGGACAGCCTGCCGCCAGAACCGGACCTGGCAGCAACGTGGACTTGCCGTTCCTCGCGTCTCGATCAACGTGTCTCATTCGCTGTTTCACGGCACCACGTTGTTGAAAGCGGTCGAAGACACATTGGCCGAAACGGGGCTGACGCCCGATCGCCTCGAGCTGGAATTGACGGAGTCGATCGCCATGCGCAATGTCGACACGTCAATCACCGTGCTGCAACAACTGAAGACCATGGGCGTGCAGCTGGCGATCGACGATTTCGGGACCGGATATTCCTCATTGAGCTATCTCCAGCGGCTGCCCGTCAACCGGGTCAAGATCGACCAATCGTTCGTGCGGGAACTCTTGAGTCTCGTGCAACCGGTGCCGATCGTCCGCGCCATCATTGCCATGGCCCATAGCCTGCAACTGGAAGTACTGGCGGAGGGAGTCGAGGACGATCGGCAGCGCTCGATGCTGATGGCCGAAGGCTGCGACCAGGCGCAGGGCTATCTCTTCGGTCGTCCCATGCCGGCGGCAGAACTTGAAAGGTTGCTCGGACGGATGGTCTTGCCGAAGGCCGGCTGATGCTCGATCAGGCTTGTGCGCGATGGCCATAGAGCAGGGTGATATTGATGCGGCGGCTCACATAGTCGTCTTTAAAAGTGACGTCATCGGTTTCATGGAACAAATCTGAATTGAAGACGACCGCTCGGTTGGCTCGATAGGGGATTTTAATGGCGTGAGCTCCCGCCTCCTTCAGCCACGTTAGGATTTTTGATTTATTTCGGTCACTGTTGTAGTCCTTGAAGTTCCAACTTGCCGGAGCCTCCCTGTCGTACACCACCAGCCCGCCCGTGGCCGGATTCAGATTGGCCTCGTCTTCAGTGATCCAAAAATTGACGTTGACGGCCGCGGCGTCCGCATGGATGTTCAGTCCCCGTCTGGCGCTGTCATGCTTGAACGCCCAGGCCTGGGTCAGCCGATGGTGCTTAAAAATCAGTGGAAACTTCATCCGCAGCTCGTCGGCGATCTGAAACAGCAAGGGAGAGGCGAAACCGTCTCCTAGAAACGCGCCGCAGTACCCGTTCTCGTAGTCCTTCTTCCAGATCGTGGCTTCTCGGCAAAAGCGGCGAAGCGCGTTCAGCGCCGCGTCATTTAAGAGACCGTCAATATAGGTCACCTCCGGACGTTGGGCATGATACTGACGTTCGACGGCTTCGGAATCGAGCGACGGGTTGAGGGCCCCGTGCTCGAGCCTTGCGGGAGGCTCGAACACGAGAATTCGGTTGAAGGAGGGCGCAATGTCCGTGAGCCTCTGCCGATCGATCGCCACACGGTTTCCCGACGATGCGTCGAGGTTGAGACGCTCATCCAGGCGTCGTAACGCTTCTAGGTAGGGGCGCTGTGTGTGGTCCAGCTTCTGCCGGTCGAGCAAATACGTGATCTGCTCGGCATCATGCTTGACTCGCGACCGGTAGACGGCGGCTTCAACAACGGCGTTGCCGTGATCGTGTCGGGCACGTGCAACCTGTTCGAGGCACTGGCAGGCTTTAGTGTCATCCCCGGCCCACGACCAGGCCATCCCCAAATTGTAGCGGGCCGTCTGGTAGCCCGGCGCGAGAGACAGCGCCTGCTGAAAGGCTGCGATGGCGTCATGCAGCGTGCCGACCTCCATCAGGGCTAATCCGAGATTATTATGGGCTTCCGCATGCGTGGGCTTCAGCTCGAGGGCTTTCCGGTAACAGGCGATGGCTTCCAGAGGAGCACCCTGCTCCTTTCTGGCGACTCCGAGATTATTGTGTGTGTCCGCCTGGGCTGGATTGAGCGCCAGCACTTGCTGGTAGGCGCTGACGGCCTCTGACAGGTTGCCTGCATCGCGGAGCATGTTTCCGAGATTTCCGTAAGCTTCGGAGTAGCGCGGATTCAACGAAATGGCTTTTCGATAGGCGGTCACTGCGTCCGGCGAGCGGCCGGCTTTTTGCGAGACGACGCCGAGATTGAACCAGTAGATCGGAGAGGAAGACTGACGGTCGACGGCGGCGTGAAGATACTCCAAGGCCTCGGGGAGGCGCTGCTGGCGAAACGTGACCAGGCCGAGAAGATGCAGGGTTTCTGCATGGTGTGGGGAGAGCTCGAGCGCCTGCCGGTAGGCCGCTTCGGCCTCTGTCAGGCGATTGGCCTGTTGATGGACGCGTCCCTGTTCGAGCCAGGCTTCGACCGTCGCCGTGGAACGTTGGTGCGCTACTCCTCGTTCGGCTTCTTGACGGCGTCGCTCGGCTCGATTCATGATGCCTCAACTGCGGCCGGACGTAAGCGTAACTGAAAACCGTCCGACCGGTCAAAGGCAAGGGGAATGTGGTCTCACACCGGACGAGGCGACTGGAGAAATGGAGCAAGCATGAAAGTGATAAAGTTGTCAGATTATCAAGTGTTTAGTACGGATAAAATGAAGAAAAACAATATCTTTCAAACGCCTCGGTTTTTCTGCGACGTCTATTGTTTTGAGCCGGGTCAGGAACAGAAGGGACATGTCCACGGGGAACAGGACAAGGTCTACCTCGTACTCGAAGGGCAAGGCATATTCCAGGTGGGAACGGAGAAGCAGATCCTGGGACCCGGGCAGGGGACGATGGCTCCGGCAGGCGAAGAACACGGCGTAAAGAATGAGAGTGGACAGCGGCTGAAAGTTCTCGTCTTCGTCGCGCCCAACCCGTAGCAGGCTAGTCGTCTTTTTTGATTTTTTTTAGGCGGCGGTCCAGTGCAAACCTGGTCAAGCCGAGTTGTTTGGCTGCAAGGCTCTTGTTGTAATCGGCGAGCCGCAGGGTTTCCTCGATGATACTGTCTTCGATTTCGCCGAGCGTGTGCTTGCCCACTTGCATCTCGACACGGATCACTTGACCGTCTCCATGTGTCACGGACATGGCCGTCTGTTTGGCCTGATCGCGCAATTCCCGCGGCAGACTACTTGCCGCCAGCGTCCGTCCCGAGCAAAAAATCGTCGCCCGTTCGATGATGTTCTGCAACTCGCGGATGTTGCCGGGAAAGTGATAGCGCTCCAATAATCCCCGGGCCTCAGCGTCGATCTCGGTCACGTCCTTGCCGAACTCCTTTCCGTAATGCAGCAACGCCTGCATGCTCAGGGGGAAAATGTCCTCGGTTCGCTGTCTCAGCGGCGGCAATTCAAGCGCGACGACGTTCAGACGGAAGAAGAGGTCTTCTCGAAAGGCGCCCGAGGAGATGTTCTTTTTGAGATCGCGGTTGGTCGCGGCGATCAAGCGGAAATCTGCGGTGATGTCGGTGGTGCCTCCGAGGCGACGGAAGGTCCGTTCCTGGAGTACTCTCAAAAGCTTCGCTTGCATGCTCAAATCCAGGTCGCCGATTTCATCGAGAAACAACGTCCCGTTTTCGGCCCGGTCGAGCAAGCCGAGTTTCCGCTGGTGTGCGCCGGTAAAGGCCCCCCGTTCGTAGCCGAACAATTCGCTTTCGAAAAGATCGCGTGGGATGGCCGTGCAATTGACACCGATGAAGGGACCGGCCGCGCGGCTGCCGTTATGGTGCAGCACGCGCGCGATGAACTCCTTCCCCGTACCCGTCTCTCCCAACATCAGCACGGTGCTTTTGGGATTGTTGGCCACTTCCCGAATCTGCTCCAGAAGACTCTTCATCGCCGCGCTGTCGGCGATCAGATGATTCATGGCATATTGATTTCTGTCCTGTTCGCTCTGATAAGAGAGACGGCGCCGAAGCGCGAATAGCTCAAGTGCTCGCTCAAGGACCTGTTCCATCCCGTCGAGGTCCACGGTCTTGATGACGAAATCATAGGCTCCGAGCTTCATCGCCTCCACGGCGTCCTGCACCGTTCCGTAAGCGGTGAGCATGATGATCAGGGCGAACGGCGCCTTGGCGCGACAGGCTTTCAACGCCTCGAGACCCGAAATGCCCGGCATCTTCACATCCAAAAGCATGAGGTCCGGCACCTCGTGCTCCAAGGCTTGGAGCAATGCCTCGCCGGATTCGAACGCGGTGACGCGATGCTGACGCCGGGACAGACGTTTGACGAGCGCGGAGCGGATCGCAGGCTCATCGTCGGTGACGAAGATCGTGGCGTTCATGCCAAGCTTCCCAGAGAGTCGGGCCCTGGCCGCAGCGGCAGCCAGAGCCGCGCGGTCGTTCCGTGGCCCGGCTCGCTTGTCAGCATCATATCCCCTCCGTGGGCCTCGGCAATATTCCGGCAGATGGCCAGGCCCAGTCCCGTGCCGTGCTTCTTCCCGGTCGTGAAAAACGGCTGAAAGACCTGCGCGAGGTGCTTCGGGCTGATCCCGGAGCCGGTGTCGGCTACCTCGATGAAGAGGCCGCTATGTCCTCCGCGGGCCGAGTGGCCGGCGCCGATGCGCAGTTCGCCGCCGTCCGGCATGGCATCCAGCGAGTTGTGGCACAAATTCAGCATGACCTGTTTGATCTGGTCCCGGTCCGCATAGGCCGCCGTCGTCGTGCCGCAGGACCGCATGACCATGACCTGCTGGGTCTCGAGACGCGTATCCAGCAACTTGAGCACTTCCTCGATGAGACCCTCCACCAGCCAAGTCGTCGGCACGAGATCCCGCGGACGGGCGTAGTCGATGATCTGATTCACGATGCGGTCGAGCCGGCGGGTTTCATTCAAGATGATGTCGAGGTCCGCTCGTTTTTCGTCCGACGGATCAAACTCGTCCCGTAAGAGCGCAGCCGTCGATCCGATTCCGACCAGCGGGTTCCGGATTTCGTGGGCAATGCCTGCGGCCACCTGCCCCAACGTGGCGAGCCGCTCGGCCCGGCCGAGCTGCTGCTGCATATCATCGAGGGCGGTGATATCGATGTTGAATCCCTGGTAGATCACCGCCTGGCCGGGCTCCTGTTCCAGCGGAATGCGCCGGCTGAGAACCTTGCGCATCGTGCCGTTCTGGTGCAGAAACCGGAACACCGTCTCATAGGGTTTACGCTCTTGCACCGCTCGGGCGAACTCGGTGAGTACCCGTTCACGGTCCTCAGGATGGATCCATTGCCGGAAGGCGTCGGGGTTCTCGTCTCCGTCGGGGTCGAGGCCGGCGAGGATGCGGTTGTGCCGGTTGCTGAATGTGACGTCGAATCCTTTTGTCGAGAAGATGCCGAACGGAGCGAGATCGACCAGGCTGCGGTACTTGGCCTCCGAAGCGGAAAGATCGCGGTTCACGTTGCGCAACTCCGCCTCTGATTTTTCGACCATCCCCAGGTGGGCTTGGAGTTGGGTGCTCATCGTATGGATGACTTTGGTGAGATTGCCGATTTCGTCTGTGCGATCCATGACGGGGACGGTTGGTGCGATGCCGGCGGGAGACGAACTCACCGCTTTCGCCAGGGACACGAGCGGTCCGGTGATCGAGCGGGCAATGAGGTGCAGCGCCAGAAGCATCAGGCACAGCGCCAGCGTACCGCCGCCGAGGATGACGGACAGCATCGTGCTTCGATCCTGTGACAGTCGTGAGAGAAGCGTATTTAAGGTTTGCTGCCTGGCTTTATCGAAGCGGGACATTTCTTCGCGAATCTGGATCATGATCATCCGGCCGCGCCCTTCCTCGATGTACTGTCTGAGTTCATCCTGTCGCCCGGCCTTCATGGCTTCGATCAACGCCTCCTTTTCGTTCGTAAACTGAGTCACGAGGGTGCGGACGCTGGAGAGGATGGCGCGCTGTTCGTCATATCGGCGCACCTGTTCGTCAAGCGAGATCCCGACGGCTTGAATGTGATCCTGTGCGGTCCGATAGGGGTACAGATATTTTTCATGCTTGGTGATGACGAAGCCTCGGAACCCGGTTTCAAGGTCGACGACCAGGCGTAAATACTCCGCGGCAAGCCGCTGGGACAGATACAGGGTGTTGAGTTCGCTCTCATCTTCAGAAAAGTTTTCGACGCTTCGGTAGGTGACGATGCTGAGCGAAATGACCGTAAGGACAGGGATGACCGAGGCCAGCAACAGCTTGCGCGCGATCGGGAGGTCGCTGAACAGTTTCAGAAGGCGTCGCATCAAAGCCTCCTGAGGTCATCGTAGTTGCGGAACTGACACGAGTCAAACCTGGACCGGAATTTTTCGTTCACGGAAGAAGGACGGGCTTGGTCAGATCGTTGTGTATCGCGTTATTCTCGGCGTTGACGTCGATCCCTTTGAGAGGGGCCGGTTTATTGAGATTGACGTATTGGAACGTCCCGAACGGCTGAATTTGCTCGTCGGTCGGCAGTTGATTCCGATTCCAGCCCCCGCCGAGCGCACGGAGGAGCCCGACCGAGCTTTGCAGCAATTCGGCCTTGATCTGCACCGATTCGATGCGGGCAGTCAGAGTGGCGACCTGCGCATAAATGAGTTCAAGGCTGGAGGCCAGACCACCCTGGTAGAGTTCCGTGGTCAGATTTTGCGCTTTGTAGGTGGCTCCAACGGCGGCGTCCTGCCGATTGGCTGCAAGAGTCAGCTGACCGGTCAGGCTCAGGTTATTTTCGACTTCGCGAAACGCGTTGAGCACGGTCGAGCGATAGCGATCTTCCGTCTCGCGATAGGCTGACCAGGACTGTTGCAATTGGGCGCGCCGAAGCCCGCCTTGAAACACCGGCAGCGAGACAGAGGCCCCATACGACCAGAAACTATTGGCGAGGGACATCAGATTAAAGCCGACATCCTCAAAGCCACCAAGAGCCCGGAACGTCACGTTCGGAAAGAAGGCGGCACGGGCGATACCGATAGCTCGGCTCGCCTGGGCCATCTGCCGTTCCATCCTGGCGATGTCTGGGCGGCGTTCCAGCAGCGTCGAGGGGATGGTCCTCGGGATCGCGAAACTCGCCACGCGAAGATCGTCCGCCGATCTAGGGTTGATGGTAAAACTGGCAGGCGCCATATTGACGAGGATGGCGATCGCCTGTTCCGTGATCTGTCGTTGGCCTTGGACCCGGGCCAACTGCGTCTCTGTGGTGAACAAGAGCGATTCGACACGGGCCACATCGAGCGCCGAGGCGATTGCGCCTGCGAACTGCGCTTTGACGATGGCCAGCGATCGTCGATAGAGATCGATGGATTGGTTGTAGATTGTGATCTGTGCGTCATACCCGCGGAGCAGGAAATAGTTCGTTCCAATTTCCGCCTGGAGGCTCAGACGTGCGAGCCCGTAGTCGGCCGCGCGTTCTTCGGCACGATAGGTCTCTATACGGGTGGCATTGCGCAGGGCTGACCAGAAGTCGGGCTCCCAGGAGGCAAGCCCGCCAAGATGCACGGTCGAGGCCTGTTGCGAAATATCACGGGGGAAAAACAGCGCATTGTTCGAGGCGCGGTTGTCCGAGGCGCCGAATCCGAGGCCCAGGCGAGGAAGATACTGAGAGCGCGCTTTCATCATCATGTCGCGCGCCTGGACAAACCGCTCGGCTGTGGCTTCCAAATCCGGATTGGCCACCATAGCTTGTTCGATCAAGGTGGTCAGGACCGGATCGTCATACAGCTTCCACCAATCCGGCCGCAGTTCAGCGTCCGAGGGCTTGGCCTCCACGAAGGGACTTGCACCATGCCACGATGCGGGGACGACATATTCAGGCGGCTCATAGGCAGGGGAAAGATCGAGCGTCGGGAACATGTCGCTGCACGCCGTGAGAGTCAGCAAGCACAAAAGCCCGCAACCGAGGCGAGGGATTTCTCTCATGACCGGTCTCATCTGCATCTCGCCCCCGCTCATCGTGACATGGCCGATTGCTTCTTCGGCGACTCATCTTTGTGGTTTGCCGGCGAGGCGGGTTCCAGCTGGTCAAGGTCGTAGCCCGGGGCCGGTGTGACGATGCGGACCTTGTCGCCTTCCAACAATGCGGCACCCGGGTTATTCACGATCCGGTCGCTGGCGGCAATCCCTTCGGATACTTCGACAGCACTGTCGAGAAGTCTGCTTACGGTGATCACTTGGAAGTGTACTCGGTCGTCCTCCGTCACCACCGCCACTTGCGTACCGTGTTCCTGGAATACCAGCGCCGTCGACGGAATCATAAACACTTTCCTGTCGACTGGCGCGGTGATCACCACTTTGCCGTAGGAGCCGGGCCACAAGGCCCTATCCTCGTTGTCGATCGTAAAGACGGTGACCGCCGTGCGAGTGCTCACGTCGAAGCCCTTGGCGACGGTCAGGAATTTTCCGGTAAAATGACGGTCAGGTAATTGCGGGACTGTCACGTCGGCCGTCAGGCCAGGGTTGAGGAACGGACCAAACGACTCAGGAACATTGACAAAGAGGCGCATCATGCTGACGTCGGCGACGGTAAAGAGATTGCTGATCGACCCGGGAGTGCTGATCGTGCCTTCCTTGTTCACATAGTCGCCGACATTGATATTTCGAACGGTCACCACGCCGTCGTACGGTGCGACGATCGTTTTGAACCGAATCAATGCCTCGTAGTTCCGGACATTCTGCTCGGAGGCCTTGACCTTCGCCGCCTCGGCTTTCGCTTCCGCGACTTTCACTGAAATAGATTGTTCGGACACCGCTTGATTGGGACGAAGCGCGACCCAGCGTTTGGCGGTGATATCCGCGAGCGCATACTTGGCACGCTCCGAATCCAGATCCGCCTTGGCCTGGGCATATTGGGCATCGAGCGCGGGTGCATTGATTTCTGCCAGGATATCGCCCTTCTTCACCTGTGCGCCGTAATCCTTGTACCACATCTTCACATAGCCGGAGACTTGTGCGTAGATCGGCGCCTCAAACCAGGCAGTAATATTGCCCGGAAGAGTGATCGTCTCGCTGGCCTCTGCCGGTTTTGGATGGACTACGGCCACCGTAGGCACCGCGTTTTCCAGCGTCTTCACCTGCAGTGCAGCGGCGTCGCTTTTGGTCTCATAGAGGCGATAGCCAACGTAGGAGAGAAAGAGGACGAGGGCGGACAGTGCAACGACTTTTCCGCTCAGACGTTGCATCATGCGGCACGCTCCTTCTGGCGAGGCATTCGCCTATTGTAAATCATGGCATACACGCAGGGCACGAAGAACAGCGTGAACAGCGTGGCGACGAGCAAACCGCCGATGACCGCACGGCCCAGCGGGGCATTGGTCGAATACCCTGTTGCCATCGGCACCATCCCGATGATCATGGCCGAGGCGGTCATGAGCACTGGTCGAAGACGCGTTTTCCCGGCTTCGATGGCGGCCAGGAGTGCATTGCCGTGTTCTTGAAGCCGTTCCCGCGCATAGGAGACCACGAGAATCGAATTTGCCGTTGCCGTTCCCATCGTCATGATGGCGCCCGTCAATGCCGGCTCAGACAGACGCGTATGGGTCAGGAACAACGCCCACGCGATGCCGGCCAGTGCGCCAGGTAATGCCGTAATGATAATAAAAGGATCGAGCCAGGATTGAAAGTTGACCACAATCAACAGATAGACCAGCACGATCGCGGCGAGCAGCCCAAAGATCAGCTCGAAATAGGCGTCGTGCATCAGCGAGGCCTGACCATGGATTTCGACCTCGGCGCTGCGGGGCTTCTCGTGTTCCATAGTTTTGGCGATCTTCTGGACGTCCGTCAACACGCCGCCGAGATCGCGCCCCTCCGCGGAGACATACACATTGAACAAGGGCATAATGTTCCCGTGCGTAATCACGCCCGGGGTCCCCTCCGCTGAGAAGTCGGCCAGGTTGCCAAGTAACTGGATATCGTCTTTCACAGCCTTGTCCGAGGAATCGATGGGGATCGTCTTAAGACTATTGAGGCTGTTGATCTGTGGTTGCGGAGTATAGACATTGATCAGGTACGACATGCCGGTTGACGGATCGAGCCAATAGATCTGATCGACCTGTTGGCTGCCGGCAGTTGTCATCAGTAAATTGTCGGCCATATCCTTCAGCGTTCTGTTGACACCCATTCCGAACGTCCGGTTGCCTTCGACCATGAGGGTCGGTGTGCGCATCGTCTGTTGGATCACGACGTCCACGGCGCCGGGGATCTCGCGAAACTTCCCGACCAATTTGCGCGCATACTCGTAGTTGGCATAGATGTCCGGTCCGTTGACCTGCACGTCGATCGGCGCCGGCGCGCCGAAGTTGAGAATTTTGGCGGTCAAATCGGATGGCTGAAACGTGAATTCGGTTCCCGGGTAACGCTCTGTCAAGCCCTTGCGCAGCGTGCGACGATAGTCCCACACCGGCGACTTTTCATTCTCCAACAGGATCGTCAAATCACAATCCTGGGACCCGATCGTCGGCGTGGGAATGAATGCAAGATTGTGCGGGCCGACCGGCAAGCCGCAATTGCTGACGATGTTTTCAACCTGCCCAGGAAGCAGCTCCTCGATGCTGTTGGAGACCAGTGTGGCCAGGCGCCCCGAGACTTCGATGCGTGTCCCGAGTGGCGCCCGCATATGCATCTGAATGACGCCCGACGGGATCTCAGGGAAGTAATCGCGTCCGAGAAAGAAAAAGAGACAGAGGGATGCCAGCGCAATCGCCAACGAAATTTTCACGAAGGTGCTGCGTCGGTCGATGACATATTCGAGCCGCTGACCATAGCCCTCGCGAAACTGATCGAAGCGACGCTCGAACCCCTTCTGAAAGCGGACAAAGGGGTTCCGCGAGGGAGAGCCACTGAACGGCCCATGAGGGTCATGCGGGTTGGACATCGTGACTCTTCATCATATATTTGGCCATCGTCGGCACCAGCGTGCGTGACAGGATGAAGGAGGCGAGCATCGCGATGATCACCGCCTCCGCCATGGGTTTGAACAGGTAGCCGGCAACGCCGCCGAGCTCGAAGAGCGGAATCCAGACGATCGCGATACAGAGCGTCGCCACGAGCGTCGGGACGATGATCTGGTTGGCGGCGTCGATAATAGCCTGCTCGAGCGGCTTGCCCATTTCAATGTGGCGATCGATGTTCTCGATCATCACCGTGGCATCGTCGACAAGAATGCCGACGGCCAACGCCAACCCGCCCAGGGTCATGACATTGATCGTCTCGTTGAGCCAATGCAGGCCGATGATCGCAGTGAGAATCGAGAGCGGAATCGAGGTCCAGACGATCAACGTGGCCCTCCAAGAGCCGATGAGCAACAGCACGATGAGGCCGACCAGCGCCCCGGCGAGCGCCATTTCATGTACGACGTCAAAAATGGAATCCTTGACGAAGGTCGAGGCATCGTCGAGAAGCCTGATCTGGACGCCCGGAGGAGAGACCTGCTCGGCGCGCGGAATCATCTTCTTGATTCCATCGACCACATCAAGGGTCGAAGCCTCGGTGCTCTTCATGGCGACGATGATCACGGTCTGTTTGCCCTTCACCAGTACGGCATTCTGCTGCACCCGGCCCATGAGCTGCACCGTGGCAACATCGCGCAAATAGACGAACGCATTGCCTTCCCGCTTGACCGGGATATCTCCAAAATCTGTGATTTTCATCGGCGAGGCGTTCGTCAGGACGATCCAGTCGGTCGACTTGATCTTGATGTCACCGGACGGAAGCACGAGGTATTGCTTCATGAGGACATTGTGAATATCAGTCGGCGTGAGGTGACGTGCGAGCAGTTTCTGCTGATCGAGGTTGACCATGACCTGCATGTCCTGGCCGCCGTAAGGGTGCGGAAGGACGATACCCGGCACGGTCACGAGCAGCGGCCGGATTCGCATGTAGGCCAGATTATAGAGCTCAGCAGGCGTCAGGTTGTCGGAGCTGATCTGGAGCATGGCCACCGGTATCGACGATGGCGCGAGACGCATCACCATGGGAGGCGAGATGTCCGGCGGCAGCGCTTTGACGACGTTTTGGGCAATGCCCACGATATCCGCTTCGGCTCTGGCCACGTCGACTCCATCCTGGAGAAAGATATTGGTGATACTGCTGCCGTAATAGGAATGACTATGGATATATTTGATGCCTTCGACCGTTGACGTGAGGAAGCGCTCGAACAAATAGGTGATGCGTCCTTCTACCTGCTGCGGCAGCAGGCCTGTGTAGATCCAGACTACGGACGTGACGGGAATCGTGATATTCGGAAAGACGTCGGTCGGCATGTGGAGGATCGTCTTGGTGCCCATGAGGACAATCAAGATGGACATGACGACAAAGGTATAGGGCCTGCGGAGGGCAATGAGGACGATCTGGTTCATAGGCGGCGCGAACTCCGGCCAGACAATCTGTAGTGTAGAGCAACGTGCTCCGGGGTAGCAAACAGCTTACCTGTCGTACGTGCCCCACCTTCTGTCAGGCCTCACCTGTCAGAATATATGCCATTTATCGTTGGGATATCGGATGGGGACCTCGGAATTTCTACTGGCCGCTACGCAAAGAAGAGAAGAGGCATTGCGCTTTCGCACAGTGAGGACTGTGCGGAATCTCACAGGTGCGAGGAGCCGATCATCGAGGAGACCCACGAAATGCAACGGGTGGGCGCATTTGCTCAGTCATGGAACCAAGAGATTACGTGGTATTGAATTTGCGTGGAATGATCGTGCATTGCGCTCATCAAGGCCTATTGTCTGACGAAGGGAGCAGCATCGTGGGAATGGGAATTCGGAAACTGGCCATAACAATGGTGCTCGTCTGTGGAGTCGCCAGCCTAGGAATGGGAGCCCCTGCTCGGGGCGAGACGCTGACGGTGGCAGCAGCCCAGAGCCTCAGGGCGCCGTTCCAAGAAATCTTGCGCATGTTTGAAAAGGAATACGGTGTGCCAGTGGAGGTGCGGTACGGCCCATCGCATACGCTGCGGCGGCAGATCGAACAAGGGGCTCCAATCGATGTGTTTCTTTCCGAATCGTTGCAGGAAGTGGAAACGCTCCATCAGAAGGGACTCACGCTGCTGGGCGGGCCTCGCCAATATGCACAGACTTCCATGGTTGTGGTCATGTCCTCCGCCTCGGCTGCCACGTCGGTCTCATTTGGAGACGCATCGTTCCCGAGGAACTGGCGGGTGGCCCTCGTCGATCCCAAAGCGTCGAGTGTCGGAGTGATTTCCGTGAAGGCGCTCAAACAGATTGACCCCTTGGCACATCATCATGCGCGCCTGGTTCCGGCGCCCCATACCGACGAGGTTGTCCGCCTGGTCAGTGTGGGCGAAGCCGATTTGGGAATCGTGTACCGCGCCGACGCCATCAACAGCGGCCAAGTCCGTATCATCGATGAAGCGCCGTCCGGACGCTCCATTCCCGTCATATTCGGACAAGCGGTAGTCTCAACCTGCCGGCAGGACTCGCTCCAGGCCGCTGAGCAGTTCGTGAATTTTATGACGAGTCCCCGCATTCAGAAGCTGCTGCTCAAGTACGGCTTCGATGCGATGCCCACCAAGGCCACAATGGGGTAACCGCTCGTACATTCATTACGAACGGTCGAACATTTGGTGCGCCAGTGCTGTCCGTCCTCATCCTGGGACTCTGGTCGGGCTGCGCGGCGCCGGATCAAGAGATCGACTTGGTCTCTTTCAATTCCGCGGTCGATCAGCGCCTCATCGCCCACTACTATCAACAAGAAGCATTCCGCCACCGACAACAGGCCGACGAGTTGGACGCTCGCGCTGATCTGTACGCGCGGATGTTTGGTCCCGATTCGGATTGGGTGTCAGGCACCCGGCTCCTGGCGCAATCCTACCGCCTTACCGCCGACGATCGCGAACGATTGGCGACAGAACATCTTGATGCGAGGCGGAATGGCCGGTCGTCCGCTTCGGCACTGCGACCACAGGCGTCGTCAGAAAGGACACCATGAAACGTTATGGCTGTTTCCTGATTGCGTGTCTGCTGCTTGCGCTTCAATCCGGTTGCGGGACGACCGTCCAGCCAGGCCAACGAGGGCTACGCTGGTATCCTTTCACCGAAGGTCTGACGACCACCACGTTGAAAAGCGGATTCTATTGGAGGGCACCGTGGAACGATGTCTTCACTTACGACATCCGTTGGCAAAGCTATGTGGAAGGCGTTGATGCGCTCAGTTCCGACGATTTGCTCGTCAAGCTGCGAGCCGCCATCATCATGCGACCCCTTCCCGATGAAGTCTACTTCCTTGCCCAGGAAATCGGGCCGGATTTTTATCCCCGAGTCGTGAAGCCCGAGCTGCTGGCCGCCGTGCGAAGCGTCGTGTCCAATTACGCGATGGTGAATGTGCCCGAGCAGAGCGCCGAAATTGCCGGGAAGGTCCAGGCGGTGGTGGTGGACAAGCTCAAAGGCCGTCATCTCGAAGTCGCCAGTGTGGCGTTAGCCGATATCGAACTCGCCAAGATTGTCTTGGAAGCAGTGGAACGCAAACAGGCCAAGGAACAGGAGAAAGAGCAGAAGGAGTTTGAACTGGTGATCGCGGATCGAGATGCCGAGATCATGCGCAGGCGCGCTAAGGGTGAGGGCGACGCCGTCCGGATTCGTTCGGAGGGAGAAGCGGAAGGCCTTCGCATTCGTGCCATCGGCCAGGCCAAGGCGCAGGAGACAATTGCCAAGACGCTGACACCCGATTATCTCCGGTTCAAGCTCTATGACAGCCAGAGCTCGAAGTTCGTGTTGCTCCCCGACAACCTGAATGTCCCGATTCTCATTAATCCCGGAGCCGACAATCCCACGAAGATCACGCGGGAACCCGCGCCGCATGCCGAGGAGCAGCAGTTGGGCCGTTAGGTCGTCAGCGATCGTCGGAGCAGCGGCCCAGCCGCGACCGAACGGCTGAAGACCTTCGTTCACTAGTGGAAGTCCCAGGCAAACGGATCATCATGCTAGGGTGGAGCAGTGAATCCTATGGATCGCACTATGTGACCCAACGGCCTGCGGCCGGATATCGTGGAGACAGAAGATAGGCATTCGTAAGGGCAGTGTTGAACTTCCTGCTTGGACAACACTCGATCAAGATTGTCCGGAGGCATCGTCCCACCTTTGATGAGGTCAGTGGCGTTTCCGGACGAGAAGGGAGGAGTTGTCATGGCCTTCTTGCCGTTTCGTGACCGGGCCAGAATCGTGCTCTTCCGCTGGCCGGCGGTCATCGCCGGATTGTCAGTCGCGTTGGGAATTCATATCGTGCTTACGGCATTCGGTCTTGGCGTCGTCTTCCTACAGGAACAATCGGCAGACGGCGGCAGCAGCATGGTTGCGGCCGGTCTACTATTATGGAGCGGGTTCGCCTGGGTCATCGCCTCGTTTATTGGGGGCTATGTCACCGCCTGGGTGGCAGATGCTTCCCGCTACCTTGAGAGCCTCTTTCATGGGCTGGTGCTTTGGGGCGCCTTGACCTTCACCTTGATGTTCCTGCCTCCCAGCACCATGGGAATCAGCACAGATAGCGAATCGCCGCCTGCTCTAAGCCTCATCTCATCCGTTGCCTGGTTTGTTGCCATCGGCGGTCTGCTTTCTCTCGGCACCACGGTCTGGGGCGCTATCATCGGTTCCCGAGTCGTGGGCGAAGTCGAAACCAAAGAGGCCGGCACCTATCGTGCGGCGTAAGGAGAGTGTGATGGAGCGTGGAGACAGTAACAAGCAGAAGGCGGCGACGATCAGAAAGTGGATCGATCCAGAGGAACGAATCACCGTTCAATTCGACGATCAGGGGGATCTCAGCGCCGAGGTGACCGGTTGCACCGATCAAGTCGTGTCGCTTTCGCTGGATACGGCGGTCCCACACATGCGTCAGGAAATTACGCTGCCGTTGAGCGCCGTCGAGGTCTCGAAGGATTTTTCCCACTATACGCGTGATCCAGAGCGTCCGCTCAAGCGAGAGCGAATGATGCTGATCGCTCACGGGAAACGCCCGGCGGTCGTATATTGATGACCTAGCGACCCGGCACGGGGCGCGCGCCGCCGGGTCCGGCCCCTGCGGTGATGCAGGACCGCATCACCGCTGCCCGACAACGACCCTGCGAGAAAGACAGTCCGTTCACGAAGGCGGCCAGCTCTTCTTCTGTGCGGCGCAAGCCGTCGTGGTCGACCAGGAGATGATCGGGAATCGTCTCGGCCTCCACCCTTGTGACACCCTCGAGGCGCTCCAAGGTTTCGATGATGTTTTGGTGCGAGAGACGGCAGCCTGAACCGGACAGAGTGAGGGCGGCACGCTCCAGTGCGAAGGCCCCGTTGCTCCAGAAAACGACCCAGAGTGAGATCATCCAAGCAGCGAGTCCAGAACGCAGCATAGGGGTCACCGTTGTTGAGTCGCCCGTCTAATGGCCGGGCGCTGGGGTGATTTCAGTTTGTGGAACAGTGACCTTCCAAGGCACCATCGGCATGAGTGCCTGTGGTTTGGCATCGGGCGATGCGACGAGCACGGCAATCGCGCCGCGCAGCGCAGCGGTTAGCGAATGGGTGACCAGGGGATAGGCACCGGCTGATTCGACGACGACATCGAACGTTGCCGCGCTTCCCGGTCCCACCACGTAGGTTTGGACCCCCGTGAGCTTGTTGGCCGGATTGCCGCTTTCATAGACGTTGTCCCAGATCTCGCCGATGGGATGGAATGCCGAAAACTCGTTCGGCCCTGCATTGACGAAATAAATCCGCACACGTTCGCCCGGTTTTGCATCCAATTTTCCGCCGCCTGTCACGAAGGGGTGATATTTAAAAATCCCGCCGTTGAACATCACGCCGTCGAATTTTCGATCGAACATGCTCTGGACGTCGTCAGGATTTTTGAAATATTCCGATTGCACGAGCACATATTCCCGATCGGCCTTTGGCCATGCCTTGGAGTTCTTGGGATCGACGATGATGGCGCCGAACATGCCTCGGGCGACATGCTGGATCATAGGTGGGGCACCGCAGTGATAGAAGAATACCCCCGCCTTCTTCGCAACGAAGGTGTAGCTGATTGTCTCGCCCGCGTTGACCGCTCTGTAGTTTTTCAGGAAGTCGATCTCTGCGGCGTGAAAATCCATGGCGTGCGGATACTTGTTCGTGGCCGGATTGGTTAACGTAAACTGAATGGTGTCTCCTTCCACTACCCGGACCACCGGCCCGGGCATTTGGCCGTCGAAGGTCCACGCGGCATATTTTTCACCGCTCCCCTCGATGACGATATCGGTTTCGACTGCGGTCATGGACACGTCATGGGTCTTGGCAAAGGCCACGGTGGATGTGATCGTTGCCAGTCCTGTGGCGAGCACAAGACCGCAAAATGAGTGGGTCGTGAACATTCTTCTCTCCTCTTTGAAGTTGATCGCGCGAACCGTCAGCCAGCCTGATATTGGCATCATCAGGGACCGGCTGGAGGATACTCGCAGGCGGGACTAGAAAAACATGACGAAAGTCATGTTTTAGGAAAAACCTGCAGAAAAGGCTTCAGGAGACTAGCCGGAGGCGAAGGATTTGAGTTGTTGGAGGTTCAAGATGACGAGCCGATTTGCGGTGCCGGAAACCAGACGTGCACGTTTGAACCGGCTCATGATGCGAATCACGGTTTCCGTGGTGGCACCGATCATGTTCGCCATATCTTCTCTGGTTAATCGCATGGGCAACCTGATGCCCTGAGTTTCCTTGATGCCGTTTCGTGCACCGAAATCGGCCAAGAGCGCCGCCAACCGTTGGTCGGCACGATCGAGTGCAAGGATTTTGGTTTTTTCCTGCGCTTCGTTGAGCCGATTTCCTAGGTACTTGATCACCTCCATGGCTGCGGCGGGGTTGCGCTTCAGCATGTCAAAATACGCCTTGCGATGCATGCGAAGAATGCTCACGTTTCCCATGGGCTGCGCCGTGCCAGGATGGCAGCCGCCGTCAAAGGCCGCTGCGTCGCAGCAGAAGAGATCTCCTGGCATCAGCATTTTCAGCGTGCACTCCTTGCCATTCGCGGTGGATTTCACGCATTTGACCGTCCCTTCCTTGACGATGTGAAAATATTCGGTCGGATCGCCTTCACGGAAGATGACGTCATCTTTTCCATAACGAGTTTCTGACAGCTCAGGGAGAATGCGTTGACGATCTTGCGCGCTCAGAATGTTGAGCAAGGGCACGTGGTCAAGCAAACTGTCAGTGGAGACGTCGGGCCGTTTACTTGATGATGTGTTGAGTCGCTTCGACAATGGATCGCGCTCCAATGCCATAATGATCGATGAGTTCGTCCGGTTTACCGCTGTGCGGAATGGTGCGAACGGCGAGCTTATGGACCCGAACACCTTCGGACCCGACGGCGTCCAGCACGGCATCACCCAACCCACCATGCGCATAATGGTCTTCGACCGTGAGCAGTCGTCCATGCGTCGCCGACGCGCATTCAAGCAGCGTCGTGCGATCGATTGGGACGACGCTGTACAGATCGATGACGCGAACAGAGATGCCGGTCGCCTTGAGTTTGTCGTAGGCTTTGAGTGCTTCGAAAAGGGTTACACCGGCGGCAACGATTGTGAGCGCGTCGTTTGCGCTCTGACGCAACACCTTGGATCCGCCAATCGGGAATTGTTCCTCCGGTCCATAGAGGATCGGCGATTTCGGTCGGCCCGCGCGCAGATAGACCATGCCTTTGTGATTGGCCGCTGCCTCGACGAGGCGATACGTGCAGGTCCCGTCCGACGGGTAGAGCACGGTGATGTCTGGTTGCGTGGCCATCATCGCGATATCTTCGAGGCCCATTTGGGATGGGCCGTCTTCGCCGATGCTGACCCCCACATGCGTTCCAACGAGCTTGATGTTGGACCGGCTGATCGCGGCCATGCGGATGAAATCGTAGGCCCGAGTAAAAAACGCGGCGAATGTCGCCGCGAACGGGATTTTCCCGCAAGCGGCCAAGCCGGCTGCTGCGCCGAGCATGTTTTGTTCGGCGATGAAGTTTTCGAAAAACCGGTTGGTGAATTTCTTGCCGAACTTTTCCGTGTAGGTAGAATTCTTGACGTCCGCGTCCAACGCCACGACCAGCGGATTGACCTCACCTAGCGCTTCCAGGGCGACGCCGAACGCTTCGCGTGTCGCGACCGAGTCACCCACCTTGTACGGTGGTGGCGGCAAGGGCTTGATCGCCGGCTTTGCAGCCTGAGGGGCGGTGGGACGACGGATGACCGGTGCGGTGCCATTCGGCTGGAGTTGGTGCGTCAGCTCGTCTATGGCCTTTTGCATCTCGGTGCCTTGCGGAATCGGCTTTCCGTGCCAATTAGGCTGATCTTCTATGAACGAGATACCTTTGCCCTTTAATGTCCTGGCGAGAAGGACCGTCGGTTTGTGCTTGGTCCGAGTGGCTTCTTCAAATGCGCTGAGAAGACCAGGCAGATCGTGTCCGTCTACGACCAGAGCATGCCAGCCAAATGCGGACCAGCGAGCCCGGTAGGCCTCCATATCGTGCTGTAACATTGTGGGATCGCTTTGACCCAGGCGGTTGATGTCAACGATGGCGCAGAGATTGTCCAACTTCTGCTGTCGTGCGGCCTCTATTGCCTCCCAATTCGACCCCTCGACGGATTCGCCGTCGCCCATCAACACGTAGGTGCGATGATCCACCTTGTCCACGTACTTCGCGCTCAATGCGATACCCACGCCAACCGGCAGACCCTGTCCCAGCGAACCAGTGGCCATGTCCACAAATGGGAGGCGAGGGGTGGGATGTCCTTCCAGATCGGAGTGGAGTGTCCGCAGTTTCAGCAAGTCCTCTTTCGGAAAGAGCCCGGCCTCGGCCCAAGCCGCATAGAGGAGGGGCGCGGCATGTCCTTTCGAAAGAACGAAACGATCACTGTTCGGAGCCTTGGGATTCTTCGGGTCGTAGCGCATCACAGAGAAGAAGAGCGTGGCCACGATGTCGGCGGCGGAGCAACAGCTCGAAGGATGGCCGCTGCCAGCCACGCTGGTCGACCGTACGCTTTCAATACGCAAATGTGTTGCGGCGTTCCGAAGAGCGGCAAGTTGTTCGTGGGATGTGGTGGATCCAGGCATGGTGCTCCTTGATAGTGCTCCGTCGTATGGGAACGAAAATCGCAAAAAACCGCCATCCTCGGGAGGGACGGGGCTTGAAGCGTGTAGAACTCGAAGCTAGCAAACCCGGGGTTAAGGAGTCAATGAAGTTGGCAGGCGAGGTTTCCCCGGCAGCATCTTCCGCCGGTACACCAGAAGCTAAGCGGAGCCTGTTACGGTGCTCAATTCAACTGAGCAGGGACCTTCAATTCCGTTGAACGCGCTCACGGAAAAATAATACGTCGTATTGGCAGCCAGGCCAGTCACCGTTGTCGAGGGTGTCGATGAGAAGACTGACTCAGCGTATGTACAAGACCCAGGAGAGCCGGGGGACTCAGGTCCATAATGAACGACATATCCAAGGACGCCGGCGACAGGGTCCCATGCCAACGAGGCCGACGGTCCGTTAGGCACTGTTTGCCCCGCGCTGGTTGATGGCTCTCCACCATCTCCGCCGGAACTGCAGCCGATAACGATTGAACCGGTGACAAGACCAAGGGTCAGCACGGCGATCCTCAACGAGGTCAATCGACTGTTCGTGACCGGAACTGTTCTCTTGAGACGTCTTATGAGGTGTAGAGCTTGTGTCATATCGGCGGATTTTCCTTCGCGATAGGGGCGTGAGAAAATCTGCTGCAACCGGTCTCCCTGCTGCGGCCCAGTAGCAACTGACATGCCTAGGAAAGTGTAAATTTTCTACGCGATTTGTCATAGACTTAGGAGTGGGAGATGGCAGCGGTTGCATGCATCTTCACGATAGGTGAAGGCACGTCCCTGCAACCGCCCATCACTCTTCGAGGAACCGTGTAAATATTGCAAATAGACTGTGTAAAGATTGAGGAAGTATCGAGTGAAAACTGTGGAAGAAAAACTCAGCTTATTGTTTATGAGATCCTGCCGCAAAGTCCGCGAGGGTGTAGTGGTCCAAGATTCCTGAAATTGCGTCCCGGACTGCTCCCATCACGTGCTGAACCGGACATTGAGGATTGTCGGCATAGGGGCACTCCCGACATTTTTCATAGGCCGTCTTACTGACGCACCCGATAGGGGCAAGCGGACCATCGAGGATCCGGATAACCTGGCCGAGCGTGATCTCATTCGGAGATTTGATCAGCCCATAACCGCCTTTCATTCCGCGCCGGCTCGACAGCAAGCCCGCGCGTTTCAAGGCCAGCAGGATCTGCTCCAAAAATTCCACGGGGATGTGCTGACGAGCGGCAATTTCATGACGCTGCAACGTCGTCTTCCCATGCGCCATCGTTAATTCCAACAAGGCGCGTAGCGCATACTCGCTTTTTTTGGATAACTTCATAGGAGGGCACTCTATTACCGACTGTGTTAATCAAGAAGCCGGACATTAGATGAGGCCTCATCATGCCGTCAAGGGCATTTCCATGGTTTCCTTGCAACTCCTTGATCTCCGGCGGTTTCTTGACAGTCTGGAGCGGTTCCTGCTAGCTTCTGACTCCATTTTTTTCAAGTCGAACTGTCCGAACGACGGCTGGATTGTTCGTGACCTTCCAGGAACTCATTCTCACATTACATCGATTCTGGGCCGACCAGGGTTGCGTGATTCATCAACCCTACGATGTCGAAATGGGGGCCGGCACCTTTCATCCTGCGACGTTTCTTCGGTCGCTTGGGCCGGAACCCTGGCGCTCGGCGTATGTGCAGCCCTGCCGTCGGCCCACTGACGGCCGGTACGGCGACAATCCCAACCGCATGCAGCACTACTATCAATATCAGGTGGTGCTCAAGCCCGCGCCCGACGATATTCAGGAGCGTTACTTGGAAAGTCTCACGCGCCTGGGCATCAATCCGAAGCAGCATGACATCAGGTTCATCCAGGACGATTGGGAGTCGCCCACGCTGGGAGCCTGGGGATTAGGGTGGGAAGTCCGATTGGACGGAATGGAAATCACCCAATTCACCTACTTCCAAGAAATTGGCGGCATCGAGCTGAGCCCGATTACCGGAGAAATTACCTACGGCACCGAACGCATCGCCATGTACCTGCAGCAGGTCAACAACGTCTTCGACCTCGCCTGGACGGACAAGATCACCTACGGCGACATCCATCACGAGACCGAAGTCCAGTTCTCCCGCTACAATTTTGAACAGGCTGACGTGGCGATGCTCATGAATGCCTTCCAATCCTACGAAGCCGAATGCAAGCGCCTGTTAGCTCGCACCGATCAACGCTTGACGCTCCCGGCTTACGACTACTGCATCAAATCCTCCCACGCGTTCAATCTGCTCGATGCGAGGGGAGCCATCAGTGTGGCCGAGCGCACCGGCTACATCGCCCGCGTGCGCGCACTGGCCAGACAATGTGCCGAGCGGTACATCGAAGAACGCGCGGAGATGGGGTATCCGCTCCTTGGACGAGAGGAAGGCCCTGTACAAACCCGCCCTCGTAACGTCGCCAAAAAGGCTTCCCGATGAAGCGCACCGGCCGACGAGTGAGCCGAGCGGACACCCCGGCTCGAGGTGCGGAGCTGCTGTTGGAAATCGGTGTCGAAGAGCTTCCCTACCAATTCATCGCTCCGGCGCTTGCCTCATTGCGGGAGGCGGCCGGGCGGCTTTTTGAAGAGGCCAGGCTCTCGTCAGGAACGGTTGCGACCTACGGCACGCCGCGAAGGCTCGTCCTCGTCGTGGAAGACCTTGCCCTGCATCAAACGGCTGTCAGGAAAGAGGTCATGGGCCCCTCCAAGTCCGTGGGATTTGATCAGCAGGGACAGCCGACAAAGGCTGCGATCGGATTTGCCACTGGTCAAGGGCTGTCCGTGGAACGTCTGGAGGTGAGAGCCACCCCCAAAGGGGAGTATCTGTTCGCCGTCAAAGAGGATGCCGGCAGAGCGGCAAAACCTGTCTTGTTGGAGCTGCTCCCGCAGCTGATAGGGCAACTCTCCTTCCCCAAAGCGATGAAATGGAATGAGGCGGCCGTCCGGTTTGCGCGGCCGGTGCGCTGGCTGCTGGCCCTGTTCGATGGAGCCGTTGTCCCGATTGAGGCGGCGGGCATCAAGGCTGGAAATCGAACGTACGGCCATAGGGTCATGGGAAGAGGCAGACCCATTCCCGTGCGGAATTATGAGTCCTATTGCGAAGCGCTGGAACGGGCCGGCGTCATGGTGGATCCGATGCAGCGGCAGCGGGTCATTCAGGATCAGGTCAATGGGATCTGTGCCAAGACTGGAGTCAAGCTCAATTCCGACGAATCACTGCTCGACCAGGCGGTATTTACCACCGAATGGCCTTTCGCGCTGCTCGGCAATTTCAAGACCGAATACCTCACAGTGCCGGCGGACATTTTGATGACGTCGATGAAGGAGCACCAGGGATTCTTCTCCGTGCGGGACGGGAAGACCGGAGAGCTGGCTCCCCATTTTGTGGCCGTGGCGAACAATCAAGTAAAAGACATGTCGTTGATTCAAGCCGGCAACGAGCGCGTACTGGCCGCCAGACTGGCCGATGCCAAGTTTTTCTTCGATGAAGATCGAAAAACACGACTCGAAGAGCGGGTCAAGAAACTGAGCGGCGTCACCTTCCATCAAAGACTGGGCACGATGGGCCAAAAGGAAGAGCGCCTCGTCAAGCTAGTCTCCATGCTCGCGCCGGCGCTCTACCCTCACCCCTCGAGTCCTGACTTTCTGAATGGATGCCGCAGCGCTGCGCATCTCAGTAAGGCCGATCTCCTGACCGGTATCGTCGGCGAATTCCCCGAACTGCAGGGAATCATGGGCGGCGAGTATGCCAAGCATGACGGGGAGCCGGAGGCCGTGAGCCAGGCCATCCGCGAGCAGTACCTGCCAAAGGCGCTCGAGGGAGAATTGCCGCGTTCTCCGACTGGAACGGTCTTGTCGCTGGCTGACCGCCTGGATACGATCGCGGCATTTTTTCATGTCGGGATGATTCCAAGCGGATCCGAGGATCCCTTCGCCCTGCGGCGTCATGCGACCGCCATCGTGCGCATCGTTTTGGAGAAAGACCTTCGCCTGAACATCGATCAGTACATCGATCACGCCATGAACCTGCTTATCGACAGCGGCATCAAGGGGACGGCTGATTCTCCGCAGCAGGGCCGCCAGCGCATTATGGACTTTCTGTTTGAGCGCGTCCGTCACTATGGCCGGACTGTGCACGCCTTCCGGGATGATGTCATGGATGCCGTCTTGAGAGCCGCCTCGACCGGCGCGATCGATCTGGTCGATCTGTTGCTCAAGATGAAGGCGATGCAGGCGGTGACGGCGAAGCCGGACTTCGATCCGCTGATCGTCGGGTTCAAGCGAGCTTCCCGTATCGTCGAGAAGGAACAGTGGGAACCCGGGCCCGTCGACCCAGACCGGTTTCAGGATCCTGCTGAAGGCGACTTGCACCGCCGGATCGGCGTCTGCCGGGCGGAGGTCCACCGGGAAATGGCTGAAGGACGGTACGACAAGGCTCTCGAGGCGTTGGTTGGGCTGAAGCCGGCCATTGACGCCTTTTTTACCAACGTCATGGTGAATGTGGAGGATGCGTCACTGCGGGGCAACCGATTGTCCTTATTAAAGGACGTCAAGGAGTGTTTTACGTCGTTCGCGGACTTTTCCCGGATTATGGTACAAGGGACGTAGTCGGAATCGACGGGAGTGTGATGGGATCGCCGGACCCTCCGGAGCCACAATCCGACGAGAAGCGTGCGGAGAAGGTCCGGCGCTTTTCCAAGATGGTCACGGCGGCGCTGATCGTGCTCTGTAATGTCGTCTTGCTCTCCGGCGTCTGGGTGACCGGCATTAATCTGGATGAATTGGTCACGACGCCGGAGTTGTTCAATGCCAAAGAGGATGTGTGTCTTCGATTGACCTGGGAGCGAGTGACGGGAGCGCCGGATCCCGTGCGGTTGTGCTCCGAATGGATCAAGCTGGCCGATCCCTCGGGGAAGCCGCATCATTTGACGAAGGACATTGCCGTTCGCCGCGGCGCTGACGGCCGATACTATGTCGATCCGGGGGTGCGCTCGGATTTTCGGTTGCTTGCGCTGGCCCTGTTCGTGGGAGTCGTCTTGCTGTTTGGCCTGTGGGCGAGACGCTATCTGGTAAGTCGCTATCGGCTGCAGCTTGATCTGACGGCATCCCGGCGCGCATCGGGGTTCCGCTGAGGGTGGAACGGAAAGAGAGGGACGCGTGGCTAAGAAATACGTCTACTACTTCGGTGACGGAAACGCCGAGGGCACCTCGAACATGAAAGAGTTGCTCGGCGGAAAGGGCGCCGGATTGGCAGAGATGACCAATCTGGGAATCTCCGTCCCCCCAGGGTTCACGATTTCCACGGAAGCCTGCGTCGAATACTACAAACTCGGCAAGAAGTATCCGCCCGGCATGTGGGAGGCGTCCCTGCAGGCTCTCAAGCGCGTGGAGCGGTCGATGGGTTTGGGTTTTGGCGATCCTGAACGGCCGCTGCTCGTGTCGGTGCGCTCGGGCGCCCGCGCCTCGATGCCCGGCATGATGGATACGGTACTCAACGTTGGATTGACGACGAAGACGGTCGAAGGCCTCGCTGCGAAGACGCGCAACGACCGCTTTGCGCAGGACAGCTATCGGCGGTTCGTCTCGATGTTCGGCAGCATCGTCATGGGTGTCCCGCGCGAGCACTTTGAAGCCATCCTCAAGCATAAGAAAACGGAAGTGGGGGTGACGCACGAGACGCATCTCGACGCCCGCCATCTTCGCGAATTGGTCGCCAGTTTCAAGGGGCTCATCAAGGAAGAGACGAAGAAGGACTTCCCGGATGAACCACTCGAACAACTCCGCATGGCAATTAGCGCGGTGTTTTCCTCCTGGTTCGGTGCGCGCGCCATTACCTATCGTAGGCTCTACGGCATCCCGGACTCGTGGGGAACGGCGGTCAATGTCGTCGCCATGGTATTCGGCAACATGGGGGAAACCAGCGGGACGGGCGTGGCCTTCACCCGCAGTCCCAGCTCGGGAGACAAGGCGTTTTTCGGCGAATGCCTTATGAATGCGCAGGGTGAAGACGTCGTGGCCGGCATCCGGACGCCGCTGCCCGTGAGCGCCCTCGCGAAGAACGTGCCCGAAGCCTATAAGGATCTGGAACAGACGTACAAGAAACTTGAAAAGCATTACCGCGACATGCTCGACCTGGAATTCACCATCCAGGAAGGCAAGCTCTACATGCTGCAGACCCGCGTCGGCAAGCGGACGGGCATTGCCGCAGTCAAGATCGCCGTCGACATGGTGAAAGAGGGCGCGATCTCAAAGGAAGAGGCGGTTTTGCGCATCGGACCGGATCAACTGGCGCAGTATCTCTACCCGATCTTCGATACGAAAGAAGAATCCAAGGTCAATCCCCTGGGCAAAGGGCTGCCGGCTGGGCCAGGCGCCGCCGCCGGCAAAATTGCGCTCACGGCGGACCGCGCCGTCGACATGAAGGCCGCAGGCAGCCGCGTGGTGCTGGTCCGCCAGGAAACGAGTCCCGACGACATTCATGGCATGAACGCCGCCGGCGGGTTTTTGACCGCCAGGGGCGGCATGACGTCCCACGCGGCGGTCGTCGCCCGTCAAATGGGAAAGGTGTGCGTCGCCGGCTGTGACTCCGTCGAAGTGCTCGACAGTCAAAGCGTGAAAATCGGCGCCAAGACCTTTCGTGAGGGGGATTATCTCTCGGTCAATGGTTCCACCGGTAATGTCTACGAAGGCGATATTCCGGTCGTCGAATCGGAAATCATTCAAGTGATCCAAGGGAAGCTGGATCCGAAAAAATCCGACAAATACCAGCGCTTCGCGACCATCCTGTCGTGGGCGGACAGCGTGAGGAAGCTGCGAGTCCGGGCCAACGCCGACGTGCCGGAGCAGGCCAAGATCGCGCGCGGATTCGGTGCGGAAGGGATCGGGCTCTGCCGAACGGAACACATGTTCTTTGCCGAGGACCGGATTCCCATCATGCAGAAGATGATTCTCGCCCGTACGAAAGAAGAGCGTGAAAAATATCTGGATCAGCTGCTGCCGCTCCAGAAGGAGGATTTCATCGGGCTGTACCGGCAAATGGAAGGTTTTCCCGTGACGATCCGGCTGCTCGATCCGCCCTTGCATGAATTCCTGCCCAAGCGCGAAGAGTTGATGGTCGAAATCGCTCGATTGGAACTGACGAGCCACGACAGCGGCATGCTGGAAGAAAAACGCCGGCTGCTCGCGCGCGTCGAGGAGTTGCACGAGTTCAATCCAATGTTGGGCTTGCGGGGGTGCCGATTAGGGATCACCATGCCGGAAATTACGCGCATGCAGGCGCGGGCGGTCGTGGAGGCGGCCTGCGAGCTCGCCAAAGAAGGCAAAAAAATCGTGCCCGAGATCATGATTCCCTTGGTCGGAATGGTTTCCGAGATGAAGTCGCAAAAGGATCTCGTGCGCGAAGTCGCACAGGAGACGATGAAGCGTCACAATGTCAAGCTCTCGTACCTGATCGGGACGATGATCGAATTGCCGCGGGCGGCCGTCACGGCGGACCGCATCGCCGAAGAGGCCGAATTCTTTTCCTTCGGCACCAACGACCTGACCCAGACGACCTTTGGATTCTCTCGTGACGATGCCGCCAAGTTCATCGACCATTATAAGACCGCCAATCTCATGGACTCCGACCCATTCGCCGTCCTCGATCGGGAGGGGGTCGGTGCGTTGATGAGGCAGGCCATTGCAGGCGGACAGAAAACGCGGCCAGGCATCAAGCTCGGCATCTGCGGTGAACATGGAGGCGACCCGAGTTCAGTGGAATTCTGCCATCAGCTCGGACTCGATTACGTCAGCTGCTCGCCCTACCGCGTCGCAATCGCTCGGCTGGCTGCAGCGCACGCGGCGCTGGCCGAGGCGGAAGCCAAGAAGGGAGCGAAGGCGGCGGCATCGGCACGGACCGTCCGCCGCCGCTCTCCCAAATCACGCAAGAAGCGGTGACCGTCCGGATCGGGTGACAAAGGAATCCGCCCGATTCGAGAAACGCCGGCGCCATTGGGAAACGTCCCGGTAGGACGTCTCTCGTTTCGCCGTCTGTGCCCCTCTCAAACGCTCCCCCTTGCGTGGCGACCTCTTGATGATGCGGGTACACGACTCTCAAGATCTTCGTTACATGATGTCGGCCCTGCGCCTCGCGGCGAAAGGTCGCGGAACGACGAGTCCCAATCCGATGGTCGGCGCCATCGTGGTGAATCGAGGGCGGGTCGTGGGACAGGGATATCATCTCCGGCCCGGTCTTCCACACGCCGAAGTGCTTGCGCTCGAGCAGGCCGGGGCACAGTCCCGCGGAAGCACCCTGTACGTCACGCTCGAGCCCTGTTGCCACCTCAAAAAGCGGACAGCACCCTGCGTCCCGGCCATTGTCCGCTCAGGGGTGAGGCGGGTGGTCATCGCCCAACGCGATCCAAATCCATTGGTCAACGGCCGGGGTGCAGCCGCGCTTCGGCGAGCCGGGAGGGCAGTCACGACCGGCATTGCGCATCTGGAGGCGGAGGCCTTGAACCACACGTATAGTCACTGGATACAGACGAAGCGTCCCTACGTTATCCTCAAGGCGGGCATGACACTTGACGGCCAGATCGCGACGGCGTCTGGAGAGGCGAAGTGGATCACGAGCAAGGCGTCCCGGCGCGAGGTCCATCAGCTTCGTTCCGAGGTCGATGCCGTTCTCGTCGGGGTGGGGACGGTGCAGTCTGACGATCCGTCGCTAACAGCGCGCATCGGACCACAACTCAAGCGATTGGCAAAAAGACAGCCCCTTCGAATCGTCGTCGATAGCCGCTTGCGAACGCCACTCAACGCAAAAATTCTCCGTCGAGTAGATGGCGCCAGAACCATGATTGCCACGACGGGGGCGGCTTCGGCTGCGCGACGGCGTGCGCTCCAGCGACGAGGTATCGAGGTGGTCGTGCTGCCACTGCTCCGTGGGCGAGTCTCTCTCCCCGCGCTCATGCGCGAACTTGGAAAGCGGGAGATTACGTCTCTGTTAGTGGAAGGCGGTGCTGAAATCAATGCAGCGATGCTGAAGGCCAAGCTTGTACAACGGGTTCGCCTCTATGTCGCGCCGTCGCTGTTGGGCGGCAGGGATGCCACCGGCATGATCGGCGGCAGAAGTCCCGGACGCCTGACGGCGGCGCTCACGTTGAAGCACGTACGCACCCGATCGCTCGGACGCGACTTCGTGGTGGAAGGTGACCTATGACTCGCTGGTTCGTGGCGCTCTGCTTTTCGGCCGTCGTCTGGTGGAACCCCGGCTTCGGCCAGGCTGAGCTGGAGACCGGCACGGAAGGTCTGCCCGCACTGGTCTTCCGGTACCTGGATTCTCCGGACAGCGATGAGGCCGAACGGCTGCTGCAGGCCGTTCAGCAGCATCCGGATGCGTCGATTGAACGGGTCATTCGAATTATCGAAACCGAGCGGAGTTATGATAGCCGGCCGATCGGGACGCTGCCCGACGAACGGGTCCGGGTGCAAGGGCAAAGCTATGCGCTCGCGCTTTCGGTTCCACTCACGTATCAACCTTCAAGAGGATATGCCCTGATCGTCTGCCTGCATGGAGCGGGATTTACAGGCGACGTATACCTCGAACGCTGGCAGGCGCGTCTTGGGGAGGACTATATCCTGGCGTGTCCGACCTATCCGGCAGGAGCCTGGTTCACGCGCCGGGCCGAGGACCTGGTGCTCGCGACAATCAGACACGTGCGGCAGCGCTACCACCTCGATCCGGACCGCATCTTTCTGACAGGCATGTCGAACGGCGGCATCGGTGCCTGGCTGATCGGCATGCACCATGCGCCGCTTTTTGCGGGGCTCGCTCCTATGGCGAGCGGGCTCGATGACGTGTTGATGCCCTTTCTGGCAAATCTCCGCAACACGCCCGTCTACATCATTCACGGCGCCAAAGATCAGGTCATGCCTGTGGCGCTCAGCCGCTCCATCGCGCGGGAATTGACGGCGCTGGGCTATCCACATGTCTATCGCGAGCATCAGGGGGAACATCCGATGGCCGGTGGACATTACTTTCCGCGGGAAGAATTGCCGGCCCTGATGACATGGCTCAGCAGTCAACGGCGCGATCCCCTGCCGGCGAAACTGACCGTGGTGCGTGAGGCCAGTCACTTTCAACCCTTCGGCTGGGTGCGACTCGATGTCACCGATCCTATCGCTGCGTTTTCCGACGACCTGATCGACAAGCGGGACCAGCGAATCACACAACGCGAATACGCCAGACTTGAGGCGACCGTTGTCTCGGCGAACCGGATCGAAGTGAACACGGAACGTATTCAGCGCTACAGCCTGTTTCTGAACGATCGTCTGATCGATCCGGCAAAGCCGGTCACGATCGTGACGAACGGCCGGCTCTCTTTCGAGGGGACCGTGACAGCCTCGCTGGAGACCCTGTTGCGGCAGGCGCGGCTTCGACAGGATCCTCGACAATTGTTTCCATTTCACATCGCCGTCGAGGTTCCAAAATCAGTCTCATAAAGGCGAAAGACCGGCTGTTGGCGCGCGGGCGCTCGAGCATCGTTGTTGGAACGATGGCGCTTGCGCTCGCCGGATCTCTAGGCGAGGCCTGGGCAGACGCCTGCAGGGTGGAGACTATACACGGTGGGATTTCGTTCCCCGTTCAACACATCCCCGACGATTGGACCTGCCGGCTCAAGCTTGTCATCGATCACTACACGACTGCCAACACTCTCGGCCCGTTGAAGACCGCGATGGATGCGTCGACGTATTTCTATCTGTTGGACCATCCGCCGTTGACGGCGGCCTTGATTAACCGCCTTGACCTGGCGGACTACAAGGCGGAAATGCGCGGTCCCGGTCGGTGGTGGGGCAATGACGGCGAGGGTACGGAGGGGATAGTGCAACTGGTGTACCAAGACCGTGCGATCCGAATCTATTATCTTGAAGGGACGCACCGCAGCCGGCTCCTGCCCAACGTGAGTGGGAAAGCGGTCGTATTTCTCCGCACGGGTACTGTCAAGGAGCCAGGCGGCCTCGAAGCGATGGAGAACACCATGGTGGCCTATACGAT